>ERZ1034713.318-NODE-318-length-30248-cov-31.140794_pt1 | contig 30248 bp, 52 predicted proteins | sample MGYA00520692_ERZ1034713 | MGnify/ENA primary metagenome ERZ1034713 (study PRJEB33766, sample SAMN09781717) | gut metagenome | biome: gut microbiome | host: Homo sapiens | place: Madagascar | study: EMG produced TPA metagenomics assembly of the PRJNA485056 data... | reverse complement strand
GGATAGATAGGGCGGCTACTAGCCTAGTTAGAGACTATACTTGGGGAGCGTAGTAGCGTAAAGTAAAGAATCTGACCCCTCTGGCGCTGGGCCGGGGCGGGGCGTTTTGGGCTGTTCGGCGGGGTTCTGGCGGCTGAGGCTGGCGGCGGGTGTGTAGGGTTGGCGGTGTGCTGTGCTTTGGGCTTTGGGTTGTGGGCTGTTGGGGGCCTGGCATGGTAGGCGGTGCGCTGCTGGCTGCTGCTCGGTGCATGTGGTTGGCGCTGGCGGGCATGGGCGGCGGTGCTGCTGGTGGTGGGCGGTCTGCTGCTGATCGGGGCAGCGCGGCGGGTGCGCGGGTGGTGCGATCTTCCCGCCGTCCTCATCGGGCTGGCGCGGGTGGTCTGCTTCCGGCTGCTCGGCTCTTGGTGCCGGGCGTCGGGCGGGAAGCCGGGGCAAAAAGAAAAAGGCCAGAGCGGGCGGCGCGGTGTGTGCGCTGCTTGCTCTGGTCTTTCTGCTTCTTCCGGCGGCGGGCCGGGGGTGGTTGCTGCTCGGTGCCGCTGGCGGGCGGTTCCGGTGGGCGGGCACTGCTGGCGGCTCCACGGTTCCGGCTGGCATTGTTCCGGCGTCAACGGTTTTTCCGCCGGGTGATGCGCCAAAATGCCGCCGGGCAAAGGGGTCAGATTCTACACCTAACGGCATATCGCCCCACAGGTAACGGTGGACTAGGTTCTATGCCGCCCTATTATCCCCTGTTGTCCCCTTCTTCCCCGCTCTTTTCCGGTGCTGGGTACTCTAGGCCGTCTTTTTCCATCTGGGTGCTGATGGCATCTAGTATATATTTTTGCACGCTCTTTCCGCTTGCCTCAGCCGCCGCGCGGATTGCTGCGCCCTGATTCTTGTACGGCTGAATCACAAGGCGGTCAAGTTTTTCGTGGTGTCTTCTGTCGTTTTCGGCTTTTCTTGCTGTCAATGCCATAGTATTTCCCCTTACTCTTTGCGTTTTATTTATTTTATCATAATGGCGGCAACGTGTGAACACGCAATTTGCACAAAAGCGTGTGAACAGTTTTGTGCAAATTGCAGAAAGCGTGTGAACACGCTTGACAGTGGCGTGTGAACACGCTACAATGCAGACACAGCAAGCGAGCCGGACAACAGCCGGAGCGGTTGCGAGTAAGCGAAAGGAGAAAAGCACATGAGCGCAAAGTTTTTTGAGCTTCCAGAGTCCACCAAGCGGGCCATCTGGGCCGCGCTGGTGGCCCGGTGGGCAGCAAAAAAGCCCGCCACCCACTGAGCAGGTGACAGGCTTGCAAGATGAATTTTCGACGTTGCATCTTGTAAGCCAGTTTACCACAGATCGGGGGTGATAGTCAAGCCCGCCCCGCAAGGCCGACGGCAACCGCCGCCGCTGGTGCAAGCCCAGCCGCCCCACACCGGGGCGGGCGCTCATGGGACGATGAAAGCCCATCCGGCACCCCGCCGGGAAGAACTCAAAAGCAAAGGAGCAAGAACCATGAAACTGCTAAAAAAGATTGTCACCACCACCGCCGCGCTGGCCCTGTCCGCCGCGCTGCTGGCCCCCGCCGCTTCCGCCGCCTGTCCCTACACCGTCACGGCACCCCGGACGACTTCTCAGACGACACCGTGGAAGATGTTTTCTTTTCCTGCTGTGCCATCGACTAACCCCCGCCGGACACTCTAGCAGGGTTGCACCGTAAAGCAGCCCCGCCCCACTACCCCGGAAGCATCCGGGAGAACAGCACGAACAACCACAACACGAACCAAAGGAGTTACACCATGACGAACAATCAGATCATCCGCAACGAAGCCGCCCGCCTCAGCGCCGAGCAACTGCACGAGATCGCAGCCAAGAACCACACCGCCGCCCAGATCGCCGCGCTGGCCGCTCAGATCGTCGTGACCGACGAGAACGGCGCCGAGCATCCCGGCACCATCGAGGACGCCGAGCTTGTGCTTGCAGCCGATGAGCTGCATACCTTCAACGAGTGGAAGCGGCTGGGCAAGCAGGTCAAGAAGGGCGAAACCGCTTTGATCCGCTGCCATCTGTGGCAGTTCACCACCAAGCCCAGCAAGGCCCAGCGCGAGGCCGCCGAGGCCGAGGGCAAGGAAGCCGCCGAACATCCCCACTTCTACCCCACGAAAGCATACCTGTTTAGCTGCTTGCAGGTTGAGGACGCCACCGCCGCCCCAAAAGGCCGTTTCCAGAGTGCCGCCGACATTATCGCCTACAACAAGAAGCTGGCCGCAGAACGCAAGGCCGCCAACGTCGATCTTGAAAAGCTGTGCGAGCTGTACACGGCAGAATATAGCCGCTTGTACAACAGCAACGATCCCGACGACGAAAAGACAGAGCGCGAAGCCGCAAAGGTATTCGACGACAAGAGCAAGAATGATCCTGTTTTTCACGCCATCGTTGGCCGCATGATCCAGAAGATGAACGATTTTATTAGCAGTGATCGGGAATCTGCCGCCTTTGTGCTGGCACTGGACAAGCTGAACAACCCGGAGCAGCCCGCCCTGCAGACCACCGAAGACAAGCCCGCCGCAATCATCACCGAGGAACATCACGAACTTCCCGAACTGCTCCCCGCTCCCCAGCTCCCCGCCAAGAAGACCAGCAAGAAGCGCACCACGAAAAAGAGCGCCGAGAAGGCCCCCGCCGCTGAGGTTCAGCAGCTCGACTTTGCCAGCATCGCCGCCAACGTGCTGGGCTGAGACGAAAGGACGGAACCGCATGTATTATTTCATCTACTGCAAAGGCCCCAACGGAAAGCGCTTCACGCTCTGCAACCCCCGGAACGGCTGCCGGGGCATGGGCAAGGTTTACGCGCCCCGCTTCACGAAAGAGCAAGCGGACGCCGTGGTTGTTTGGATGACCGATCACAACCCCGGCTTTGTATTCCAGCGCCGCCCGGCACGATGAGCGCACCCCGGACACCCTAGCAGGGCCGCACCGAGAAAAAGCGGCCCCGCCCCACAAGCCCCGGCACCCCGCCGGGCAGAATCCAAACAAAAAGGAGATCACGAAATGACAACCCCAAACGATGCGCGGGACTTCTACCCCACGCCGGACAATCTCGCGTTTGACATGGTGTTCAGTGTGCAAGACGTTCACCACGGCTTCCGCCAGTTGCCCGCCCCGATCCTTGAACCGTCCGCCGGAAACGGCGCCCTTGCCCGCCAGCTCCACCAGATCGCCGGAATCTATCACGACGGCAAAACCGGAGAGGTGCGGCAGGAGTACAAGGAGAAGGCCCAGAAGTTTGATCTTGACTGTATCGAGCTTTCCAGCGACTTCCGCGCCGTCCTCAAAAAAGACGGCTTCCGGGTGGTTCACGATGACTTCATGACCTTCCGGCCCTGCAAGAAGTACGCCGCCATTGTCATGAATCCCCCTTTCAGTCAGGGCGCGGCCCACCTGCTCCGGGCGTTGGAGATCATGCAGGACGGCGGAAAAATCCGCTGCTTGCTGAATGCGGAGACCATCCGCAACCCCTACACCAACGAACGAAAAGAGCTTGTGCAAAAGCTCGATGCACTCCACGCAGAGATCAAATACATTCCTGACGCTTTCAAACAGGCCGCCCGCCGGACAGCGGTAGAGGTTGCGCTTGTGTCGGTGGATATTCCAGAACGTGAGCCAGTGAGCAAAATTCGGCTGGAACTCAACAACAAGATGACGGCCCAGCTAGAAGCCGATCCCCAGCTTGCCGCGCTGGTCTCCGCCGACCCGATCACCGCCGCCGTGGAACGCTACAACGCAGCCGCCGAGGGCATCCGGCGCATCTATGAGGAGTACAACGGAATCAAATCCCTGTTTTCCTCCGCCACCGCAGACGACGAACAAACCAACGTGCTGGGATTTGACCGGAGCTATAACGGGGCGATCCGCTCCCTTCGGGCGCTGTACTGGCGCAAACTCTTTGACCTGCCCCAGATCAAGGACAACTTAACCGTCGCCATGCAAAGCGAGTACGGCAAGCGCGTCACTGAGCTGTGCGATTACGATTTCAGCCCCTACAACATTCTGACGATCCGCGAGGAGATGAGCCGGAACATTGTGGACGGCATCGAAAAAGAGATCATCGGCCTGTTTGACAACTGGACAAACCTACACTATAACGCCGAGTACTCCAAAAATCTGCACTACTTCAACGGCTGGTGTACCAACGAGGCGTATAAAGTCGGTGAAAAAGTTATCTTCCGGTGCAACGCATTCAGCGAGTTTTCCGGTGACTTCGACCCCGCTTGGCACTGTGAAACCCGCCTTGCCCAGATCGAGCGGGTGCTGCACTATCTCGACACGAACGGCAAGAAGTACAACGGCGATGAACTCCGCGCCACCCTGAAAGCCGCCAAGGCCGCCGGGCAGACCCAGAAGATCCAGCTTCATTACTTCGAGGCCATGTTTTACAAAAAGGGCACCTGTCACATCCGCTTCACCAACACTGACGTTCTCAAATCGTTCAACTTGTTTGCCTGTCAGAAAAAAGGCTGGCTCCCGCCGAGCTACGGCAAGAAGCGCTATCACGATATGCCCGCCACGGAACGGAAGATCGTGGACAACTTCGAGGGCGAGGCCAGCTATACCGACACCATGGCCCGGCACCTCATCCCCACGAAATCCAGCCTGTTGCAGCTCAACGCATAACGAAACCCGCAAGGCCGACGGCCCACGCCGCCGCTGGTGCAAGCCCAGCCGCCCCACGCCGGGGCGGGCGCTCATGGGTGAACCCCATAACGAAATCAAACCTAGGAGGACGCACGAAATGAAACTCAAAGAAATCCGCACCCTTGACGCCGACGGCGCCCGCTTCGCTTGCATGGCGAATGACTACTGCACCCGCGCCGACTGCGACGAATACGCCGCGATCCTGAACGATGCAGCCGAATCCAGCCGCAAGCCGGAGGGCATCACCGTGGACGATCTGGCCCGCATTGCTGCGGCCATCAAGGCCCACAGTGACACGCCCGACGGCATCCCGGAAATCGCCTTTGCTCTGGCCCGCCGCTCTGTCAGCCACTTCACCGAGGTCTGAGCGCCCCGCCGGGGCACCATCACGAAACGCGAAAGGAGATCACCGCATGACACCTGATAAACAATTCCTTGCAACCTTTCACCGGATCACCTCATGCCGCCAGCTTGGCACCCTCAACCTCACGATCTGGAACGGCACGATTGAAGCCCGGCATATCATCTTCGATGAGATGCACGTTCTGGGCAAGTGGCCCTTGCCCGCGCCGGGCCAGCAGGGCAAATACTGCACCTGCATGGCTGCCGCCTGTCGCCGCTTGGCCGATGAGCTGCTTACATGGGCGCAGGAGTACGACCACGGCAACGATGTTCTGAACGAGCAGTACGACACCGTACACGCTGCCTTTCTTAAACGCCTAGAGCAGCAGGAATAACCCGCACGAAAGGAGACACGAAACATGAAAGTTGATCTCGCCCTCAATTACGGCCCCGATTCCCCCAGAAAGCGCCCCATCTTCGCACTGTCCCAACTTCCTTGGGCCACCTGCTCCGATCCTGTCACCGTCGATGTGCCCGATGAGCTTTACTTCGGGGAGAACACCGCCGGGGAACCGCTTGTCACGTTCGACGGCGGGAAGCTGGTCTTCCCGCTGGCCGATGTGATCCATACAGACCGCGACTGGAATCCCTACCTCATGCAGCCTACCATGACGCTCTACGGCAAGCGCTTCCCGCTGCCCTGCACACGGCGCTAAACACATGGCCCCGGTTTCCCGCCGGGGCTTCTTGTGCTATACTTAGTCCATCACGAAACGCGAAAGGAGATTTTGACATGGACAGCATGGAATTTTTCGCCCCTTGGCGGCTCGTTGCCAGCTTCGCCGACGGCACCCGGCACACATTCGACGGCCTGACCGAGAACCAAGCACATCAGGCCATGGAGAACGCTCAGCAGACCCACGGCGACATTTCTTGGTGGAACCGGGTCACTGACCTCAACTATGAGGACGGCAGGTATTACAAGCTCATCCCGGCCCCGCCCACCGTGAACGTGGTTGATTTCACTGGATACAACGGCCCGCTGGACGAAAGCGGGTTCCCGGTTGGGCTGCTGGACGAAATCGCCCGACACAATACCACCAGCGGCGCCCCGGACGCGGCCCAGATCATTTTCAAGAAGAATGCGCCCAAGGATCACGAAACGCAGGAATAAACGAAACCCGGCAGGACAAACACCCGCCGGGTTATTTCTTTGCCTTTTTTCGGTTTTGAGGGGTATTCGAGTTTGTTTTTCTACGGCCACAACGCGGAAATTTTCGGAAGTGCTGCACACGAAGTTCCGTTCGTCCCTTTTGCCTTATAGGAGAACGTCACCTTCTGCCCACGCATCCGCGCGGCGCTGTGCCTTGCGCGCGTTATACGCGCGTTTTAATAAAGCATCCTTTTCCGGCAGCCGCTCGATTCTGCCGCCCAGCACGGAAAGGGCCACATTCCGCAGCCGCTTCATGTGCGGGATGCTGTACCCGGTCATCGGCTGCAAATCGGGCCATTTTTTCTTCTTCAAATAAAATTCTGTCAGAATGATATTGTGTACACCGCTCATGCTGTCAATTTCTTTCTGGATCAGCTCGAAATCGGCCCTTAATTCTTCCTGCTGCTGGTGCAGCACACGAAACCGATCTCCGATTCCCAGCTCATCCATCTTGACCGCCATTGTGGCCGGGCCGTCCCCCGGCTCTCCCCCGCGCGGCATTCCATCCATATTCACCCCGCGCATCGTGTCAATTTCGTCATCCAATGCGGCACACTGGCGGCGAATGATGTTCAGGCGACACGGAATGTCTGCACAGTATTCCAAGATCATTTCCGCCTCGTGTACCTTCATTGTCAGTCCCTCCCGAAGTCGTTCTGTTCTTTCTTCCCGCTCTGGCTCTCAGGGCAGGGAGAAGCATTTTTCTGCTCTTGCTTCTTTTTCCGGTTGATGGTAACACGCCGTACCACGTTCTGCCGGATTGCTTCACGGTAAAACGCGGGCGGCGCTGGTGCCCGGCTTTTGCTCATGGTATTCCCTTTCCCGCCTGTTGTGCAAGGCGTTTCCACTCCTTGATTTCGTCTTTGCTGTCCGGTGTGATGATCTCGACGAATCCCCAGCCGCGCGGCTTGGCGATCAGGTCAATAAACAGCCTCCGTCGATAGATATAGTCCCGCTGCGCCCGCCGGGTAAACTTACTCTTGATCTCCACAACATCCACCCTGCCGTCCGCATAGGTGATCTTGTAGTCGGCAGTATAGTGCGCCGCCGGGAGCTTCACGTTTCCGTACTCCTCAGCGGGCAGCAACAGCCAATTCGGGTGCGGCTGTGCCTCGGCGATCTTTCCCGACCGAATACCGGGCATAATAACCCCCATGTAATAATCATACTCGCCCTTGGATTCAAAGGCTTTGCCTAGCTTGCCAGCGGCGCGGGCGGCGTCAGCCACAGGCTGCGGAGAGGCGCACTTTCCCCGGCATCGGTCCGCAATCTGTGCTTCCGCTTGTGCCCGGAAGCGCGGCGGCAGGTCTTCAAGCTCCATTCTCATACTCACGGCTGATTTCTCCTATTCTTCCGCCGGGGTTCCGGCTTTCTCATGAGCTTCACGATCAGGTGCCGGGTGTTGTTCCCGGTGACACGCTGTTCGCACTCGCGCAGGGTATACCCCGGATACTGCTTTTCCCAGAATGCCCGGTCATCGACACGCATTGAAAAAGCGTCGTCCATGCTCTTGCGGCTCCACTTAGTATCGTTTGGCCGTGGCGTCACCGGGGCTTTCAGGCCACGGCTCTGGCGCCAGTGGCGCACACGAGTGCGGGCCTTTGTCATGTAGCCGGTCAGGGCTTCAAAGCTGCTGCTCGTCAGGTTGATTCGGTCACAATGCACCATGCCGATTTCTTCCCCGGCGCTGTCCCGCCACAGCATTTCAATCTCCTCGCGGGTCAAACTACCTTCGAGGATCACATGATGGTGATGGCGGCCAGTGCTTGTCCCATCTTCGTTCAAAACGCAGTACTCTGCCACCTGCATCCACTTGGGGGCCGGAATGCCCTTCTTTTTGCAGTAACGCTTCATGCGTTTACAAAAATTTGTCCAGTCTCGGTCTACGCGGTCATAGTCCCCAGCCGCCGGGTGGTGATCCCGGTTGTATGTAAACGTGATGGCCCAATCCCGATCTGTGAAGTTCGTATAGGCCAACTGGCAGAAATACCGCCGGGACATTGCTTCGTTATACCGCTGCTGGGCAATACTCGTGGCAAGCTCTCTCTTTCTTCTGGTGCTGGCGGCATGTTCCTTGGCGCTCACCTCAAACAAATCCACCTCTGCATACTGAGGGCCGCAGATGTGTTTCTGTTCCCGAATGTACCACGCTTTCACCGTCAACACCTTCTTTCTTTGACTTTTCTTTTGCTGAATAAAAGCAATCCGCCGAGCGCAAGGGAATGTTCTCGGCTTGCCCCCGCCCCCGCTTGATGAATTGCTTCTATCCGCCACGCCATCCTATCGCGGGGAGAGATTACAGGGGCCGTGCCCCTGTACCCCCTGCACCGGGAAACTGCTGCTTCTCTAATCAAGCCTTAGTCAAGTTCTAATCAAGCTCCACTTCCCGCTGTCCGCTAAGTTAAGTGTTACATACAAGCCCCTTGCCACCTCGCCAGGGCGGCATTTTTAGGCGGATGTATCTTGATATTATATATAAGTAGGGGCTTGGTGTTAGTTCAGCTCATATTCGCCGATCTCGCCACCAGCTTCGCGCTCTTTCCAGCACTCGCAGCCGCTTTCCGGGTCTGTAACCTCAGCGCAATTTTCCGATTCTCCGTTGAAGCACACTCATGTGTAGCCCTCGTGCCAGAAGCAGGTGCAGCAACTTCTTTCATATTCCATGTTTTCACCACCAAAAGTCACAGCATTCCCACACCGCATCTTTATCCGCGAAAATTTCCATCACGAATACTTGCTTTCTGCCACAGCACTGGCACACTTTACCGGCAGTTCCGTATGGCTTCAAAATACATGGTACGGTAGGAATCCGTACTTCTCTGCCGTGGTTCAGTTCTGCGGATGGATATTCTTTTCCGCAGAATTTGCAAACAACAGCTTTCCCGATGCAAACGATCATCCCATCACTTCCAGCTTCATAACTTCAAAATCTTCAAGGTTTGGATGCCGCTTTTTGGCTGCGCGGCGGGCTGCCGTGTCCGCTTTTTCCTCGTTGTCTGCCTCGATCTCAAACTCTCCTATGGAAATTTCGCCGTAGGATTCATAGGCCACAACTTCCGCTCTGTATTTCACTTTGCGTCAGCCCCCTTTTCTTTCAGCTCAATTTTGGGCTGCGGCTGATCGGAGCGGTTCATAGGATCGTAGTAACTGACGCACCCCGCTATCCCTTCCGGGTTGTCCTGCCACGACAGCGCGTGTCGAATCGTCAGCCAAACGATTTCCGCCCGGTACGGAATCTTCATCAGATCAGAAATTGGTGCCGGGAGAACGCACCTGCTATACAGCTTGTCCATTTCTTCCCGCATAGTATCGCGCCGCTGTATCGCAACATCAAAAGCGTTCGCCCTCTGCTCATTCGTTTTGAACACATTCCTTTCCAAATCGGAAAGGAACTTTGCCATACAAAGATCGTCCGTCATGTCCCAGAACTGCCCCATGTGCAGCCGCAAATACCACTCGCAAGCGGTCTGCACCGCCTCAGCCACCGGGCGGCTCATCGTCAATGTAACGGTTTCGATCTCCGCCGGGGTACTATTCTTCTTTTTCATAGTCCCGCTCCTTGCTTCCCGGCCAGCCACGGCGCTGGCTTCTCTCGAATTGCCGAGCCATCGCCGCCACCTGAATGGCTTCCACAGCCAGCGCAACCGCCGCATCATACACACCTTTCGTGGAAATTTGCGGGTTGTCGGAGTAGACGCCCAGCCACATGCTGTTCAGCTCCCGGCGCAGACGATCCGTTTCCTTTGCGGCCTCAACCGCTTCTTCTTGGATCACGGCCACGCCCTCATGAGTGCTTGCAAACATCCGGTGCTTCCTGTTCGCCGCTGCCAGTTCTGCTTTAACCAGCCGCTTCACATCATTTTTCACTGCATCCATATCTCATTCCTCCACTAAAACCACATTGCACCAGCTCGTGTGATATTCTTTTCCGCCGATTCTCACCGTAACGGTATCGTTGTAAGTACTGCTGTAAACTCCATCCGGTTGCCCCTGTGCCAGCAAATATCCGTTTGGAAGATAAACATATACTGTTTCGCCATGAGTTTCGTTGTCCTTAGTGTAGTCCATCGGCACTACGCCGCACCCGGCCATTGTTCCACACAGAGCAGCAGAACAAGCCGTCAGTGCCAGCAGCTTCAAAACCTTACGCATCTTTTTCTTCCTCCAGCTCGCTCAAATCCTCAATGTCGGCGTCATATTGGGTTCTGAGTACCATCGTCGTCAAAGACTGCAAATTCTGTTTTGTGATGCCATCCAGCTTGCAGGGAAGCACAACCGCCCGCGCGATCATACCGTCTTTAACAACATAATACCGGGCGCCGTTGCTCATCTTCCGCACAAAATACTTGAAATAACCGCTTTTCTTCGCTTCGTCGGCCAGCGGGAGGAGCTGCTTCGCGTCCACAAAGCCGACTGTTCTCCGGGTAGGCTCGATCAGCGGGATCAGATCGCAGCCATTGGCGCGGAGAATGAGCCGATCCGTCAGGCATTCCATTTCGCCCTCCTCGGTGTCTGCCAAGCTCATGCCATCCATGTTCCTTTCGCTCTCCGGGCACTCGTCGCCGAACTGAATATCTTTCCAGCTATTCGGGCTAATATCCAGCAGGGTGGCCAGCTCATCCGAATTTTGAGCTTTCGGAAAGCCCGCCAGAGAATAAATGCCTGTTCTGGTTCCGATGTACAGATCATACCCGCCCGCCTCATAGCAGACATTGTAGAGTTTGCAATACGCATCGGCCTTGATGAGCTTTGCAAGTGCAGCCAGTTTCATTTTCTTGCTCCTTTCGATTCAGCAGTGTATTGGGTTCTTACTTTTATTTCCCGATTTCAACAAGTCCGATCTTCTCCGCCATTTCCCGCGAAGCGTCCTGCTTTTTCAAGAAATATTCAATTTCGGATTGACATTCTTCCCAGTTTTCTTCGCGGGTTGCAAAATAGCGTAGCTCTGGGTTATACATCTGGCGAATGCGGAGCATGAACAGCATGTCATTAGTTGCTCTGCCGTCCAGCCTATAAACCGCCCTCTCGCCTGTTCTCGTGTCGATCTCACGACAAATAGCAATGATAGGCACATCCGGTTCACTCATGTTCTCCGATCCTCCCAACAGCTTGAACCTCAAATTCTGAAAACTCCGGGTAGTGTGCCGCCGCCATCTTCCGTGCGATCTCAATGGCCTTTTCGGCATTAGGCGCCTTCACGCGGTATGGAAGCCACGAGGGCCAGCCGCCCGCACCCAGCGCTTTTAATAGAACATAGTACATCGTGCATCCTCCCTTGATTTTGGGCAATCCCGGATTTGAACCGGGCCGGGGCCGTTCCCCATGCTCACGAAAAAGGCCGCCGCAGCGGGCGGCCATCGGTTTAGAAGTTATGCGATCTCACTTTCAAAATTTTCTTTGCTTCTTCTGCATGGAGCAAAACACTATCCCGGCAGGTCATCCCCGGTTCCTGCAAGCAGTAGAGTTTACATTCGTTCGTGCAGTTTTTCCGCCCGCGCTGGGCTTGCTCATTGCATGTAACAAACCGTGCCGAAAGAATCCGTGTCAGCGTCTCATTGTTCATCATGCCACCAGATACAGCCAGCAGAATTTAACCAGCGCCGCCGGAGCAACGATCATGGCCGCCGCCCAAACGGCAATCGCCGCAATTACCAGCAACGCAAAAATTCCAGTTGCTACCACATTTGTCTTTTTCATTTCGCTCATCCTTTCATTTGTCCTTGCTCCGTGCCAGATACTCCTGCCACGTTTCATTTCTAAACGTTCCGCTGTACAAATATCTTCTTGCGAAACGCAGTTGTTCTTTTGATGGGATAATTCCAAGCGGTTCATTTCGCTCTGGCATTCCATAAAGTGTTATACCCTTATATCTTTTCAGCCTTTCAACACGATACTCTGCATCTTCTATATCTGACCTAACCAGTATGTAAATAAATATCCGGTATGGCTTAACGCCTCTCGACTGTAAAAGTTCAATCGCGTTGCGGACAGGATCAATTTGTGATTTCTGATCGCATGAGAACCGGATGTGACGTATCCAGTTGATTTTCGCCAAAGCATCTGCAATTTCCGGTGTAACCAGCCTTGCATCTATTCCTTGGTTTAGATCAATTTTGTAATTTGTTTCGGCAAGCTCTCGAAGCTGATTCACTCCATACTGACAGGCCAAAATATTATTGTCCATCAGCACAAGTTTGTTTGTGTCCTCCCTTACAACCTCTTTCCATGTTCTATATGGCCTTATCTGGCCCTCCTTTTTCGGCACATAACACCATGGACACTTGTTTGGGCATCCTCTTGTCAAAAAGCCAACTGCATAATCGCATTCTGGGTAAATCGAGTAGTCTGGCTTCATTTCGTCGATTTCTGGTGGAAGTTCTTTTTTTAGATCACCATACCCTGTGCCGCCCTTGATCGTATCTGGCGGCAAATAAGGGTCTTCCGGGGTGAAGTCAAAGACTTTGCTGCTATAAACCCGGTCATAGCTTTCCAGCGGTTCCCACCACTCCACTGTGTCGCCTTTCTGCTTATGCCATGCAGATATTTTCATCAAGGCAAGGTTTGGAAATTTATTTTTCGCCCTGCTCTGGCCCGCATCTGCATCATGGATCGCAATCTTCATTGTCGTTTTCCTCAATGATCCAGACCTTATGCGTACCGTACCCCGGCCAGTTCAGTGCGTCTTCGTGCGTTCCGGCCACCGCAACGTCAAGGTGCTGGCCCTGAATGTCGGCGCCCTTGTCTTGTACGATTCTGACGCCCACGCCTTCGATATATAGCACCGTGCCAAAAGGAAAAATTGACTGATCCGCCGCCACGGTAACACCCGCCTCCACCGGGGCGCCGCTGGCGGTGATCCCTGTTCCAGTGCCGCAAATGTGTTCCCGCTTCTCCGTGCAGTACGACGTACAGAGGAAATCCCCGGCGTATTCCATCGTGAAGTTTGCCGGAAGGCTCTGCTCTTTGCTTTTCAGCTCCTCCCTGAGATCATCCGTCAACTCGCCAAGCTGCATCGTAACGTCATGCCAGCCGCTTGCCTCCCGCTCCCAGCTCTCCGAGCGGGATTTGTAAATATCTCGCTGGCATTCCAGATCGTTGATCCGGTGGTACATGGTGTTCATCTGAATCCCTGCCACAATCAGCGCAGCGGCCAAAAGCCTAGCTGTTCCTCTTGCTGTCATCTTTGTTCTCCTTCCTTTGTTTTTCGTTTTGCACGGACGGCCAGAATCGAACTGGCAAACCTGCCGATGGGGAAAATCGGAAGCAGGTTGCATCCTCTATGCGTCCGCATATCAAAACCCGCCGCTTGTTCTCCGGGCGGCGGGGCGGCCACTGACGCGGCCTACTGCTTTTGTGCCTGAGCAGATCGAACAGGGCGCTTCTTCGCTTGCGCTGCGGCGCACCCATTCGCAGCATGTCCATGTGGGTGCGGCTTTTGCGGATCGGCAGCCCGGCGTTTCATCCGGGCTTAGGCGGTAGGAGGAGCGCTGCTGTACAGCACCTTTCCGCAATGCTGGCGGGCCATGATGCGAAACGCGCCAGCTTCCATGAAAGTCAGGTCGGCACAGACAGGGTTCGGCCCCGCTCTCGGCGCCCTGTACCAGAGGAACGCCCTGCGCCATATAAAAGCAGCCCCGCTCTCGCGGTGCGGGGCTGCTGATTCACGACATAAAAAGATTACTCGCCCGGCTTGTCCACTTTTTCTTCGGGCTTCGCTTCGTAGTGTGGGCACTCCGCATTATATCCGCCGCATGGTGCGCACAGTGGGACGGTGATTCGGAATGTGTGTCGGCACTGCTTTTTGTCATTTTCTGCTATGCCCCTGTGCAGGGCACGAAGGGTGTGGGTGCTTCTTGCCATACGTTTATTTTTTCTTGCCTTGTCTAAGTAGCTGCACCAGCCGAGTGCTGCCGTGTGTACCTTTGCCGGATTTCTGATCCGCCGGAACATTCGGCGCAGCCGCTTATTCTTCCTGAGCCGCCCATAGATTTCGGCCATCTCATCGAGTTGTCTAAACAGCTTCCGCAGGTTTTCGGCCCACTCGTCCAGAAGCCGATCAATCTCCTCCGCCGTGGCGATGATCTCATTTACCGTCATATCAGTCTACCTTTTCCAGAATGTGAACAGCGATCATATCCGCCATGTGGAGGCACAATGCTTCCGGGCAGTTATCGTATACTCTTCTAAGGGTGTTCCAGTCGCGTTCTCCGGTGTAGGCGCCCATGTGCCACCGGATACAGCGGATTTCTTTGTCGGTCAATTTCATGTATTGTTGGGCCATGATGACAGATTCTTCGCCGTGGCCCAGCATCCGGTTGTCCTGATATTGGAAGCCGTCGTTCTGGGTGCCCTTGTATTTGCCCATTTTGCAAATATCGTGGAGCAGGGCGGCCCGGATCACCGTGTCCTCATCACAGCCCGAAAACTTCTCAGTTGTGCAGAGGTCAATGGCTGCTGCTACCACGTTCAGAGTGTGGGCTACAAGGCCAAATCTGACGGCAAGGTGGTGCTTGGCGCTGGCCGGAGAAATGAAGAAACCGCCATCCATAAGATACTGGTAGAGTTCCGTTGCGCCCTTCCTATCGCCAAACGTCCCACCGTAGATCAGGTAGAACGCCTTTTCATATCGTTCGCCGAGGGCTTTTTTCTGGCGGATCAGCTCCTCACCATCAGCCGGGCCATCGCCCCAGATTTCCCGCGTGGTATGCGCCAACTGGCCCAGAATGTCTGCGATTTGGTCACTGTTCATGCTCTTTCTCCTTTCGCAACTTCAAACACTGCTCTCTGCCTTCCGGGTATTTCGTCGGCCTGTCAAAAATCTCCGGGTGGTTTTCAAGCATTTCCAGAAGCATTTCTTTCATGCTTGCTGCCACAAACGGCGAATATGCGCAGCCCATTCTATCCCCGCCTTTCCATTTAGACTTCTGGCAGCGGGTTTTGTTTCAGCTCCTCCCGCCATTGGAGCGCTGGGCCACAAGGTTATAGGTTACGAAGCCCCCCCGGAAGCCCCAAACAGCGCCTTCATAAAGGTGCCAAATGCCATCTGCTTCACCGCCTCATCACTGATCGGGTGCGAGACGCCGTGGCTGGGTCGTCCATCATCCAATGCCACTTTCACCGCCTTGGGGATTGCCGCCGTCACATCCTCCAGCAAATCGCCGCGAACCTCCGGGCTGCATCCCGCGATAACCCTACCGAGCGCCCCGATCAAATGGTGGGCGGGTAGGTCTGCCCATGCCCTAGAGGTTTTTAGTACCAGTCGCGCACCTCGTTTGCCCAGTCGTATGCCACGTTCGTCAGGCTGTCCAGCACCAGCGGCACCGCCCAACTGATCGTCGCAACCTCTAAATCGAAATCGCAATGGATCAGCTTGCAGGTGATCCAAGTGAACAGCACCAGAATGCCCCAGCAGACCGCCAGCACCGCGACGATCTCACTCAGGCGGAGCAGATCGTGGCCCAGCTTCCGCCAGTTCAGTTTCTTGTGCAGCTTCGACAGTTTCATTTCTTCTTTCCTTTCTTCTGATTCTGGTGCCGCCGCGCCTTGGTGTGGTCTTTTCCATCCTTGGTGTGCATCGCCACCATCGTGGTGAATCGACGGTATGCCCCGCCGTCATGGCGCTTCTTACTGCTGTTCATGCCCGGTGCCCTCCCGCTTCATCTGGTCGATTCTGGTTTGCACCCAGTCATGAATCTGCTTCTGAAATGCCGCTCTCCTGCGGCGCTCGATGACCGTGAACACCGCCGCGCAGATCAGCACGACGGCCACCCCGGCCAGAAATACCCAGCCCATTGCCAGCTCCTTTCTTTGTTCTCCCCTCCGTGGTACAATGGATTCACCATCACGGAAAGGAGGTATTGAATGGTTGATACAGACGCCCTTCGGCGGGCCATCAGGAGCTACAAATTCTACGCATCTCCATCCAGCGGGAGTGGAAACGATCCTGCCACCGTCGAAGACATCAACAAGCCAATCCGCCAGACTGCAAAACTCTTGGATACGTTTGTTGACGAACTCGAAAAGGCTCAATAATCCTTTTCGCCGCTGGCTTTGTCCAGTGGCTTTTTGATTTCCAGAACGCCCAGCCGTACCAGATCGTCGTAGCACTTCCGAATTTCTTCCTGCGCTGCATCCAGCCGCTCAAATATTTTTTCAAGCTCTCCATCCTGAACAGCCACGCACATAATGTATTGATTCATTCCGTCCCGGCCTCCTTGTCGTCTATCTCCCCGCCGTGCTATACTCATAGCAAAGAAAGGAGGTGATCTTCTTGTGGATTTATCGCTCTCCTATCGGAGTTTTTACCATCAAGCAATTTCCAAATGGAAAATACGGTCTTTGCTACGATTCCGAATGCTATGGTTTTTACTCCACTCCTGTTCAGGCCGCCGATGACGTGTATACACATGTTACCGGATGCACCGAATGGGACGATCTGGACGGCAAGGTGCCAAACGAGCCGACTGATCTGAGCGAATGGGAGAAAGTCTAATCCTTTTCATCGGCGGGTGCTGTTTCTGACAGTACCCGCCGAAGTCTTTCCAGCGTTACCGAAATGTGGTTCAGCGTCTTAATCCCAGACTGAATCGTTTGGAGGTTTTCTTCGCTGGGCGGAGAGCCTGCCATCAGCTCCTCCACATAATCGCAGTAGTGAATCGTCATCCTTGCGATGCTGGTGGTAGCCTGTGCGATCAGCTCACATTCTTCTTTTCTCATTCCGCCCCGGCCTCCTCGGCGTCCTCGCGGGAAAACAGCAGCTCAATGCTTTCCTCTGCTCCCAGAACAGCCCTGATCCTGACTGCCATATCCACGCCAATCTCAGAGTTACCGTTCAGCTTGTAATACATCGTGCTACGGGAGGTTCCCACTTCTTTTGCCAACTCCTCGACGGTCATCTTCTTTTTCAGAAGATGTTCCTCGATTTTAGGGTATACCATTTCTTGTCCCTCCAATCCTAAGTTTCGTATTTTGTCATCAATATAGCACCGTTTTTAGGATTTGTCAATCGTAAAAATACTATTTTTAGAAATATTTTTCTAAATCTTGAATCATCTCCATTGCATTTTCCTAATTCTAGGATTACAATATAAGTACAGCTAAAAGGAGGAAAGCCCTTATGACTAGAGAAGACCTCTTGAAAGATTACATTCTAAAGAATTACAGAACCGTCAAGGATTTTTCCGTTGCCAGCGGCCTACCTTACACAACCGTCGATGGAATTTTGCGGCGCGGTGTAATGAATGCCCGCGTAGAAAACATGATTAAACTCTGCCAGTTCCTTGGTATCTCGCTCGACGCGCTTGTTGCTGGGCAGATTGCGCCTTATTCGGATACCCCCGCATTCTCTATTGAAGATGTAGCTGCGCTCGAAAAGTATCACCAGCTCCCGGAATCTGACCGCGAGACTGTGGATTTTGTTCTGAACCGTCAGGCCAAGAAGCAAGATGCTTCTGAAAGCGCGGAAGAATGACGGTTAGAGATCATGATGTTCCCCTGTCAAGCAGGGGAACATCCCGCGTGTTATCCTCCCTCCTCCAAAATGTAGGATAACACGCGGGCGGGGCTTGCTTCGTGCAGCTTTTCTCCCACAATTCGATATTTTGTGAAGTCATTCTGCCCATTGTTTTAATTTTCGGAAAACTTTGCAAAAGAAAAAGCCCGCCGGGATATACCCGGTAGGCTTGCAAAAAGAAACCCGCCCCATCTTCTCTACGTCAGTACCCCGCGCGGTGCGCAGGGCTTCGAGAAAACAGAGCGGTTTCAAAATGAGTTGCTGTTTTAGGTGGCATTCATTTATATAAATGGCCGCCAGCGATACTATTTCGGAAATGGTTTAACTTTTTGGCTGTTGAAAGTGTGGAAAGATTATTTGAAAGGATAATCCCATGAGTGAAAAATATCTTGATAATCAGGTTCGTTCCGGCAATTTCACTTTGCACGTTCTGGCAACTCGCACACTCTCTCGTGATGAGCTGCTATACGCCGTTGCCGTTTACCAGAAGGCGAACAAGTTAAAGCAGCTCCCTGCCAGCGGAAGCGCCACGATCCGCTTTCCTGTCCGCGATTTCGTGGAATAATTCTTCGATGTTCTCAAATACGTGCCTTGCATCCTCTGGCTTTTGGAATTTCAAAACGCCCTCCGCGCCCGCAAGGACGACTTCATTGTGTTCATCTGCGAACAGGATCATGCTGTACGGATCATCCGGCAGACGTTCTTTGTTGATCTGTTCCAATTCTTCTTCGGTCAGCTCGATGCACACTTCCTGTTCCAGCATAGTTTCTTCCTCCGAAAATCAATATTTTACTATATTATAGCACATCATTTTCCATTGTGAAAGGATATTCCCATGGCGAGAAAGAAGATCAAAAAAGGAGACGGCCAGCGGCTCGTTGCCTACTACCGATACAGCGGCGGCAGCGGGCAGACCGAGCAGAGCATCGAGGGGCAGCGCCGCGACTGCGAAGCATACGCCCGCTTGCATGGCATGACGATCCAGCACGAATACATAGACCGCCACATCAGCGGCAAGACCGATGACCGTGGCGCATTCCAGCAGATGATCGCAGACAGCGACAAAGGCGCGTTTGATTATGTCATCTGCTGGAAGACGGATCGTTTCGCCCGGAACCGCTACGACAGCGCCGTGTACAAGAAGCGCTTGCGGGACAACGGCGTGGAAATCCTCTATGCCGCCGAATCCAACATCTCCGGTTCCGAGGGTATCATTATAGAGGGTTTGATGGAAGCCCTTGCCGAATACTACTCCGCCGAGCTGTCCGAGAAAATGCGGCGCGGTATGCGCGAGAGTGCATTGAAAGGCAGAGCGATCAGCCGTTGCCGCGCTCTGGGCTTGACGACGGATTCTGACAAACGCTTCGTCATTGATCCCAAGACGGCCCCCATTGTGCGCTTCATCTTCGAGCGGTACGCCGCCGGGGATTCTTCCATGTCTATCGTAGAGCAACTGAACGCCAAAGGAATGCGTACCAGTCAGGGCAATCTATTCAATAAATGTTCCATCCCCCGCATCATCCAGAATGAAGCCTATCGCGGGGTCTATATCAGCAAGGCGTACAATGTCCGCATCGAGGGAGCGATCCCCGCCATCATCGACGATGAACTTTGGGAGAGGGCACAGACTATGTTGAAATTGAACCAGCAGAAGCGCACCAAGAATGCCGCTAAGGCAGACTATTTCCTTTCTGGCAAGCTGTTCTGTAAAGAATGTGGCAGCCCGATGAAGGGCGTAAGCGGGCACAGCAGCACCAACGGCGAGGTCTACCGCTACTACGCCTGTTCTAATCCTGAGTGCCACAAGCACAACATTCCCAAGGATGATCTGGAAGGCAAGGTTGTGCAGTCCATCTGCGATCACCTTTTGCAGCCTGAATCCATGGACGCGCTGGCCGACGCCATGATCGAAGTGCAGAAACAGGACGCCGCGAAGCCCAACGCCGAGCGGCTGGCCGTGGAAGAAAACCTTGCCGATGTGCGCCGCCGGAGTAAGAACATTCTGGACGCCATTGAGAACGGCACCGCCAACCCCCAACTTTATGCCCGGCTCGATGAGCTGACCGAGCGGGAGAATACTTTGTCCTATCAGCTTGCCACCCTGCAAAATGAGAAGGCCATCGTCTTCACCAAGGAGCAGTTTCTTTTCCTGCTCGAACAATTCTGCATCGAGCCTTCTGAACGCAGCGAGGAGTATGGGCGCCGTCTTATTAACACTTTCGTAACAAATATGGAAGTTAGCGATTCTGAACTGTTTATTTACTTCAATGTTTCCGAGGAAACTGTTAATAAAATAAAAAACGCACCTCAGAAAAACTTTCAGAAAGAAAGTTCGTCTGAGATGCGTCTGGTCCGAGTGGCGAGAATCGAACTCACGGCCTCTTGAACCCCATTGTGCTCCACTCGTGGACATGTTGGTCAAAACGGCACACAATATACGCTATATCACTAATTTCAGAATCCGTTTTTTCATTCTATTTCGTTTGATGTCAAGACGTTTCATTCCTTTTGTGGTCAAATTGTGGTCAAACGACCCCGACAAATGACTTTTCTCCCCCGGCTAAGTTACATCGCGCAATTTCGATTTTCATCAATCGAAGTTGCGCTTTTTGTTTGCACGAATTATCTATAAGGAGGATTTGTCAACCATGTCAATGAACCATCGTTGTTTTTTCATCCTTGACAGAATTGTATGACCCTTGACTACTTTTACGGACAGGCCGGAGAACTTTTTTCGTTCTTCCGCATTCCAAAGGCTCTTTTTCAGGAGCAGCGGTTTCAAAATCTGTCAACCGATGCCAAAACTCTGTACGGCATCCTGCTTGACCGTATGAGCCTTTCTGTTAAAAATGAATGGTTTGACAAAAAAGGTCGAGTGTTCATCATCTTCACGATTGAGGATGTCAAGAGGACTTTGTGTTGCGCAGACAACAAAGCGATGAAGCTGTTCCGGGAACTTGAAAAATTTGGTTTGGTTGAACGAAAACGCAGAGGATTGGGCAAGCCAAGTTTGGTATATGTGAAAAACTTTTCGTCAGACCTTTCAAATGAGCGTGTCCAGAATCGTGAAAATCACGAATCTGGGGCTTTCAAAAAAGAATGTCAAGACCCACCCAAATCACGATGTAATAAGAATAAAAAGAATAAGACAGAGCGGAATAATACGAATCCTATCCTTTCCGATGAATCGAAGATGATGAAGAATCGTGAACTACTCGAAGAATATTTTTCACATTCTTTGGAGATAGACCTTCTTCTCCGGCTTTACCCGGATGATGAAGATACAATCTATCAGATCGTGAATTTGCTGGTGGATACCTGTGACAGCAAGCGCAAGCTCATAAGAATTGCTGGCGATGATAAGCCCGCCGAAGTAGTGTGCAGCAGGCTGAAAAAACTGAATGCAGACCACATTCGGTTTGTTTTGAACTGCCTTGCAGAAAACACTTCACCGATACGGAACATGAAGCAGTATCTTCTGGCCGCGCTGTTCAACGCCCCAACCACAATGCAGCTCTACTATCAGAACAAAGTCAACCACGATTTAGCAGCTCGGAGGTGATGAAAATTTCCAAAAAGGCAACAACAATAGCCGTTATCAACCAGAAAGGTGGCACAGGCAAAACCACCACCTGTGAAAATTTGGGCGTAGGACTTGCAATGGAGGGCAAGAAAGTTCTACTTGTGGACGCTGACCCACAGGGTTCGCTCACTGTCAGTATGGGCTGGCAAGACCCGGATACCCTGCCCATCACACTCTCCGCTCTAATGCAGAAAGCCATGAACGACCAGTGTATCCCACCCGGCGAAGGGATTCTGCACCATGCGGAGGGCGTTGACCTTATCCCGGCCAACATCGAACTGGCCGGGCTGGAAGTGGCTTTGGTGAATACCATGAGCCGGGAAAAAGTGATGAAACAGGTGTTGGAAAACGCAAAACGCGAGTACGACTATATCCTGATCGACTGTACCCCCTCTCTCGGTATGCTGACAGTCAATGCACTGGCGGCGGCAGATTCCGCTCTGATTCCGGTGCAAGCGCAGTATCTTTCTGCGAAAGGTTTGGAGCAACTGCTTCAAACTGTGCAGAAAGTAAGGCGGCAGATAAATCCAAAGCTGAAAATTGAGGGCATCCTGCTCACCATGACGGACAGCCGCACAATCTATGGGCAGCAGATCAGCAATCTGATTCGGCAAGCCTACGGAAAGCATCTGAAGGTGTTCGACCAGACCATTCCTCGCTCTGTCCGTGCCGCCGAAACCAGCACGACCGGAAAAAGTATCTTCCAGTATGACCCCAAAGGCAAAGTAGCAGAAGCCTATCATTCCATCGCAAAGGGGGTGTTGGCCGATGCCGAAAAACGGATTAAACGTCAGTCTGAACAGCTACGATGATATTTTTTCCACCGAAGAAGCCCGGCAGGAAGAACAGCGCGAACAGGTGCAGCAAATTTCCATCGAGGAACTGCATCCGTTCAAAGACCATCCTTTTAAGGTTCTGGACGATGAAGCTATGCAGCATACAGTGGAAAGCATAAAGCTGTTGGGTGTCACAAATCCCCTGATTGCCCGTCCACGCCCGGAAGGTGGCTATGAAATTATTTCCGGCCATCGCCGCCAGCACGCTGCACAGCTTGCCGGATTGAAAGCCCTGCCTGTCATTGTCCGTCAAATGGATGATGATGCCGCCGTCCTGCTCATGGTCGATTCCAACCTTCAGCGCGAACAGATTTTGCCGAGTGAGCGGGCATTTGCCTACAAGATGAAGCTAGATGCACTAAAAAGACAAGGTGCTAGGTCAGATTTAACTTCTACGCAAGTTGCGCAGAAGTTATCTGTTGAAAAAGTCGGTGAAGATGCTGGTGTAAGTAAAGACACAATTCGCCGCTTTATCCGCTTAACCAACCTTATCCCGGAACTTCTGGACATGGTAGACGAAAAGAAAATCTCATTTAACCCTGCGGTGGAACTCTCTTATCTTGATGAAAACCAGCAGCGAGATTTTCTTGAAGCTATGTCCGACACACAGAACGCTCCATCACTATCACAGGCGCAACGGCTCAAAAAGCTGGCTCAGGAAGGTCATTTCTCGTATGACGTTGCCTTTGCCGTGATGGGAGAGCCGAAAAAGGACGAATTGGACAAGGTGGTTATCAAAAACGATACTCTGCGGAAATACTTTCCCGAAAGCTCTACTCCGAGAGAAATGGAAGAAAAAATCATCGGACTTTTGGAGGAGAGTAAAGCAGAAAAAATTGTATTCAGAAGTGATGCCCTAAAAAAATATTTTCCGAGCAGCTATTCGTCAAAGCAAATCGAAGATTCCATCATTAAGCTGCTGGATCAGCGTTTGAAGAAGCGCAAACATGAAGCCGAACGCTGAACGTCGTTTGAAATGTAAGACCCGATGGGGTCTTTTTCTTTTGCAAAAATGGAGGAAAAACGCCTATGAACAATACCGCTTCTCGTATTATCCGTTTCGAGGAAATTACTATTGATATGCGCATCTGCACCATTCTGGCAGGTGGCAAGAAGCCCGGTGAAGTCTACTTTGCAGCCATTGCGCCGGATATGGAACTGACGGTTATCACGCTGGATGAAGTTCCTGACATTCTGCCCTGCTTCGATGAAAGCGATGTCAGCATCAATCTCCCTGACACCTCGCTGCTGCTCACCTACAATCCGGCACAGGTGTTAAAGCTGGCGGGCAAACGTTACCTGACTGGCCCGGTCATTCTGGTGCGCACCAACATGGACAGCGATTTTATTTCGCTCACCATCGACGATGTGTACCGTTTCCAGAAGTTTCTGGCAAGCCACAGCGTCACGCTCATGGCAGACAATCACAAGCTGCCCTGCATCTGTATGGATTGAGGCGCGCCTATGCTTAATTTTTTCATCGGTTTCGCATTTTTTGAGTTCGGCGCACTCTGCGGCTTTTTCGTGGCTGCGCTAATGCAGGCGGCAAGGGATGGTGATGAATGTGCAGGAAGAAGTCGAGCAGAAAACATTCAATATTGTGGTGTCCACCACGAAGCTGACCGCCCGGACGGTTCTGAACGCTGGACGGACAGCACTCCAGCAGTATCAGTCAAAATTACTGGCCGATAAATCCAGCGGCAAGCAGAGTGTCCGAATGCTCCTGCGGCAAAATCGCGGCGTGTCCAGCGTAGAAATCAACAAAACGGGTATCCGCAATTTTGAGCGGTACGCCAAAAAGTACGGCATCGACTATGCCATCCGCAAGGACAGTTCCGAAGTGCCGCCCCGGTATCTGGTCTTTTTCAAAGCCCCGGATGTGGAAGCGTTCAATGCCGCTTTCAAAGAATATTCGGCATCCCTGCTGAGCAAAACCATGCGTCCCTCTGTGCTGGAAAAGCTGCACGAACTGGTGCAGGCCGCAGCAGAACTTCCCGGCAAGGTGCGCCGCAAGGAACAGGAGCGTGGACTGTGACCACGAAAAAGCTGACAAAACTGCTTGCGCTGTATCTGCCGTATATCCTGCTGGGACTGGTGGCAACGAACCTTGGTGAAGTATGGCGGCTTGCCGAGGGAAAAGAGTTGGGCGATAAAATCATGGCGATGATGGGAACTTTCCCGGTGGCATTTGCGAACCCTCTGCCCAGTCTGCATCCGCTGGATTTGCTTATTGGCTTTTCCTGCGGCGCAGGACTACGGCTTGCCGTATATTTGCGGAGCAAAAATGCAAAGAAGTACAGGCACGGCATGGAGTACGGCTCTGCCCGATGGGGCAATGCCAAGGACATTGAACCGTTCATGTCTCCCAAGTTTGCCGACAACATCATTTTAACCAAAACAGAACGGTTGATGATGAGCAATTGTCCACCCGACCCCAAGAATGCCCGAAACAAAAACGTGCTGGTGGTCGGCGGCTCCGGCAGCGGTAAGACGCGCTTCTGGCTAAAACCAAACCTTTTACAGTGCCACTCCTCCTATGTCGTAACTGATCCGAAAGGTACAATCGTGCTTGAATGTGGGCAGGCCATGCTGAAAAACGGCTATAAGGTGAAAATCCTGAACACCATCAACTTCAAGAAGTCGATGCACTACAATCCGTTCAGCTACGTCCACAGCGAAAAGGATATTCTCAAGTTGGTCACGACCCTTATGACCAACACGAAAGGTGAAGGCAGCGGCGGCGATCCATTCTGGGAGAAAAGCGAACGACTTTTGCTCACTGCGCTTATCGCATATCTGCATTATGAAGCTCCTGTCGAAGAACAAAACTTTGCGACCTTGCTCGAAATGCTGAACACCATGCAAGTGTTGGAGGACGATGAAGAATACCAAAACCCGGTTGACCTGCTCTTTGAGGATTTAGGCAAGAAAAAGCCCAATTCCTTTGCCGTGCGCCAGTACAAGCTCTATAAATTAGCTGCTGGTAAGACAGCAAAGAGCATCCTCATTTCCTGCGGCGCACGGCTCGCACCTTTTGATATTCAAGAACTGCGCGATTTAACGATGTATGACGAACTGCAACTGGACACACTGGGCGACAAGAAAACGGTTCTGTTTCTCATCATGTCGGACACGGACAGCACTTTTAACTTCCTCATTAGCATGGTCTACACCCAGCTTTTTAACCTCTTGTGCGACAAAGCGGACGATGTGTACGGCGGCAAGCTGCCTATTCATGTGCGCTGTCTGATTGACGAGTGCGCCAACATCGGACAGATTCCCAATCTGGAAAAACTGGTGGCGACCATCCGCAGCCGTGAGATTTCGGCTTGCCTTGTTTTACAGGCAAAAAGCCAGCTAAAGGCTATCTACAAGGACAATGCCGATACCATCATCGGCAATATGGACAGTCAGATTTTCCTCGGCGGTTCGGAACCCGGTACGTTGAAAGACCTGTCTGAAATGCTGGGCAAAGAAACGATTGATGCGTTCAACACATCGGACACGCGCGGAAACTCACCATCTTACGGCACAAATTACTCCAAATTGGGTCACGAATTATTAAGTCGAGATGAGATTGCTGTGCTGGATGGTGGCAAGTGCATTTTGCAGCTGCGCGGTGTGCGGCCTTTTCTTTCGGACAAGTACGACCTGACCCAGCATCCGAACTACAAGCTGACCTCTGATTACAACCCCAAGAACACGTTTGATATTGAAAAATATCTGAACCGAAAAACAAAAATCCACCCCGGTGATGAGTTCATCGTGGTGGACGCTGATTCACTTCCGCCTATCTGATTGGGTAGGTGGCTATTTTTACCATCGGTCTGACAGGTACACCAGAAAATCAACTCTGCTGCGGCTATGTGGCATAAAATGATGGGATTTCAGGTGTGTACAAATGACCAAAAACGCTTTATAATAAAGGAGAAAAGACTATGGAATTCTTCAACAGTGCTATCGAAGTTCTTCAGACTCTGGTTGTCGCTCTGGGTGCTGGCCTCGGCGTTTGGGGTGCGATCAATCTGCTGGAAGGCTACGGTAACGACAATCCGGGCAGCAAAAGTCAGGGCATGAAACAACTCATGGCTGGCGGCGGCGTGGCGTTGGTCGGCATTACCCTCATTCCTCTGCTGAGCGGCCTGTTCGGTTAAGAACAGCGGGCGGCGGTTGCCGCCCGGTACATATTATAATAAGAAGCACCATAGTCACCATCTTATCTATAGAAGGTGAAGCAGATGCGCGAGATTTTACTGTATCACGGTAGCAAAGAGGAAGTTGTCTATCCTGAAATCCGTATCACACGGTATACAAAAGACTTTTCATGGGGATTCTATTGCACGAACAATTATCAGCAAGCCTACCGCTGGGCAGACCGCCGCTCCGCATATGGTATTGTGAACATTTACCGCTATGTAGAGAATCCTGAGCTGAAGATTCTGCGCTTCCCGGAAATGTCGGATGAATGGCTGGATTTTATTGCAAAATGTCGTGCAGGCGAAACCCATCCCTACGATATTGTAGAGGGGCCAATGTCTGACGATACGATTTGGGATTACGTCAACGGCTTTACTTCTGGTCAAATCAGCCGCGAAGCATTTTGGGCATTGGCAAAATTCAAACACCCGACACATCAGATCAGTTTTCATACAGCCAATGCTCTACGCTGTTTAACATTCGAGAGGAGTGAACACATCCATGACGGAAAAACAGATGAATGATATTTTTTATGTATGCAGCCTGATCGAATACATTGCCCGCAAAACAAAGAACCATCGGCAGGATGTGATTCGTTGCTTTTCCAAAAAGGACATTGAGCGTCAAATTTATGATGCCGAGGTAAACCACTGCCTTTCCTTTGAACAGGTTTCGGAAGAACTGATTGATTGGTTTAACATCCCGGACGGTAATTTTGATACCGTAGCCGAGTGCCGCTACGAAGTTCCTTCCGCAACTTCCATCGGGATGCTGTATCAGGGCTTGGTGCTGTCCACCATGAAGAACGATGATGCAGCACAGGCGATCATTGATGTTTTCTCTTCGTTCATCACAGATGAGATTTCCGACTTCAATTCCAATGTCTATTATACCAACCCCGATTATCTGCGCTGCTCCTATCTGGAGGGCAAGATGCTTGCTTAACTGAATTATTTTTCTATGCCGATTGCCAAAAGCAGTCGGCTTTTTTGTTTCCATAGCACGATTTTTCACCACGCCAACCTGCTGCGGTTTGCAGTTTTTTGAACAGTGTCTGCCAAAATCGTGCTTTTGTTTTATCCACCCATCAACGAAAGGCGGTGCTATTATGCAGCTTCTGACCCACATTATTTTTGTTCTGAACCTTCTCAAGACCCTTATCAATCACTTCACCTAAAGGACGGTGACTGCTGAATGGAAACCGTTCTCAAAGCCATAGCCGACTGGATAAAGGGCATCCTAACGGCGGGCATCATGTCAAATTTGTCCGGGCTGTTTGATGCCGTAAATGAACAGGTCGGTGACATTGCACAGCAGGTCGGCACACGCCCATCGGCCTTTGAACCGCGTGTTTTTGCGATGATCGAATCGCTTTCCCGGAATGTGGTTCTGCCTATCGCGGGCATCATCCTGACCTTTATCGCCTGTTACGAGCTGATCGAGATGATAACCCAGCACAATAACATGGCGCAGTTCGAGCCTGCGCTCATTATGCGCTGGATCTTCAAAACAGCAGTGTCGGTTTGGTTCATCTCCAACACATTCGATATTGTGATGGCGGTGTTCGACCTGACGCAGAAAGTCGTGTCCGATTCCAGCGGCATCATTGCAGGAAATACCCGTGTCAACGAGATTGGCCTGTCCATGCTGGAAGCCAGTCTGATGCAAATGGATGTCGGCCCGCTGTTCGGGCTTTTCCTGCAATCGTTCTTCATTGGCATCACCATGAGGATACTTTCAATCGTCATTTTTGTTATCGTGTACGGGCGCATAATCGAGATCTACTGCATGGTGAGCCTTGCGCCGATTCCCATGGCCACATGGGGAAACCATGAACAATCGCACATGGGACAGAACTATCTGAAATGCCTGTTCGCGCTGGGATTTCAGGGATTCCTGATTTTGATTTGTGTTGCCATCTATGCCGTGCTGATACAGAACGTGGCGATTTCCGGCGATGCCATCGGCTCCATCTGGAGCATTGTCGGCTATACCGTCCTGCTCTGCTTCAGCTTGTTCAAAACCAGCTCGGTCACAAAAAGTGTGCTGGGCGCACATTAAAAGGGGGTGTGAATTTTGGCCGCATATATTTCCGTTCCCCGCGACTTGACCAAGGTGAAGTCAAAAGTAGCTTTCAACCTGACAAAGCGACAGCTCATCTGCTTCGGAACGGCGGCACTGATTGGAGTGCCGCTGTTTTTCGTTCTCCGGGATTCTGGTGGCAATACTGCCGCCACCCTCGGCATGATGGCTGTTATGCTCCCGGCGTTCTTTCTCGGTATGTACGAGAAAAACGGACAGCCTTTGGAAAAGGTGCTGTCGCACTATGTTCAGGCGCGATTTCTGCGTCCGAAGATTCGACCGTATCAGACCAACAACTACTATGCACTGCTCATGAAAGGAGGCGTGACCCATGCCGTTTTGGAAAAAGACCGATAAGGGCGGCAAGAAAAAGCCGCCGAAGCCCGCTGTTCCCCGGACAGCGCAGCAGTCCATCCCCATGCAGCGGATGTTCGAGGATGGCACCTGCCGGGTGAAACCGAACTACTACACCCGTACCATCCAGTATCAGGACATCAATTACCAGCTTGCCCAGCAGGAGGACAAGACTGCGATTTTCGAGGAATGGTGCAGTTTTCTGAACTTCTTCGATTCCAGCATCAAGTTTGAACTGTCCTTTGTGAACATGGCAACGGACAGCACAGAGTTTGAGAAGAGCATCCGCATCCCTTACCAGCGGGATGGCTTTGATGATGTTCGCGCCGAGTATTCTCAAATGCTGCGCCAGCAGCTTGCCAAGGGCAATAATGGTCTGACCAAGACCAAATTTATCACCTTTGGCGTTGAGGGTGAGAGTATGCGGCAGGTCAAGGCACGGCTCGACCACATCCAGAACGACCTTTTGAACAACTTTCACAGGCTGGGTGTGCAGGCCAAGCCGCTGAACGGTGCCGAGCGGCTCAAACTCATGCACGATATGTTCAACATGGACGGTTCCAGCAAATTTCATTTTGACTGGAAAGACCTTGTGAAAAGCGGCCTTTCCGTCAAAGATGCCATTGCACCCACGGTTTTTGCGTTTAAGAACAGCCGCACTTTCCAAATGGGTGGCATCTACTGCGCCGCCAGCTTCCTGAGTATCACGGCCTCTGACATCAGCGACCAACTTCTGAAAGATTTTCTGGACATGGATTCCAGCCAGATTGTCACCATGCACATCCAGTCGGTAGACCAGAACCGTGCCATTAAAACAGTCAAGCGCACGATCACCGAACTTGACCGCAGCACCATTGAGGAACAGAAAAAGGCCATCCGTTCCGGGTATGATATTGACATTCTTCCGTCAGATTTGAAAACTTACGGCAGGGATGCCAAAGCCTTGTTAAAGGAATTGCAGTCGCAGAACGAGCGAATGTTTTTGGTGACATTCCTCGTTCTGAACACCGGGCGCACGGAGCAGGAACTGGAAAACAACATCTTTCAGGCCAGTTCTATTGCGCAAAAGCATAACTGCAATCTGTGCAGACTGGACTACCAGCAGGAGCAGGGTCTTATGTCTTCTCTGCCGCTGGCTAACTGCCAGATCGAGATTCAGCGCGGCCTGACTACCAGCAGCACGGCCATTTTCATTCCGTTCACCACACAGGAGCTTTATCAGTCTAGCAAGGAAAGCCTGTATTACGGCCTGAACGCGCTTTCCAACAACCTCATCATGGTGGACAGAAAAAAGCTAAAAAATCCGAATGGCCTTATCCTCGGCACTCCCGGCTCCGGCAAAAGTTTCTCGGCAAAACGTGAAATCGCCAACGCATTTCTCGTGACAGACGATGATATTATTGTGAACGACCCCGAAGGCGAAGTGCGACACGAAGTCGCGTAATGTATTGCGTGTA
>ERZ1034713.316-NODE-316-length-30333-cov-5.412940_pt1 | contig 30333 bp, 21 predicted proteins | sample MGYA00520692_ERZ1034713 | MGnify/ENA primary metagenome ERZ1034713 (study PRJEB33766, sample SAMN09781717) | gut metagenome | biome: gut microbiome | host: Homo sapiens | place: Madagascar | study: EMG produced TPA metagenomics assembly of the PRJNA485056 data set... | reverse complement strand
ACCTCATGCACGGTTTGATGAGGGGCGGATGAAATTTTCATCCGCCTACTCTACATGAATGACTTGTGAGAGGACGCTTATACATGCCCAATTTACGCTATGAATTGCACCACAAAATCTGCAATTTACGTTATGGAACTCACGGTTATGGGATGAGTGCCTATTTGGTAGTCGCAAAATTCAAGGTGTTCAATTCCTTGCAATTTAAAAAGCTATGTCTTTTTGACAGATATGATACTCGATGATATAATACCACCATAACAAGCAGGTATTCATCATTTCATTTTGGGCTAGAATGGGATGGTCAAATAGGCGGTATATTGAGTCACATCTGAATGGCGACATTTAGTTTATTATAGATATCCTCGTGACCTCATGCAGGAAATACTTATAGGAGGATAATATACGTGACAGAAATAGTGCAATTTATTATAGGAATTATTGGCAGAATTGTGAGTGGTTTATTTACCACATACATAGTACGTCTTGTAGATAAATTGACACAAAAATAACCGCCATAGTTAATAAGCGGTCGTTTTTGCGTTGATATTTAGTTTATATTAGCCAACACACCACATATTGACTCAAACCGTCTAACGGATATTTGCTTGTTATTTTTTATACCTACACATTTTAGCACATCAAAAATGTATTTGCAATAGTCTTAACGAAATAGAACAAACCTATTATGTAAAATGGACGGATATTGTTTTCGTTTTGCGTTAGGGAGAGTTTCATCTCCATAACGCAACGAAATACAATATCCGTCCATTTCACATTCATGCTTTTGTAAGTATGTCAGACTGCAATATTTTGTTTGTAATCCAAAAGTCTTTACACAAGAGAATAATATGTTGAATTTCTTTACATCTAAGACTATAATGAACATATATTCTTGATATATAAGAATAAGTCTTAGAAGTTAGGAAAAAAGTGCAATTATGATCACATATATTTGCCACAATAAAAATGACAAAACAGGTGAGAATCTGCCATGTACAAATAATCGATGTGAGACAAGTATATGTCCTAGTTGTGGCGGACGGGCAGATGCCATTTCAGAGATTTTCTGGTGTCCAGAATGTCAGGTGCCGATTTACGAGAAGAATTGTCCGGTTTGTGGACAGGAAGGCAAAAAGCTGACCAGTGATGTAAGACCGGTATTTCCGGAAGAACGCCTGCTTTTAGAAATCATTTTGGAAAAGCCGTTTACATTTGAAAAAGATTCTGTCTGGAACGGCAACGGAAATAATTATTTTGTAAATGGAAAAAAAATTAAAGTTTCTGTCAAAGACCTGAAAAATAAGGATGCAGATGCGATTCGGAAGCAATACGAAGAATTAAAAGCGCAGAATACTTATCAGTACTTTGAAGAACAGATGGAATGTTTTATTTTGTGCAATAAAGAACGATATAACCGGATCGTGGAAGAGGCGAAGGGATATATCAGAAGCGTGACAGAGAATTTTAATATTACAGATATGTTTGTTTCCTTCAGTGGGGGAAAGGATTCGACTGTCACAGCAGATCTGGTGACACGTGCTTTAAGCAATCCGCAGATCATGCATATTTTTGGAGATACGACGCTGGAATTTCCGTATACCTATGAATATGTTCAGAGATTCAGGAAGGATCATCCGAAGACACCTCTTATTTCTGCAAGAAATAAAGAAAAAGATTTTGAAGAATTATGTAAACTTGTGGGACCGCCAAGCCGTGTGATGCGGTGGTGCTGTACCATTTTTAAAACGGGAACGATTCAAAAAAGAATTAAATCTTTATATAGGGATAAAAATCAGATTTTAACTTTTTATGGAATCCGGCGCAGTGAATCGTTGAGCCGGAGCAAATACGAGCGGGAGTCTGACAGTCCTAAAATCACAAAACAGCGCATTGTTTCCCCAATCATTGACTGGATGGATTTTGATATCTGGCTGTACATTCTGACATCCGGGATTGATTTTAATGACGCATATCGTCTGGGTTATGCCAGAGTTGGATGCTGGTGCTGTCCGAACAACAGCGGCTGGTCGGAATTTTTGTCCAAAATCCATATGCATGAGCAGTCAGAGCGGTTTCGTGCACTTCTGATCGATTTTGCCAGAAGTATCGGAAAAGAAGATGCAGAAGTATATGTGGATGACGGATTCTGGAAGGCAAGACAAGGCGGTAACGGGGTAGCGTATGCACAGAAATCAGTGATTTCTTTTAAACCATGTGCCACAGAAGAGAATGCCTTCAATTACGAACTCCAGAAACCTGTCACAGAAGAATTATACGAACTTTTCCGTCCATTTGGATATCTGAATTTCGACATGGGCAATGCAAGACTCGGAGAAGTTTTTATTTTGAATAGAGCTGGAAAAATTCTGCTGAAATTGCAGGGAAGAGTTGGAAGCAGGAATCTGAAAGTGACGATCCTGGATCACAAGATCGCCGGTGCGTCCGACATGAAAATGGCGGAGGAACGTGTCAAATGTCAGCTTACAAAGTATCAGATGTGCATGGGATGTCTGGCATGTGAAAGTGTATGCCGTTTCAATGCACTTTCTGTGAAAGAAGAGAAAGATGGAAAAATCGACTACCGCATTTCAGATGAAAAATGCATGCGCTGTGGAGAGTGTGTGAACCACTTTATCGCAGGCTGTTATATGCGGAAAGTATTATCAATAAAAAGAGAGTAGGAAGGTGACGATCCTTGACAGAGAAAAATAAATACCGTTTTAAGGGGCATGAAAGCTTTATTCTCCGTGAGGGATGGCTGAACAAAGGATTATTTGAAATAGAGAAAAATGCAAAAGTTTTTTCTGAAAATTATGGAGCGGATGAACTGGGAGTTGGACCTAATATGGCAAAATCGATCCGCTACTGGCTTAAGACGATGAACCTGACGGAGGATAAGCCGAAGGAGGGAACAAAGCTCACAGAGCTTGGAAGAATCATTTTGACAGGAGATCCTTATCTTGAGGATATTTTTACGATATGGCTTTTACACTGTCAGATCGTAAAAAATTATGCACTGGCAACTGCGTGGGGACTGTTTTTTGATTCTTTTTCTTATGAGGAGTTTTCACGAAAACAGATGAACGATGAGATGACAGAACTTGCAGCGGATTATACAGATGGAGAAAAGTTTTCAGAAAAATCTGTGGAAGACGATTGTGATGCCATTCTCCGAATGTATGCAAAAAGAAAAGAGAAACAGATGAATCCGGAGGAAAAGAACAAGAGTCCTTTCTGGAAATTAAATCTGCTCAAAGTTTCAGGTGACCTGTTTGAAAAACGTCAGCCGGATCTGAATAAAGTACCGGAGGATATTATTTACTATCTTCTGATCGATCTTCTGCAGGAGCAGGACTCGGTTCAGATCGACGAACTTCTGACCATGAAGGGCGGACCGGGGAAGATCATGAACTTAAAGATAACCATGCTCATCGAATTGCTGGAGCGTCTGGAAAATCAGGACAAAATCATTATCAACCACACCGCAGGGCTGAATATGGTGTATTTAAATGAAAAAACAGATGGCAATTCTGTTGTAAGAAACTATTACGAAAAACATGGAGTGCATTATGAACCCTTTGATAAAACTGATACAAATTAATCATTCCTTTCAGAAGTCTGTTAATTTACAGCTGGATCTGGATAATTATGAACGCATTGGAAGTTATATTCCGACGCGTTCTTCTATTGCAATTTTAAAGCGTTATTGGAATATCGTATCAGGAAAATCAGGGGAGAGTGCCTCTGTTTTGATCGGACCTTATGGAAAGGGAAAATCACATCTGTTACTGGTACTTCTGGCATTTCTTCACGGAAGTATGGAACAGGATCAGGTGATTTTAGGGAAAATAGAAAAAATCGATCCACAGTTGACGGAAGAGATCAGACAGTGGATAAAACAGGGGAATAAATATCTTCCGGTATTAGTGAATTCTGTTTCAGGTGCAGATTTAAATCAGAGTTTTATTTATGCGCTTCAGCAGGCATTAAACCGTGAAGGGTTACAGAATCTCGCACCTGCGGATTATTATTCAGAGGCAGTTAAGGTTATTGAAAAATGGAAGAGAGAATATCCGGAAACATATGTGGCGTTTGAAAAGCTGGCAGAGCAGGCAGGATATGAAATGGCTGGGTTCTGTATGCAGCTTGAAAAGCAGGATCGGGAAAGTCTGGACTTTTTTACGGAAACCTATCCAAAACTGACGGCAGGAAGTCAATTCCAGCCGATGATGCAACTAGATACTGTCCGCATTTATCAGCAGATCAACAGAATTTTGGTGGAAGAAAAAGGTTATGCCGGCATGTTCCTCGTTTTTGATGAATTCAGTAAATATTTGGAGGGACATGGAGCAGAGTATTTTTCAAATGATATGAAAGCTTTGCAGGACATGTGCGAGCTGGTGAACGCTTCAAAAGGACAGATGATATTTACACTGGTTGCGCATAAAAGTATTCATGATTACGGAAAAACCATTGATAAATCGGTCAAGAATTCTTTCCGTGGTGTGGAGGGCAGAATCAAGGAAATTGATTTTATCGTATCAGCACAAAATAATTATGAATTAATCGCAGATACCATTGAGAAAAAAGAGCCAGAGTTTTCAGAGGCGTACAAAGAGTGGAAAAATCAGTCCGTATATGGAGACATTGTGGAGAAAACATATTATGTGCCATGCTTCCAAAAGCTTTTTGCAGAGAATGAATATCTGGAAACACTTGGAAAAGGATGTTATCCGCTATTGCCGTTGACAGCTTATGCGCTGCTTTGCATTTCGGAAAAAGTGGCACAGAACGAGCGGACAATTTTTACATTTCTGGCGGAAGAGGAACAGGGCAGTTTAAGCTGGCTTTTGCAAAAAGGAATAGAGGACTTTATCGGAATCGATAAAATTTATGATTATTTTAAAAATCTGTTTCGGGACAATACGGATCTTCCACAGATCCATAATGAATGGATGAAAGCAGAATATGCAATTTCACAAGTGTCAGAGGATCTGGAGATCCGCATATTGAAGACGATCGCGATTATCCGCATGATTCATAAAGAGGAAGAACTGCCTGCAAAAGAGGAGATATTCAGACTCTCACTTGGCTGTGGAGAAAAAGAATTTCAACATGCAATGCAGCAGCTCATGGAGAAAGATCTCATTATATACAGAAAACGCCTCGGGGTGTATGCGTTCCGTTCTAACGTCGGGGTTGACATAGAAAAGGCGATCGAAAGCCGCATGGGAGAACTGGAAAGCAGATTTGATCTGTGCAGAAGCCTTATGGATAGCGCAGAGATGGACTACGAACTGCCGAAGCGGTATAACCAGAAATTTGCGATCACCAGATATTTCCAGTATGAGATCATGCTGCTTTCGGATTTCCTGAAACTGGAAAACAGTGCATATTTATTTGAAGAAAAATTTGCAGATGGAAAAATTTTACTCCTCATTTATGAAAATGAGACAGATGTGACTGAGGTACAAAAACATCTGCAGAAATTAGCGGATGACAGACTGATCGCACTGGTATCAGACCATAAACTGTCAGTCAGAAATCTTGCTTTAAAATATGAGGCAGTCAAAAGCCTGAAAAAAGATGAAAAATTTATCGAAGATAATGTGGTACTGCTTCAGGAATTAAATTTATATGAGGATGATATTGTTTTTGAGATAAATACAGTGTTAGAACAGGATTTTTCACCGGAAAGCCGGAACACAGCTGTGTTTGGAGGAAATGGAGAAACAGTGGTCTGCGCAAATCCGGCGGACTGGAACGATTATTTAAGCAGTGTATGTGAAAAATATTATGGGCATTCTCCTAAGGTAAATCATGAGCTTTTGAATATCGGGTGTGTTGGTGCCCAATATAAAAAGGCTAGGAATCAGGTCATTAAAAATCTTTTGAATGAAAATGACTGCGCAGGATATATGAAAGGTACCAGTCCGGAAGCAATGGTATATCGAGCAGCGTTTGTCCACACAAAAAATGATGAAGGATGCAATCGTGTCTGCAATGAGATCGAGAGATTTTTTGAACAATGTGCAGGAGAAAAACATTCTTTTGAAATATTATATAAATGTCTGCAGGGAAAAGATTATGGTGCAAGAAAAGGGATCATACCTTTATTTCTGGCAAAAAAGCTGGCTGATACAGAAGGAACGGCCGTTATTTACCTGAAAAATAAAGAATTAGAAGTTTCTTTTGATACGTTAAATAACGTGAATGAGTTCCCGGATAAATATGAATTATACATTGAACCGGAGACGGCTGCCAAGGACTGGTATTTAAAAGAATTAGAGCAGATTTTCTGTGAAAGGGGAGATTTCACACGCTCAAAACAAAGCCGGATAAATGGAATCGCGGCATGTATGCAGAAATGGTATCGTTCACTGCCACAATATACGGTAGTTACAGATCATTATTCGAGTGAGAGCATTTCAATTGTAAAAGTACTTAGAAGTTTATTAAAGCGTGCAGAGATAAATCCGAGGGAATTGATTTTTGACAGAATTCTATGTGGGATGGAAACAGATGATTATGAACAGGTAATTGCGGGGGTAAAAAATGCTGTTTCGGAGATGAATGGAAAGCTGGATGAACTTTTAACACAGATCAATTTCCTGATTAAAAAAGAATTTCATGTGGAAAAAGATACGAATCTGAAGGCATGCCTCCTCGAATGGTACGAGAGACAGAGTAAGGCTTCAAAACAGTACATATTAAGTACTGGAATCAGTAAATTTATGTCTTATCTGGATCAATTAGCAACAAATGATGAAGAAGAAATTGTACGAAAACTGAGCCGGATCGTAACAGATATGTATGTGGAAGACTGGAACGATACTTCTATTGTGCAATTTCAGGAAGAACTGCATCAGATACGTGTTGAAATTGAGAATATCCAGGATACCTCTGCTGCCACTGACAGTAAGAGCAGGTTTATTTTGCAGGATGCAGAGGGAAATGAAGTTATGAAGTATTTTGATGCAGAAATTACAGATTCTACCAGCATTTATCTGCAAAATATGATCGAGGAAGCACTGGATGATTTTGGTGATACGCTGGAGATGAACCAGAAAGTAGCAGTTCTGGTTCAGGCGATCAGGAAGTTATTGTAGAAGGTGGGCAGAAAGAGACCGGATCATTACGAAAAAGATGTGGAGTACAGATATGGAAAAAGTATATTACTTTGATAATGCGGCAACGACATTTCCAAAACATGAAAATGTATATAAGGCAATGGATGCGGCAAACCGGGATTACGCTGTCAATGCCGGAAGGGGCGCCTATGCGCTTGCAGGAAAAGCTTCTGAAGTTATCAGTGGGACAAGACAGCAGATCATGGAATTGACGGAGACAGAGAATGTAGCAGAGGTTGTATTTACAGCCTCTGCTACGCTTGCATGTAACGAGATTTTTGGTGGAATAGACTGGAAAAAAAAACGGACTGTGTATGTTTCGCCATTTGAACATAACGCAAGTATGCGGAGTTTATTTTTATACCAGAAGAGGTATGGTTTTTTGATCACAGAACTTGCTCTCGATGAAAAAGGAATGGAACTGGATCAGGAGAAAATCAGATTTCAGTTCATGAGAGAAAAACCGGATCTGGTAGTGATGTCTCATGTGAGTAATGTTACAGGTTATATTCTTCCGGTGGAAGAAATAGCAGCGTCAGCCAAAGAATATGAAGCAATTGTAGTTGTGGATGGTGCACAGGCATTAGGATTGGTTCCAATTTCGCTTAAAAATAGTCCGATTGATTTTTATGTGTTTGCAGGGCATAAAACTTTGTATGGTCCATTTGGAACCGGAGGTTTTATCTATCATTCCAAATATAGATTAAAACATATGATTGCCGGGGGAACCGGAAGTGATTCACTGAATCTGGAAATGCCGGAGGAAGGAACGGTTGGCTATGAACCCGGAAGTCCGAATATTGTGGCAATTGCAGGATTGCATGCATCCCTGGAAGAGAGAATGACATATTTGAAAGAAAATGCAGATTACTTTTTGGACAGAGAAAAAGAAAAGACGGAGTATCTGATCCAACAGTTGAAGAAGATTTTCGGAGTGACTCTGTATTTACCAAAACATCTGGAAAATCACGCCGGAATCGTGTCTTTCAATGTAGAAGGCTATCAGGCAGGGGAAGTGGGAATGATCCTGGATCAGGACTATCATGTGGCAGTCCGGACTGGTTATCAGTGCGCACCGCTCATTCATAAATATCTTGGAAGTGGAAGTTATCTTGGAGTGGTGAGAGCGAGTGTGGGACGGTTTACAACGAAGGAAGAGATTGATGTGCTTGTGGATGCAGTCAGGGAAATTGCGGAAGGATAAGGAGAGGGGAAGTTATGAAAAATGATACAAAAACAAATTTGAAAGAAATGATTGAATTAATACAAAAACAGGAGTTGTTATTACCGGATTTTCAGAGAGGTTTTGTATGGGATATAGAAATGCAGCAAAGACTGGTTGCATCTGTATTAACTAAAATGCCAATAGGAAGCATTCTTGTTTTGGAAGCAGATACAGAGGATTTTGGATGTAGAATTTTAGGCAGAAAAGATGAAGTGGATATATCTGCAGGAAACAGAAATGTAAATGTGCTATTAGATGGACAACAGAGAATGACAGCATTAGCGAATGTATTTTCGAACCAGCTCTTCTATGATTATTCCGGTAGTGGAAAGTTAATGACCGATTATAGGAGACTAATTTCGGTTGATCTGCAAAATCGTTTCTTTCTGCGGATACCATCGGTAGAGAACCTGGATGAAAAAGAAGACTGGTTTCATTTGAAAGAATTACAGTTTGCGATGACCAGTCCGGAAAGTGATGTTCCAGAGTTTTTGACAGGGGATATCAGAGAAGATATTGTATATTTTTCTTATGATGAAAAAACACAGGAAGTCTATGCGCCACATGCTGAAAAACCACAGAATATAGGAAATTTTTGTTTGAAAGAAGATTATTATTATATTCCTTTGTTTTTATTGATTAATAACAGAAAAGGGGATTCAAGTAATGAAACCCGTTTGAAAAATATTTTAAAGGACATCGTAACAAGAGTGGTGCGTTACCGTATAGAGAAAGAATTTGATATTTTAACAACGGAAAGTCAGAAGCAGGAATTTGTAAATAAATATATTGAAGATGACTATAAGGGAGAAATTATCAAGGCAGAGAAAGTGGATCGAAGTGAACTTGAAGAAAGCTGGATCAGTATGGGAGAAACCCATTGGGCTGATAAGATGAAGCAATATCTGACATGTTGTATATCGAATTTGGATCTTCACCAAATTGTAGTGTCAAAATCAGATAGAAACAGAGCTATTGATATTTATGAAAACTTAAATATAGGTGGCATATCGTTAAGCACATTTGAATTAGTTTTAGCTAAAGCTGCAAAAAAGAAGCTTGCAAGTAATAAGAATCTTTTTGATTTAATCGTTGATGATATACAGCGGACGAAAAAATACGATGAAAAAATTGTCCCAGACAGGATGAAGAAATATTACAAATGTTTTATAGATACAATTGGAATGTACTCGGCATCGGATAGACTCGGATGTTTTGATGAAAAAAAGAATCAATTGAATAAAAAATATACAGATATTTTTTTGAATGTATTGTCTCTGATTTGTTATGTTCCTGATTATCAGAAAAATAGAGTGGAGTTATCTTATATTAAGAGAGACAAAATATTGTCGTTAACATCGGATGAAATCTGTGACAATTATGGGAAAGCATGTAAAGGAATAGATAGAGCATGTTTCTTTTTGCAAGTGAGATGTGGAATTAGAAAAATACAGGAAATAAACTATAATCTCATGCTTGTTTTATTAGGATACATATTATCAAATGACAGTTTCTATGAGAACGAAAATATAATAAATATATTAGAAGCGTGGTATTGGTGTTCCATATTTTCAGGAAGATACGATAAAGACCAAAGCGAAAATATTATCGAAGACATCAATCATGTCTTAAGTATAATTAAGGATCCGGAAGATAAGAACTGGATTCAGGATATGAAAAAAAATGTGTTTCATATGCAGGGCTTTTCTGATAAAGAGACATTGCTAATGAAAACAAGTGTAATTCCAAAAGTAGTTGTAAGAAAGACATTATGTCAGTTTTATCTGGCAGAAACATACACGGATTTAATGACGGATGCAGAGATACAGGTGTTTTCAGATGTGTGTGACAAATTAGAGGAGCATCATATTGTTCCTGTAGGTACATTAGACAGTACATATAAGGGAATGGAAAAGAAACGCAGGGATGATAAAAAGAATGTCTTTAATTCTCCATTAAATTTTATTTATATTACAAAAGATTCAAATCAAAAAATTTCAAATCATCAAGTAGAGTATTACGTTAAGTATTGTAATGATAATTCAGTTTATGATTTGCACATCGACATTAATGGAAAAAAGGAAATTAATGAACTCAATTTAGCTGAGATACTTGAAAAAAGATTTGGAAGCGTAAAAGCGGATGTGGAAAAACGTGTGAATATGTATTTATAGGAGACAGTCGAGATGAAAGAAATAGATGAAAGATTATTGAATACATTAACCTTCGAAGTCCTTAGCGCAGAGCGCAGGAACCTCAGAAGCAAAGCATTGACAGACCAGAAAATGTCGGAGGAGATACAAAAAATAATTATTGACAACTTAAGAACAAGGTAGAGACAAAGGAGAGGGCAGCATGAAGTTTAAAAGTATCACAATGGAAAATTTTATGCGTTACAAAGGGGTAAACACGATTGAATTCAGCTGTGATCCGGGCAAAAACGTGACAGTAGTATTGGGGGATAATACTGTTGGAAAAACAACGATTGCACAGGCTTTCCGCTTCGGGTTATACGGAGCTGTAAATATGGAGAAATGGAAAAATGCAGATGACTACCAGCTTTTAAATAATGATGTTCTGGCGTTCATGGATGCAGACAGTAAGGCAGCGGTAGCCGTTACGATTGTGGCTACCGATGAGGAAAAGCAGTATACGATCTGCCGGAAAACAATTTACAGCAGAAATTATCCACAGATGACATGCAGGGAATTTCAGAAAAAAGTATCCATGAAGATAGCAGATCTTCAAGCACCGGATGTGGTGACAGAAGTAGATGAGAAGCAGGTGGAATATGTTATAAATGAACTATTTCCAAGAAATTTATCTCATTACTTTTTGTTTGATGGTGAGCGTTGGAGTGATGTCACGGTCAACGGTGTCAGAGAAAATATCAAAGAATCTGTACATAGTCTCACTGGATTATCCTCCTATCAGGCAGCACTTTTACATCTGAAAGATATGGGTTCTAACTCTGTCATCCGAAAATTCAAAAGTAAAATCACCGGTGATGGAATGATGTATGATTCGTTGGAAAATGACCGGATGCGGATAGAGCACATGATTGAAAAAGAACAGGAGCATGTTAAGAATATTGATATTAATATAAAAAATTATCAAAAGAAATGTGATGAGATCGAACAATATCTGGAAGAAAATAAGAGTACAGAAATGCTGCAGGGCAAGTTGAAAAATCTGCAGATTGTGAGGGAAGAACAAAGGAAAAGGGCAAATAATCATTATAAAACTTTAGTGTCACAGATCAGTGACAAAGCCTATATGATGTTCTCACAGCCGCTCATTGAAGCATGTGTGAAAATGGTGAAAGCGGTTGCCGGGGAGAGACGGGATATTCCGCATATGCGGCAGGGAACGATCGATTACATTATTAAGACAGGCAGATGTATCTGTGGCACGCCACTTACGGAAGGCTCCCATGAGCTAGAATGTCTTTTAGAACAGAGAAATTATCTTCCGCCTGCCGATATCGGATCGCTGTTAGGAGAATTTGAGAGAACCGGAAATCGCTGGAAAAACCGCACCGATGGAAGTTACGAAGAATTAATTGAAATGGCGCAGAATGTGGATGACAGTGTCCACGATTACGAAGAAACCTGTAATCAGCTTGAAATTTTGAACCGGCAGATGGATGCGTCATTTGATTTCGCAGAAAAAAGAAGATTATTAAGACATTATCGGTCCGAAATGGAAAAAACGAGTGTGGAAAAAGGAGAGTGTACAGGAAAAATTTCAAACTACAAAAAAGAGATTGAAAATATTGAAAATGATATGCGCAGGAGGGAAGCTGTAAACGAAGAGAACCGCAAGTGGAGGGCGCGTCTGGAAGTTGCAGAAGCGCTTTATGCCAAGATGAAAAAAGAATTTGAACAGAAAGAGCGGAAAACATTTCTGGAACTTAATAAAAATGTGCAGCTTAATTTTGAAAAGATGTTCAATGCGAAAGATAAAAAGATCCAGCTGACCGAACAGTATGAAATACAAATGCTTTATCAGACGGAGCGTGGCTACCGGGAAGAAAAAAATCTTTCCGAGGGAGAGAAGATCGCCCGTAATTTTGCATTTATTGTGACTGTTATGGAGTACAGCAGACAGAAAAAGGCGGAAAAGCTTGGAGTCAGTGAACTTGAAGGAGATACGCTGCCTATCGTGTTGGATGGTCCTTTTTCAAAACTGGGAGATGAAAATATCAAACTGATCGCAGGTGTATTACCGGAAGTCTCGGAGCAGGTAATACTTTTTATGCTGAAAAAGGATTGGAAATATACAGGTTTAGATTCTTATGTAGGTGCGGCTTACTGTATTGATAAAAAAGCTGAGGAAGCTTTTGCATCGATCAGAAAAATGGAGGAACTTTAAATGGCTGATTTTGAGTTTTTTAAGAAAGAGTTTGAATTTAAAGGCAAGCATGCGAAGATGGCACAGGAATTGTGGGTGAGAGATGACACAGAACGTACTTATTTTAAGCGGCTGATCGATCTGTATGTGGCGGCAGCTGTTGTTGGGTTTCGTGTAGACAGAAAGGCAGAGGAAGATTATTCGCCATTTGAGACAAGCAGTATTTTCCCGGAACAGATGTTGAAAGAAAAGGAAAATCTGGATTTTATTTTACAGATGATGATCATGCTGAATTACAGAGGAACACTGACAGATGAAGAGTGTGTGAAAAAAGCTTTTCAGGGGGCACAGACGAAGGAAGAATTTGAGCAGTATAAAAAGATGTTCAATGATTATGTCCGTGGCGGTGTGGAAGAACTATACGAACAGCTTATCATACGAAAGGCAGATCCGGATGACAAGTTTCATGATAACAGAACAGCAAATCTGATGGCACTGATGACAAGATATGGTGCAGGAAAAATGAACGTTATTCCGGAAAATGAAGATGAAACCGTGAGAATTCAGATTTAAAATGAAAAATATTGTCAAAAAATAGAAAAAAGTATTTACAAATGTCGGAAAAAGGATTAGTATAAAGAGGAATTACAACATACCAAATAATAACCGGTTACTACAATAAGGTAGTAAACCTAAAAGCTCTAATCCCATTCTTCGGAATGGGATTATCTTTTACCCGTATTTATTCAAGTGTATGAAATAAATAGCATTGTCCCGAGAGAGGTTCAATGTAGAACGGAAGTGCAAAAATATTTTTACATGTGACGTTGTGTCTGTAGTTGATGAATGCAGAACATGGAAAGGAAGGGTTACTTATTATGGAAGAAAAATTTCAGTACAGAATCGGATTAGACATCGGAATCACATCGGTGGGATGGGCAGTTTTACAGAATAACAGCCAGGATGAACCGGCACGGATCACCGATCTCGGGGTAAGAATTTTTGATGTGGCAGAGAATCCGAAAAATGGTGATGCGTTAGCAGCTCCAAGACGGGATGCAAGAACAACCCGCAGAAGATTGAGACGGAGAAGACACAGATTAGAGCGGATTAAGTTTTTATTACAGGAAAATGGACTGATCGAGATGGATTCCTTTATGGAGCGCTATTATAAAGGAAATCTTCCGGATGTCTATCAGTTGCGATATGAGGGATTAGATCGTAAGTTGAAAGACGAAGAACTGGCACAGGTGCTGATCCATATTGCAAAGCACCGCGGTTTCCGCTCGACCAGAAAGGCTGAGACGAAGGAAAAAGAGGGCGGAGCAGTATTAAAGGCAACGACAGAGAATCAGAAGATTATGCAGGAAAAAGGCTATCGCACGGTTGGGGAGATGCTGTATCTGGATGAAGCTTTTCATACGGAGTGCCTCTGGAATGAAAAAGGATATGTGCTGACACCAAGGAATCGTCCGGATGATTACAAGCACACCATTTTGCGGTCAATGCTGGTAGAGGAAGTGCATGCTATTTTTGCTGCACAGCGGGCTCACGGAAATCAGAAAGCAACCGAAGGATTAGAAGAAGCTTATGTGGAGATTATGACGAGCCAGCGTTCCTTTGATATGGGACCGGGACTACAGCCTGACGGAAAGCCAAGCCCATATGCAATGGAAGGATTTGGCGACCGTGTTGGAAAATGTACGTTTGAAAAAGACGAATATCGGGCACCGAAGGCGACTTATACAGCGGAATTGTTTGTCGCTTTGCAGAAAATAAATCATACGAAGCTGATCGATGAGTTTGGAACTGGCAGATTTTTTTCAGAAGAGGAAAGAAAGACTATAATTGGTCTTTTGCTTTCAAGCAAAGAGTTGAAGTATGGAACGATAAGAAAAAAATTAAACATTGATCCGTCTTTGAAATTCAACAGCTTAAATTACAGTGCAAAGAAAGAGGGAGAGACGGAAGAAGAGAGAGTCCGCGATACCGAGAAAGCAAAATTTGCAGGTATGCCGTGGACTTATGAGTATTCCAAATGCCTGAAAGACAGAATAGAGGAAATGCCTGTTGGAGAGAAGGCAGACTTATTTGACCGGATCGGTGAGATACTGACTGCTTATAAGAATGATGACAGCAGAAGCAGCCGCCTGAAAGAATTGGGCTTATCAGGAGAAGAAATCGATGGATTGCTGGATCTTTCCCCTGCAAAGTATCAGAGAGTATCGCTCAAGGCAATGAGAAAGATGCAGCCATATTTAGAAGATGGTTTGATTTATGATAAAGCCTGTGAAGCAGCAGGTTATGATTTTCGTGCGTTGAATGATGGCAGCAAAAAGCACTTATTAAAAGGGGAAGAAATCAATGCTATCGTAAATGATATCACAAACCCGGTTGTAAAACGCTCCGTATCGCAGACGATCAAAGTCATCAATGCGATCATCCGGAAATATGGAAGTCCGCAGGCGGTCAACATTGAGCTGGCAAGAGAGATGTCAAAGAATTTTCAGGATCGCACGAATCTGGAAAAAGAGATGAAAAAGCGGCAGCAGGAGAATGAGCGTGCAAAGCAGCAGATCATCGAATTAGGAAAACAGAACCCGACCGGACAGGATATTTTAAAATATCGTTTGTGGAATGATCAGGGAGGTTACTGTCTGTATTCCGGCAAGAAAATCCCATTGGAGGAATTATTTGATGGAGGGTATGATATTGACCATATTCTTCCGTACAGTATCACATTTGACGACAGTTACCGGAATAAGGTGCTTGTGACTGCACAGGAAAACCGGCAGAAAGGGAATCGTACCCCATATGAATACTTCGGAGCGGATGAAAAACGCTGGGAAGATTACGAAGCGAGAGTCCGGTTACTTGTCCGGGATTATAAGAAACAGCAGAAATTACTGAAGAAGAATTTCACAGAGGAAGAGCGCAAAGAGTTTAAGGAGAGAAACTTAAACGATACCAAGTATATTACAAGAGTAGTTTATAATATGATCCGCCAGAATCTGGAATTGGAACCATTCAATCATCCGGAAAAGAAAAAGCAGGTGTGGGCAGTCAATGGAGCAGTGACATCTTACCTCAGAAAACGCTGGGGACTGATGCAGAAAGACCGTTCGACTGACAGACATCATGCAATGGATGCGGTTGTGATCGCATGCTGCACAGATGGGATGATTCATAAGATCTCAAGATATATGCAGGGCAGGGAACTTGCCTATAGCAGAAATTTCAAATTTCCAGATGAGGAAACAGGAGAAATCCTGAATCGGGACAATTTTACAAGAGAGCAGTGGGATGAAAAGTTTGGCGTGAAAGTACCACTTCCATGGAATTCTTTCCAGGATGAATTAGATATTCGGTTGCTGAATGAAGATCCAAAAAATTTTCTGCTGACACATGCGGATGTTCAGAGAGAGCTTGATTATCCGGGCTGGATGTACGGAGAAGAGGAAAGCCCAATCGAAGAAGGCAGGTATATCAATTATATACGACCACTTTTTGTATCCAGAATGCCAAACCATAAGGTGACAGGTTCGGCACATGATGCAACCATAAGAAGTGCGAGAGATTATGAAACGCGTGGTGTGGTGATAACAAAAGTTCCGCTGACGGATCTGAAACTGAATAAAGACAATGAGATTGAAGGATATTATGATAAAGACAGCGACAGGCTTCTTTATCAGGCATTGGTAAGGCAACTGTTATTGCATGGAAATGATGGAAAGAAAGCATTCGCGGAAGATTTTCATAAGCCGAAATCTGACGGTACAGAAGGTCCGGTTGTACGCAAGGTGAAGATTGAGAAGAAACAGACTTCTGGTGTTATGGTTCGTGGTGGGACAGGAATTGCTGCGAATGGTGAGATGGTGCGGATTGATGTGTTCCGGGAAAATGGAAAATACTATTTCGTGCCTGTGTATACAGCGGATGTGGTACGGAAGGTGCTGCCGAACAGGGCGGCAACACACACAAAACCATATTCAGAGTGGAGAGTCATGGATGATGCCAATTTTGTTTTTAGTCTGTATTCCAGGGATTTAATCCATGTGAAGAGCAAAAAGGATATAAAAACAAATCTGGTAAATGGTGGATTATTGCTGCAGAAAGAAATATTTGCGTATTACACCGGGGCAGATATTGCAACGGCAAGTATTGCCGGTTTTGCGAATGACAGTAATTTTAAATTTCGAGGACTTGGAATTCAGAGTCTGGAAATTTTTGAAAAATGTCAGGTAGACATCCTTGGAAATATTTCCGTTGTCCGCCACGAGAACCGTCAGGGCTTTCATTAAAAAATTGAGGGAAACATATGGGATTTCGAAATATTATGATCACCAGTAATATGAAACTACGCATACAGGATCAGCAGTTAGTTGTAACTGCCGGGGATGAGGTACATATTCCGCTGGAAGATATTAACTGTATTTTGATTGAAAATCAGTCAGTTACATTGTCTGCCTATCTGTTGCAGAAAGCTGCGGATAGCGGTATTGCGCTTTATGTCTGTGATGAAAAACATTTGCCAAATGCAGTGTTATTACCAATGGTGCGACACAGCCGTCATTTTAAAATTTTAAAATATCAGATGGAATCGGGAAAACCATTGCAAAAACGTTTGTGGCAGCAGGTTGTGATCCAGAAGATACGAAATCAGGCACTGTGCCTGCAATTACTGGAGCTGGATGGACATGAGGAACTTCTCAGAATGTGTAAGGAAGTACAGTCTGGCGACAGGACACATGTGGAAGCCAAAGCGGCAGCATACTATTTCCGATGTATGTACGGACTTGGGTTTTCGAGAGGAAATGATCATATTATTAACTCGGCATTGAATTATGGATATGCAATCATCCGTGGAATGATCGCACGTTCCATCATATGTTACGGGTTGGAACCATCGATTGGTATCTTTCATCACAGCGAGCTGAATAATTATAATCTAGCAGATGACATGATCGAGCCATTCCGGCCATTGGTGGATCTATATGTTTCCAGTCATTTTGATATTTCAGAAATAGACAGTACATTGACACCGGAAATGAAAAAGGGATTGTTTGGAATTATAAATTTTGATATGTCAGTGAAAGGAGATATGCGTATTGTAAGTAACTGTATTGATATGTTGATTGCAAGTTACAGCAGTGCATTACAGGGAAACCGGACAGAGCTTGATCTGCCGGAACTGATACAGCTACAGGTACACAGTTATGAATAAATTTATGAGAATTGTTGTCTTTTTTGATCTTCCGGTCATCACTGCAAAAGAGAAAAAAGCAGCCGCAAAATTCCGGAAATTTTTGATAAAAGATGGGTACAACATGATGCAGTGGTCCGTGTATTCAAGAATTTGTAATGGAACAGATTCTGTTGCAATGCACAGACAGAGGCTGAAACAGAATCTTCCGGAAAAGGGCTCTGTCCGGGCACTTACGCTGACAGAAAAGCAGTTTGAATCCATTGATATTTTGCTTGGAGAAAAAACATTCGCAGATTCACCGGAATCTACGGAACTGATCAATATTTTTTAACTAACACACAGGCTTGCCATCTATCGGTAGCCCCTTTACTATTTTGATAGAAACGAGACATATGCATATAATTATAAAAAGCGAAAAAGGATAGCAAGTAATTGAGATGGAAGAACAGACGATGAGTGCAAGAAAGAAAAATAATGTTAAGAATTATGTGAAAGTGAGGTGAGGTGTGTGCTAATGAATACATCTGAGTATCTTTCTATTATTGAAAATATTAAGAGTGAAATCAAGGCTGCGCAATACCGTGCAGCAGTTCATGCGAACGTAGACATCTCCTTTATCATGATATAGGCTGTGTAATCAATGAGCATAAATCATGGGGCAACAAGTTTATTGACAATCTTGCCACTGATATTAGGATCGCATTCCCGGAGAGTAAAGGATATTCCGTTCGTAATCTAAAATACATGGCAAAATTTGCAGAGATATATCCGGATCGGGAATTTGTGCAGACGGTGTCTGCACAAATTCCGTGGTCTCATAATATTGCAATTTTGGAAAAAGTCAAAGACCCACAACAGCGTATATGGTATATTGAAAAAACGGCTGAAAATGGATGGTCACATAATGTTTTGATTCATCAAATTGAAAGTAGTTTATATGAACGTCAGGTTCTGGTAGATAAGGTTACAAATTTTGAACACCGTTTACCGTCTCCACAAAGTGAGCTGGCAGTACAGACTATGAAAGATCCATATGTATTTGATTTCATTCCTTTCCGAGAAAATATGCTTGAACGGGACATTGAGCAGGCACTGGTTCGGGATGTCACAAAGCTTCTTTTAGAGCTTGGAACGGGATTTGCATTTTTGGGAAATCAGTATCCCCTGAATGTAGGTGGTGATGATTTTTACATTGATTTACTGTTCTATAATCTGAATCTTCGTTGCTATGTGGTTATAGAACTGAAAACGGGTGACTTCAAGCCGGAATATGCCGGTCAGCTAAATTTTTATCTGTCGGCCGTAGATGGTATTTTGAAGAAAGAACAGGACAATCCGTCGATTGGTTTGCTTCTGTGTAAAAGCAAAAACAATGTGGTCGCAGAATATTCGCTCAAGGATATTTCAAAGCCGATTGGTGTAAGCGAATACAAAATAACTAGCAGTTTGCCGGATGATCTGGAAAAGCAGCTGCCGTCTGTTGAGGATATTCAGAAACGGATTAAATAAGAAACTTACAACAAGCTAATTATTATGGAGTGCGTAAAATAGATAATAGTACGGACAAATAAAAAAGAACTGAAAGTCAGTTCTTTTTTATGATGTCTGAAATTCTGTTGAATTAATGCTTCTCAGGTTCCGGATAATCAACACCGAATGTTTCAACTGTCACGGTTTTCATTACCTGTGGCTGTAACGGACGGTCAGAGTAATCGGTTGCTGTTTCCGCAATTTTATTGACAACATCCATACCCTCGATCACTTTACCGAATGCAGCATAAGCGCCGTCTAAGTGTGGAGAGTTCTTGTGCATGATGAAAAACTGGGAACCGGCAGAATCCGGGATCATAGTTCTTGCCATGGATAAAACACCTTCAGAATGTTTTAAGTCATTCTTGAAACCGTTCTGGGAGAATTCTCCTTTGATCTCATAGCCAGGACCACCCATTCCAGTTCCGTCCGGGTCGCCGCCCTGGATCATAAAACCGTTGATGACACGGTGGAAGATGACGCCGTCATAAAAACCTTTTTTTACTAAACTGATAAAGTTGTTTACAGTATTTGGTGCGATTTCAGGATAAAGCTCTGCTTTCATGATATCGCCGTTTTCCATCTCGATTGTAACAATTGGATTTGACATAATATTAATTCCTTTCATTGATCATGATTTGTGATTTCATCACTCAATAATTTCGCCATTCGTCAAATACAAGTAAATTTGTATCTTTCTCTCTTTGGTTCATTATATTGTGAATTTCATACAACATATTGTAACGAAAAAATATGTTTTCGTAAAGATAAAACGCAAAAAATCAGATCGTTGTATTCTGAAAGCAGACTCTGATCTTTTGTGCAATGCCTGCATCAATAAAACCTTTATCTGCCATATCATCAAGAATATCGCAGGTTTTTTCATGCGAAAAGCCCTGCTTATAAGGGCGGCTTTCGGTGAGTGCCTGATAAATGTCTATACACGCCATAATGCGTTCCGGCTCGTTTAATTCGGTGGCAGTTTTGCCGAAAGGATAGCCTTTTCCGTTCAGTTTTTCGTGGTGGAATGCTGCCCAGTCACGGATGTCTTCAAAATCGTTGATATTGGACAGAATCAGATAAGTATATCCTGCATGGTTTTTCATTTTTGAAAATTCTTCATCGGTCAGCTTATCCGGTTTTTCCAAAATATCATTGTCGATTGCCATTTTGCCGATATCATGAAGTGCGCCAGCCAGATACATTTTCTGAACCTGTGTGGGATCGTAGCCGTTGTACGCTGCAAATGCGGCGGCTTTCTCTGCAACACCAATGGAGTGTCTGCTTGTAAAAGAAGATTTATAGTCGACGATCTGCGCAAAAAAGTCGGCGATATTTTTGCAGGTTTCCCAGTCAAAGGTCTGTTTTTCTCTCGGAACGATCTCCCAGAGTTTCGTTTCAAAGGAGTCATCCCTGAAAGCTGCAAATTCGTTATCTGAAAATATATGGAAAAAAGCATCCACACATGCGGCGTCAAAAAGTTTATCCGTATGCCGGATCAGGTACTGTTTTACCATATCCCATCTCTGTGTTTCAAATGCACCGCTGTGCCCGATGATATCCACCACATCGGCAAGGTGGATAATGCGCGCAGACAGAGGAACTTCATCCCATTTTTTGTGAAATGGTCCTGTGCCGTCCGCATGCTCATGATGATATAGGATTGCATTGGTAACGTCAGTTTTAAAAGGGATTTTTGCAAGATTCCGTTCACCGTATATGCAATGCAGGTTTGTAGTGTTTGCCACAAGGTCAGCGGTCAGGTCTTTTGCAGAATGCTTCTGCAATTCTTCGGAAATATATTGGGTGAGGGCGTTGTCGTGCAACAGAGCGCAGATTGCGAGATCCTGCAGGGCATCCTCCGGCAGATCAAAATACTGCCCCATGCGCACACTGATATATGCCACTCGCTTTCCATGTTTATTTTTAATATTCACCAGTTCTGCCTCGATGCAGTCGAGAGCATAGGAACAGGCACTGATCAAACCGATAATATCTATCTCCATAATTTATTTTAATGAAATCGGACGGCATACAAAGCCATGCCTTGCGATTTCATAACCTCCTTAAATTAGTAATAATTCCTATTATTGAATTATAGAATCAGTTACCCCTATTGTCAATATGTTACAGTTCACAGGTTACCCTGCGAACTGTAACTTCGCAGCCCCATATAAAGTTTTGCTTCGCAAAAGGGGGCTGCTCACACCCACATCACGTTCATACGCACCTGAACAGCATGGTGTTCAGGTGCTGAGTGAACAGTAACGTCAATATTTGTTACAGTATTCATATGACCATGATTAGTTTTAGCAGGAATAGCAGAAGTTTCATATTTATAGGAAGTATATCGAAAAACTTCCTTGTAAATTTTTTTGTTTTATGGTTTGATAAGTACAGAAAAAGAGTATCGGAGAATAAAGGAGAGAAAAAGTATGCCAGTTTTTGATTTCAGCAGCGCTTCAGAGGAAAAAGAAGCGTTTGTATGTACATATACCGCATTTACATCAGACAGTTCCGAAAAAACACCGGACAATCCGATCCTGGTGTTAGACAATCAGCAAAAACAGTGGAGCCATCATTCCACTGGAGTATTTTGCAACCAGAGCCAGTGGACAGCATTTGAGTTTAAGGAGGAGGACGAGACATTCCGTTCCAATATCCTGCGGATCGATGCACGTTTTGTGAATCTGATCAAATGGCTTGGGGAGAACCGTATCAACGTTCTTTTGTCCGGGGAAAACAGGGCGGACGGCTATGCCGTGTACAAGATCAGGGAAAATGCTTTTCACGGTGGAACGAAACTCTCTGCGGCGGATGGATTTTTACAGTATGTGATGGAACGCCTTTTATCGAGCAGTGCACCGGAGCAGGAGGATGAGGACGAAGAGTTAGACGAGAGCGGTGACAGCATGAAGCTTACCAGTATCCAGAGTATTTCGGATTTCTTAAACTGCGCAGGAAGAACCATGCCGGACAATATCAGACTGTGGGCGAGAAGAAATTTAGCAGTTGCACGTTCCAGCGAAGTGTCTGCTGAGGAACGCCGCCACGCCCAGCGTGCACTTTCCATTATGACGAATATCCAGTGGAAAAATAATTATTTTGAAGCAATCGATCCGGTGGAAGCGCGCAGGATTTTAGATGAAGAACTGTACGGAATGGAAAAAGTAAAACAGCGTATCATGGAGACTATCATCCAGATCAACCGCACACACACACTTCCAGCGTATGGACTTCTGCTTGTCGGACCGGCAGGAACCGGAAAATCGCAGATTGCCTATGCGGTGGCAAGAATTTTAAAACTGCCGTGGACGACACTCGATATGAGTTCTATCAATGACCCGGAGCAGTTGACCGGAAGCTCCCGTATCTACGGAAATGCGAAGCCTGGTATTATTATGGATGCATTTTCCATGGCTGGCGAGTCGAACCTTGTATTCATCATCAACGAGCTTGATAAGGCTGCATCCGGAAAAGGAAACGGCAATCCGGCGGACGTACTTCTTACCTTATTAGATAATCTTGGATTTACAGACAACTATATGGAATGTATGATTCCGACCGGCGGTGTCTATCCGATTGCAACTGCCAATGTAAAAGAAGATATCAGTGCCCCGCTGATGTCACGTTTTGCAGTGATCGATATCCCGGATTATACGCAGGAAGAGAAAAAAATCATTTTCTCCAAATTTGCACTGCCAAAAGTATTAAAGAGAATCGGATTGCTGCAGGGCGAGATCGTTCTGACCGAGGAGGGACTGGATGAACTGATCGAGCAGTATAAGAATACATCGGGAATCCGTGATCTGGAGCAGGCGGCAGAGCACCTAGCAGCCAATGCACTGTATCAGATTGAAGTAGACCATGTAAAACAGGTTGTGTTCGATGCGGAAATGGTAAAAAAATTATTTGCGTAAAAAACAAAATATAAGAAAGGTAAAAAGACCACTTCATGAAATTTTTCGTGAGGTGGTCTTTTTCTGTCCGAATTAATGGACAGAAAATATGGATAATGGGAAGCAGCAAGAGGGCAAAATGACGGAAAGTGAGGAGCATGGCAGATGAAAACGGAATATCACATTATTGCGGTAGACTTTGACGGAACACTTTGTACGGACTGCTTCCCAAAGATCGGACAGCCGAATACAGCACTGATCGAACTGCTGAAAGGATTGAGAAGGCAGGGACGCCAGATTATTTTGTGGACGTGCCGCTGTGGAAATCAGTTAGAGGAAGCAGTGGAATGGTGCAGGAAGTGGGAACTGGAATTTGATGCGGTGAATGAGAATCTGCCGGAGATTATCGAAAGGTACGGATCAGACGGAAGAAAGATTTATGCGGATGTTTATATTGATGACAAAAGCTGTTTTCCATGGGAGGTAAAAAAGGATGAGAAAGTTGGATTATGAATTTATTTTTACATGCGGTATTGTTGCATTTATCGCAGCGCTTGGAATGGTAGCTGGCATTGTTGTGCTGGCTGGGGCAAAGATTTATGTTTATAACCTGCCTTTGATCGTGGGAAGCTTTCTGGCTATCGGAGGACTTTTGTGGGGATTATTGTTAGTTTTCACCAATGATAAGGTGGAAAAAAGGACAAAACATCGTTACTGCTCAGACAGTATCTGAGCACTTTGCTGTATCATACATATCAGTTACTATATTTACCAGATTAAGGTTGACGCTCTATCGTGAATTACATATAATAAGCATGATTTACTGTGTCTTTTTGGGGAATACCGAAGGCATTTGGAGGAAAAATGAGAAGAAACCTTAATATAAAACAGAGAAAATGGCGGAGCTTTATCTTTGCAACGATTTTTGGTGTGACAGCAGCGGCTGCGGTCATTACGGTAAAACCGTTGGAAAGTTATGCGTATACGGAGACGGCGGGTGTTTTGAATGATGGACCGGTACAGATGCGAAAGACTCCGGTAGATGGGGACAAGATCACATCTTTAGCTGCGGGTACAGCAGTCCGTGTGATAGATGAAGTGGATGGCTCCGATGGAATGAAATGGTACAAGGTACAGATTTCCTATAATGGAATGGCATCCACCGGATATATCCGGTCAGATTTTATCACGCTTTCAACAGAAGATACCTCTTCCGGAAGTGCGATCACAGACAGTTCGGCACAGGGAGCGGCCGGAGTGGTCACGAACACCAATGGCAACGTTTACGTGAGAACCGGAGCAAGCACGGCATATTCGCCGGTGACCATGGTAAAAAGAGACCAGACGGTGAATGTGCTGGGACAGACAACGACGAATGGGACAATCTGGTATAATGTGACGTTTAATAAAGATGGGGTGGATTATGCCGGGTGGATCTGTGGAACATACCTTGCGGTAACCGGACAGACTTCTGCGGATGGATCGCAGGGAGACACCACAACGGTGACGGATGATGAGTATGTTGCATCGTTAAAAGCAGCGGGATTTCCGGACAGTTACTGTAATTCGCTTCTGGCATTGCACCAGAAGTATCCAGACTGGCAGTTCGTTCCGGTACAGACAGGACTGGACTGGAATACCGTCATTGCAAATGAGAGCGTAGTCGGAAGGAATCTGGTGCAGAGTTCTTCCAATGATGCAAGAAAATCCACAGAGGCAGGAGCCTACGACTGGGCAACAAATAGCTGGTATGGTTATGATGGAAAAAGCTGGGTGAGTGCTTCTTCCAACTACATAGCATATTGCATGGATCCGAGAAATTACCTGAATGACACGTATATTTTTCAGTTTGAAACGTTAGAATATGCGCCATATCAGAACGTGACAGGAGTTGGAAATATTCTGTCAGGCAGTTTCATGAGTGGAAACTATAGTGATACAGACGGAGCATCGCGAAGCTATGCAGATACTTTCATGGAAGTGGGACAGAACTTGAGTGTCAGTCCTTATCATCTGGCTGCAAGATGTAAGCAGGAGCAGGGAAATAAGGGGACAAGTCCTTTGATCTCTGGCAATTACTCTGGCTATAATGGATATTACAATTACTTTAATATCGGAGCATATACGACATCGTCTGCGTCTGCGACGGTCAACGGATTGATTTATGCGAAAAATAACGACTGGAATTCTATTTATAAATCAATTAATGGTGGAGCTGGTATCGTTGGAAATAATTATGTGAAAAAAGGGCAGAACACCTTATATTTCCAGAAATTTAATGTGGTGAATATGAACAGCATATACTCACATCAGTACATGACAAATGTGCAGGCGGCAATGTCAGAAGGAAAAACAATGAGCACCGCTTATGCGGATAAATCACAGGGATTTATATTCCGTATTCCGGTGTATAGCAATATGCCGGAGTCAGCAGTGACGTTTTCAGACAGTGGTAATCCGAATAACTGGCTCTCTTCTCTCAGCGTAAGCGGATATGGACTGACACCGTCTTTCCAGGCAGCAGTAACCGATTATTCCGTGATCGTTGGAACCGAGGTAAGCTCGATCAATGTAGGTGCTTCGGCAGTTGCACCGAAAGCGGGAGTTTCCGGGGCGGGAACTTATGCATTGAATTATGGAAATAATGCGATCAACGTAACTTGTGTGTCACAGAGCGGTTCGGCAAAAACCTACACGATCAATGTGGTAAGACAGCAGCCGGCAGCAGACAATACCCAGACACCGGAAAGTGGTGGAACAACGGTTGCGGACGGCGTATCCGTTTCTACCTCCTATAAACTGGGAGATACCGTGATCACAGGTATTACACCGGGAACAGGCGCTTCTTCTGTACTTGCCAATATCTCAGCGGGAAGCGGCACGGTCAAAGTGTTGAAAGCAGATGGCACAGAAAATACCGGTGCAGTCGGAACAGGTAATAAAATTGCAGTATATGCAAATGGAACACTGGTGAAGCAGTATGACGTTGTCATTTACGGTGACATCAATGGAGATGGAAAAATCTCTGTGGTCGATCTGGTCATGATGCAGAAACAGATTCTTGGAACATCACAGCTTTCCGGTGCGTATGCAGCGGCTGCGGACATAAGCAGAGATGGAAAAGTTTCCGTAAAAGACCTTGTGCTTTTGCAGAAACATATTATAAATGCAGCACAGATTGAACAGTAACAGGGCTGTGTGGATAGAAAGAGTTATTTTAGTGAGAAAATACAATTTTCACACATAAGAATGGAGAGTAAAATGAAAAAGAAATTAGGTGTGATCATTACACTGTTAACATTATGCATCTGCCTTATGACACCGCAGATGCATGCCAAGGCGGCTTCCGGAAAAACAACGATCGCTGTGTCTGCCAGTTCCCTGAATATCGGACAGACTGTGACGGTAACGGCAAAAGCATTAAGTGCATCCGGGGACAGTGCATATGCCAATATGGTTTTGACCTATGATGCCGGCATTCTGGAGTTTGTGAGCTGTAATGCAACTTATGGCGGTGGCGGCGGAAGTATTTCGGTAGCGAGTGACAGCTTCAGTGTGACATTAAAAGCAATTGCTGCAGGGAAAGCATCCATATCCCTTTCTGCTACAGATGGAGTTATTTTCAGCACCGCGGAAGAATTGGATTCCATGGCAGGCAGCAGCACTTCTGTGACGGTCAAAAACGAAGCAGCAGGCAGCAACACAGGAAATAACAGCAGTGCCGGTAACATCGGAAGCTCCGGCAGCAATGGAAATGCGGGAAACGGAAGCAGTTCTACCGGCAATGGAAGCGGTGCGGCAGCTTTATCCGCAGATAATTCCTTAAAGGCACTGACGATTTCACCGGGAACATTGTCTCCGGCTTTTAAGGGAAGCACCACAAAGTACACGGCAACGGTTGATAATTCCGTGACAAGTATTGCAGTGAGTGCAACACCGGTCAATGAAAAGGCAACGATTGAGTCTGTGACTGGAAATACAAATCTTGCAGTTGGGGCAAACGTTGTTCAGATTGTCGTAAAAGCAGAAAATGGTACAACAGCCACTTATAAAATCACTGTGACAAGACAGGCTGCAGGAACCACCGGAAGTGAGACGACAACTACAGGCGGTGAAAACGGAGACGACGGAAATGGTGACAGCGAGACTCCAGAAGATACTGAGGAAGTGGATACAACGGAAACTCCGGTATCAGCGGCAGATGTTGTGATCAATAACACGACCTACCATATCGCAGACAATTTTACAGAGGAACAGATTCCGGCTGATTTTACAGAAGCAACAGTTAATTTCCGTGGAACGGAATGCAGAGGTCTGACGTTTGACAAAGGAACAATTTCTCTGATCTATCTGGAAACAGACAATGTGGACGCAACGACCGGCAGATTCTTTATTTATGATGAGACCAGGGATGTTGTCTATGATTTTATGAAGTTTACTGCAGGTGAGAGCAGTTATGTGATTCCACTTTTGGCACCGCTTGATTCGGTACTGCCGGAGAGTTATGTGCAGGTGTCCCTGCAAATGCCGGAAAATACCGTGATGACCGCTTACCAGCTTCCGGTAGAGGATGGAGAGGAAGCATCTGATTTCTATATCTTTTATGGAGTGAACCAGGATGGAACCGAAGGCTGGTATCAGTATGATGCAGCAGAAGGCACTTACCAGCGTGTGAACGGAAATATTACAGAGACAGCGGATTCTTCTTCGGATGATCTTGCGGCATTGCAGAGCGAGTATGATGAACTCTCAAAGAAATATAAAGATGCAAAATCCTTTTCCAGAAACATGATCGTTGTGCTTATTTTTGTATTGGCAATCGCAGTTGTGGTCATACTGAATATCATGCTCTTTGGCAGAAAGAAAAAAGGAAAAGACGAACTCTCAGAGGACGACGATCCGGAGCTTGACGAGCCAGAGGACGAGGACGACGAAGTAAACGAAGAGACAGAAACCGAGAAAAAACCTTTCTTGGGAAAATTCCATGGATTCCGAAAAAAAGAAAAAAATGAGGATGAGGACGATTATTTCGATGACGAGGAAGAGTACATCGAGGAAGAACATCCAATCAACAGGGCTTACCGCGAATGGAATGATTATGAGGATGAAATTCCATCCACTTCTGAGAAATCAGTGACAGAAGAAAAGTCCGAGAAAAAATCATCTACAGAAAATGAAAAAATGGATGTGCCGCAAAAAAATGAAACTTCTGTGAAAAATGAAAAAGGAATGGAAGTTTTCGACCTAAATGATTTATAATATAAAATAGAATGTAGGTAATTGCGAAAATCATTCATAACGTAAATTAAATTGTGAAAAATCAACAAAAGCTTGATAAAACACTGTGGAACCGCCGGTACTTAGAAGGCAGGTGCGACATCAGTCGTGCCTGGCTTCTTAGTACCGCTGCGAGTGACACGTAGCGGAAGCGTGTTTTCGAAAATTTTGTTGATTTTGAACAATTTGAGATAGATTAAGGAGAGTTTGCAATCACCTAATAAATAATGTGAGGAGACAACATGCAATTACCATACACTGTAAAAGCCAAAAAAGCGATTGATATCGCCGGCAAAATGTCAAAATCATTACATCATAATTATATCGGAACCGAGCACTTACTGATTGGGCTATTGAAGGAAAATTCAGGAGTAGCGGCAAAAATTCTGAATGAGAATGGTGTAGAGTTAGATAAAATTGTAGATCTGATCAAAGAATTGATCGCTCCGGCGGAGGGAACAGCAGTAGCAGAATCAGATGGTTATTCACCGAGAGCAGCAAAAGTTCTTGAGAATGCAGAGAAGGAGGCAGTCAGATTCCATGCAGATGCCATTGGAACAGAACATATTCTGATTGCCATGATCAAAGAGACAGACTGTGTTGCATCCAGATTACTGACAACGCTGTCCGTCAATATGCAGAAAGTCTTTGTGGACACTCTCATTGCGATGGGGGAAGATGCAAATCTTTACCGTGAAGAATTTCAGAATGGCCGTCCGGGAAAAAAGAAAAATAATGAGGGAACCCCGACGTTGGATCAGTATTCCAGAGATCTGACACAGCTTGCAACGGAAGGAGCACTGGATCCGGTGGTTGGACGTGAGGAAGAAATCCAGAGAGTGATTCAGATTTTAAGCAGAAGAACGAAGAACAATCCATGTCTGATCGGAGAACCGGGAGTTGGTAAAACGGCTATCGTGGAAGGAATCGCAGAGCGTATCGTATCCGGCCTTGTACCGGACTCTGTTCAGGGAAAAAGAGTGGTATCTTTAGACCTATCCGGTATTGTGGCTGGTTCAAAATACCGTGGAGAATTTGAAGAGCGTATCAAAAAAGTGATTCAGGAAGTGACAAAAGCAGGAAATGTTTTGCTGTTTATCGATGAGCTTCACACAATCATCGGTGCCGGTGGCGCAGAGGGCGCGATCGATGCCTCTAATATTTTAAAACCTGCACTTGCCCGTGGTGAGATTCAGATCATGGGAGCAACGACAATCACAGAATACCGCAAATATGTAGAAAAAGATGCTGCACTAGAGCGAAGATTCCAGCCTGTGACGGTGGAGGAACCGGGCGAGGAACAGACAGTTACAATTTTGAAAGGGCTTCGCGGTAAATACGAAGCACATCATCATGTAAAGATCACGGATGAGGCAGTCGAGGCGGCAGTCCGCCTGTCAGCGCGCTATATCAATGACCGTTTTTTGCCGGATAAGGCAATTGATCTGATGGATGAAGCAGCAGCAAGAGTGCGGTTTGGCGTGTCTAACCATACAGAGAAACTTGCGGAATTGAGAAATCAGATCACAGAAAAAGAATTACAGTTAGAGGATGCTCTGAGCAATTCCGATATTGCGCTTGCAAAACAGTGCAAGGAAGAAAAAGAAGCATTGGAAGCAGAGCTTGAGAAGCAGACAAAAAAAGCGCAGCGTGAGATCCGCAGAAAGAATCTGTCTGTCACAGAGGATGATGTGGCAGATGTTGTTTCCG
>ERZ1034713.305-NODE-305-length-30653-cov-5.381692_pt1 | contig 30653 bp, 20 predicted proteins | sample MGYA00520692_ERZ1034713 | MGnify/ENA primary metagenome ERZ1034713 (study PRJEB33766, sample SAMN09781717) | gut metagenome | biome: gut microbiome | host: Homo sapiens | place: Madagascar | study: EMG produced TPA metagenomics assembly of the PRJNA485056 data set... | reverse complement strand
AATATAAAAAATCATATTTCAAAAGCAGGATTTTCTGATTCAATGCACATACATTTTTTTCTAATTTTCACATCCAGACAAAGTTTCTTGAAAAAATATTGTATTTATTAGCAAAATAACCAAAACTTATTGCCACATATATTGACATTTTAAGTGACGTTTTGTAAAATTAAGTAGATATTTGGTATAAAACCCCATAATGATAAAATCGCAGAGTAGAATACTCTACGAAATTTAGTGTCAGTATATTATTCCAACAAAAAGAAGATTCCAGAAATTTTTCATTTCTGGAATCTTCTTTTATGTATTTCTTTTTCAGTGTCGTGCACAATATGGAGATTCATACAATTTTCCAGTTGAAAAATAATTGTAGGATCTGCATCCTGCCGCACATCTTTCTGCATAGTTACATTTTCTGCATTTGCCTTCCAAATGATCCAAAGTGAATTGACGATTATAAGTAAACGATTTTGGATCATTCCATATATCAGCAAGGGACCGTTCCCTCAAATTGCCCTCAACAAAAGCCTCATCGTACATGGACTCACATCCACGAACATTTCCTACACTGTCAATGCCAATGCTGGTCAATCCTGCCCGACAGCCCGTAAACACTCCTTCTCCACTGGTATTTCCTCTCAGGTAACCTTCACTTTCTGTATAATATCCAATGTTATCCGCAATTCCAACCGCAAAGTATGGATTATCAAAATGCTTTTCCACGAAATGTATGACCTCTCTGAAATCAATTTTTGTTGAGAAAGTCCCTTCCGCTGCGTTACCCATCGGCGAACAGGCCTGCAGCTGCCAGGCAAAAATCTTTTTTCTTTTCAGGATTTTATACATTTTTTCCAGGTGTGAAACATTTTTGCTATGTAAAGTAGTGATCACAGATACCGGTATATCATTTTCAGTCAACACATCTATTGTGTGAAGACTTCTCTGAAAACTTCCTTCCTGTCTGAAAGAATCATGGATTTTCTGTGGACCATCCAGCGATACAGCAATGGATTCTATGTTTAATTCTCTGACATCCGATATCATTTTCTCGGAAAACAGATAGCCATTTGTGATGATTGATACCTGCACATCCCGATCCGTTAATTCTTTCACAATTCTTTTCCAGTCATGTCGCATAAAGACTTCTCCGCCGATCATGGAAACACGACGACAGCCCATAGCCGCAATCTGTCTTGCCACATTTAAACATTCCTCTGTTGACAATTCATTTTCCCGTGCTCTTCCGGCTCTTGATCCACAGTATTTACAGGAAAAACAACATGCCAGTGTAATCTCCCATACACAGGAACGTAACGAATAATAACATCCCATCTGCTCCATAATCTTTATATTTTCCTTCCGCAAAAAGAACAATAAGATGCCAGGAAAGGAATACCTGCATCGCAGTTTGGACATAGCTGCAGTGTCGCATCCGGGTCAACCATTTTGGAGTTGTCTTTTTCGCAGACAGAGCATATTTGGCTTTGCGATTTTAATCTTCCGCCACAATATAGACAGAACACTTTCTGTCTCTTAGCATAATGCATAGAAGGATACTTTCCTGCTATCGGATTGTTTTCACTTGAAACCGGTCTCGGAGATGCATATACTTCTCTGCTCATTACTTCCGGCGATGCATATACTACTTCCATTCTTGCATTTTTATATTTTTTCTTTTTTTTGATTTTGTCTAAAAATCCCACAGTCTTCATTCCTCCCTGATATTGTCGTCCATCTGTTCCAAGCAGTATTTTTCTGCCATAATAATAAATTCGTCCGCAGTTAAAATCTGACGTTCTGATTCTTCTTTACTTGCAATATAAAAATCATCATAGTCACTTGCATGTCGAATCTCTTCCGCCTGTCCAATTTTTCGTCCCATTTCTCTTGGAAATACAGATGTTTTTACATAATCCTTGTTGAAATTCGCCACAGCATCTTTGTGTCTTTTATATGCTTTTCCATTAATAGCATGTACGGCATTAATCGCATGAAAGATAGCTTAATATGCTCTGTTATTTGCTCCTCGATAGTCTTCAATTGCAAATAACGCTCTTGCAGATTTCAGATCATTTTTTGCCGTTTCCAGACGATATAGAACCAAATCCCGTCTTGTACCAATTTCCGGTTTACGCTGCTTCATATAAAACTACCCATTCTTTATGAACATTGGAATAAAACGGATAATTTACAATCCACTTTTTAAAATGTGTTTCACTTTTTGCAATAGGCTTAATATCCAGATCATTGTCCATATTAAAATCATAGGTCATATAAGAAAGCTGTTGTGCATATGCCTTTAACTCCAGATCAGACATATCCAGCAAAATCATAATATCTACATCTGAATCCGGTCGGAAATCTTCTCTTGCATAGGAACCATATAAAATGATCTGTCGTATATATGAACCATAAATCTTTTTAACAGCTTCAACGTATTGTTCTATTAAATTCTCCATAGTCTTTGACATATATCATCACCTCATTTTCAACTGCTATGTCTTGAACCATTATCTTGATCTCCTGTTTCTTATTTTTTATTATAATCAGTTTACAGAAGTTTCTCAAGATAATGCTACATTTTTGCTATTCTTTCACTTTTACTCTTTTAAAGCTCACCCTTTTTGCTTCAGAATCTTTCTCCACCAACGCTTCGTTATCATCCACCGAATACAGTTCACTGTAATGTCTGATATCTTCCTGTTTTGAATTGTTTATATAACGTATCAGATCCTGCTTTGAATAATGTGGAATAATACTTCCATCAAACAGCCCTAATGCCTTCAGATCTGTTAAACCCACAATATTTTCATCAAAATCTTCTGCCAGATAGATATCTGTTCCGGCAATCATTGCACCGGCACTGCTTCCGATATAGGTGCAGTCTGTTCGTTTCATTTGTTGTTGAATAAATTTCAACAGCCCGTTTTTCCTCATATAATCTAATACTTGATATACATTTCCTTCGGTCACGTAAATATAATCCGGCTGAATTTTTTTCAGATCAATATGCTCAGATGCAAGAAAAATATGTTCTTCCGGAAACCCCAGCTCCATACTTGCCTGTTTTAATATTTTATCGATTCCATACTTTTTTATGCTGATCAGAAGGATGGTTTTCTTTTCCCTGTTTTCTTCCTTTGGCAGACACTTGCGGATGATTTTCTGCCCTGTTTCGGAGTTAAGTCCCCGTGCTGTCAAAATCAGTTTCCCCATATACACCTCTCCCATCAATTCTGCTGTCTGATCTGGATCACGATTCTCAAAGTTATTATCTGGTCTGGATCACGATCGCCGGACGTACACCGACGGCAGGTTCATCTACTTGCAGCCCGCCATAATGCACCCTCCATCCAAAATTCATAGCAAAATTCTGTGAAAATCCTGGATTTCTAAGCCACCAGGAAATATTTCCGTTGTTTCTTGCAATCTCTGTGATCTGCTCAAATCCATATACGGTAAGCTCGATAACATCCAGCAAAAATACCGGGTCTATGGTGTCTGCCCCACCGGGTGTTCTGTATTTTGGATTGTTTCTGGACGGGTGAGCTCTCCAGAGAATATATTCTTTCTCGGAATCTGAAAATACCTGCTCATAAAAATCGTTATTTAACCACTTTCTGAGTGTACAGTTCTCCCAGTCGGAACTTCCGTGCTGCACTGCATGATAAGGCATGTTGAGCAATACATTTTCACACAAAAGAACTGCCTTTCTATCCTCGCAATTCAGCACCCTCCATGCAAGATCTTCCTCTTCTGCAAGAAAGAAACCGGGGAGTGCCTTTCCAAGATACACCGTATCGCCGGACTTTACCGGATAAGGATAGCCTTGTCTTGGAATCGTGATTCTCGGAGTCTCCTGTACAACCTCCGTACTTTCTATTATAATCGTTTTTTCCTGTTTCTGCTTTTCATGGCATTTTTCTAATCCCTGCGTCTCGGCGAGTTTTTCAAAGAATAATTCCATGCTCTGATATTTATATTTATGTATCGCCTGCAGTCTGCTCAGACGCATTCTCATTCCACCCGGCAGCTGAATATCTTCCAGATAAATCAATAATCTTGGTTTTTCAAGCTCTCTTGCAAAATTTAATTCATCTTTGCAGTTTGAAGATACCAGATATTCTCGTGAAAGCAGTGCAATGAAATATTCACAGTTTTCAATATGCTCTGCTATATTTTCATCCCACTCTGTTCCCGGATCGATTCCTTCATCATACCAGACTCGATACTGTTCCATCTGTAATTTTCCTATTACTTCGGATGCCTTATTTCCATCTTTATGTGCATAGCTTACAAAAATATAAGGGGCATCATACCCCCGATAAGGTACATATTTTTCATTCATCTCATGCATCTTTGTTTTTCCCTCTGCTTCTGTTTTTTGCCATTTCCATAAAATCGTGTCGTAATGGCACTATTCCTAATCTGATTATATCATTTTGAAAAATCCGCCGCAACATAAGAAATCCCGCCGCACATCTCCTGTACAACGGGATTTCTTTTTTATATCATGTCTTTATATTATACTGTCAAATTCGCCATGTTCAAGCATGCATCTGGCATTCTTGCTGCGAGATGCATCTCCTGCATCGCATGGCAAAATCTTCTTCTCTGAGACTAAATATTCATCAGATCGCTGAGTACTTTCAGTGCTCCGTCTGTCTCGTGGGCCAGTACGCGTTTTGCCAGTACTTTACCGAGCTGTACACCTTCCTGGTCGAAGCTGTTTACGTTCCATACGAAGCCCTGGAACATGACTTTGTTTTCGAAGTGTGCAAGCAGTGCTCCCAGTGTTTCCGGGTTCAGCTGTTCACCAATGATGATGCTGGACGGGCGTCCGCCTTCGAAGTTTTTGTTGCGGTTTTCGTCTTCTTTTCCGCATGCAAATGCTACGATCTGAGCTGCCACGTTTGCACACAGTTTCTGCTGGCTTGTGCTGCCCTGGATCACTACGTCCGTGTTCATCTGGTTATTCTTAAAGCCTACGAACTGCAGTGGGATGATGTCTGTTCCCTGATGGAGCAGCTGGTAGAAAGAATGCTGTCCGTTTGTTCCCGGTTCACCGAAGATAACCGGTCCGGTTACATAGTCAAGTCTCTCACCGAAACGGTTTACGCATTTACCGTTGGACTCCATGTCAAGCTGCTGCAGATGTGCCGGGAAACGGCTCAGTGCCTGTGAGTATGGCAGTACTGCTGTGCTTGGATAGCCCAGTACGTTACGCTCATAAACGCCGATCAGTGCATCCAGCATTGCCGGATTCTTTCTGATATCTTTTTCTGTTCCGAGTTTGTCCTCTTCTGCTGCACCGTTTAAGAATCTTTCGAATACTTCCGGTCCGAATGCCAGGGATAATACGGCTCCGCCTACTGCGGATGTGGATGAATAACGTCCGCCGATGTAATCATCCATAAAGAATGCTGCCAGATAGTCGTCGCTCTTTGCCAGTGGAGATGTCTCGCTGGTTACTGCGATCATATGTTTGGAAGCATCCAGTCCTGCATTTTTCAGGGCATCTTTTACGAAGGACTCGTTGGTCAGTGTCTCCAGTGTTGTACCGGATTTGGAAACCAGGATAAAGATGGAATGTGCTACGTCGATACCATACAGAACTGCTGCTGCATCATCCGGGTCTACATTGCTGATGAATTTTGCTTCCATCTTGAAGGTATCGTTTTTCTTTGCCCAGTTTTCCAGTGCCAGATACATTGCGCGAGGTCCGAGGTCACTGCCGCCGATACCGATCTGAACAACGGTTGTAAATTTCTCACCTGCTGCATTTGTGATTTCTCCAGCATGTACTTTGTTTGCAAAATCTGCGATCTTCTGCTGCTGTTCTTTGTAGAAAGCACGTTTGTCTGTACCGTCAGCATTTACAGCCTCACCGAGCTGACCGCGTGTCAGGTGATGAAGAACCATTCTCTTCTCTCCGGTGTTGATAACTTCACCATTGTAAAGTGCTTCGAATTTTTCAGTCAGCTGTGCTTCATCTGCCAGTTTCTGCAGATCTTCCAGCACTTTGTCATCTACCTGCTTTGTAGCATAATTATACGCAAGGCCTTCTGCCATCGGTGTGCTGTATGTTTTCACACGTTCTGCACCGTTTTCTCCAGACATTGCCTCTGCGATATTTACACGCTCTGCCTTTGAAAGATTTTTAAATGCTTCCAGTGTATCCAGGTTGTTCCAGGTAATCATAGTAGATTCCTCCTTAAATGTATAAAATAATGTTGGGGTCAAAAGATGCCATACGAATTGTTCCGTACTTCGTACTCTCACAATTCTACCCAATATTCGCATATCGTGAAGCTTACGCTCCACTTTTATGCTCATATCGGGGCGGGTCATTAAGCCATAAAACCACTCTTGTGCAAGCACATCGTGGTTTCAGGCTTTTGACCCTGGCATCATAAAATAGTATAAGCGGGTGTGTGATAAAGTTTACTTCTCTAAATCACTGATGATTATAATAGCAAACCTGCATAAATTCAAGCATCAATCGCATCTCCATGGTTTTTTACACCGTAAGAATTGTTTTTTACCACCATTTAATCTCCTGCCGTTTCATTAAATTTACTAAACAGTTGGAGATACATTGCCATTTTATCCACTGCATCCACAGATACACCAGGTTCGGTATCAATTTCGAAATAGCATTTCTCCCCAATATAACCCTTGAGATCTGCTTTTCCGCTGCCGATCTGATTGCCCTCGTAATCGTAAAGTTCCTCTCCGTGTTCTTCTGCCAGATAATCTTTGGGATTTCCGTCTGCATCCATAAATATGAGATAATATTCACGTTCCAGATTTTCGTTCTCGAACAACCGCTTCTGTGCATAGCCAAGGCACTGATTGTTTTCATCATAATAACCATAGGTTGTCCCGGCAATCACGCCATCGATGTTATTGATCGGCTCATCAGTCACAAATTTCATCCAAAACCAGGTTTTTCCATCGACCGATACCGTCCATTTCGTATTGAGAATACCTGTTTCTTTTAACCGCCCGGCTATTTTCCCGTCCGCAAGGATATTCCCCTCCTGGTTGACCTCATCCAGATCTCCTTCTACCAGAAATGTCCGGCACTGACTCATTGCCTGCTTTGCTTCCTCTGCAGATGCATAGGACTCGACATTAGATTTTCTGCATCCCAAAAGAACACTTGCCAGAATACACCACATCACTGCGATATACACCGCTTTTCTTATCTTTGCTTTTTCTTTCATTCACGCCTCCTAACTGCGATCCCGTGCAAGTTCGCGTGCCACCATCACCGCCATTGCCGCAAGCAGCGGAAGATATTTTTCTTCATATGCAATGATCACTGCATTGTCAAAAACGATATTTTCCATTTTCAGATCCAGGTTGTCCAGGATTGTTCCCAGCGTTTTGCCATTTAAGGTTACGCAGAAATTATGGCCGATCGAACCGGCGTATTCCGTCAGTTCCAGTTTTCCTTCTTTGACTTTCATCTCAAACTTATCTTTGACCAGCACAAATTTTTTCTCCAGCGTGCCATAAAGCTCCCTCCGGTAATAAAACTGGTAGGTCGGCAGTACGCTTACGACCTTCTTGGTCATTTTAAAGATCTCGGTATGCTGATTGTCATAAACAGAAAGTGTACGCAGCGGAGCCGTTCCTTCGATTTCGAAAACACGGTTTCCTTCGCTGTCACAGAGATCAAAATGCTGACCGGTCAGTTTAAAATCCTCCGTAAAAGTATAGACTTCCGATGGGCGGGACTGCGGAATTTCCAAAACCTGTTTTGTTTTCACAAAATGCTCCAGGCTCTCCCTCAGTTGCTTCTGCATCAGAAGCACATCCGACTGATAGCAGACATATTTTGCTGTATTATCGCCAAAATCCTCTTCTGTCGGAAATACCGGATCGTTATATTTTCCTTTTATCATGCTGGTCATAAACGAATAGCCAAGATAACCGATATTCCCGTCTTTTGAAAGCCAGAAATAGAGAAAATCGCCGTTTTTGTCCGGCCCGAACATCAGAGCCGGCTGCTTCATCGTGTAAAACTGAACAAGATAACCGGAGCCAAGCGGCGTACGGACATCTTTGTAGGCTTCATAAAATTCTTCAATCTTTCTCGGAGAATCCATGGCGATCATACTGCAGATATCCGTTGAACCGTTATAATCATCCGGCGATCCCAGCATCCAAATTGCAATACCAATGATCAGGACAACCGTTGCTATGCTGACCGAGATCTTATTCCAGTTCCCTTTTGATGCGATCCAGAAAGAAAATGCACAAACGATCACACTGATAATACGGTATTCCCACATACGTGCTCTAAGCGAGGTGGAGAGCTGCTGTTTTTCTGTATTTTCTGCTCCCTGCATAGTTCCAATCCTTTCCGGGCATTTGTGAGTACCAGAAATCCTCTCCGGCACTCACTGCCCAAGTCTTTTTATCTTATGCTTTTTCAGGTTTTACCTTGATCGCCTGTACGTTTTCCTTTTTTGCGGCTCCGCGTGCTTTGAGCATCTTCCTGTAAGCAGAAAGTTTTTTCTTCGGCACTTTGATGACTGCTTTCGCATGGATGCCGGAAAATGCCTTGCTTCCCACTCTTTTCTTTGTCAGTTTTGTCGTTTTGATCGTGATATTTTTCAGGTTCTTGCATCCATAAAATGCTTTCTTTCCGATCTTGCTCACGCCTGACGGGATCACCACTTTTCGGATCTTTTTCTGATTCTTAAAAGCATTTGCTGCAATCTCTGTAACTTTATAAGTAACATGGTTTACGGTAATGCTGTCCGGTATTTTTACCGTTCCTTTGACACCCTTTTTCGGTTTCAGATATGCCACTGTAAATGTCTTTCCGTCCGCACAGGTTACTTTATACTGATTTTTGTCCGGTCCTATGAACTTTGTTCCTTTTTTCAGATATTCTGGTTTCGATGGCTTCTGTATCGGTTCAGAGGTTCCCGGTTTTGTGCCTGGATCTGACGGTTTTTGTGGTGTCTCCGGTGTCTCCGGTGTTTCCGGCGTTTCCGGTGTTTCCGGTGTTTCGATCGTCACCGTTTTTGTCAGAGGGATTTCTGTGACTGGCTGTACCAGCCTGTAATTTGCTTTGTCTTTTCCGGCAAGCGTCAGTTTCGGTAATGTTACCGAAGTATATTCTCCTGCTTTTTTATCTTTTAACGTTCCATGAAGATCCGTCAGATCTACGCTCACTTCATCACCTTCCAGCATACCGCTTAGCAGTACTTCCGTGATGGCAACCTGATTTGTTCCATCATATTTCCTGTTTCTGGCGGTCGCCTTTGTTACCGTAAGTTCTTTTGCATTTACTTTGATCGCTGTGCTGCCTTCTGCATTTGCATATGCCTCATCAGATGGCATAAAGATCCATTCTGCACTTGTCACGGATGTATCCGGTCTTTGTGTGCCGTCTTTCCATTCAAGCGTTCCTTCCACTGTATTTCCTTCTTCGTCCACAAATTCTGCTTCCGAAAACTCCAGTGCCGACAAAAGACCACCGTAAGTAAGCGTATCTTTTTTCAGGGTTACTTCTGTTCCTTCCTGTAATCTGACCGGTGTCTGGTCATTACATTCCAGATTGAAGGTGATCACAAAGTCCTCATAGTTCTCAGTCGTAACTTTGATCTGGATCTTTCCTTTCCTGTCCAGTGCCCCCTGCTTCACTGTATAAGATAATATATCGTCTGCTATACTCGGTTCTGTGATATATTCCATGTTTCCGGTCATCTCCGGTGCAGCATACTGTGCATTCCCGCAGTCCACCGGGAGGATTTCCCTGAGACTGATCCGCTCTTCCTGATCCTTTAAATATAAGTAACTTTTATTCTGTTCTTCGATCTGAAGCCCACTGCTTTTTGCCACATTCACCGCTTTTGTCAGAGGAATTTCGTCTGTCGGCTGCACAAGAATATAATTCTCCTTGTCTTTTCCGGTTAATCTCAGCTCTGGCAAAGTTACCGAAGTATAATTTCCCGCTTTTACATCTTTCAAAGTCCCGCGGATCGTTCCGATGTCTGCCGAAACTTCATCTCCTTCTTCAATGCCCTCAAGAACAATATCACTGAAGCTGACATATGCGGTTCCGTCATATACTTTATCATCCGCAGTCGCTGCTGTGATTTCCAGTTTTTTTGCCTCTACTGTAATCGCTGTGCTGCCTTCTGCCTTTGCATATGCCACATCATCCGGCGTGAAGATCCATTCTGCACTTGTCACGGATGTATCCGGTCTTTGTGTGCCGTCTTTCCATGCAAGCGTTCCGGGAATCTGCGTATCCGTTCCCTGCTCAACAAAGACTGCTTTTTCTTTCCCTTCCAGATTCAGCTGCTGATTGGATAATGTTTCTCCGTAAGTAAGTTTCCGATCCTGTAAAACTTTTATTTCACTGCCTGCTTTCAGAACAACCTTTTTCTGATCTGTCAGTGTGACCGTTAAGTCATAAGAAACATCCTTATAATTTTTCATTGTTACCCTTACATGAATTGTGCCTGTTTTTCCTATCATGCTCCTGTCTGTAAAATCTTTCACTTTATAATTTAACTGTCCATTCCGCGTAATCTCATAATCATCAAAAATCTGCTCATCCCCTGCTGCAGAATAGGAATAATAATCTTCTTTTTTGTCCGCCGGGAGTTTTGCCCGCAGATCCACAAATACCGTGCCAGAACCCTTGGTATAAATATAACTTGCCGATTCATGAAATGCAGTCTGCTGCGGAGTCTTTTTCTCAACATGAACTTCTACACCTTTTACTACATAATAAGGATAATTTCCATCTTTCGGTGTAAAAACAAGATCGCATATCAATCTTTTTCCAAGTTCCGGTATCACTTCCAGATTTTCTTTCTCCGTAAAACTCCAGGTTCCTTCCAGCAGCGTACTTTCTCCGTTTCCGGTATCTGCCCTGATCACGCCCGGAATTAAGGTATACTCCTGCAAAGTCTGTTCTACATTTCCGGAAATCTGCGGAAGTGTCTCACAGCTCATACCTGTATTTCGAACCTCCACATTTTTCAGATCACTCTGAGTAAGTACTTCTTTTCTGCTCAGAAAGCGTCCATCTTCCGTACTGTAGAACGCATAACCCTGCGGAAGCATATTTTCTGCACTGCCTGAATATAATACGATGTTCTGAAAATTTCCGCCGGTCATTTCTATACTGTTTTGATAACTGTCCCAATAGCCGATCTGTCTGAAATCACCGCTTTCTATTCTCAGTTTCCCGCTCCTCTGTGCTATTACAATATCAAAGGTTCCGTTTTTTACCGTAACCTCTGCTCCGTCTATGTAGATCCGGTCAACACTTTTCGCTGTCAGAGATTTTTGATTTAAATCCAGAGTGATTTTTCCACTTTTCAGAGTCGGAAGACTTCCCGTATTTTCCATTGACTGCATAAAGGTAATCTCTGCTTCTTTGCCATTTGCGTATTGTAACGCTTCTTTCAGTGTATCTACATAAGTTTCTACTCCATTTACGGTGATCCGAACATAACCCTGGAAATCCGGATTTTTCTTATGGCACCACACGCAGTACTGCACATCCTGCTCATAATCATGTTTCTTACATACCTCGACATGCACGTTTGTACAGCTTGCCTTGGCATAAGGCTGCTTCTCATTTGTCTCATTATCCACCAGACAACGCTCTTCTCCAAGTTCTGCCCATTCTTTTGAAATACGCTCGAATTTTCCACCGCTCACCTTGATTTTCACACCGCTATGCATAAAATAGTTGTCCGACTGATTTTCATAAATTCCACCGGCAAACTCTATATTCTTACTTTCTATTGTTATAATGCTGCTGGAAAATACACCCGTCTGCGTTTCACTGCTGTCTGTAATTTTAAGAGAAGCATCCTGATTCAGAGTGGTCCTCTTTAAATTTTGCAGACGATATCCATTCAGATCCAGAATCAGATTTCCACTGTTTACCTCCACTTCCCGTACCGATTCAATATTCTTCAACAGCTTCATCTGTGCTGTTTTTCCCTCTGTATCACGAAATGCTTCTGTCAAAGTAACATATGGTTCGGAATGTCCATCCATAGTTACCTCAATTTCTCCGTCCGAAATTTTATATAACAGATAATCCGATTCTGATTTATATTTTTCACGGAAAGTCATTTCTACTTTTACATAGTAATCGCCTTTATCAGCCGGCGCTCCGCCTTCGGTAAGTGCACCAGCATTTTCTGCATTTGTCAGCACGCTGCCGCGATCTTTATAATAAGTGGTTTTTACGGATGTCGGTGTTTCCTCGCAGCTCCAGGTGATTTTTCTTCCTTTTTCAAAGGACAGTTCCCGTGGATTTCCGGTATAAGCATAATCTATGCTTTTGCTGCCTGCGATTTTTTCCATCTGGATTTCGGCATCGAAGTTGATCTGATAGGAAAAGATTTCTGAAGTTTCCTGATAAAAATCTTCCACTTCCAGAGCCGTCACTTTTACATAATATTGTCCCGGCAGTGCCGGTGCTCCGCCTTTTTTAGCAGCTCCGCTGTTTTCCGCCGTGGTCGGTATCTGTGCCTTTTCATCCAGATAATAGCCGACCTCTATTGCTCCGTCCCCTTTCCAGTTAAAAACCTCGTTTTTTTTCAGAGACAGTGGCTTTGTTTCAGACAGATTATCGCTTGTCCGCTCAATCTGGGTACCGGATACCAGTGAAATCTCATTTTTTTCCATACTTCCCGGATGATTGCTGTAAGTATCGTTTTCCTCCAGATAATAAACCTTTCCATGTGTGCCATCCATTACAGGATAAGCATCCGGATTTTCTTCAAGATTCTGGAACCACTTTGCCTGTGAAGCCAGAGAATTATCCTTTCCATTTAACACCCAGGTCGCCTTTCCGGATGCAAACTCTGCGGTTGTCATACCTTCTGAATCTTTGACACTTCCATTTTGATTTTTATTATAAACCTGTCCCTTAAAACGATCGGTATTAAAAACACAGTTCTGAATTGTGTCACCCTTGTCCAGACTCCCTACAATTCCACCTGTTATACTTCCTGTCATGACTGCATCGCTCCAGCAGGAGATGATATCACAGGCTTCTTGATTCTTATAGCCTTGATAAGCAACTATACCGCCGGCATAATATCCATCTGCTGTTCCGGTATTATAACAATACTTGATATAGGTTCTTACATATTGTTTTGAGCTGTTCATATCACAGACCTGCTCCCCGGCGATACCTCCGCTGCGCCCGTAGCCCCACGTTGCTTTTATCGCTCCGCTGTTTTTGCATGATTCGATCCAGCCCCGGGAACTTCCTACAATGCCGCCTGCGAAATCATGCGCGGTTACTTTTCCGCTGTTCCAGCAGTTGATCACTTTTCCAAGACTGCTTTTTGCTGCAACTGCTCCGGCCGTACTCGTTGACGATGTGAACACGCCATCTTCCATGCCAAGATTTTTGACAACGCTGTTCTCCTTCAGCAGTGCAAACAGGCCTGATACCTGTTTATCTCCTGTCCGCTCGCAGACCAGCTTGCTGATCTTATGTCCGTTTCCGTCAAAGGTTCCTGTATAACCGTCATTTGTATCTCCGATCGGTGTCCAGTCTTCGCCTGTCATATCAATGTCTGCCGTCAGCACTGCATTGATGTCGTTCTCTCCGGCATTGACCTTCGCCGCAAATGCCTGCAGATCTTCTTTATCTGCGATCGCATAATATCCGGCATAATCTCCGTTTAAATGAAAATTACTCTGGTTCTCTTCCGTAACCTGTACCAACCCTGCTGCATTTGCCTGAATGCTTACCAGACCACCAAAATCCATTGCGGTAAATGCAAGTGCAAATGCAAGTAATCCTGCTGCAATTCGTTTTCTCATATCTTCCTCCTGTTTTCATTTTTTTATCTTTCATTCCTGACTGATTCCTGCAAATTGCTCCATTAAAAACTAACTTTCGCAATTCTATAGATGCCAGGGTCAAAAGCCTGAAACCACGATGTGCTTGCACAGGAGTGGTTTTATGGCTTAATGACCCGCCCCGATATGAGCATAAAAGTGGAGCGTAAGCTTCACGATATGCGAATATTGGGTAGAATTGTGGGAGTACGAAGTACGGAACAATTCGTATGGCATCTTTTGACCCCAACATCATTCTATAACCATTATATAAAATTAAAAAAGCATTGTACACTAGCCAAACGGCTAGTATTACAATGCTTAACCGGTCTTTCGACAAAGTTTTTCTGTTTTACATCGAAATCCATCCCAGTACATTCGCAATGGAGCTGAGAAGGATAATGATCACGCAGGCGGATGCCAGATATTTCAGGAAGAAATGATATAATTTCTTGCGTTTAAAATCAGATGACTGTTCAATCTCCGCATCCATTCTTTTAAATCCGACGACTTTCAGGATCAGAATGCAGGTAGCAAGTGCTGCGATCGGCATCATGACCGAGTTGGTCAGGAAGTCAAAGAAATCCAAAAACTGCATACCAAGGATCTTCACAGAGTCCCAGATACCATATCCAAAAGAGGATGCCGTTCCGATCACCAGCATCACGACAACCATCAGCAGACAGCATTTTCCACGGCTCCAGTGAAGCTCATCGTTCAGGGTGGAAACGCTGGTCTCAAGAAGTGAGATTGCACTGGTCAGTGCCGCAAACAGAAACATCAGGAAGAATGCGATGCCGACAATCGTGCCAACTCCCATACTCGCAAATACTTTCGGCAGGGTGATGAACGTCAGTGCCGGTCCTGCCTGGAGCGTTTCCATATCTCCGCCGGAGAATGCAAACACTGCCGGAATGATCATCAGACCGGCCAGAAGTGCGACACCGGTGTCAAAAATCTCAACCTGCGTGGTGCTTTTTTCGATGTCTACATCTTTCCCGATATAAGATCCATACGTATACAGGATACCCATCGCGATTGACAGGGAATAAAACATCTGCCCCATCGCCGCAACGACCGTCATCCAGGAAAAATTCTCCAGATTCGGGATCAGGAAATATTTGATGCCTTCCACGGCTCCCGGTCTTGTGATGGAATAAACAGCCACACAGGCTGCCAGCAGGATCAGAAGCGGCATCATAACCTTTGAAACACGTTCTACTCCATTTTTTACACCTGCAAGAATGACAATAAATACCAGTGCCGCAAAGATCAGAAACCATATTTCTACTTCCATAGAAGAGGTGATAAAACTGTTGAAATAGCCGTCCTGTGCGACAAGGTTTGCATTGCCCCTGATATACTCAAACAGATATTTCAGAACCCAGCCGCCGATCACACTGTAATAAGGAACGATCATCATCGGGATGACTGCGTTGATCCAGCCTCCCAGGTGAAACGGCAGGCTCTTTCCGAATTTGTGGAAAGCTCCAACCGGGCTTTTTTTCGTCATACGTCCCAGTGCTGTTTCGGATACGATCATAACATATCCAAAAGTGACCATTAAAATCAGATAGACAAGCAGAAACATACCTCCGCCGTATTTTGCCGCAAGATATGGAAATCGCCAGATGTTTCCAAGTCCAACCGCAGAGCCGGCAACTGCCAGCACATAACCGATGCGACCGGAAAATTTTCCCCGTGCGTGCAAGAGATTTTCTGCATGTTTTTTATTTGTGCACATAAAAAGAATCCCCCTGTGGTAAAAAATCCCTTACAGCAGAAACTGCCCGCCGCAAGGGATTTTATTATTTAAAACTTACAAAATGATTGTTTTCAAGAATCTGAAAATACTTTACGATTCGTGGATAAAGGGGTTCTGCCGCTTCACCAAACCGCTCTTTTTCCAGAGCAGCCAGATCCATGACGGTTCTCTCTCCATCGATAAAAGGCCAAAGATAACTTCCATGTACATCCAGATGTATCTTTGTGACTTCCGGGCGGTTAAATACTTTCTGTGCGATCCCGTTAAAAAAACCTTCATTTTTTACTTCCAGTATCACGCGATCCCTGAAGTCTTTGTGCCACTTCAGGCCTTCGGCTTTTACCGGAATCAGATCCAGATAATTTATCTGTTGTTCCTGTTTCTTTTTTTTCATGCTTTTTTCTTTTTCTTAAGAGAGAAGTAAAGCAGGGATGCAATCATCAGCACCATAAGAATGACACCACCGATGTTGCCAAAGTTTACACTCTCTCCGATGCTTGTGTTGATACCAAATACTGCGAAAATTGCCAGCAGGATACCTACCAGACCTTCTCCGGCGATCATACCTGCACAGTACAGTGTTCCGTCTGTGGACTGCTGTTCTTTTGTCTTTTCATCGACATTTTTACGTCCATCCATCAGCATACGTACAACACCACCGATCATGATGGTTGCGTTCAGGTAGATTGGCAGATACAGACCGATTGCGAACGGCATTACCGGGATACGAAGGATCTCAAGTCCCAGTGCCAGGAATACACCTACAAATACCAGATTCCATGGCAGGTTTCCTCCCATGATACCTTCTACGATCATCTTCATCAGAGTTGCCTGTGGAGCCGGTACTTCTGCTCCGCCGTAACCCCAAGCTGCATTCAGCAGATAAAGAACACCACCGATAGCCAGACCGGATGCAAGAACACCGATCAGCTCACCGATCTGCTGTTTCTTTGGTGTGGCACCCAGCAGATAACCGGTCTTCAGATCCTGTGAAGTATCGCCTGCGATTGCCGCAATGATACAGATAACAGAACCGATCGCAATTGCTGCTGTCATACCGTCAATACCTGTTTTTCCGCTTCCTTTGATTGCCATAGTAGCGATCAGCAGAGTAGCGATTGCCATACCGGATACCGGGTTGTTAGAGCTTCCTACCAGACCTACCATACGGGAGGATACTGTTGCAAAGAAGAATCCGAAGATTACGATCAGTGCTGCTCCAAGCAGAGTTACCGGGATAGCCGGTACTGCCCAGATGATAACAACCATAGCAACGATTCCGACCAGGATGAACTGCATCGGCAGATCCTGTGCGGTACGTGCGGTACTTGTATTTTTTCCGCCTTTTACGCTCTTCATGGAGTCGCTGAATGTTCTTACGATCAGTGGCAGTGATTTGATCAGGGAGATGATACCGCCTGTTGCGATGGCACCTGCACCGATATATTTTACATAAGTACTCCAGATTGCCGCTGCACCGCCGCCTGCATAAAGCTGAGCGATTGTTGTGCCTGCTTTTGCCGGATACAGCCAGGTATCAGGTCCGAACAGACAGATCAGCGGGATGATAACCAGCCATCCGAATACAGAACCAACAAACATGTAAGATGCGATCTTTGGTCCTACAATATAACCAACACCAAGCAGTGCCGGGTATACTTCCATACCGATCTCACCTTTGAAAGATTTAAATGCTGCTGATACGTCTGCCGGGATCACCTTCAGACCGTCAACAACAAATTTAAATGCAGCTGCAAGTCCCATACCGGAGAATACCGTAGAAGCGTTTGCTCCGCCTTCTTCGCCGGCCAGAAGTACGTCTGCACATGCAGTTCCTTCCGGGTAAAGCAGTGTCTGGTGCTCTTTCACGATCAGGGCATTACGAAGCGGTACCATGAAAAGTACACCTAAAACACCACCGCAAAGTGCGATCAGTGTGATCTCGACAAGACTCGGCATAGAGCAAAGACCCTCTTCTGCCCAGAGGAACAGTGCCGGCATCGTAAAGATCGCTCCTGCCGCAAGTGACTCACCGGCTGAACCGATGGTCTGTACCATGTTACTTTCAAGGATGGAATTCTTACGCATGATAATGCGAATAACACCCATAGATATAACTGCTGCCGGAATCGAAGCAGAAACAGTCATACCAACTCGGAGGCCAAGATATGCATTGGCTGCTCCGAAAATTACTGCGAGCAAAACACCCATAATAATGGAAGTCACAGTAAGCTCCGGCATGACTCTGTCTGCCGGAATGTACGGTTTGAATTCGTCTTTCTTATTCATTTCCTTTTCCTTTCATACATTTTTCTTTTAACAATCCGAAAACCTTCGTATATCCGCCCTCTTCCATCTCCGGATCATTATTTACCTAAAATAATCCTTATGAATTGCTCCGCTTTCCCTCAGCTTCTGCAATTCCGTATCATCATAGAATTATATTGTACCTAAAATCCGACTAAATTGCAAGGATATAATGCAATTTTCTCCTTTTTTCCTGTTTTTCCCACTATTTTTTTGTGCATCTTTATGAGATGCCAGGGTCAAAAGTCTGAAATCGCACTATGAGCCGGACGGAATCCGCACAATTTTCTGTTCCCCTTCCATCTCTGTCATCACAAGCACCTGCATATGGCGTTTACGAAGTGCATGGATCAGCGGATACACCACAAAAAGATCTCCCTGCACATAGACTGCTTCCGGTTTGGATTTCAGAATCTTTTTCACCTGATCTTTGATCTGTGCTTTCCATTCCTGCTTTTCAAGTGTGGATTCACCGTAAATGCCGTCCCACTCCATCGGCGGAAGATCCGGCAGCTCCATGTGCACGATTCTGGCACCGGAAAACTGCGGAAGTTTGAAAAGCAATGCATCGGCTGCCTCATCTGTGCCAAGATTTACGATCACAACCTGCTCATGGAACTGCTGCTGACTGATCTTGCATGCCTTTATGGCATCTTCGAGCGTACTTGTCGTCATAAGAAATCCGCCCTTATGACAGAATTCTGCACCGGAAAGACCGCTCTCTTCTTTTAATTCTTCTTTTTCAAGACCAAGCCAGCTTTCCGGGAAACTGCATTTATAATTCAGGGAGTATTCTCGCTTCTGAGGCTGAATACAGTAGCCGCCGCGATTGGATGGAAAGATCACGAATGCAATGTCTGTCTCGGAAAGATATTTCTGGCACGGAACATAATCCGGCAGCACCAGAATCTGCTTTTCATCCGCCGGCTTTTTGCCGGAAGCGATCTCTTCCTGATGCTGTTTTAAAATTTCTTCTACACGTTTGTCGGCACGCTCATTGCCCCGATAACGCTCCAGTTTGTTATCGAGGATCATGCCGGCCACACCGACCGCCTGAAAGAACGCCGCATCGTTTCCGCCCTGTGCATCCCATGGCGGATTGAAATTGCCGATCAGGGTGGCAAGTTCATTTTTTTCGCCGGTGTTGTCATTGTTGTCCAGTGGCTGCACAAAAGCCTCGTCAAATTTTTCTGCCAGTTCTTCTCCTAAAATCTCAGCACCCAACTCTTCCCATAAAAGTCCGAAAGCTGCATACGGCACACCATTTTCACGGATTCTGCTATCCCTCTGATGATGGTCGTATTTCCCTCTTCCGATGTCAAAAACAATTCCTTTAAAATCCTCCGGCACCTGACTGCCGCGGTGGATCGTGATCTCCGGATTGACAGACAGCAGAAGTGCAGACGAAAATACATCGTCCGCATGAAACTTTCCGCTGTGGGTAAATGCCTGTGCATCTTTTTCTTTAATTTGCTCCATTAACTGTGTCATGAAATTTCACCTTTCCGATCAACATATCGTCGTTTGCATTTTTCAGAACCGGGATGATCACACCGCATTCACTTCCGATCGATTCCAGTTTATTTGGCGGTGCACAGAAGATAACCTGAAAGTCCTGGTTTTTGAAGAAATCAAGCATCAGTTTGATATTGTGGTCACTCATTTTTTCGAACGGCTCATCAATAAAGATCAGTCTTACGGAATTGACTCGCACATTGTAGAGCATGGAGAGTGCCGCCGACAAAATCAGCGTATATGGGATCTGCGTTCCGGCACCGGAATTGTATCCTACCTGTTTGGATAATTTTCCGTCTTTTACTTCTTCGTTGTTGATGATGATCTCGTAGCTCATATAATTGCGGTAATCTGCAAATTTCTGGATCTCCGCCAGATCATTTTTTTCAATGATGCGGTTAATAATATCTTTGATCTCCCGCTCCCGTCTCTCTACTTCGTCATCCTCATAACCCATCAGCTTTGTAAGGGCGATCTGACCGTCCGCCAGATTTCCGGTCTGCTGAAGATACTCTGCATAACGCAGAATTTTGGCATAGTCGGAATTGTCATTCAAAAATTTCACATCAAACTGATAGCATGTCGCGAATTTCAGCTTGCGAAGCTCTTTGTTGATCTGTGCGATGTCTTTTCTTGCAGCCCTTGCCGTCTCGTAAATATTCAGAACAAATTCTCTTTTGAAAATGCTTTCATAACGCATGGTCTGCTCTTTTAATTTCTGCTGCAGATTCTGAAGGTCATCGATCCAGATCTTTCCGCGTCTCTGGTGATAGCTTTTTTCGTACTCAAGACCGATCGGCAGACGTTCTTCTTCCTGCTTGCGGTTGTTGTACGCCTGCTGCTGTCCGTTGATATTTGCCGCAAAACTGCTGACACGTTTTTCCATCTGCTCTTTCTCGGAAAGCTGCATGATGCCGCCTTTTTTATCTTCTCCGGCAAGATAGCGGTCGTATTCTGTGATCGCCTGCTCTGCTGCAGAACGATTGAGCTTTTGTTCTTCTTCCAGATGTTTCTGCTCTTCCGCTTCTTTCGCCTGATACATCACGCTGTCTTTCTTTTTCTGCTCGATCTCTGCTTCCAGACGATAACGCTTCTTGCTCTCTTCGTCTTTCTCCCGCGTTTTATTGCGAAGCTGTTTTTCCAGATCGGTCACACGCTGCGAAAGTGCCATAAATTCTGCATTGTTTTTCTGGGCTTCCAGAAGTTCACGATAACGCACCTTTTCTGCTTCCAGCTCTGCATTTAAATGCTCACATTCTTTGTTGGCTTCCAGATTGTAATCTTTGAAATAATCCAGACTGCTCTGCAGAAAGACATCCTGATTCTGCATCGTATGTCTGCTGCTCAAAATCTCTTTTTCCCGTTTTTCCAGCTGATCCAGTTTTTTCGCAGCTCTTTTGCGGTTCAGCTCGATCGCCGCCCCGCCAAGGCAGTAGCTCTTGATCTTTTTCGTGTTGATGTAAGTAACTGCCATATTTCTGCCGAGTTTTCCTTCTTTTGACATGGCATTGTCGTATTTTGCAACCTCGTCCAACTCAACTGCATGGATCGCACCCAGCCAGAACTGGAAATACTTTGCTGCTGTCTCATTCTGAATCTGAAGATAATGATAAACCGAATCTTCCTCACATTTGATCTTGCGTTCAGCCAGACGCTTTGTATTGACCAGCTCCACATAACGATGTCCGGAGCGGTCCATAACCTGATTGGCAACATCAAAGGCCTGTGGCGAGACCAGGATCGCATAGCGGTGCACACCAAGAAAAGCTTCGATCGCATCACGCCATGCTTCATTTTTCAGTTCCGATACATATTCACACGCCATGCGGGCTTCTTCATCGATGCCCTGTTTTTTCAGTTCTTTGTTGATCTCCCGGATCAGCTGCGTCTGCTCCTGCACATGTGAATAATCCGCTTTGTTGCGATCACAGTTTTCAACGATCTTGCTCTGTTCGCTGCGTTCCAGCTGCACTTCTTTGAGCTCGCGGTCCAGATAAGCCCTGTTTCGCACAATGCTGTCACGTTTTTTACGGATTTCCGCTCTCAGTGCATCGATGGCTTCCTGTTTCACCGAATTGGAAAGATCGACTGCCGTCAGTTTGCCAAGCGTTTCAAAATGAGAAACCTCGCATTCCATTTTGTTCAGTTCTTCTGCCACATGCAGCAGACGTTTCCGGAACTGCTCCAGCTCTTCCCTTTCACTTTTCCGTTTCTCCAGCTGTTTCTCGAAAGCAGTGATCTGCTGTCTGGAATTGTCGATCGCTTTGGAAACATTCAGTTCCCGCAGTGCGGCTTTTGCTTCCATATAATAACGGTCAAGTGCATCGATCTCCGTGCTCAGTTCTTTGATTGTTTTGATCTGTGCTTCTACTTCAATGCTGTTTTTGCGGATCATTTCTTCTGCCATGCAGCGTTTTTCTTTCCAGGAAAGCATATTTCGATATTTTAATTTAATATCATCCACTTTCAGCTGCATGACACGCTCATCGTATTCTGCATAATCCTTCAGGATCGCATCCAGATCACCGATCTCTTCTTCGATCAGCTCCAAACGGCTGTTGATCTGCTCAATATTTTTCTTGGCATCTTTTAATTTTTCAAAATTGACATCGTGTTCTTCCAGAACCGATTCCCGGATAAATTCCTGGATCTTTGCCGCCGGATTGTATGCCATGATATTTCGAAGTTTTCTCTGATAACGAAATACTTCCTGATACGGAAGCTTCAGTCCGACCATCTGCATAAACAATGCCACTCCATCCTGTTTCTTGCGGAGTTTGACATTGTAACGTTTCTGAAATCCGGACGCATCGTACGGCTTTAAGGCAGAACCGTCTTCATAGACATAGGAAATATCCGACAGATGTTTGTCTTCCATCGCATACCAGTACGTGCCGCGGACATCCGTCACGGCTGTCTCGATGATCACGCCGAGCACAAAGGATTTTTCGTTGATCTGGTCATAATATTCCAGTGCGATGTGGGTATACACAACCGGGATCTTCTCCGCCGGTCTTGCATACACGCCGGCACTTGCATCGACCAGACAGCGTGTATACGAGATCAGATTTCGCTTGCCCACACCTGTATTATATCCGCTTGTCGCCTTATTAAACTGTGTATCACCGGTGTAGGCATATTTGATGGCATCGAGGATCGTCGATTTTCCGCACTCATTTTCTCCGGAGATCAGGGTGAGATTTTCTGCAACCGGAACAACCGTGTTGGTAAATCCATACCAGTTGATCAGCTGTACATTGCGTAAAACTATTTTACTCATCGCTCTCCTCACTTTCTGCCTCTTCCAGGTCTGCCATGTCCGCTGCCTCGAAATCTTCCTGTTCCACAAATTCTGCCATCACCTGTTTCAACTGTCCGATATCCAGACAGAACTGCAAAGAAGGATAGAGACGCACAGCCCCGTCCTCTTTTGTGATATCGTCACTGTAATCGATCAGGCAGAATCTGCGGAAGGTCGCATATGCCTTTTTGAACTCGACCGGTGTCAGTTCTATATCATAAAGTCTGCATTTGTCGATAATCTCACCGACCGTCACATAGACTGCCTCTTCATATCCCATCCGCTCCAGAAATAAAAGCCACAATACCAGCAGCAGTTTCATATGTCTCTGGTCAAAATGATAGAGATTGAGGCGTTTCAGTCCGACTGTTTCTTTATCATCATCATTTGGCTGCAGCATCGCCACACCCATCTGTTCTTCTACAACCACTTTGTAGCCGATCACTGCCAGATACTGGTTCATGTCGTAACGGTTGGATTCGGAGGCCACAAACTGATAGAGCTTTTCTTCTTTGTCTTTTACAAGAAATGTCGTATCCAGAAGCCGCCGCACACAGCGTTTGAACAGATACGCATCCTCGTCGCTCATATTGCTTATAAAACTTAAATCCTGCATATAAATTTACCTCATTGTATTTGTAAAGCGGACATTCACAATCCGCTTCTCTGCGTTCAAAAAGATGCCCTGTAAATATTTTCGTACCCTGTGATCCACAATTCTGACATCTTTATTTTCTCGAGATCACCACATTGCTGATATCGGCAATCTTCGTGCTCACTTTTTCGTCCTTGATACGGACTTCGTATGGAAATTCTGCATTTTTCGCATAAAGCATCGCCGCTGCGATCATCAGTGCCTCTTCTTTTGTCTGCACACCCTTTTCTTTCAGCTCCATGCTCACATCCAATCCAAGTGCCTCATCCAGATATGCTCCGACACGGGCCGGAGCATATCGGTTCGGTGCACTGCGGAACAGATTCTCCGTCCGTTTCTGCATCTCTTCTTCCGACATCGCATTGGTATTTAATGCGATATTCTGACCTTCGTTGCGGATACGCCGATTCTGCTCGAATGATTTGTAACCAACGTATTTCTGGTTGATAACACGAGTGCATTTCTCCACTTTTTCCATCGCCGCATCCTGCTCTTCTTTTGAAATCCTGGAAACACGGTCCAGGAAATCGCCGAGAAGATTCTCCAGTCTGACACGGCTGCTCGCCATCTGCATGATTCTTGTATTTGCCAGATTATAATAACTGTTGATGCGAGTATCAATCAGTTCCATATTTTCTTCGTATTCCACACTCAGGAAATACTGGAGTTCCGCCATGTAACGGTCCACACGGGAAATTGCCTGCTCTTTCGGGCAACGCAGACGTTTTCCACATTCTTCGACCATTTTCTCATACATATCCCCATAACGCAGATTCTCGATCCGGTCACGGATGAAAGAAAGCTGGGTCGGGATCAGTCCGTTGTTTTTTACGAAGAAATATTCACTGAAGAACCGGTCCAACATTTCATTTTTCATAATGAACTGCCCGAAACTGTTCATGTCCTGAAATTCGATGACTGTTTTCATGATATCCGATATGCTGTCTTTTAAATCAGCCAGCTCATTGCGAAGCTCGGTTTCATTTTCCATCATCGGCACCAGAATGTTTGAGTACGGACGTTCTTTTCGCACCGAGCCTTCTTCCGATGCGGATTTCATGATCTCATACATTGAGAGAATGCGGTTTGACATCGTACCTTCATTTTTCTTTTCAGTCAGTTTATCCAGAAAATCAATCACTCTTCGGCAATCCGTCGAAAGATTTACAACATATTCTCCGCTGCGTCCGATCTGCCGTGGCTTGATCCATCCACATTCACGGAAAATGGCCAGAATCTCAGTCGCCTGAAGCTGCACCGCCTCATTCTCATCACTCGCTTCTTCGATCAGTCGCTGAATCTCTTCGTTTTTCAGATATAGCGTGATACTGTCCTTTGCATCCGACTCGTAGAGAACCGGAAGTTCCTTCGAACGGTCGATCAAAATCCGGATACAGTCATAATAAATCCTGCGGTACTTGAACGTAAGCGGTTTAAAAAACGACTCGTTCTTTATGTAATCAAAAAAATTCATAGTTTATTTATCTCCTAAGCTGCTGCGGCATTTGCATTGATCTGGTCGATCACTTTCCGGATTCCCATCCATACGTTCAGATCCGTAAAAATGTCCACGACACTTCCCTGATCCGTAAATGGTGCCTCCTGAAGTACCGACAGATCTTTCATCATGCCATTTTGCACAATGTATTCCACGATCTGATTTACGAAATAAATCTGCCTGCTGTCCAGGCTGTTTTCATCCAGATATTCTGAAAATGCTTCTTTTGCAGCGTTCATATCCAAGCCGACAATTTCACGGACAAATTCTCCGAGCGGCTTCTGTCCGTACTCCGTCTCATACTCTTCTTTTGTCCCCAGTTCTCCCCAGAGGATTTCTTCCAGAAGCTGTACATCCGCCGCTGTCAGCGGCTGATTATTCTTCAGCCTGGCAATCGCCTCATTATCCTGATGCCTGCGGACATAATATTCTGCTTTCGCTTTATAATTTTTCAGGTCATCATTTTCCAGCTCTGACTCTTTCCATTCCATCGCCAGAAGTTCATCCGCAAAATCGGTATCATACCGCTTTCCTTCTTTTTCTTTGATATATTTGATCAGTTCCCGCAGATTTTCACGGATATGTTCAAATTCATCCACACCGGCCGTCTCCAGATAATCCGTGTGCAGGATCTGATTCAACAGTTTTTCCTGTGCTTTGATCTGCGGAATATTGGCAACACCTGCCACCGCACGCACCTTTTTCAGAAGATCCTTTCTCGCTTTTCCATATTTATTTCCCATCAGATAAGCAAGCTCAATCCCATAGAGCAGTGCGTCAAAACGAACGGCAGACGCCTCTTCCTGATCCGGCATGATCAGCGGTGCAACCTCCTCCTGAACGGTCAGCGTATCCTCGTAACGGATATTCTGATAATTCTCCGGATTGGAATAATATTCCACATATTTCAAATGCTGACGCACCGCAAAATTATCCCGGCTCAGTTCCTGTACTTTTCCCTGCATACTCTCAACCAGGTTTTTGCGATAGGCGATCAGTCTTTCTGTCTGATATTGTAAATCCTGCAATTTATACGAAATCTGAAATTTCAGGTTAAAAATCGCACTCTGCAAAGGCAGCCGGACTGCTGTCTCTTTTCCCTTCTGCATCCGGAAAAACTCGAAATTCCCACAAAAATCAAAAATATAGAATTTCTGCTTATCCTCACCATCCAAAAGTCCCGGGCAAAGCCTTGTCCCCCGCCCGATCATCTGCCAGAATTTTGCCTTGCTCATTACCTTTTTAAAAAAGACCAGATTTAAAATTTCCGGCACATCGATTCCCGTATCCAGCATATCAACGGAAATGGCGATCTGCGGCAGTTTATCCGGCTCCGAAAACTGATCGATCAGGCTCTGGGAATGGCTGATACGATTATCGATCACTTTTGCATAACCCGGCAGATGTGAATATTCTTTATTGAACACCTCAAATATTTTTTCCGCATGAGCATGATTTTTCGCAAAAATAATCGTCTTGCCGAGCTTTTCTCCGTAGTCTGTATGGATTCCATGTCTCATCAGAATGTCCAGCACTTGTCTGATCGTATCGTCATTGAAAATCCAGGTATTCAGTGCTGAGGACTGGATCCGCTCCACAACCTGTCCGTTTTCATCCACAAAGGTGTTCTCGTATGCTTCTTTATCTTCGTCCGAAAGCTCATCGTACGCAATGCCCTCTTCCAGAAATTTCAGCTTTGTTTCCACCGAAAGGAAATCCACCAGATAACCGTCTTTTACCGCCTGTGCCAGCTCATAACCGTAAGTCGGCACGCCCTTCTCCAGCTCAAAAATGCTGTAGGTATTTTTATCGATCTCATCTTTCGGCGTCGCAGTAAGACCAACAAGCGGTGCATCAAAATATGTGAAAATGTCTTTGTATTTATTGTAGATCGAACGATGTGCCTCGTCACAGATCACAAGGTCAAAATGTCCGCTCGTAAATAATTTTCCGTCTTCGTCCCGTGTGGCATCAATGCAGTTGATCATCGTCTGATAAGTTGAAAAAATACAGTGTGCATGCAGATTGCTTTTCTCCTCACACAGATTTGCCACCGAAAGATCCGGCAGCATATTGACAAAGCTTCGTTTTGCCTGTGTGACAAGGGAAGTGCGATCCGCAAGAAACAAAATATTTTTCACCCAGCCGTTTTGCAGAAGCACATCGCAAAGTGCAATGACTGTCCTTGTCTTTCCCGATCCAGTCGCCATGACAAGCAGTGCTTTTCTTCTGTTCTTTTTATCAAAGCTCTCGCATACTGCCTTGATCGCCTCTTCCTGATAATACCTTCCGGCGATTTTTTTATCAATCCGGACACTGCCAAGATCGCCCCGCATGGTTTTTAAATTAAACCATTTTTCGAGATCTCTTCTGGAATAAATGCAGGAAACCTGCCGCTCCGGATACTGTCCGTCCACAATCCTCGTCTCAAATCCGTTCGTAAGGAAAATGACCGGTCTGCGTCCATACTGCCGCTCCAGAGAATCCGCATATAACTCTGCCTGCTGCCGTCCGCTCGCCACATCTGCACAGGTCTTTTTCGCCTCGATCACCGCCAGCGGCCGGTGTGCATCGTCATAAAGCACATAATCCGCAAAACCGCTGCCTGATTTATTGGGCATGCCATAGACTTCGACTTCATTCAGCCAGTTCTTTCCTTCCATCCATCCGGCATCAATCAGCATCGTATCGATATATTGTTTGCGGGTTGCATACTCCGACAGCTCCAGCGGCTTCGGAACATACGTCTGCTTCTGCTCCTCACGTCTGGAAGTCAGTTCCGCCTTCAATGCTTTATTTTCTGCGATCAAAGCCTCCAGATCAATATCCGGAAAGACCGTCTCCGCTGCCAGGATCTCCTGATTCTGCTCCGGAAGACCTGCATCAAACTGCCCCTCCTGATAATCATCCGCATAACAATAAGCTAGAAAATCCAGAAATATATAAAGATTCTCAAGGCACAGCTTCGCCTGATCCAGCGTCAGCTTTCTTCCCGTATGTGCCACCTGATTTGCCACCCTGCGAATAAAATCCATTCTCCGCAAAATGTCTGCATCCACAATTCCTTTAAACTCTTCCGTATTCAGCAGGCTGACCAGCTTGTCCTGATATGGCATCACCAGCATATCGTCAACCGAATACATCCATTTGACGGCAAATTCCATCGCCCGCCGGCAGTTCATCACACTCGCCTCCGGGTCGATCATCAGGATCTTTTCCGCTGCCACCGCAACATCCGCAAAGGCTGCAAACTGCGGAATATCCTTCAGGAAATCAAAGTTCGTCACGCCGCCACCCCCTCTTGTTGTATTTTCGTGAAATGTCTTCTGATATTTTAACACGAAGTGGTTTTTCTCACAAGAAAGTTATGAAAGGAATCCGACAAATCCCGTAAATCCAGCCTGAAAACACATATTTCACAAAAAACGACAGGTTCCGTTCCTGTTCACAAAAAAAACATTGTACAGATGGCAGATTCCTATTACAATGGTATTTAACTTAAGAGCTTACCATTTTGAAAATACATACGCTAAAGGAGGAACGCTTATGATTTTATGCTGCAAACACTGCGGAAATTGCAGAGAAAGCAATCATCTTGCAGAAAACTGCGATTATTGTGGAAATGAAATGGTTCAACTGTTATCCGACGAAGAGTTAAGCCATATTGATCCTAAAGAATTACCTCAGATCATCGAAGCGATGCGTGCAGGTTATCAATACAGCAATCCGGATTATGACGAAAAATTGTGGGACAGTCGTGCAAAAAAAGAAGAAATACAACGGGCAGAAAACGAAAAACAGGATCTGGATTATCGTGAAAAAACCCACATGGTAACAACCGGATTTCAGTTTGAAGGTTATGAAATCGTATCTTACCTGGGGATTGTCGCCGGCGAAGTAGTTCTTGGCACCGGATTTCTCTCAGAATTTACTTCTTCATTTGCTGATTTCTTTGGCGTGCAGTCCGGAATGTTCGAGGAAAAGCTTGAGATGGCAAGGCACGCTGCCATGGATAAACTGATCAAAAAATCAGCTGCATTGGGTGGAAATGCAGTCATTGGCATCGACATTGATTACAATATGTTTTCCAATAATGTGATCGGAGTCATTGCAAACGGGACATCGGTTGTAATCAGAAAGATCTGATGAATCGCTTATAATAGCCGCTTAAGATTCTGCTGATAATTTGACACAAAAGTCGTTTTGTGCTATGATACAGACAGTTCATATTTAAATACAAAAAGGTGCTACCATGACGGTTCGCCTGATGTTTATTAGGTTAAAAATAACCGCTTAGTTTGCAGACTGGGGCGGTTATTTTTTTTCGGTCTTATTGCTATTCGCACCAATCGTATAGCCAAGACCAAAACTGGTTAAGCAGAGACTAATTACTGCAATCAAGTCACCGATTGTTAGCATAAGCGAGTTCCTCCATACATATTTTCTGATTAAGTAATCTATGTAATCGAAGCTATAAACTCTCCGTAAAAAGCAAACCGCCATTCACGTCAATTGTGAAGTAGCACCTTGGGTATTAATACCCATGTGCATTATATCAATCCTTCTCTTTTCTTTCAAGCTATTTGTTGCTTTATTTTGCAAAACGTTACTTTTATTGTGTGAATTTTTATATATTTACATATTATATTGCATTTTTTATCGTATGAACATATGAGCAAACTTTGTATTTTTTGATTTGTCAATGGATGTAACAAAGTCTGCGAATTGGTTTTGAAGTTCCATTGGGGGTACAAATACATTCAATTTTCTTATTCTCTCCATTCCTAAAGCAGCCTTTGCTGTATCTGCTGAATTTTTTACAATGTATGCATTTAACAACATTAACATATACATGAAATATATTGAATTATATCTTTCCGAATCAGGACGTATCTTGGCAACATTAGGAGCTAAATGATATTTGTACTCATTATCTATAATTGCAACATCACCAATATTTGCTCCGACATAAGTCATTACAACATCTCCTGGTGCAAGCTGAGATCTTGGTAATGAGTCAGAAACTTCATTTGAAACAAAAGAAAGTTCCTTACGATTCAGCTTACCATTCTTTACATTCTGAGCCTTAACCATAACTACATCACCAGAGTCTTCATAATTAATATACTGAGTGTATTCAAATCCTGCTAACTTAGTAACAAAACAATCATCACCGATTAATGCTTTCTTCCACCCCCGGCTATTGATTACTGGATCTCCAAATAGTTCGACAAATCGGGATTTGACCAGGGTGTCCAGCTGCTTTAACTCTCGTTTTCTTAAGCCAATCACATTTTCAACTTTCTTGAGTTTATCAACTATATCCATTTGTTCATTATGAGACCCGATAGTAACATAAATTTTTTCCATGCCTTGTCTTGTAATTTGCGGTTGTGCCGACCCGCTAATCACATTATTAAAATTGTAATGTTTAAGACAGTAATATAAATATTCCATATATATATCACTTCTCATATCATCTAAACACATTGCATTTCCTGTTACATAAGATTTAGGAACCGTTATATTTATTGTTCCACAGGTTGCTCCTCTACAGGTAACTGTAATAACTGGGTTCTTATGATTAAATTCACTATAATACCCAATTATTCCATTTGCACCATAAACAGGATAACCATTCTCGAGTAATTCGCTTGTCGGAATAGTTTTCCACTGCTTAGGATTGCATATATCAGTTAATTTAAATTTTATATCTAATTTTCGATTATCCGCATAAACACTATACTTTCAAGTATTT
>ERZ1034713.304-NODE-304-length-30671-cov-5.397472_pt1 | contig 30671 bp, 16 predicted proteins | sample MGYA00520692_ERZ1034713 | MGnify/ENA primary metagenome ERZ1034713 (study PRJEB33766, sample SAMN09781717) | gut metagenome | biome: gut microbiome | host: Homo sapiens | place: Madagascar | study: EMG produced TPA metagenomics assembly of the PRJNA485056 data set... | reverse complement strand
GTGGTGTATGAAGAAGATACAACAACAGGAGAAGAACAAGATTCTTATGTTCAGATAAAAGGATTGAAAGCATTTGCTGATTGTGGCAATGCTACAAACAAACCAGATGCAATTGTGGATGGAGATAAAAGTACCTATTGGCATTCTGCATGGAAAGGTGAAATGCAGCCTAAGAAACAAGAAGCATATACAGAGATGAGCAAATATAATAACATTATCCTGAAATTAGCTCAAGCATCTACTGTAAAAAAGCTGATTTATGTTTCAAATGGTGAAACATCAAATGGTACAATCTCGAAATGTAATCTGTATATAAAACAGGAAAATGAAGACGAATTTAAACGAGCAGGAAATGAACCGTATATATTGAAATTTACTCAAGATAGGGCAGAGATTGATTTTGAAACAGCTTTTGAAAATGTTACGGAAATAAAGATAGAAGTTTTAAATACAAATGGGAACCCGAGTAATACGTTTATTTCTGGTAAAGAGTTAAGTGTATTTGATGAGGAAAACACAGAAGCAGTTAAAGTCACAGCAAATGCCGAGTGTTCGTCACAGCAGGATAAAGGAATTAAAAATCTCGTAGATGGAAAAGAAGAAACTGTATATCATTCAACATGGGGCGATGATAGTGGTCCAACTTTAGAAGACGGTGAAGAGTTTGAAGGTAAAGAGATAACTAAAATTACTCGCCCTGAGACAACAACCACCCCAAGTGAATTAATAAAAAATAATAAGATTTATATTCTTTTGCCAAAAGAAGAAAACGTGGCAAGACTTGTTTATACTTCGCGTCAAGAAGAAAAAAATGGAAATAATGATGGTGTAAACAACGGAAGAATTACCGGTGTCAATATTTATGTTTCTAAAGAAGAGAAATCAACATATTCAGAAGTGGAAAGCTGGACAAAAGCTTCAGAAGAAACAGTAAACTGGGCAGGCAGTGAAGAGGATCAAGTATTTGATTTTAAACCGGAACAAGAAGGTGTGAGATGGATTTGTCTGGAAGTAAAACATTCTGCTGGAAGTGAAGAAGATAAATTTATTAATGCAGCAGAAATAGCGGTCGAAGTGAAAAAGACAGAATTGCAGAAGGCAATTGAGGAATTACAAAATCTTTTAAATGATGAGAATTATAAGAATGCTTATGATAATCCATTTGATTATACGGAGGAATCATGGCGTGAATTTCAGGATGCATATAACAAGGCAGAAGCTATTTTGAAAAAAGAAAATCTTTCCGAGCAGGATATTCCTGATATTAGAAGTGCAAAGACAAATCTTATAACTGCAAAGGATAATCTGATTGGGATAGTGGAAAAGCCAACTTTAAATTTGGCAAAACCAGAGGTGGGAAAGAAGTTTCCAAAAGCAGCATTTGAAAATACTGAAGATACTGACTTTTCAAAGATAATGGATATTGAAACAGTATGGAAAGACAGCGATTCAAAAGATGTAACAAATGAAACAATTCAGGATTATAAAGATTATACTGCTGAGATTAAGTTAAAAATAAAAGATGATGCGAAAAAAATTTTAAAATCAGAAGATGTATATTTAAAAATTAGTGGAGTAAGTGAAACTATTACAGGAACATTGTCTGATGATGAAAAGACTTTGACGTTAAATTATTCGTTTTCACAGGGAGAAGAAGACCATAAAGATGCTGAAGAAGCTTTAAAAACAATAAAAAATCAAACAATAGATATTTCAGAAAAAGATGACAATGAGCACTATAAATATGCACCGGATCAATGGACAACTTTCTCAACCGCAAGAGACGCAGTGAATGGCATAGATAATACAGCAGATACCAATACGATTAGAAGTGCTGTTAACAATCTAAAAAAGGCAAAGGATGAGTTGGATAAACATAAGCTTACTTTTGTAGAGAAAAAAGATGCAGATTGCTCAAGCAAAGCAAATGGAAAAGAAGCGTACTATGAGTGTTGCTGTGAAGAAAAAGAATATTATTACTATGACGAAGAAGCAAAAGGATTGTGTCTGATAGAAGAAAGTATCGAGGACTGGGGAGTCATAAACTATGATGATAACCATGAATATAATTATTCTAAATTAGACTATCAGTGGGCCTATACTACAGATGACATTGTAGCAAGTGATGAAAATGTTGACATTCAATGGAATCCTATTGATAAAGATACTGAATGGACATTAGATTTTGCACAAAAAGTAACAGCAGTTCGCTGTATTACGGAAGTAACGTGTGAAAAATGTAATGAGAAAAAAGAAGAGGAAGAGCTCATAACAAAAGAAGCGAAAATACAGCAGCCTACCTGTACAGCAAAAGGTTCCTATACTTATGAAGTAACTTTAGGGGATTATAGCAAGGACGAGAATGGTAAAAATGAAACAACCTATATCAAAATCCCAATCACGATGATTGCACATAAGCTTGACACGATCAAGGCAGTAGCAGCAACCTGCGAAAAAGATGGAAATGTCGAGTACTATACCTGTAAAACTTGTGGAAAGTATTTCTCAGATAAAGATGGTAAGAAAGAAATTACAGAAAATAGCTGGGTAGTAAAGGCGACCGGTCATCAGATTGTTGAGGAAGTTAAAAAGCAGCCAACGAAAAAGGCAGAAGGACAGCTGGTAAGACACTGCAAAAATTGTGACTATGTAAAAGAAACACTGGCTCTTCCTAAGAAAGAGATTACGATTTATGTCGGTGCAAAAGCAAAAGAGGTACCGAAGGTAGCCAGCACTTATAATACTTCAGATTACAGAATAGCATATGCAAAAGCAAAAAATGCCAAAACATATGGAAAGTATTTCAATTTAAAAAATGCAAACAAAACTGGTAATCTGAAAGTAACGATCAAGGCTAATTCAAAAAAACTTTCACAGGTGAAGCTGAAAACTGTTCCATTGAAAGTAACTGTAGCCGGAAAAGAATATAAAACAAATGTGAAGGTGAAGATAAAAGCTCCGAAGATTACGATCAGTAAAGAAAGTGTTGAATTTGGAGGAATTAAGGGAACACGATATCATCTTAAATATAATGTAAAAGGTGCGACGAGAGTAAAAATCCGTGTCAGAAAAGCAAGTTCTCTTGATAAGAAATTTGACAGAGATATGAGCAAGCCAAAGAGTGATGCAAGTAAATGCTATATTACTGTTAGAGAATCTGATCTGAAAAGATATGGAAATAAACTTACTTTTGAAATAGTAGCTTATTATGGAAAAAATATTTCTGAGAAATATGTAAAAACAGTGAAGTAAGTTATTATAAGGAGATGTTATAAAATGAATCAAAAATTAAAGAAAGCAGCAATGGTATTAGCAGTATGTGCCACAGTTTTCACTGTACCAACATCGGTATCCGCAGCAAAACAGAGCACGGCAACTGTAAAAAGAGCCTATGAAAAATATGCATCGAAAAAACTGTTATCCAATTCAAAATATCCATATGGAGCATACACTTTGTATGACATTAACCGGGATGGTGTGCCGGAAATGTTTTTTGAATATATGAGCGGTGCAAGATCAGGATTTAAAATCTATACCTACAAAAAGAAAAAAGTGGTAAGTGTAAAATCTTCAACAGGAATCAGCTGTATTTATTATAATTCAGGCAAAAAACAGATCTGCATTTTAACTTCCAGTAGGGCATCTGATAACACTTATACCTGTTATAAACTGAGCGGCAAAAAATTAAAGAAGGTTGTGCAGTATAAGAGTGTTTCATCAGGAAGCGGAATGAAGTTTTATAAAAATAAGACGAGAATTTCAGGAAATCAGTATATGTCTTATGTTGGAACATTTGATAACTGGAATACAGTCAGGGCTCATTAAGAGAAAAGTAAATCGGAGTTAAGTTCCGATGTCAGTAAAAACAGAAAGGAACGAAAGAGATATGAAATTATGCATGGGCTGCATGAATGAGATAGAAGATCATCTTTCTACTTGTCCGTATTGTGGATTTAATGAGACGGCACTTCGTCAGGAATCTTACTATCTCGATCCGGGTACGATCATTGGTGGAAAGTACATCGTCGGACGAGTCCTGAACTATGGCGGACATACAGTGTCTTACATGGGAATGGATGCAGAAAAAAACAGAAAAGTAATTGTAAAAGAATACCTTCCGAGTGATTTTTCCACCCGCTCGGAAGGGGAAAAAGAAGTTACGATTTATTCCGGAGACGGTCAGCAGCAGTTTGAACAGGGACTGACCAATTTCCTGAATGAGGCAAATCGTATTCAGCATTTGCAGAATATAAATGGAATCGCAAAAGTTTATGACTGTATTTCGGAGAATGAAACAGGTTATGTGATTTCAGAGTATGTAGAAGGACATACATTAAAAGAAATTCTCGAAAACGGAAAACGTTATTCTGCAGAAGAAGCAGCAAACTTTATCCGCAAAATTTTACAGGGTTTAGTGGAAGTACATCGTATGGATATTGTGCATTGTGATATTTCACCGGAAACCATTATGATTACAAATTCCGGTGACATCAAGCTGACTGATTTTGGTGCGACGCGTTATGTCACGACAGCAAATTCCAAGAGTCTGTCGATCATTCTGAAAAGAGGATTTGCACCGGAAGAACAGTATCGAAGCAAGGGCGTACGAGGACCGTGGACGGATGTGTATGCACTTGGTGCAGTTATGTACTACATGATCACCGGAACAGTACCGCAGGAATCCGTAGAACGTGCATTATCTGATGAGTTGAAAGAGCCGTCAAAGCTGGGAATTTCAATTCCGAAAAATATTGAAAATGCTTTAATGAATGCCTTGAATATTTATCAGAAAGACAGAACACCATCCGCAGAAGTATTTCTTGCAGAGCTGAACAGCCAGGAAGTAAAACGTATAAAAGTAAAGCAGCAAAAAAATAAAACCGGAAAGATTCCAGTTTGGGCAAAAGCCCTGGTAGCGGGGCTTGCCTGTGTAGTAATAGCCGGAGGCGTATATGTTGTAAGAAATACACGAAACAACAGTACTGCAATTTCTACAAATACTATCGTAATGGCAGATCTGACTGGAAAAACAGAGGAAGAAGTTCAAGATTATATTAAAAGTCTGAAAAAACAGGGATTAGAGGTGGAATATAAGGAAGACGGAACAGTTTTTAATCTGGATAAACCAAGCGATACGGTAGCAAAACAGACACCGAAAGTTGGCGAAACGTTATATGATCCACAGAAAGAGAGTGATGTTGAGAAAAATCAGACGGAACAGACACAGAATAATAAAGTTGAGATTCATGTAAGCTGGAACAGTCAGACACAGCTTCATTATAGCGATCTTAAGAATATGGGCAATGCTTATGCAATGGCAAAAGCATTAAAAATTGATACAAACGATAAGGATCATTTTATCCCTGAGCAAAGTGGTGGGAAAAATTATTATGATTTGATTTCGATTGAAATGTCAGGAGAAGAGATAAAAGCGGCAGATCTGCAGGATGATAAGACGCAAAGAGAAGGAAATTGATAAGCAGCCAGTTTATCGTTACATCAATGAAACGGAAATCAAGAAAATCAGAAAAAAATCATTGAAAAAGTCAGGTATAGTAGATGATCAGTACTATGCAATTTCTGGAGCAGGATATGAAAAGGGTGAGGTTGTATACCAAAATATAGATCCTGGAGAGATTTATGATGAATCTAATCCGACGGGGGACGATACGTTAAAATTAAAAGTAATAGGTAATATTTTAGATTTCAATGGAAAAACATCGGAGGACTTTGTAAAAGAACTGGAAGGAAAATTTGGAAATTATGGATGTATGTATCCATCAGGAACACAGGTAAATCCGGGAACTGAAAAAGTGACGGGTGTAAATGTATATGATGTATCGGACAGTCCTGAAGATCGCACAAAATTGAAGGATTATTTTACAGAAGATATGAATTTATTTATTGAAATCACAGTTGAACCTAAAGCAACTACGCCGAGTACATCTGAATCAGTTCCAGATAACAGTGGAAGTTACAGTGCCCCAAGTTCTGGATCTGATAACAGCGGAAGTTACACTGCTCCAAGTGGTGGATCTGATAACAGCGGAAGTTACACTGCTCCAAGTGGTGGATCTGGAGGCACTCAATTTGATTCTTTAAATGATCATTAATAAGGAGAAAACATGAAATTTTGCTATCATTGTATGTCACAGATTTCCAATGACAAAGCCTCTACCTGTCCTGTGTGTGGCAAGAGTCTGGATCCGGAGGAGCAGAAGCCGCGTTTTCTGAAGCCTGGAACTGTTCTTGCTGGGAAGTTTATTGTCGGATATCATCTTGGCTCCGGTGGTTTTGGCAACACTTACATTGGCTGGGATCAGGTTTTGCAGAGGAAAGTTGCGATTAAGGAGTTTTATCCGGAACAGTACTGCGGCAGAGGCCAGGATGGCCTGACGGTCGTGATGACGGATGAGAAATTGATCCCGCGTTATCAGCGTGGACTGCAGCAGTTCCTTGTTGAGGCAAGGAACGTTGCTGCCCTGCATGATGTACAGGGCGTGGTAGAGATTTCGAATTTCTTTGAAGAGAATGGAACCGGTTACATTATTATGGAGTATCTGGAAGGAATGGATGTGAAAACGATTCTGCAGAAATCCGGAAATAAGAAGGATTATGAATGGAGCAGAAGAGTTATCCTGACGGTACTTTATACTTTAAAAGAAGTTCATAAAAGAGGGGTGCTTCACCGTGACATTGCACCCGACAATATTTTTGTTACAAAAGAAGGTATTGTAAAACTGATCGATTTCGGAGCGGCGAAAAATGTTACCGTTATGGACAGCAGTAAGGATGTCTGGCTGAAAGCCGGATATGCTCCGATCGAACAGTACCGCAACACGTTTGAGCAGGGACCATATACCGATCTCTATGCGGTGGCGGCACTCTTTTATCGAATGCTGACCGGTCAGAAGCCAGTTCCGGCCATAGATCGTCTGGAGAAGGATCCGCTGGTTCCGCTGTCTGATATGGGAATTTCGATTCCGCAGCAGGCAGAGATGGCGATCATGGTGTGCCTGAATATTATGCCGGAGTACCGACTCCAGAGTGCGGAAGAATTTATGGAGGCTCTTGACGGTAAGTTCTTTATTCCGGTTTATGAGCCGACCTGGATCCTGCCAAAAGAGAAGCCGAAGGGAATCAAAGCGAAGATAAGTACTCTGCCGGTTGGGGCAAAAGCAGCACTTTGTCTGCTCGTTATTGCACTGATCGGAGGAATAGGAATTGGTGTAATATCGGCTTTTCACAATCAGATGCAGACCAGTATGGCAAATGTCCAGCAGGTTCTTATGATGGATCTGAAAGGCAAGACACTGAAAGAGGCAGAAAAGGAAGTCAAAAAACTGAATCGAGATTACGGATGGGATTTGAAAGTATATGCGTCAGCAACGGTTTTTGATCCTTCTAAAGAGGTTGGCACGGTAAGTGAACAGTCTGTACCGGCAGGAACGATTCTTTACGATGCATCAAAAAATGCCGAACAGCAGGTAAAGACAGCAGATCTGACCTATACGAACAATGGATTACATACGCAGGTGTCCGGTACGATCAAACTTACATTATGCGTTCGAACAGTACGTTACGGTGAACTGAGAGGTCTGGATGCTTATACCATTGCAAAAAAGATGGGAATTGATACAAAAGATAAAAGTCGTTTCATTCCAAAAGAAAGAGGTGGAAAGACGTATTATGATCTGATCTGTCTGGAGACCAGTTCCGGTAAAGTCACAAGCGGTGAGATTAAGAAAGCTGAGAACAGGGATAAAACATTTGAATATAATGATGATTTAAAAATTTACTATTATGCGACGGACTTTTTCTATTGGAAACAGCTTCCTGATTTTACTGGTTATCAGAGAGTAGATATGATTCCGAAACAGCAGCTGTATCGCTATAACGATAAAAATAAGAAAAAGAAAGTCGGTAAAAAATCTATTGAACGATCCAGCATCCTGGATAAAAAGTATTGTGCAGTTAAAGGTGTGCATGAAATTGGCGACATCATTGCCCAGAATATAGCCCCTGGAAGGAAATACGATGAATCAAATCCTGGAGATACATTATTGAAGATTCAGGTAATTGGAAAAGTCTTTGATTATGAAGGGAAAACAGCAAAAGAATTTATAGAAGAATTGCAGCAAGAGGGGATCCACTATTATGAGATCAGGACAGAATCTGGGAAAACGAGTGATTGGAACTGGAAGATTTCAAAAGTAACAATGTGTTCGGCTGCCTGGGACGGACAGGGATATAGAGGCTATATAGCAGCTGAGGAATTGGAATTTATCAGTCAGGAAAAACTTGGAAGTGATGCTTATTTTGTCATTACGGTCAAAGATCCGTCAAAGGAAACGTAATTACTAACTGCAAATAACAAACGCAAAGGGGTGAGAATCAAAGTGGGAAAGCGATTAGTCAATCCGGACAGTCTCTGTATGGGATGCATGACGGAATTGCAGTGGCCGGGGATGCCGTGTCCGAAGTGTGGATTTGATATTCGGAAGTATCAGAGGCCGAAGAACAGTCTGCCACCGTACGAGATTTTGAACGGAAAATATTTGCTTGGCAGAGTCCTTGGCATAGGTGGCTTTGGGATCACTTACATTGCGTGGGATTTTTACCAGGCGAAGCGTGTATGTGTCAAGGAGTATTTTCCGAGGGAGATCGCCGTTCGAAATGTTTACGGGCACACGTATTCGGAGCAGCTTTCCGTTTCTCTTTTATGCAATACGGAGACGTACACGCAGCACTGGGACAAGATCCAGTCCGCCTATATGAAAGGGCTAGAGGCTTATATCAAGGAGGCAGAAAATCTGTCGCGTTATTATCTGATGCCGGGTATTGTTTCGGTTCGTGATTTCTTTTATGGAAATTCGACGGCATATATTGTTATGGAGTACATAGACGGCATTGATATGAAACAATATGCCAAACTGCGGGGCGGCAGGCTAAAGCCGGAGGAAGTGATTTCTCTGCTGAAGGATGTTTTAAAAGCTTTGCAGGCAGTCCATGAGGATAACATCATTCACCGGGATATCAGCCCGGATAACATTATGCTGACACGAAAAGATATGCATGCGGTCCTGATCGATTTCGGGGCGGCACGTACCTATGGAAACAGCGAAAATGCACCGGTTCTGCTGAAACATGGTTATGCACCGATTGAGCAGTACAAGCGGGACGGAAATCAGGGTCCATGGACGGACGTTTACAGTATGTGTGCGAGCATGTATTTTCTGATGAGCGGGATTCGGATTCCGCCGTCACCAGAGAGGCAGAAACACGACACGGTGCAGCGTCTGCAGGTCATGGGAGTTCCGATTTCGGATGAATGGGATCTTGCCATCTGCAAAGGGCTGAGTATCGAGCCGGAAAACAGGTATCAGTCGATCCGGGAACTGTATCAGGATCTCTATCATGAGTAAGGAGGGCATCATGGAAAATCGTTATCTGCCGGGGATGCTCTACTGGGAAAAAGCGGGACAGAGTGTATGGAGAATGTATGACCAGCTTCTTGAGATCAAAGTGCTTGCTTTTCGGGCAAAAGAAGGGCAGCAGGAGCAGCTTTATCAGATGGCACGGAAGCTGGAGAGACTGAATCTGTTAGATGAGCATTTTGTAAAGATTCTGGCAGTTAAAAAGATCAATGAGGAATGGTTTCTGTTGTTTTCTGCAAAAGATGCAGAAGAGAAAAAACAGCAGATACAGGCGGTTCTTGCAGCGAAAGATTTACAGGAAACAGAGGAAATGCCTGATTTTTCGCAGTACAGAGAACAGGGCAGAAAGAAAGAGCAGGTTTTGCCGTGCGGCACGATTCTGAATGGTCAATATCAGGTTTTGGACTGTGTCGGGATCGGAGGTTTCGGAATCGTATATCTTTGCCAGGATTTTTATCTGAAACGTCTTGTTGCGGTGAAGGAGTATTTTCCGGAGCAGTGGGCGGAGCGGGAGAGTTCTTATGTTTCTGTAAGGTCTTCGGACAAGCTGAATGCATATCGCTTTGGTCTTCAGTCTTTTTACGAAGAGGCAAAGATGATGGCAAAATTTTTAAATACACCGCATATCGTCACGATTTATGATGTATTTCCGGAAAATGATACTGCCTATCTGGTGATGGAATATTTATCCGGAATCAGCATTGGCAGGGAGATGCGGCAAAGAGAGTATAAGCCATATTCCGCAGCAGAATTATCTGAGATCATAAATCCGGTCATGGATGCACTGGAAGCCATGCATGACCAGAGGATTGTCCACAGTGATATCAGTCCGGGAAATATCATGCGTACTTCAAACGGAGATATTTGCCTGATTGATATGGGGGCGGCCAAATATACAAACACTGCAAGACCGGTCTTAAGTGCGGCATTTCTGAAAGTCAACTATGCGGCACCGGAACAGTACCGAACAGCACGACAGGGGATTCCGTACGATGAAGGGCCGTGGACAGATATTTATGCACTTGGCGCCACGATTTATTATCTTCTTACCGGGCAGAAACCACCCGATATTATAAAGAGGTTGGAAGGTAAAACTACAAAACTGTGTCTGCCGAAAAAACCGAGAGTAAAACGTGCAAGACAGTGGCAGACCTTCCTGGGACATGCAATGGAGCCGGAAATCAAAGAAAGAATTGGTTCAATCCGACAGTTCCGGGAAGAAAGTAAGGGGTTATTGAATTAGGGAAAGGAGAGGTTTATATGGACAATATTTTTACTGCACTGGTCAGAAGAAGGACCACAGGTGTCGTGATGGAGTTTGTTCTCTGGTGTATCGTCTGCTTTGCGGCATTGTTATCTTTGATCGCACTGGCTATGGGAGCAGGCAATTTTGTCTGGATTCTGCTGCTTTTAACGGCGGCAGGTCTTGGCGTGATCATGGCATTTCGTTTGAAGGAAGTGGCTCTGCTTTACAGTGTGTGCGTATTTAATGCAATTTTGTTTTTGATCCATTATCTGGTGTTCAGTGTGAGTTATGGAGGAGGACCGCAGACGGCATTCAGTATTGTTTTGTTTATCTTAACGTTTCTGCTGTCTCTGGCAGTAGTTGCCTGCGCATTTGTCCAGTTTTTTTCGAGGGTGAATATGGGCACGGTGCTGACAATCCTGGAGATCTGCAATGTGGCTCTGATCATGATCATGCAGATTCTGATGTATGCGGCACAGTATGTCGGAGAGGATGAGTATTATAACATCAATACTTATCACAGAAGCTGGATGAATGCAAAAGGATACTGGATCGGAACGACAGCATTTTGGCTGATCCTGGTTCTTATCGCTGTCTTTTATGCTTATTGTTTCTGGGGTCCGGTAAGTGACAGAGCGGATAAGCTCTATGTAAGCAATGGCGGAAACAGAGGCGGTGGCGGTACATATCCGGGATTTAACCCTGGAATGCGTGGAGTCACCGGTGCATATGCGGGACGTACAATCTATCTGGATGGAAGAACTTTAACGATCGGATCTTCGGAGACGGTGAATGTTTATATCCCGGATCCGCAGGTCAGCAGAACACATTGTGCGATACGTTTTAATTCGCAGACGGGATATTATGAGATTCTGGATCAGTCTACGAATGGTGTTTATCTTGGAAATGGTGCAAGGTTATATCAGGGCAGATATACGGCAGTACAGAGTGGAACGACTGTTTTTATTGCATCGCATCAGTTTATGTTGCTGTAGTGTGAGTTAGAAAGGGACAAAGGAGGAAAGAAAACATGAATGGAAAAAAGACAATGAAGGCATGGCAGATGATCGTTGCGGTCGTTTTGCTGGCGGCAATGATGATTACAATCTTTTTACCGGCATTTCATATCAATGGAAAGTCTTTTCGCAAGGCAGTTGAAAAAGTAGTTTCAGGAAGTCAGCTTGATGAGGCGATAGGTGGTCTTACAGGGTACAGTATGGATGACCTTGAGAGTGAAATAGATAAGGCACTTCAGGAAGCAGAGCAGGAGAACAATGTAAAAGTATCCAGCATTTCTGTTGGCAACATTATGATCAAAAGTGCGGATAAATTTTTCGGAACCGATGCAGAAGATGCGGATGATGAAGCGACAGCATCTGTAAAATCAGGTTATAACACAGGACGTATTATTTTCTGGATTATTTATATCGCTGTGATTCTGATCATTGTACTTGTGATCCTTGGTTTTGTACTTGAGTGGTCAAAATATATTCCGCTTGGAATTACTGCCGGATACAGTCTGGTTGCAGCAGGCATTTTTGGATTTCTGCGGTTTGCAACACCGGGAATGGTTGCAAAAAGCAGTGCATTCAGTGAGCTGTTTTCCCAGATTCCACTTTCAGAATCACTGATGTCTTCCATGGCATCCAAAATGATAGCCTGCTTTTATGGTCCGGCATTTCTGGTAGCTATGATCATCGCCATTCTGAGTCTGGTGTGGAGCGTGGTCTGCATGTTTGTCGGCGGAAGTGAACAGCCAGCCCAGCCGCCAGTGAATCCGCCAGTACCGCCACAGCCGCCGATAGACGGAGTACCTAGATATGATCCGGATTGGGCAGCAAAACAGAGAGAACTTGAGGAGAAGAAGAGACAGGAAGAAATCCGCAGAAGAGAAGAAGAGCGTCTTCGCAGAGAAAAAGAAGAGCTCGAGCGTCAGAAAAAAGAACTGGAAGAAAAGATGAAAGCACAGCAGCAGCCTCAGATGGGACAGGTTGTGTGCATCAAAGGTGTTGCGGTCGGACAGGGATTTTCACTTCCGGAGACTGCAAAGATTGTTGTCGGAAAGAGCAGACAGAACACAAACATGCTTATCAATTCCCCGATGGTGAGCAATGTACACTGCAGCATCCGCTACAAAGCAGCAACAAATACTTATATTGTTAAGGATCATTCAACAAACGGAACCTATGTGAATGGAGCAAGGATTCAGAAAGATGTTCCGATGAGCTTCCCTGCCGGAACAGTATTACAGCTGGCAGATGGCAGTAATGAGATCAAATTAGGTTAAGACTGACAATTCGTTGGACAGAATCCGGCCATTTGTCCTGCGGGACAAATGAGCTGGATTTTGTTATATCAGACAAAACGGGGGAATGGGAAGATGAGAAAAAATCAGAAAGAGAAAAAGGCACTGGCCATTGTACTTAGTGTCATGATTTTGGTTTTTGTGGCAGGTGTCTGCGGTATTTATCTGTACTCGCAGACGGGGGAAAGCCAGGATCAGCCACAGGTAGCGGTAAAAAAAGAAGCGGATTCAGAAACAGATGCGATGCCGGATGCCGGTGTTTACTATTATAAAGATATTGATGAAAAAAACGTTGCATGGGCACAGGAAGATGGTTTGCAGTATGCAGATAATCAGCTGGTCCTGACCATGACAGACGGAGCAAGTGAAAAAGAAGTTAAAAAACTGATCGATCCGTATCAGGGAGATATTGTTGGAAAAATCGAGAAACTGAATATTTATCAGGTGGAGTTTCCGAAAAGCTATTCCAGGGATGAACTGGATGACATGATCGAAGAATTTGGCAACAGTGACAGCGTGGAGAGCTGTACGGTAAACCATGTTCTGGAGTGTGACCTGGAAGCCTTTTATCCAAATGACGAAAAATGGAGAGATGAATGGGAAACGACACCGTCAGGATCGAACTGGGGAATGGAAGCAATCCATGCACCGGAGGCATGGGACTATCGAGATGAAATGCGTCAGGTGAATGTGGGCGTTTACGACAATCAGTTTTATAAACATGATGATCTGAAATTTTACGGAATCCTGGAAAATGCGGATCAGTTAAATAACACACACGGAACACATGTTTCCGGAACAATAGGTGCACTTTTTAATAATGATACAGGAGTCTGTGGTGTTTTTCCAAAAGCGAGACTGTATGGGGCATCCTTTGAAAAAGCAGAAGGAACATATGGAAGTACTATGGGGATGCAGGTAGGTGTTTTTTATCTGGTAGTTGCAAATCACTGTAAAGTATTGAATATGAGTATTGGCTATTATGAGTTGACTTATGGAGCTGCCAGAGGAAATGAAATGGCACAATTAGCAATAAACACACTTGCACAGGAGATGGGAGATTATTTTGCGAGCCTGTTGCCGTACAATGATTTTGTGATATGCAAAGCGGCAGGAAATGATAATTCTACGGAGTCTTTTGTGCGTGCAGATGCAGATGATTCGGATGCAACATTTGGATATATTCTTTACAGAGATGATCAGAAAAGGCGATATCAAAAGTATGAACAGAATGAAAATTTTCAAGAACGTATCAGTAATGCAAACAAAGATGGCTGTGTAGAGTCAAATGATTTTATTACTGCGATCACAAATCCGGAAGTCAGAAGCAGAATACTGGTTGTTGGTGCGGCAGAAAACCTGGGAAACGGGAAGTACAAGGTTGCTGATTTCAGCAATTGTGGAAACCGGGTAGATGTGGTGGCACCTGGTGTGGATATTGTCAGCACCAAAGGAACAGATGATTATGAACCATTAGATGGAACTTCCATGGCAACGCCGCATGCGACCGGTGTTGCGGCGATGTGTTTTGCGATCAACAAAAACCTGACGGGTGCACAGGTTGTTGATATTATTAAAAATACTGCGGAAGGTACCCTGGAGTATACGAACAACAATGGATCAAAAAAATACCACTATGGTATGCTCAATGCACAGGCGGCAGTGGAGCGGGCACGCAGCATGGCATCGAATCAGGAAACAGATCATACCGGGGAAACAAACAGAAGGCAAAATTCGAATGTTACAAGGGATGTGGTAATGGTTCTTGATAACTCCGGAAGTATGGATGGCGATCCGTTAGATCAGACAAAACAGGCTGCTCAGAAATTTATCAACACGGTGTTTGAACAGGATTCCCGTGTGGCACTGGTAGGCTATGAGAACAGTGCTTCGGTATTGTCTGAATTATCGGAAGACGAAGCGGATCTGACGGATTCTGTGGATGCTATGGAGGCAGGCGGCGGAACGAACATGTATGCCGGACTGGAGAGTGCAGATCAGATACTTTCGAGCAGTACGGCAGACCGGAAGATCATAGTGCTGATGTCAGATGGTCTTCCAAATGATGGACCTAATGAGAATGGCAGTTATGAAGATGCACTGATTACTTATGCGGAAGAATTGAAAAACAAGGGATATTATGTTTATACGCTTGGATTTTTCGAAAATGTGTATGGCGGTGAATTAACCGGTGCACAGAATCTGATGGAAAGCATGGCAAGTCCGGGCTTACATTACGAAGTGAAAAGTGCGGATGACCTGATCTTTTTCTTTGAAGATATCGCAAATCAGATCGGCGGACGGGAATATGTTTATATCCGTATTGCGTGCCCGGTGGATGTGACGGTTACAAGCGGCGGGGAGACACTGTCATCTAAAGTGGATTCTGAAAATACCAGAACATCCTTTGGTGCCCTGACCTATGAAAATACGGAACAGCTGTCGGAAGACAGTGATAATGGAATCGATTTCTCACAATTTTATTATGATGACGAATCAGACGAAACAGCGAGAGAAGACCAGGTCAAAGTTCTGCGTCTGGATCGGGAGAAGGACTATGATATCAAGATAGACGGTTATGCGGACGGAACGATGGACTATACCGTAAAATACCAGAATGCACAGGGAGAATACACAGATACCAGAGAATTTCCGTCGATACCGGTCACAGCTTCCATGCAGGCAACATCCAGTACCGGTTCTTCGGATACCACTTATCTGGAAGTGGATGAAGATGGCGACGGAAAAACAGATAAGACCTACAGAGCAAAATCCAATCAGGCGATGGAAGAAGTGAAAGATCATACGATGCTGTATATTCTGATTGCGGCCATTGTAATACTTGTGCTTCTTGTGATCATTCTGATCGTGGTTCTGGTTGTGAAATCTAGGAAGAAAAAAGCAAAAGGCGGGCAGCATGTTGTATCCGATATGCAGCCGGCAGGATATATCTGCGGAGTGTTCGGAAGATTTGAAGGACAGATCTATCCAATGTATCTGGGACAGGAATGTGTGGTCGGACGCAGGGCAGACTGTGATATTCAGATTATACATGGTGAGATCAGCCGTATTCATTGTGTGATCCGGATGCTTCCAAATGGGGTTTTTGAAGTGATGGATTATTCTTCCAACGGAACATTCTATAATAATCAGAAGCTGAAAAGAAAAGAGCCTTATCGTCTTCCGAGCGGAGCAATCCTGGCACTTGGAGATGCAGATAATGTATTAGAACTCAGGCGGGAAGAGAAATATAGAGTAGATAACAGGTAGAAGCGAGAATATGGTTACAGGGGCAGGGTTCTGCAGAAAGTGGAGAAGGAAAAATGAACACAAAAAGAGAGGATGAAAACGGGCAAAAGCAAAAAAAGAAAAAAATCGGAATCACAGCAGCTGTTCTGCTGGGGGTCTATGTACTTGTCATGGTGTTTTTGCTGTTCCTTTTCGGTGGTTCTTCCGGAAATCAGACAAAAAGGAAAACGACAGAAAAGGAAACGCAGAAAAACGAAAGACAACATGTTTCCACATCAAAAGAAGAACTTCAGAACAATACCATCACTTATGACGACGGGGATTATGTTTATATGCCTTCCGATGACCATATCTTTTTCGATGATACGGATCATACGATCTATTATGACAATCTGATCACGATCTATCTGGATGAGAAGATCAGCGACAAGGAAAAGGAGAAGATAAAAAAGAAAATCGATGGAGAAAGCATAGGCAGTGATCTTTCGGGCACGCTTAATGTACTGGATATCGTGGTTGCGTCGTCTGATTATGCCAAGTTACAGCAGAAAGCAGAAGAGGCAGCAAAACTGGATGGTGTTCAATATGCCATGATTTCTTTTCCGGTGATGCCGGAAGAGGATACGGCAGCTTACTGGGATGGAGATGGTGATCTCAAAAATGAGGCTTCTCCATCCGGTGCGGATTGGTGGGCGGAAGCCATCGGGGCGTACAGTGCATGGGATTTTGAGCGATACTGCAATCCGATCGTGGTTGGTGTTATGGATAATGGATTTGAAGTGAGCCATACGGATCTTCAGCGGAACGGACAATCCGTTCTTAAGGTACTCAATGACAATTCTGTAGAGGAGCATGGAACGCATGTGGCAGGTCTGATTGCTGCACAGGATAACGATATGGGGTCAAGAGGAGTGATCCCATCGGCGGATGTGGTTTGCATTGACTGGGCTCAGGAAGCAGAAGACGGCACAGAATCTAATCTGCTTACGCCTACGGCAGTGGGCCAGTCATTTAAAATGATGATAGAATATGCAGAAAGAAAACAACTGCCGATCGTAATCAACAATTCCTGGGGGTCTTATCTGGGGATATGGCAGCTTGTCGGAAAACGTCTTGACTATGATCTGATTCAGAACAGCGATTTCTACGAGAAATATGGAAGTGAATATTCGTTATATACATCTGTTTGTGCCGCACAGCTTGTGGACGAACTTCTGAGAAACAGTAAGGTAGATTTTCTGATCGTTCAGTCATCCGGCAATGGATATGAAAATGGATTAGTAGCTTATAATACGAAACGTGCGGGATGGTTTGGCGGAATTGATGAAGATGTCAAGAAAAGATGTCCTATGATTTCTTATGATCTGGTGAAAAATCATGTTATGATCGTCGGGGCTGTCCAGGAGAAAAAAAAGAACGGAAAATACAAACTTCGCTATAGTTCAAATTATGGAGCCAATGTTGATATTGTTGCCCCTGGGGAGCATGTCTACAGTACTGTTTTGAATAATGGTTTTGGATATATGGACGGTACATCCATGGCGGCACCGATCGTCAGCGGATCGGCAGCGTACATATGGTCTTTGAATCCGGGCATGTCTGCGGCAGATGTCAAACAAAAGCTGATCGATACAGCGGAAGTTGCCGTGAAGAATGTCAAAGAAGATAAGAGAAGTGAGTATCCGATGCTGAATCTTGGATCGGCAGCGACTTCTGTTATTATGGGAACGGTGAGCGGAAAAATAAAAGACCAGGACGGCAAGGCAATCACCGGAGTACTCTGTAAGAGAACATGTGAAATATCAGATCAGCAGGTTTTTAACATGGATTTAAATTTTTCGGACAGTACGTTTACGGTATCTGCGATCGGAAGAATGAGACTGACCTTTCAAAAAGATGGGTATGAGACAAATACAGCGACGGTAAATGTCCTGCCGGGTCAGAATCTGGACCTGGGAACGATCGTGATGCAGTCGGACGAACCGGAAACGGAGAGCCCGGATCTGGAGATTGAGGAGACGGAGACGCAAGTTTCGGAAATCAAAGCACCGGATACCGAAGAGCCGGAAAAGGACGAACCGGAAACAGAAGAAACAGAACAGCAGGAGTTTGATCCGGATATTTGGATGCCGGATGTCACAGATGAGTCCATAACTTTTGAAGGACACGAGTATCAGTTTTTCGATTTCCCGGATGTGATCACGTCGTGGGAAGCAGCAAAAAAATACTGTGAAAGTTTAGGTGGTCATCTGGCAATTATTTCCTCACAGGAAGAAAACGATTTCCTGTATCAGGCGATGACAGAAAAACATTACAGAAACGCTTACTTTGGAATTACAGATGAGGAAAACGAAGGCGTATGGAAATGTGTGGATGGCAGTGATCCGGTTTATACAAACTGGCATGAAGGAGAACCGAATCAGGAAAATGAGAACGAAGACTATGGTATGTTCTACTGGAAATACGACGATGGAACATGGAATGACGGAGATTTTGGCGGGTATACCAATCAAGGAGAAACAGTTTTTATCTGCGAATGGGATTAAACATGTTTGACTTAAATATATCAGCCAAAAGGGGGGATTTTGAGAATGGACAAATATAAGAAAGAAATAAACGGTGGGGAATCCAAAGTAATCATAAAAGTGGATGAAAACAAACAAAATCAAAAAAAGAAAAAAATTGGAATCATAGCAGCTGTGCTGCTGGGCATTTACATGCTGTTTATGGCACTTATGTTGATTCTTTTCGGTGGGTCTTCCGGAAATCAGACAAAAAGGAAAACGACAGAAAAAGAAATAGTAAAAAAAGAAACAGAGACACAGAAGCAGGAAAGCGAAAAAAAACATGTTTCCACATCAAAAGAAGAACTTCAGAACAATACCGTTACTTATGATGATGGAGATTATGTCTATACGCCTTCCGAGGAGCATATCTTTGTCGATGATACGGAGAATATGATTTATTATGACAATCTGATCACGGTTTATCTGGATAAGAAGATCAGCGACCAGGAAAAGGAGAAGATAAAAAAGAAAATTGATGGAGAAAGCATTGTGAGTGATCTTTCAGGTACAATCAATATGCTTGATATCGTGGTTGCACCGTCTGATTATACCGAATTACAGCAGAAAGCAGAAGAATTGACAAAAATGGATGGTGTTCAGTATGCCATGATTTCTTTTCCGGTGATGCCGGAAGAGGATACGGCAGATTACTGGGATGGAGATGGCGATCTCAAAAATGAGGCTTCTCCATCCGGCGCGGACTGGTGGGCTGAGGCTATTGGTGCGTACAGTGCGTGGGATTTTGAGCGATACTGCAATCCGATTGTGGTTGGCGTTATGGACAGTGGATTTGAAACGGGACATATCGATTTTCAGCGTAACGGACACTCTGTGCTTACAGTGATGAATGATAATTCTGTAGAGGAGCATGGAACGCATGTGGCAGGTCTGATCGCTGCACAGGATAACGATATGGGATCAAGAGGAGTCATTCCATCGGCAGATGTGGTCTGTATTGACTGGGCACAGGAAGAAGACGGCACAGAAGTTAATTTGCTTACACCTACAGGGGTGAGTCAGGGATTTAAACAGATGATAGAATATGCAGAAAGGGAACAACTGCCGATTGTGATCAATAATTCCTGGGGAAATGTGCGGAAGTTACGAGAGCTTCTTGCAAGATATATTGCTCCGAATCTGGCAGGTCGGAGCAAGGATTTTAATGAGCTGTATGGAGATATATATACGTTTTACTCATCTGTTTGTGCCACACAGATCATGAACGAGCTTCTGCAAAACAGTACGGTGGATTTTCTGATCGTTCAGTCATCCGGCAATGGATATGGAAATGGATTCACAGCTTATAATGTGAAACGTGCAGGGTGGTTTGGCGGAATTGATAAAGAACTCAGGAAACAATGCTCGATGATTTCCTATGATCTGATAAAAAGTCATATTATGATTGTCGGGGCTGTAGGCGAGAAGAAAAAAGATGGAAAGTATAAACTTCGTTTTAATAGTAATTATGGTGATAATGTTGATATTGTTGCTCCAGGGGAGCATATTTACAGTACTGTTTTGAATAATAGCTTTGGATATAAGGATGGCACATCCATGGCGGCACCGATCGTCAGCGGGGCGGCAGCGTACATATGGTCTTTGAATCCAGACATGTCTGCGGCAGAGGTTAAACAAAGGCTGATCGATACAGCGGAAGTTGCCGTGAAACATGCTAAAGAAGATACGAGAAGCGAATATCCGATGCTGAATCTTGGATCGGCAGCGACTTCTACGATTATGGGAACGGTGAATGGAGAAATAAAAGATCAGAATGGCAATGCGATTACCGGGGTACTCTGCAAGAGAACGTGTGAAATATCGAATCAGCAGGTTTTTAACATGGATTTAAATTTTTCGGACAGTACATTTATGATATCAGCAATCGGAAGAATGACCCTGACCTTTCAAAAAGATGGGTATGAAACGCAAACAACCACCGTAAATGTTTCACCGGGACAGGATATCAAGCTTAAAACGATTGTAATGCGATCAAATGAAACGGAAGATTCAGCTTCGGAACTTGAAAAATTTGCCCGAAATTATCAGTATTTATGCGAAAAATCAGAAACATATGACGGATATATTTACTATCCGAATAATGCAGAAGATATTCAGGGAAGATCCGATCTGGATCCTCAGCCACTGACCTGTGATATTGAAGATTATGACGGAGATGGTGCAGATGAATTGTTGATCGTAAATCTGGAACCGTATACGGATATGCAAAGTTCAACAATAAGACTGCAGATGTACGAAGTTGAAAACGGAACGGTTCGTCTTGCAGCAGAGTATTTGTGTCAGGCAACCTATAATATGATTACAGGAGCTGAAGTTTTTCAGAAAGGTGATACCAGAGTATTTAAGTACCAGCAGAATGATCAGTGGATTCTTGCAGTGGAGCAGAGTGTTGAAAGAAGATTTTTTGATGGACATGGAGACCGCCTGTATATGGAAGTTCAATATGATGGCAATCAGTTTCAGGTAAAAGGTGTTGCGGAAGGAGAAACCGGATCGCCGGATGAAGAGCTAATCAAAGAGGATGTCAGGCAGGAATACGCAGCACTTGGTCTGAATGTAGATGTTGATCAGATTTTCAGCCGAAAGAAGCATATATATGATTACATAGACAACCCGGTCAGCCTTGCAAAGACGGAATATTATTACGATTATTCCAAAGTAGAACAGGATAAATGGTGCAAATTTGGTTATATAACGGTTTCCGTGCAATGATAAAAATGGTTATAAAAAATATGTTCGGAAAATTTGACATGTGTGAGGATGCGTGTTAATATATATTATATAAAAGGGCTGCCGATAGACGGTTAGTCCGGTTTATAAGTAACTAAAATAGTCGCTTGGTTTCTCAGACAGGGCGGCTATTTTTGTGGTTTATTAATATCCTTACCGAATGTGTATCCGATACTAAAGCAAGTTAAGCCAAAGCTTAATATTGCAATGAGATCAAAAATACTCATGGTTTAGCCCTCCTTTCAAGTAGATTTCCGTTTGGATTTCTATGTAGATGGAGGGTCACAATTATTCGTTTCACTTCGGTTATTGCAAAACGAGTGCCATTGGCACTTTGCAACCCTCCGTGGAAGAACTAACCGCCTACCGTTATGGCAGCACCTGTAAAATAATATATCATTTTGGAAACATAATTGCAACAGTTAATATGAGAAGGAAAAAAGAAATATGTGATGAAAAGAATCAGAGAAGCTTTTCAGGTTGAGAATAGAAAAGATATGATATATAGAATTTATAATGATTGGATTATCTCAGAGATGCCTTGAACCCAGTGGAGATAAATGGTAGTATATCTACAAAGTATTTTCCTGGTGTTTGGGGCATTTTCTATGGAGGGAGAACCCGTCTGTTACAACAGAAAACAGCACAGGAATCGAAATTTTAAGACAGATTAGGTAATTTTTGCTTAAATAAAGTAAAGGACTGACGTGATCAAAGATTAAAATACAACAACATTGGAGGAAACATATGTTATTGAAAGAACATCTGGAAAAATTTACAAGAGAAGAATTGCTGAACTGGGCCAAAAATTTTAAACTGAAAAAATATTCCAGCCTTCGGAAGGCTATGCTGATCGATCGGATTGTGGAGTACTTCTGCACGAAGGAGGTGCTTCGGGAGAGGTTGACATGTCTGACGAGAGATCAGATGAATCTTTTCCGCAGAGCCTGTCGGAAACCACAGGACATTTCGATAAGGGATGTTATAAGTGGAATGCAATTATATCGCTGCTGGCTGGGAGCCTTTGAGGAACCGTCAGATCGATTCTGTGTATTTGAGGAAATTGCAAAGACTTTTCCGGAAATTGATGATGAAGCGTTTAAGGTGGAACAGGTCAAAAAAGGCTGGTTGATACAATGTGTGCAGTTTTTTGCAAGTTATTATGGAATTGCACCGCTGGAAATCATATATGAATTATATCGTCTGAGGGTTAAGCACAGCAGCATGGAAGAAATGACAGAGTTGTTATGGAAAATGCCGATTGATATCGTAGAAGCCTGCATTTTTCCTATGGAACAGATGGGATTTCATCATTGGTCAAAAACAGATCCGCTCTATTCTTCTATTGGATTACTGGTACATCTTCCGGTTATGGATAATGATGAGCTTGCATATCTTTGTGATCAGCAGATGGATAAAGAGTTTTATATTCCTTCTGCACAGCAGATAGAAGAAATCTCCAGAACAGGATACGAAGAGAGTTCACTGGCCTATAAAAAGCTGGAATCTTTTTTTGTCAAGAAAATGAAGATGGCATATGAAAATGCAGTGGCATGGTGTACTCAGGTGTGGGCGAACAGTTATGAGGGAAATGCTCCGGCGGCTATGATAAATGTGATGTCAGAATCAGGTGTGGAGTTTGAAAGCAACAGCCAGATGGACGAGTTGATTGAGTTGCTTATGAATGCACATAACAGTACACGAATGATAGAGAACAGAGGATATACGCCAATGGAACTGAGGAAAAGTTACTGGAAGAACTAACAAACAAGACTGGGGGACTACAAGTTGATAAAGATGGATCGTCAGAAGTTTATCCGGCCGGATCGTCAGATGGTTCGGATATCCAGGAAGAAGCTGATCATACCGGAGCGTGAGGCAGCCACACAGCGGATGCTGGCGGGGCAGCAGAGGGAAACAAAAACAGCAGATATAACAGAGGCAGAAAAAACAGTAAATGAAAATATAGCAGAAGCTGTAAACACAGCAAACAAAAATATAGAAAATGCAGTAAGTACGGCAAACACAGATATAGAAGTCACAGAACAGATGAAAACGCAGCAGCCTGTGACAGCAAATGCAGTGAGCAGTGTTCATTTAGCATGTGAGATCGATGAGGTGATCAACTATGCACTGGTGCACAATGGAGCTTCCATTGTGCGTGATATCTGCATCAAAAACACATCCGAAACGGAACGGAATGCTCTGCTTTTAAAAATCGCTTCGGACGGTGAGCTGATGGAGGATTTTGTGTGCGGGATCGAGGCACTGCAGACAGGTGAGGAGCTGCATTTTCGAAATCTGGATCTGACATTCCATGTCGGATATCTGGCATCGATCACGGAGAAGTTTTCCGGTCAGCTGACGGTTACGGTTCTGGATGGGGAAACTGTGCTGGCATCGGAAAAGATCAATATCACGGTTATGGCGTTTGATGAGTTCCCGGGATTTCAGTATACGCCGGAGCTTCTGACATCTTTTGCAATGCCGAATCATCCGGCGGTGGTCAGTCTGATCCAGCTGGCATCGAAATATCTGGAGAAATGGACGGGCGATCCTTCTTTGGACGGTTATCAGTCCGGTGATCAGGAGCGTGTCAAAAACATGGCGGCAGCAGCTTATGCGGCGATCCAGCAGAAAAATATTACATATGCATCGACAGCGAGCTTTGAGGCATGCGGGCAGAGAGTCCGCCTGGCGGATGCGGTGCTGGAGCAGCATTTTGGAAACTGCATGGATCTGACGCTGCTCTATACGGCGTGTCTGGAAGCGATGGATTTAAATCCGTTCATGGTGGTTGTGGAAGGTCATATTTTTGCCGGTGTCTGGCTGGTGGACGGAGCGTTTGCAGATATTCTGGTGGATGATCCGTCACAGCTTGAGAAACGTATGGCAAAAGGCATTCAGGAGCTTACGGTCGTGGAATGTACGGCGATGTGTTCCGGGCAGAATGTAAGTTTTGACGAAGCAGTAGCCATGGCAAAACGGCGTGTTTCCAATTATGGGAAGTTTTATTTTGCAATCGATGTGAAGCGTGCCAGAAGCAGGGGAATCCGTCCACTTCCAATCCGGGTTCAGACGGCAAACGGGTTTGAGGTTCTGCACGAGGACCGAAAAGAAAAAGAGGTCACAGGTGGATCAGACAGCAAAATCGAGATCTTTGATTTTTCGGACTGTACGGAAAAAGCACAGGTCATAAAACTGACGCAGTGGGAGCGCAAACTTCTGGATCTGAGCCTTCGGAATATGCTGATCAATATGCGTGTCACAAAGAGTGTTGTGCCGGTTTTGTCCGCGGATATCGGAAGTCTTGAGGATGCACTGTTTGACGGGGAAGCGTTTCAGGTGATGCCGCGGCCGGCTGATGTAGGTGTGAATCCGGCAGCAGAAAGCCAGATCGAACTTCTCAACAAACTGGGAGAATTATCAGAATTTATTTCTTTTGAAAGCAAACATAAAAGACTGTATTCCATTTACAGCGAGAAAGATTTAAGCACTTCTCTGACGAAAATGTACCGTTCTGCAAAAGCATCTCTGGAAGAAAATGGTGCAAGCACGCTGTATCTGGCACTTGGCGTACTTCGCTGGTTTGAACGGAAAAAGAATGCACCGGCAAGGTATGCCCCGATTGTTCTGGTGCCGATCGACATCGTGCGAAAGTCTGCGGGACGGGGGTATGCGATGCAGATGCGGGATGAGGATTCGCAGATCAATATTACCTTGCTGGAGTTTTTGAAGCAGAATTATGAGATCACGATTCCGGGCATCAATCCGCCGCCGCAGGATGAGCATGGAATGGATATGCCGAAGATTTTTGCAATGATTCGAAAAGCGGTGATGAGCATGGAAATGTGGGATGTGCTGGAAGTTGCCGTGATCGGAAACTTTTCTTTTTCGCAGTTTGTGATGTGGAATGATATTCATAACAACCGTGATTTCCTGGAGGGAAACAAGATCGTCCACAGTCTGATCGAAGGGGCTGTGGACTGGGACTGCACGATCCCGGAAGAAGTGGATCAGGAGGAGGCTTATTTACCGGTAACGGCGGATGCTTCTCAGTTGCATGCCATCAATATGGCTGCCGCAGGGGTGAGTTTTGTACTGCACGGACCGCCGGGAACCGGTAAATCGCAGACCATTACAGCATTGATTGCAAATGCACTGACCAAAGGAAAGACAGTTCTTTTTGTGGCAGAAAAAAGAGCTGCGCTGGAAGTGGTACAGAAACGTCTGGCGGCACTTGGAATCGATGATTTCTGCCTGAAATTACATTCGAACAAAGCTACGAAAAAGGCAGTTTTAAATCAGCTGCGGCGTGGTCTTGAGATTGACATGGAAGGCACAAAAACAGATTATGAGCAGAGAATTGCGGACATCCATGCGATGCGTACCGAACTGGATGCTTACGCAAAAGCACTACATAAAAAAAGAAATTTCGGAAAGAGTCTGCGTCAGCTGATCGATCTTTACGAAAGTATTCCGGAAACAAAAGAACAGGTAAAATTTCCAGTATCGGATATCAAAAATATAACAGAAGGTGATCTGAGCAGTCAGAAAAACCATCTGGAACGTCTGATCTCAGCCGGAAGATCCATCGGTCATCCGTATCAGCATCCGCTTGCGGCAGTGAAAAGGGCACAGTACAGTCAGCATCTGAAAACGGAACTGGAGCCGGCGATGCAAAACTATCTGTCTGTACTTGATAACATCCAGGCTCAGATGGCGGATTTTGCCGCCTCTGCCGGAATCAAAAACCCGGTCACAAAGGCAGAATGGAATCAGGTATCCGAACTGATCCGGTGTATGAAAAGTACGGAAAAAATGCCTGCCTTTTTGAGGACAACAGATTCTGTTGAACGTGAATTTTCCGTTCCGGAAGAATATCTGGAAAAACAGGAGAAATTTGAACAGAAAAAGGCAGAAATGCTTTCAAAATGGAACGAAAATTTCTTAAGTCAGGACATGAGTTCGTATCATGCGAAGTACGAAGAAGCAAACAAAAAGGTATTTTTCTTAAAAGGAAAAGCACAGGCGACACTTGTGGCAGAAATGCAGCTGTTTGCCGCATTTCCGGTGGAGGTCGAGCAGATTCCGCTGTATCTGACGGAGATCACTGCTTATCAGCAGGAAGAGCAGAAAATGGAAGCGGCAGAAGCAGAACTGTCTTATGACTGGAAACAGATCTTGAAAGAACATCTGACAAATGAAGAATTGCAGTCTTATAAAGTACAGATCCAAAATCAGAGAAAGAATATGGTACGTTTTGCCGGAGTACTTCAGGAAATCGAGGCGAGGGGCATTTTAAGTACACTTGTCCGGAAGGGAAAAGCACTCTTTTCTATCTGGAATAGCATGGATGCTGCAGAGCGAAAGGTTGCAGAGCTGCTGGAACTGAAATTTTGCGATGAGAAAGCAGACTGGATTGAGAACAGAAAGGCACTTTGTGGCTGTATTCTGGAAAATGCAGCCGCATTAAAAGACTGGATTGTTTATCAGCAGAATGTGGATTTGTGCCGGAAAAACGGGCTTACTCCGATCTGTGATGCCTATGAAAAAGGCCTTCCGCATGAAGTGGTATTGAATGTATATCTGCGTTCCATTTACCGGGCGATCATTCTTGGCGTGATCGAATCCGAACCGGTGTTGAACGGATTTACCGGAACCGGTTTTCAGGTTCAGATCGGGCAGTTTAAAAAGCTGGATCAGGAATGTATGCAGTTGACGAAAGAAGAAATGTTTTACCGGCTGTCATCGCAGCTTCCGTCTGTCGGTGATTCGATGGAAGTCAGCAGAGAACTGAATTATTTAAGAAGGGCGATCAGCAGCAACGGCAGAGGTATTTCCATCCGTCTACTGTTTGAACAGATCCCGCATATTTTGCAGAGACTCTGTCCGTGTATGCTGATGAGTCCGATTTCGGCGGCTCAGTATTTAAAGGCAGAAAATGATCTGTTTGATATTGTGGTATTTGACGAAGCATCGCAGCTTCCGACCTGTAAAGCAGTCGGTACCCTTGCAAGAGGCAAAAATGCAGTGATTGTAGGGGATCCGAATCAGATGCCTCCGACCAGCTTTTTTGCGGGAAATTCGGTGGATGAGGACAATCTGGATATCGAAGATCTGGACAGTATTCTCGATGACTGTCTGGCACTTGGCATGCCGTCCGCACATCTGCACTGGCATTACCGAAGCCGCCATGAGAGCCTGATCGCTTTTTGTAACCGGGAATTTTATGAAAATTCTATGCTTACGTTCCCATCGGTAAATGACCGGCAAAGACGCGTCAGCATGGTAAAAGTGGAAGGCTTTTTTGACCGCGGCAAGAGCCGTGTGAACGAAGGAGAAGCACAGGCGATCGTTGCGGAGATCAAGAAAAGATATGCCGATCCAGAGCAGAAAAAGCAGACGATCGGTGTAGTTACTTTTAATGTTAATCAGCAGACTCTGATTGAGGATCTGCTCCAGGAAGAATATCAGAAAGATTTAAATTTTGATAAATGGGCAAATATGGGAGAAGAGCCGCTGTTTGTTAAAAATCTGGAGAATGTCCAGGGAGATGAGCGTGATGTGATCCTGTTTTCCGTGGCATTCGGACCGGATGCGGAAGGAAAGCTGTCCATGAATTTCGGACCGCTGAACCGGGATGGCGGATGGAAACGTCTGAATGTAGCCGTGTCCCGTGCCCGGTGTGAAATGGTGGTGTTTTCTGTTATGACAGCCGATCAGATCAATTTGAGACGAACAAAAGCAAAAGGCGTAGAATCTTTGAAATATTTCATGGAATTTGCTCAGAATGGAAAGCTTCGGGGAGACTACAGAGAGAATGAAGCAGTCAAAAATCAGGGGATCAAAGCAAAAATCTGCCGTGAACTTGTAGATGCCGGATATAAATATCAGCTGAATGTCGGTCATTCAAAATTCAAAGTGGATATCGCAGTGATAAATCCATATAATCCGGAAGAATATCTGCTCGGTATTATGACGGACGGAGATTCTTACTGTCAGTCGGCAAATACGAAAGACCGTGAGGTGGCACAGTTTGAAGTGCTGAAAGGACTTGGATGGAAACTGTATCGCATCTGGACGATGGACTGGTGGGATGATCCGCAAAAGGAGATCACAAAACTTCTCGGAGTGCTTGAAATGAGAAAGAAGGAAGAACAGTAACAGAAAGGAAGCAAAATGGGAAAAGAAAAGGAAAACAGAAATGGAAAAACAAAAGGAAATGCGATCGCTTTAATGCCGATCGGCGTATTTCTTGTGCTGTATCTCGGACTTGGTATTTTATTTGAATACGTGATGAAAATTCCGATGGGATTTTATAATGTGCCGATCGTGGTTGCTTTTCTGGCAGCGATCCTGGTTGCCTGTCTGCAGAACCGGGCGATAAATTTTGAACAGAAACTGGAGATCATGTCTGGCGGCGTGGGTGATAAAAACATCATCACGATGCTGCTGATCTTTCTGGCGGCGGGTTCGTTTGTCGGAGTTGTGGGAAGGGGAAGTGCAGAGAGTGTGGCGTATTGTATGCTCTCCCTGATCCCGGCGAGATATGCAGTGGCGGTATTGTTTGTGGTGGCCTGTTTTGTCTCCGTGGCGATGGGAACATCGGTCGGAACGATCACGCTTCTGGTGCCGATCGCATCAGCTGTTTCCGCTGCGTCAGGATTTGAACTTGCATTCTGTGTGGCATCTGTTATGGGCGGAGCAATGTTCGGCGATAATCTTTCCTTTATTTCCGATACGACGATTGCAGCCTGCAACGGGCAGGGCTGTGAGATGAAAGACAAGTTCCGGGAGAATTTCTGGATTGCATTTCCGGCAGCAGCCGCAACGCTGATTTTAATCCTGATTTTGTCCTTTCAGACAGAAGTGCAGGGGCAGGTCAGCCAATCTTATCATCTGGTGCAGGTGATCCCGTATGTGCTGGTGCTAATCGGAGGCATTATCGGCATTAATGTCTTTGTGGTGCTTCTGATCGGGATTGTTTCCGGGGCGTTTATCATGCTGGCCGGAGGGCATATCGCACCGGTCGATCTTCTTGCAAACATGGGGAATGGCGTTTCTGGAATGTTTGAAACCTGCATGGTTGCGATTCTGGTTGCGGCAATGTGTGCCCTGATCCGTGAATATGGCGGATTTGATGCTCTGCTTGCCTGGATCCACCGGATTTTCCGCGGCAAACGTGGCGGTCAGCTCGGCATGGGACTGTTGGTCGGTGCGATGGACATTGCTACGGCAAACAATACAGTGGCGATCGTCATGGCAAATCCGATCGCAAAAGAAATGGCACAGGAGTACGGCATCACGCCGAGAAAAGCAGCGTCGATCCTGGATACGTTTTCCTGTATTTTCCAGGGCATCATCCCATACGGTGCCCAGATGCTGGTGGCGATTTCTGCCGTAAATGAACTTGGCGGAGAACTTTCGGCATTTCAGATCATGCCGAGACTCTTCTATCCGATGCTGCTGCTTGTCAGTTCCGTGATTGCAATTCTGTGGAACAGGAAAGAAAAATAAAAAATTTTGCTATCAGTTGTCAAAAGCGACAGTAGAAATCGAGCGGATGGTGATCCGGGCAGAAAATCTGTTTATCGAAAGTTCTTCCCTGGAGCCGACACTTCTGGAGCGGATACGCATGAATCTGGAAAAAATCCCGCAAATGCAGAACGAAGAACCGGAAAAAATCTACAGCTGGTGGAATGATCTGGGCAGCGATTTCATCCGTCTCAATCAGAATTATCAGGATTATATGCGTGAGTTGAACAGTGTGAAAGCGGAGCAGATGATGAAAACGCAGGAATCTCACACAGCAAAAACAAAAAGAAGCAGAACTTCTGGCAGTACAGGAACAGTTAAAACTTACCGACTACGAGAAGATCAAGAGCAGGCTGGATTACTGCATGGAACGTTTGAGCGTGATTCCGCAGGAAAAAGAAGCTTCCGCAAGAAAAAGAGGTGAGCTGGAGAGCGGGAGAAAAATTCTGGAAGAAAAACAGAGAGAAAATCAGAAGATCACCGAAAAACTGCAGGACAAAGAAAGAAATCTGGCTGAAAAAAGGATTTGAAATAAGGCTACCGCAATCCCACTGGCTTTAGACGGTGGGTTAAGGTAGCCA
>ERZ1034713.301-NODE-301-length-30861-cov-24.814517_pt1 | contig 30861 bp, 17 predicted proteins | sample MGYA00520692_ERZ1034713 | MGnify/ENA primary metagenome ERZ1034713 (study PRJEB33766, sample SAMN09781717) | gut metagenome | biome: gut microbiome | host: Homo sapiens | place: Madagascar | study: EMG produced TPA metagenomics assembly of the PRJNA485056 data... | reverse complement strand
CTCCCTCCAATGCAAAGATCGTGCGGACGGCGGCAACGATGGCAAAGGCGTTTGGTGGGACCTTTACAGCTCTGTATGTCCGAACTCCTGATTCGAATCAGATGGGAAAAGAAGATCGCCGGCGTTTGCAGCAGCATATTCGTATGGCAGAGCAGGCAGGTGCCGACATTTCTACGATCTACGGGGATGACATCCCGCAGCAGATCGCAGAGTTTGCCCGGATCTCCGGCATTACAAAAATCGTACTGGGGCGCTCCAGCATACATCGCCGCCATTTCTGGAGCGGGCCGTCACTGACCGAAAAATTGACGCTGACTGCCCCCAATCTGGATATTTATATCATCCCGGATGCTTCTGCAGAGAACGGCTACGGTTCAGGACGGAGGCTGTTCGCCCGTCCGCTTCTGCCGTCTGTCCGTGATCTGCTGATCACCGCAGGCATCCTGAGCTGCATCACGCTCATCGGCTTCTTTTTCTTGCAACTGGACTTTGCACGCTATAATATTATTATGCTCTATATGCTGGGGGTGCTGTTCACCGCATTGTGTACCAGCGGCTACACCTGCGGTGTGCTGGGCTCTGTTGCCGGTGTTGCGCTGTACAATTTTTTTCTGACGGAACCGCGCCTGACATTCCATGCGTATGATCCCGGTTATCAGGTTACATTTGCCCTGATGCTGACCTCTGCAATCATTACCTGTGCGTTGACAACGCGGCTGAAAGACCATGCAAAAATGTCTGCGCAGGCAGCATTCAGGACAAAAGTACTGTTTGATACGAATCAGCTTTTACAGAGAGCAAAAAGTGAGGAAGAAATCCTCTCTCAGACAGCGTCCCAGCTGATGAAGCTGCTGAACCGGAACCTGATCGTCTACCCGGAACAAAACGGAGATCTTGGTTCAGAACAGCTTTTTTCGGTTGACGGGGAAGTGCCGTGTAACATCTTTTCTGCACCGGAAGAACGGGATGCGGCAAACTGGACGTTTGCCAACAAAAAGCGTTCCGGTGCAGGCACGGATAGCTACCCGGATGCAAAGGGGCTTTATCTTGCACTTCGGACCGGAGGCGGTGTGTTTGGAGTGATCGGGATCGATCTGTCCGAAAAACCGCTGGATGCCTTTGAAAACAGTGTGCTGCTTTCCATTCTGGGCGAAGGTGCGCTGGCAATCGAAAACCGCAGAAATGCGTTGGAAAAAGAGCAAGCTGCATTGCAGGCAAGGAATGAAGAGCTGCGGGCAAACCTGCTGCGCACGATCTCCCATGACCTGCGCACCCCGCTGACCTCCATTTCCGGCAATGCCAGCAATCTGCTTTCCAACGGAGAAACGCTGGATACAGAGACCCGGAACAAGATCTGCACCGATATTTTTGACGATGCACAATGGCTGATCGGTCTGGTGGAAAATCTGCTTTCCATCACCCGCATTGAGGATGGGCGGATGAATCTGCAGATCTCACCGCAGCTGATGGACGAAATGATCGAAGAAGCACTGCATCATGTCAACCGGAAAAGCTGCGAACACACCATCACAACACAGTATGGGGACGAGATCCTCCTGGTCAATGTGGATGCACGGCTGATCATGCAGGTCGTTGTCAATCTGGTGGATAACGCCATCAAATACACCCCCGTGGGCTCGGTCATTCAGATTTCGGCTTACCGGAAAGACCATCAGGTCGTAGTGGACGTTGCAGATAACGGTCCCGGCATTCCGGATCGCGCAAAAGCACAGGTGTTCGAAATGTTTTATACCGGGCAGAGCCGCATCGCAGACAGCCACCGCAGCCTTGGACTGGGCTTGCCCCTCTGCCGTGCGATCCTGACGGCTCACGGCGGAACATTGACCCTGCGTGACAACATTCCCAATGGCAGTGTCTTTTCCTTTGCATTGCCGCAAAGTGAGGTGAATATTCATGAATAAGCCGTCCATTCTGGTCGTAGAGGATGATGTTCCTGTACGGTGTCTGATCACAACGACCCTGAAAACCCACGGCTATAAATATCTGACTGCTTCCAATGGGGAAACGGCGATCATGATGACTACCAGCCACAACCCGGACATCATGCTGCTGGATCTTGGACTGCCCGATATAGACGGCATCGAGGTCATCCGCAGCGTCCGCACATGGTCGAACCTGCCCATCATCGTCCTGAGTGCCCGGAGCGAGGATTCTGATAAGATCGAGGCACTGGACAACGGCGCAGACGATTATCTGACAAAGCCGTTTTCCGTGGATGAGCTGCTGGCAAGACTGCGTGTAACGCAGCGCCGATTGAATCTGCTGGCTTCTGACGGTATAAACAGCCCGGTTTTTGTCAATGGTCCTTTGAAGATCGACTTCTCGGCAGGCTGCGTCTGGTTGAGCGACAATGAATTGCATTTGACCCCCATCGAGTACAAGCTGCTGTGTGTGCTGGCGCATAATGTGGGCAAAGTGCTGACGCATACCTCCCTCACGCAGAAAGTATGGGGCAGTACGCAGGAAAATGACATTGCCTCCTTGCGTGTTTATATGGCATCCCTGCGCAAAAAACTGGAACGATGCCCGGATGCGCCGCATTTGATCCAAACCCATGTTGGTGTCGGATACCGGATGCTGCGCGCAGAAAACGATGAGGCATAGTAAAAAACAGGGTGCGTCCAACCGGATGCACCCTGCCAAAAGCCACAGACAACAGCGATCTGTACAACAGGGCGTTCCCCGTCGGGAACGCTCTGTTTCTCTTTGCTGGGGGTGTGATGAGCTGGTAGATATAGGATAACACAACTTAAAAAGGCACTCGAAAAATAAAGAATATACAAACAGAAAAAATAAGACCGTAATTCCCGCTCATGATTTTTACGAGTAGGAATTACGGTCTAAAAAATAAAAGGATCAAGAAAGGATGTCGGAGGGATTGTTGGCGCTGTAAAAACTGCTCTTACGAGCGTTGTTCTTTCCTTGCTGTGCTTCAAACTCCTTGTGGAGGGCTGCCTGTATGGCTTTGTCGCGCTTTTCGGAATCTGCGGCACGCTTCTTAAACAGTGCGGCCTTCTTGGTCTCGCCCTGCTGTTTGAGAATTTTTGCACAAAAACGGTATGCGGTGGATATTTCCCGTGGCGGAGTACCCCCTAATTCGAGGATCTGCTCTGCTGATTCAATTGCGGTCATGTAGTACTGAAATGCCAGCTGTTGATCGTAATCTCGCGCATGATTCCCGAAGATCCAATAGTCCTCGCAGGTCAATTTCTTTCCGGTCTGTTTTGCTTTCTCCTCCAAATATTTGTCCTTTCGGAGCCATTCTGCGGCGTGCTTTCGGTTGTAATGATCTGCCGCTTCATAATAAAGACAATTTAGGCTAAATTTGCTGCAAAGCGCAGAATAGTAGGTGCAGATCTCGGAGAAGAAATCTTCCGCATCGTTGTCAAAGTGTTTCAGAACAAAAGCTTCTCCTTCGGCGGCGATATCCAGGACATGGCGGACAAACGCTTGGTCAAAAGAGCGGTCAGGCTCTTGGCGGATAAGGCGGTCAACGCAGGAAAGATAGATGTCTTTCCCTAAGTTCCGGTATTCCTCCGCATGTTCACCGGCAAGCGCCTCCTCTTCTGAGAGTGAAAAGAAGAGTGTCTCCAGTTCCGCTTCTTTCTCAAAGCTTTTTGCCTGATCTTCACGGCTTGCCGTTCCGACATAAGCATCGCGCAGTTCTTCCAGTTCATGCACCCGCTGCCAGATATCCCGCTGTTCATCCTGAGGGGCTAGCTTTTGCGTCAGCAAAAGGCGCTTTAAGCGGCAGCGTCTGCATATGACTTCGATATCGATAACACTGTCGGAATCATCGTTGAGATAGAACCACTTGCTTTCTGAATAGTGATCCAAGGCTTTGTCCAGCCATGCCGCTTTTATCGCATCCGGGACAAAAGGCAGATCTGCCGCAGTTTCATAAAGGCAGCCAAGGTCGTATTCAAAATCATAGTTCGGATCTTTGGGATAAGGATCAGCCCGGATGGTCTCGGGGGTCGTGGTATAGCCGGTTTCTTCCAGCAGCTCCACATAATCCGTGAAGGAACGCTCCAACTGCGCAAAGAAAGCGCTGCATTCGTCCACAGAGGGGGCTAATTCGTTCAGGATAAGCTGGCGGATCAGCGAATGCGTCGTCAGAAAATAGATATCCTTGTTTAACCGGTTCCGCCCGATCCAACCGCGTTCGACCAGCTCGATCAGGGCGTTCTGTTCCTCCGGCGTTTCTCCATCAAGGAAAAGCTTGGTGTCAAGCCCCTTGGGGGGAAGCAGCACCGTATGGCACAATACCGTGCGATATGCGCCGGTCATCTGGCTCAGGTCAAATAATACTTTCAGATGACCGTAGATCGTATCTTTTGTATAGCCGCGGTCTTTGTCGCTGGTGACAGGCCGCTGCTTCAGGGACTGGAGATCGTATTGCTTCAAAGCGTCCAGTACATCCTGCGCAGTCAACCTGCCCCAAGAACAGCGGATGCTCTTTGCAATGAGATGACAGGTCAAAGTGTGGCCATGGACTGCAAGGATGAGTTCGCGGAGCGTGGACGCAAGGCGGGGGTCCTCTTTTTCCGTAATTTGCAGTTCTTTCAGCATCATTTTCAGCAGCAGCTCTTTCGGCAGAGGACAAATCTCCACGGAAGAATCGCCCTCCGGGATAAACCGCGTAGTGATAATGAGGTGAGGCCCACCCAAATTGATCAGATCCTGATAGGCGGGTTCGCGGCGGAGGTCGTCGAGCGTTTGGCTGTTGCTGTCGAAGTTGTCCATCACGACTACGCTGTCCGACCCCATTGCCGCCAGAAGCTTTAAGTTTTCGTAATAGTGCTCTTCCTCCTGCTGCTGCAAGGACAGATGGGGTGTGGAGGGCGTATACCGGTAGTTGGTAAATTCCAGATTCAAAATCGTGTCCCGCACGGAATGCTCGTAGTTGAAAAAAGCAACACGCATCCCGTCCTTCTTGCACTGCCGCAGAAGGGCGCGGGCGGTCTCTGTTTTGCCCAAGCCGCCCAGACCATAAAGGAAGATGGGACGGACGCCGGAATCCATTTGTTTGCGGATGGCCTTCAATTCGTTATCGCGGCTGTGCGGGATAAAGCTCTCCGGGCTGGAAAGGTTCTCTGCCAGCGGGAAACGCGGCGCAGAGAGCTGCTCGATGAGGGCGTTTATCTCTTTCAGCATTTCAGCCACAGGGATGCGCTTTTCCGGGTCTGGTTCTGCGGCGGCAGAGAGGATACGATTCAGCTGGGGCAGCACAGGCCGCGCGGAGGGAACGGTATCGGAAGGATAGATCTCTGCGGGCTTCAATTCCTCTGCCAGATCCTCCGGGAACTTCCGGTAAGCTGCCAGCGCTTCTTTTCGCAGCAGAAGCCGCAGCAGGATGCCGACGGAATACACGTCTGCCGCAGGGGTCAGACAAAATGGCTCGCCGCTGCAGGCACCGGTAAAAATTTCCGGTGCGCAGAACAGGGGTGTGGTGTAGAGCTTCTCGCTGGGCAGGATCGGCGCAGTCTTACCGTTGGGAGCGTCCAGCAGGCGCGCAGAACCAAAATCCAGAAAGACTGCACCGCGCAGCGTACCGGTATGCAGATCGCCGTCAATGAAAAGGTTTCCTAAGGAAATGTCTCCGTGGATCGCCGTTTTATGAAGCGTTGCAAGGGCATCCAGGATCAGGCGGATCAGGTGCAGGGTGGTCAGAATATGCGGCGCAGCGATGGAGCGCGGCTCGTCCGGCATCAAAGCGCCGAAAGGGTGCTCCTTGTCCCGGGGATAGGCGGCACACTCGGCAAGAAGATCGGACAGGAAAAAGCCTTTGGAGGGGTTCAGCGTGGGCAGATACAGAAAGGTGCAGGGCAAAGCGGTGCCGTCAGCGGAGCGATGCACGGGCTCTTCGGGCTGGGAGATGGAACAGACCTCCAGCTGCTCCAAATGGGGCAATGCGTGGAAGGAACCGTTATAGGCCAGCTGGCTCAGTTCCAGTTCGTGCTGTGCCATCCGCTCCAGCCGCTGGTAAAATGCCTGCCGCAATGCGGGAGAGGCATCCGGTGCGGCAAGGCCGGGGTCCAGCGCGACCCCGTTCACGCGCACACAACCGGCGGGGTAAAATTCTTTAAGGGTAACATCCAGCGAGGACCCGTCCAGATGCGCGGAATAAAGGATCGCGCTTCCGCCAATAGAGGTGCTGTGCAGGATATGAAAACGCTTTCCGTCTGTGGTGTGCAGAACCGTGCCGTCTTTCAGCGGAACGCGGTCGTTGTATGCGGCCATGGGGATTCCTCCTTTATACTTCTTTGGGCATATTATAAAACGTTTATCGTCAAAAAGAAAGGCGCGGCTCAGGAAATTGTAACGATGGCGGCGCTGTAATCGTCAAGGGGGTGCTGTTCGTCCAGATAGCACTCCAGCTCCGGGCCGGAAAAGGGACAGAGGAGCCGGTCTTTCGGAAGTTTGCTTCGCAGCAGGTCGTCTGCGCCATCGGTAAGCAGAAGGAATTTTCCCCGCACAGGCCGGAGAGAACGATATACTTTCAGGTGCTGCATCATGTTGGTGTTCATGGTCAGATAGGTGGAATGCGGCGCGATCCCGCAGGAAGGGGCAGAGATCGTTGAAAATGCGGCTGCCTCCGCGCCCGGCGGCTGCATCAGGATGCAGCCATCGCCCAGATGGGCGCAGAGATAGCGGCCGGTATCGTCCGCAGCAAAGACGATCAGGGTCGCTGCCAGCGCTTCCGGTTCAACGCCCTGCTGTTCGGCAAAGGCGCGCAGTGCCGGTTGGAGAACGGCGCAGATCTTCCGGCGCACGGTGTCGGGGTCGTCCAGCAGCAGGTCGTAAAACTGCTCGTAAAACATCCGGGCAGTCAGGGTGACGATCTGCTGCGCCGCTGCCAGACCATGGGACGCGGTGCTGCATCCATCGCTCAGGCAGACCGCGATACGGTCACGGCTGCGGATGCCGAACAACTGATCCTGATTCTTCTCGCCGTTTTTCAGGTGGAGGCGGCCGGGCTTTGTAAAACTGTAACATTCCATATCCGTGTTGGCCCCTTTCAGCTTAGTCCTCGTTTTCGTCCTTGTCCCCGTCAGCGCGATCGGGCTCTTCAGAGATGTGCAGCAGCTTTTCAAAGAGCTGCTGATCCTCTTCCGAAAGTTCAGGCGCTGCACTGGGCGCTTCCGTCGCTTCCTCGTCCAGCTTTACCGCAAACGGAAAGTGGAACGGCTTGTCCGCGGAACCGTCCTCCTTGGAACTGTCCTCCGATTTCTCCGTCGGATGGATGGAACGCAGGAGCTCTTCCAGAAAACCGTCCACAAGGGAGGAGCCCGGGGCGGACGGCGCGGGCTTTTTCGGCTCCGAGGCATCCGTGAGCAGGCGAAGCAGATCCTTGCAGTGGAGGTCCATCATAGCGCAGGCATACGTCAGTGCACGGGACAGAACCGCGTCCGTGGGGATGCGCTCAACGCAGTCGATATAGATATGGAACAGCAGCCGACCGCTCATGGAGTTCAGATGGAAGCAGCCGTTCTTTATCGTGCTGTTAAGGTCCGAGAGAAACGCCTTGACCGGAGCGCGGTGCGGGGGATCGATGATCAGCGGAAACTCGGCGTCCAAGAGGATGCAGTCGTCCTCCATGTGAAGAGAAAACATGGTGAAAAAGAACGAGGAGAACGCTGCATAAATGGGGAAATGGAAGCAGTCGGCATCTTCATCGAACATATACTTCATGTGGTTCTTGTCAAGATGCTCCTGAACGCGCTGTACAAGTTTCTGCGAATAGTTGATCTTCATAAGAAATACCTCCGTTTTTTGGGGTTCGGCGGGCGTTTCCCGCTTCAGTGAGTACAGTATAGCGTAAGCGGATACCCTGCCCCCAAAAAATTAGTTTCGCAGTCAACCTGCATAAGAAACTGGTAAAAAGTTGTGCGTATTTGCCATAGAGCCGAAGGCTTAGGTGTGGTACACTGAAAAAAACGGCGAACAGGGAGGAATGGAACATTGCGGAAGAAATGGGCGGAAGGGACTGTCCTGTACACACGGGATGGAGCAGAGTACAAGATAACAGCCTCCAACGAAGCGGGCGGAACGGCGATCATTTATTATGCGGAAAAAGCCGGCAGCGGCATCCGCGCCGTGCTGAAGGAGTTTTACCCCCAAGAGTGGGAGCGCCGGAAAGGAGTCCCGGTCGAGCGTGCGTATGTAGACAGCCCGGACGAGGATCAAGATCTGTTGAGCTGCTATGAAAAGCTTGCCAAGCAGGCAGCGCGGGAAATGAAGATCAGTCAGGAGGTCGCGCGGGAAACCGTTCATGTGTGGCCGGTGCGCGGGATGCTGGAGGTGCAGAGTATCCGGGAGCCGGACGGCACGGTATGGCAGGCAGAGGGCACGCTCCCCTGCTGCATTCTGGAAATGGACAACCTGAACCACAAGGACGGCCTGTGGTTACAGGATATCCTGCGGGAAGCCGGAAAGGAAAAGAGCAAAGAAACCCCTTTGGGCAATTTGCAGCCGAACTGCAAATCGGTGTTGGCGGTGCCGCCGCTGCAAGTGACGCTGATGCTGGTCTGGCGTCTGCTGATCCTGCTTGCAAAGATCCATGAGGCGGGCTATCTGCACGGAGATATCAACTTGGGCAATGTGTTTTTGGCAATGGATGATAAGGGCGCAAATGTTCTGAACGCCATGCTCATTGACTTTGGCAGCGCCCGCGCACTGGTGGACGGGGAAACTGCGCCGCTCGGCGAAGAGTCTGTCATGGCGACCCCGGGCTTTGCCGCCCCGGAGCTGGAGGGCGGCGGTGAGCAGCGCCTGACCCCCAAGGCGGACGTTTACGCAGTGGGCAAGCTGATGCACTGCCTGCTGGATCAGAACATTCTGGAAGCGCTGCGGAAGGGCTGGTATTCGGATCTTGAGGAGGATCTGAAAGCCCCGACGCTCAATGCCAGCGGCATCAACGACCCGCAGCTCACACCGGCGGTGCAGAAAAGTCTGGATCAGATCCTTTCCGGCGCGGCAGAAATAAAGCCGGAAAAGCGCAGCTCCGTGCAGGAAATGATGGAACAGATCATGCAGCTGTACCGCAAGATCGAGCCGCCCGCTTGGCAGATGAGTCTTGGCCTTTTGCAGCTGAACGGCGATGAGGTGCTGGGGCGCGATAAAGATATCAAAAAAATCGAAGCAAAGCTGTGGGCCAAGGGAAAACTGGTGCTGCACGGCTTTTCCGGCATCGGCAAAACCAAGCTGGTAACGCTGCTGGGGCACAAATGGCAGAGGAACTATCCCTGTTCGCAGGTGTACTATGCCTTTTACCCGGGCAGCATGACCGGCCTTGTGGTGGATACGCTGGCGCGGAATATGTCCACGGAAAACATAAAAAATGACCGCCGATCAACAGGTATGATCATCGAGGATGTATTCCGGGAACTGAATGCCCACATGCACGAAAACGACCTGCTGATCATCGACAACGTGGATGACGACACAAAAGAGTACTGGGATTCTGTGGTGCACGAGGAAACAGCGCAGGGACAGACCGATCTTTTTACCCGTCTGTGCCAGCTGAATTGCAAGGTGCTGTTCGTGACCCGTCTGGATGTGTCGAATGTCGCCGGGATCGTTCCTTTCGAGGTGGACAGGCTGGAATTGGAGCCGCTGCGCGCGATCCTGCGCGAAAACAGCAAAGATGCCAAGGGGCACAGTGATGCGCAAAAGCGCAGTGACGAAGAGCTGGACAGGCTTATTGCGTTGGTAGACCGTCACACCATGACGGTGGATATGATCGCCCGTACCATGAGGGAGAGTGAGCTGACCGTCCCGGAGATCTATGAGGAACTGAGCCGTAAGGATTACGACTCGGATGCCTTTGTGGAGATCAGCGGCCAGAAGGACACCGATTATTCGAAAAGCAAAATCGAAGGGCATCTGATCCGGCTGTTTCGTCTGGCAAATTTTCATGAGCGGGAGCGGAATGAGCTGCGCTATGCGCAGCTCATCGGCGAGAACAGCGGCATGTATAAAACGCTGTTTCTCTCCTGCTGCCCGCATGAATCGAAAGACGAAAACACCAAGAACCTTGAGGCGCTCAACCACCTTGTCCGGCTGGGATATGTGCAGCAGAAAACGGAAAAGGATTCAGAAAAAAATATCCTGAATCTGCATACGCTGGTGCGGGTGGTGGTAAAGAAGGAACTGGTTATTACACCGGAGCAGTGTGATGAATTTCTGGAACGGGCACAGGCAGAATTTAATAGTAATAATGAAGATGTCAGCAGTGATGGACATATTCCCGAGAAAACATTGAGCGGCGCATATAATGAGGCGTGGAAAATGTATGCGGGAAAGACGCCGATTGCATATCTGTGGGCAAGCTATCTTATAAATTACCAATTAGAATGGGCAGAAAATACAAAGTATACAGGGGAAGATTATGTGTGCTATGCGGAAGTAATTCCTTTTGCTTTGCAGGATGGAGCAGAAGCCTACCCTTGGATTAGACAGGTTTATTTAAATCTGTTTCATTGGTTCAACACGGAAATCGTTGAATGGCCAGAAGCGCTATATCGTTTGAAAAAGTCTGAAAAATTTTGCCGGACATTTTTTAAATTTGCGAATGAGTGTAAGAACGATGAGATAGCGTTGACTTTTTCGGAAGAGCTGCAGCTTCTGGAAAAGTATGCAGAAGTAGGACAAAAGATATTGAAAATGACAGAATCACAGGCAGAACAGGATGAAGAATTGCTTTTGTGGATATATGATAAGCTGCATTATTTATATAAAGATTTGATGCACAACCAAAATGATGCGTTGCATTGTGCTGAAGAAATATTGAAGATTGCAAAGCAACGATATCTAGGACGGCTTAGTGTAAAATTCAAGGATCCATTTGATGGGTGGAAGGTGGTTCGGATAAACCTAGAGAGTTATTATTGTGATCTCGGAAGGACAGAAGAACTTTTCAGAGATTTTAAAGTATATCGAAAATATACGGAGTTCTCTGAGACGGATCCAGATATAGAATTAAATAAAAATAGAGTGAAAGAGAGTCTGCGATCTGTAAGATACAGAATTTACAATGCTGCTGAATTGCGTTTTGACGGTTTCAATTGCTGGAAAAATATAAATCGTGCGTTTGAAATGGCACTTTATGAGTTCGAAGATGAGCAGATATTTTTTGAAGTGCTATGCGATACGATTTCTGATTTAGAGCAGTCAATAGAAGAGGATGAGCAAAATAAGGCTGAAACACTTTGGAACTGGACAGCAGCAAAACTTCTGGAGGCTCAGTTTTACATTCGCTCTAATAAAAAGGAGCGTGTGAGTTCTGTATATGATTTGTTGGAAAACAGGTTGAGGCTCGAAGCTCAGAACAGAAGAACACCAGATGAAGAATTTACAAGATATTATATTGGTGTTTGTATAATGCGAAGCCAATTCTACGCGGAACAAAAAAATTACAAAAAAGCGATTGACTGCATTGATGAAGTTATCTTTATAACAAAAAGTAAAGAAGAATATCAGCGATTGAATTTTTTCTTAAGGGGAGAAAAGGCCTCGTTTTATGAAAGATGTGATTGCAAAGCAGAGGCACAAGCAGAACGCAACGAAGTGCTAAAATTATTTCATGCGATTAAAATGTTGAGCCCTGCAGAATGCGAGATATCTGATCTGTATTTTGAGATCGCTGAAAGCTTGCTTTATCTATTAGAAAGCGAAAAACGATATTCGGAAAAGCTGGATGTATTAAATGTAATGATCGATACGGAGTGTAAATTTATAGGAGGAGGGCTTATAATAAAAAAAGTTGGAGGGCAAGAAAAGTTAGAAAAATATTATCAGCAGGCAATTGAAACAGCACAAAATATAGGAAAAATAGCAGAAGCGAGAAAACTATCAAGAGTTGCGTATAAGCATTTTTTTGAGAATACTAAAGTTGCATATAAGTATTTCTCTGAAAAGGGCGTTGATTGTCCAGCTAAATTTATTTACCCGGCGGAGTTTATTCGTGTTAGCTGTACTAGAGCCTATTATGTTTGCCGATGGGATTCAACTGAGGCGGCAAACATTTTGCAAGAAGCGTTTGCATGGATGGGGTATATCTTAGTGGAAAAAATCTATCGTGGAATTACAGTACTCCAAGAGGAAAAGTTGTTTAGCGAAAAGGCTGTTGATTTTTTCCGAATGAGACTGAAAGCTTTGCAAGAGACCTTTCCATTGGAAAATGCAGTTATTCATCAGCAGGAACAAATCCTGAAATATGCCGAAGAATATGGAAGTATATAATAAACTCCCCCTGCGGAAACCGCAGAGGGAGAAAGCAGCGCTTATTCTGAATCCGTTTACAGCTCCATGCACTTTGCCCAGATCTCGGCCAGCGTATCCGCAAACAGGATCTCCATGCCCTGTGCATCGGCCTGTTCCTTGAGCTCCGGCGGCAGGTCGTCACGGTTTTCGCCGGGCAGAAAAAGCAGTTTGCAGTCGGCGGCAAGGGCGGCTTCGGTCTTTTCCGGGATGCCGCCTACCTTTCCGACACTGCCCAGAAGATCGACCGTGCCGGTCAGGGCAAAGGTGCGGGGAACGGGCGTTCCGGTCAGCAGGCTGGCAAGCGCCAGCGCAATGGCGCAGCCGCCGGAGGTGCCGTTCTTGGGCGCATCGCCGCAGAAATGGATGTGCACGCCCTTGCCCTTCGGCAGCGTTTTGCCGGTCAGCTGTTCGGCGGCGGTCAGGGCGGTCTGCACGCTCTCCCGCAGAGCGTCCTGTGCAAAGCCGGTGATGGTAATGCCGGGGCGTTCCGTCAGAACGGCCTGTACAGCATCGCGCGAGCCAAAGCTCATACCGGCAGAGCTGCGCATGACTGCCAGCGTACTTACAAGCCCGGTCGTATCCTCCGGGAGGTGCGCCGGGTAGTGGTTCAATGCGGCGGGCGGGGCACCAAGCACGGTCTCCAGCAGCGCTTCGTTTACCGTCAGTTCCTTTTCCTGTGCCCGGTACAGGGTCAGGGTCTCGCACAGGCGGTTCAGCATGCTTTCCATGTCACGGCAGCCGGGTGCGCGGCAGTAGCGGCGCACCAAAAGGTCTGTGACGTTTTCCGGGAACAGCGCATCGGGCAGGCCGTATTTTTTCAGCGCGGCGGGGAGCATGGCCTGCTGTGCAATGGCCTTTTTCTCGGCCAGCGTATAGCCGTACATCGGCATCAGGTCGCAGCGGTCCCGGAGAATGGGAGAGACCTTTTCCAGATCGTTTGCGGTCAGAACAGGGACCAGCTGGTGCAGGTCGATATCGCAGTCCAGATGCTTTTCGTAAAAACTGCGGTGGCCGTCCAGCAGGTCCAGCAGGGCAAACTGGGATTCTGCCGGCAGCTTGTCCACCTCATCCAGCAAAAGAACGGCACGGGTGCTGCCTGCGCGCTTGAGCGCCTGCGCAATGACACCGGCGCAGCTGTTGTTGTAAACGATGCTGGTGCCTTTCAGGTCGGCGGGCTGAAGCCCGGCGCAGCTGATCTTCTCGAACGGAAGGTTCAGGGACTGGGCAAATGCACGGCAGAAGTGCGTCTTGCCCGTACCGGCGGGGCCGACAAAAAGCAGCGGACGGCCTGCCTCGTTGGAGGCTTCCATACCGGCAAGCCGGGCGCGCATCGTGTCCTTTACATTGTCCAGACCGATGATCTGCTTTACACCACGTTCAAAGGAGGGCAGGTCGAACCGGAAGGGCAGCTGAGAGCGCTGGAAGCGTGCAATGTAGGAAAAGCGCTCCATGGCATCGGAACGATTGGTGCTGCTGCGCTCCGAGAAAGAGCCGCGGTTCTCGTTGATGGTCTGCATCAGCGCCTGACCGACCTTGCGCATACTGTCGGAATAGACCCCCTGACGGAATGCCAGCACGTTCTTCTCGTATTCGCTCAGCTGTGCCGCGCCAAGGAATTTTTCAGCGGCAGGGATCGTGATGGGCAGCGCCGGGTCGGGCGCGTTGGAGGCGGCATGGAAAAGCCGCTCCACGCTGGTTTTCAGGTTCGTCATGCCCTCGTCCGGGCAGTAATGATCCAGCAGCCAGGGAAGGACGTCCGGCTCCAGAACAAGGCCGCTGCGCGTGTTGAGGGTGTCGAACAGTGCCTTGCCGAATGCGAGACGCTCCTCCCGCGTGGGTGCGGGCATGGCGATCACCGCGTCAAAGGCACTGATCAGGTCGGCGGGCAGCGAAGCGGTGCTTTCAGCTTCGGCGATGATGTTGGCGTTTACATGTACGGAGGTGCCAAGGTAAAGGTCGTGCACGGTATGCTCGCGCACCAGCTGGATCAGCGCAGGGAACGGGTTGCCGTTCTGCCCGCCGAACGTAATGCGGTCTACCCCGGTAAACTGCAAAAGATCCGCCTGATCAAGCGCCGCATCCGCCAACATGCCATAGGTGGAATTGTTGTACCCGGATTCCTCTCCCGCCAGCGCGACGGGGGAGCTGATGGAACCGCAGTCGATGCGCCGCGGCTTGTAGTGTGCGGCGAGGATGTCGCCAAGCAGGGTCTTGCCGATGCCGGAGGGGCCGACCAGCAGCACACGGAAAGGAACGGCAGTGCGGTTGGTGCGGCTTACCAGATCCAGCAGGGTCTGCTTGGCGGGTCCACAACCGGTCACCTGTTCCATTTCGGTGCGCAGCGCCTCGATATCGACCTGACGAAGGATGTGAGGCTTCTGGCACTGCCCCAGAAGGATCAGAGCGCGGCGGATCTTGTCCGTGCCGCAGCTGTCCAGAATGGTCCGAACGTCGGAGGGATACAAAAACGCATTCAGCTGATAAAATTCATTCAGCGCCATGACGTTCAGGTGAAAAAGCGGGTCGTCCAGTGCGTCCTTTTTGCAGTCGGACTGAAGATACGACAGGTGCATGGTCAGATGACGCCGCATGGCAGGGGTCATTTTCGAGAAATTTTCGGACATTTTATCGTGGCTTTTTTCGAGATCGGGCATAAAGCAGCCTCCTTTTGAATGGTCTGGGATCACGAGCGTTCCTTGGGAACGATACCAGATTAGCATACAAAAGAGACGCTGCCCGAAAAAAATGTCGGAAGGCTTTTAGGTTATTTGAGATTTTTGAGACCAGATATAAAAGATGTGCTATAATAAGGGCAGTTGAATGGGGAGACTATACCCTTCAGCCAGAAATTCAGAGGAGGTCAACAAAATGGAAGACAACATGATGCCCCAAACGCGCGAATCGGAGCGGCAGCTGAACGAGTGGATCGAACAGACGCGGGATAACGAAAACGCGGTGCTGATGAATGCAGAAAATCTGCTGGAAACGCTGACGGATTGGAGAACGGTGATGACGCCCGGCTTCTGCGTCTGCCGCGCATTGCAGACCCATTATCCTGAAATTTTGGAAGGTCTGGACTGCCCGGATCTCAAGCAGCTGGACCATTCGAGGGGATGGTCGGCAGCGGTCCGCCGTCAAGTTGCCCGGCGGCTGGAAGAAGCGCCGAATATTGGCCCTCTGCATGATGCGGCATGGGTCACGGTGCTGAACCGCGGCTATACGGAAAGCCGTGTTGGCTCGAAGAGCGAGATCTACAAAATGGCCACGGTCTTCCATCTGACCGATGAAGAGGTCGAGCGGCTGTTCATGCTCTACAACCAGAACTGGAATCCGCATAATCTGCTGGACGCTGTATTTCTGGCAATGCGCAGGCACTACCGCGACAACCTTACATGGCGGGATATGATGGAGGTGCTCAAGGGCTTTTTGCGCCAGACCAATGGCACCCGGAACGCTGCTGCGGGCACGGAGAGCGGCGGCACGCAAGCGCTCCTCCGCATGGTCGATACCGTCCCGGATACGGAGGAGAGCCGGGCTGGTGATAGTGCCTTCAATGCAAAGCTGGTAGAAGAACTGGTGAAGAATGCCGACTCGCTTGACCAGGCGACGCTTATGGATGCGGACGGAACGGACCCGCTGTCCGGGCATTATACCAGCAATTACACGCGGGAGTACACGCGCACGGCAAGCTTGGCGCTCAAGGGGCTGCTGCAGGCACTGGTGATCCTCTTCCCGAAAGTCCCTCCGTATGTGCTGACGAAGGATGGCTTGCCGGAGGAACTTGCCGCGCTGTTTAATGAGATGTATGCCTATGTGGGCACCCGTGTGAATGACAACAACGAGGAGCACATGGAACGGGAAGGTGCTGCAATGGAGGAAAGGCTCCGGGCGTATCTGAATGGACGCTTGCGGTCTCTCCCGAATGAGGTGAGCCAGACGCTGAGACCGCTGCATGGCGTAGAACCCACGAACCGGGTACTGGATCATGACGGCATCCTGCTGCTTGGCTGGTTTATGATCCTTGCGGCCAGATTCAACGAAGAAAGCTGGGAAAAGCTGGTCGAATATGAAAAGGAGCATGAGGAGGACCCGGACGCAGACCTGTTCACGATGAAGTCTGGAAGGCTCCTCCGGGAGATCGCAAAGATCGACAGCAGCAGCGCTCCGAAGGAACAGACGGAGCACATGGTCAAGGCGCTCAACGACCTGCTGAGTATTTTCGAGCAAGCAGGTCTGAAGGGCATCGGCCGGGTCTATCTGGCGCGCATGATGGATCGCCTGATCGTAGCAACGATGCTTTATGCAAGCACACGCAATGACGTTTCCAAGAACATGGATCTGGTGGAGGCACTGCTTCATCCTGAGACCTGCTGATAGGTCTGCCGTGGTCACACCCCGGCGAAAGATACTGTTCCATCTCCCCTCTCGGCACCATCCGGGCACCGATGGGACTGAAGATCTACCGTAACTTTGCACAAGATACAACCAAGGCACGGAAAAGGCCGGACCCATTCAAAGGGGTCCGGCCTTTTCTGCATACACGCAAAGAAAAACAGGCGCAGCGGTAAGCCTACTGCATCCGGTGCTGTGTGCGGTATTCGGCGGGGGTGATGCCGTACAGGCGGCGGAAGGTTTTCAGGAAGCTGCTGTAATCCGGGAAGCCACTCTCGGTGCAGGCGTTCAGGACGGAAATGCCCTCTTCCAGCGCCTTGCGGCAGTGCTGCATCCGCAGATAGGTCAGGTAGTTGTGGATGCTCTCCATAGTGCACTCCTTGAACGCGCGGGAAAGGTGCTCCCGGCTGGCGTAAAGTTCCTGCGCCAGCTGCGCGGTGGTCAGGGTCGGGTCCTGATAATGGGCCTGCAGGTAGGCCACAGCGCGCGCGACCAGCACACTGGTGCTGCTGGGTGCAGTGGTCTGTCCGCTGCCGGTGGCCTGCGTGATAAGCAGCATCATCTCAGCGACCTGCGCCTCAAAAACGATATCCCGGATAGAGCCCGGCAGCTCCTGACTTTGCGCCATGCGGATGAAAAGCCCCTTGAAATCCCACTTGCGGCAGGCCTCGCTGTCCAGCACGGTGAGCTCGTGCATCCAGTCTGCATTTTTTAGATTCACGCGGCGGCGGGTGGCCTGCCAGAGGGCATCGTCGATCTGGATGACCAGACGATCCGACTGCGCGTCGTCAATACTGAAACTACCGGAGTGGTAGACCTGCGAGGGAAAGTAGACCAGCTCCCCCACATGGACCAGATACACGCTGCCGTCCACCGAGTAGCGTACCGTGCTGCCGCCGATGGGGAGCACCAACTCGTGGTACGGGTGGGAGTGCACCACAGACTGCCTGTTTTCCCAGTTCGTGTACCATGTGACCAGAAGCCGGGTGTTGCTCAGCCCCATCCGCGCCTGCGCTTCCGTAAGGACATTATCGACATAATGTGTGACCCGTTCCATGCCCATAGCCGCTCCTGCTCCTTGTTAAAAAAATCAGAATCGTGCCTTTACGTCGTTTTTTGCCCTAGTATATCAGTATATATCACATTTTGCAACATTTGAATCACAAAATCTGCGGAAAAACGGCTGATTTTTTAGTATGATAAGGGTGCAAGGAGACGAGATTGACCAAATACACAAAAATGTTGCAGCATTTTTGTGCTTATCGACAAATGTATTAGTTGCATTTCGTGATGGTTCCATCCCGTTTTTCCATCCAGATCAGATTGATGATGAGGTGCACGATGAAAAAGATCATTTCCGTTACGCAAGAGCATCCCATGGTAGCGCTTGCATCGGATATTACCTATATGCAGAAGTCGTTCTGGTGCGGCTGCTCCGCTTACCCGCTCAAACTCAGCTTCATGCGGGCGCGGCATCGATACGCATTTGATCCGGAACATGAGAACTATCCCTGCATCGTGTTCGTCTGCGGCGGTGCGTGGGAAAAGGTGGACCGCAATGTCTGGATGCCTAATCTGGCGTATTACTGCCAGAAGGGCTATGCGGTGGCCAGCGTGGACTACAGTTGCCTGCCGGTAACGGTGCATCCAGAACAGGTCACCGAGATCAAAACAGCCATTCGATTCCTGCGGGCGCATGCGGCTGATTTCCGTATCGACCCGGAACGGATCGCCGTCATGGGCGAAAGCGCCGGAGCCTATCTGGCAGCGCTGACCGGCCTGACCTGCGACGAGAAAGAATATCGGAATGAGTATTACCCGGAGCAGTCGGATGCTGTGCGCGCTGTGTGCACTTGGTATGCACCAACGGATATCCACCGCATGAATACCGATATGGTGCATATGCAGATCGGGGATTTCCCGGTGCTTCCCTCGTTGGTAAAGCAGAGCACGCCGCCATTTCTGATGCTGCACGGTGCAGCCGACAGCACGGTGCCTTCTCAGCAGTCTGAAATGCTGTACGAAGCGCTCCAGGACGCAAAGGTGGAAAGTGATCTGATCCTGCTGGAGGGCGCAGAGCATGCAGACTACATGTTCCAGCAGCCTTCTGTCAAGGAACTGGTCTGTGACTTTATGGATCGGCACTTGAAATAAGGGAGGAACCGGATGCAAAGCTCGAAAAACCATTTTGAGGCCGCAGTTCTGTTCGATCGGGCCACGATCCTGCGGATGTTCCGGACAGAATATTATGCTTTTGAGCGTTTGCAGCTGCTCACGCGCCTGCTGATCGCGGCCATTCTGCTGTTTATGGCATTGTTCGGCGGGATGCCGCAGATTGCCGCGATCCCATGCCTTGCGGTCGGTGCGTGGCTGATCGTCAGTCTGGATTTTCCGAGCAAAGTCCGTGCGGAGAGAGTATTGCAGCAGCAGGGAGAGCAGCCGTCCAAAGTGCGGTATCGCTTCAACGATACCGGAATCTATGTGGAAAACGGTGCCCACCTGAAATACGAACAGGTCGGGCGGCTGATTGAAGATAACGAATATTTTTATATCTTTCAGGACCGGCAGTTTGCCGTCATGGTGCCCAGAACGGCGCTGCTGCCGGACAGCCCGGAGCGCTTCCGCAAATACATCGCCCGGCAATGCGGGATGGAGTGGAAACGCGGCGGTTCTCTTCTGATGGTGGATCGGAAGGATTTTGCCCAGATGTTACAGGACAAGATTTCCCGCTGGTTCGGACGTTAAATGGATGGAATTGCGCCGACAGGCGCTGTCAGATATAAAGAAGAAAAAGGAGAATACCGATATGTTTTTAACCTGTCACTATTTCAGCAAGGTGCTGATGCACAACACCGAGATCAATGTTGTGATCCCTACCCCGGAGGGTAACGAACAGATCACCGAGGCAGGCCCTGCACAGCGGTACGATTACGAGAACGGTCTGCCGGTGGTTTATCTGCTGCATGGCGCTTACGGCGACAACAGCAGCTGGGTCCGTTTCAGCAATATTGAGCGGTATGCGCAGGCCCACAACATTGTGGCGGTCATGGCATCGGTGGAAAACAGCCTGTATCAGGATATGGTCCATGGCAACAAGTATTTCACCTTTATCAGCGAGGAGCTGCCCAGCTTTATCACAACGCTGTTCCCTGTGAGCAAGAAGCGGGAAGATACCTATATCTGCGGTTTCTCCATGGGCGGTTACGGCGCATGGTTCATCGGTCTGTCCTGCCCCGAGAAGTATGGCAAGATCGCAGGCATGTCTGCTGCCATGGATGTCGCCGGGCTGTCGGACGAAGTGCAGAAGGGCAACATCGAAGCACCGTTCCCCTTCCACGACATCTTTGAGGATCCGGCTCATCTGGCCGGCAGCGACAAGGATATCTTTGAGCTGTATCGCCGCGATGCAGAAAAGGGCTGTGTGCCGGAACTGTATCAGGCCTGCGGCACGAAGGATTTTCTGTATCAGATGAACGAAGACGCCAACCGGCGTTTGACAGAGATGGGCGCAAAGATCACCTATTCGGTCACACCGGATGCCATGCACAACTGGGACTACTGGGACAGCGAGCTGCCCAAGATTCTGGACTGGATGATGCAGAAATAATCATTTTTGGAATGTTGCGCCGGAAGCGTACCGGCGAGCAGATAGAGAATACAGAAGAAGAAAAATATTTTTCAGGAGGAAACCAAGTATGAAAAAGATCAATCGTCGTGAGTTTATCCGTATGTCTGCTGTTCTGGCGGCAGCTGGCGCTCTGACTGCCTGTGGCGGCAGCAAATCCGGTTCCACCGCTGGTTCCGGTGCTGGTGCTTCTGCAGAGGGCGTGAAGGGCCTGACCCTGAAGCTGAGCCACAATGCCAACGAGCAGCACCTGATCCACAAGGCTATGACTCAGTTTGCCAACGAGGTCAACGAAAAGACCAACGGTGACATCAAGATCGAGGTCTACCCCAACGCAACGCTGGGCGGCGAGAAGGATAACCTGGAGCAGATGGGTATCGGCGCTCTGGATATGGCTAAGGTGTCTGCTGCTTCTCTGGAAACCTTTGCTCCCGTCTACGAGGCATTCTCTGTTCCCTATATCTTCAACAACCGCGATCACTTCTACGGCTTCATGGACAGCGATCAGGCCAAGGAAGTTTTCCACTCCACCGAAGCGCAGGGCTTTATTGCTCTGACCTGGCTGGATTCCGGCACGCGCTCCTTCTACACCGTCAAGACCCCGGTCATGACCCCGGCTGATCTGAAGGGCCTGAAGATCCGTACCATGGATTCTCCCATGGCAATTGAAATGATGAACTGCTTCGGCGGTTCCGCAACGGCTATGCCGATCAGCGATGTCTACACTGCAATGCAGTCCGGCGTTATCGATGGTGCAGAGAACAATGAAACTGCTCTGACCGTCGGCGGCCACGGCGAGGTGGCAAAGTGCTACAGCTACGATGAGCACACCCGCATCCCCGATATCGTCCTGATCAGCACCAAGGTCTGGAACAAGTTCTCTGCGGAGCAGCAGGAGATCGTGCAGGCTGCTGCTGATGCTGCAAAGGAGACCTACAAGGCTGACTGGCAGGCTGCGATCGAGCAGGCTGTGAAGGATGCCGAAACCAATCTGGGCGTCACCTTCTATCACCCCGATTCTCTGGCTCCGTTCCAGGAGGCCGTCCAGCCCATCTACGACCGTCTGGCCAAAGAAGAGCCGGAAGTCTGGGCACTGTGCGAGAAGATCCAGGCATTCCAGGCCTGATTGCCCTGTCCTGCATCTGCGGACCCGTATCATTGCATCCTTTTCCGCATAACTGCTGCCATTGCATCCGGGCAGCAGTTATGCCATGGGAGAAGGATTCAAAAAGGAGGAAAAAACCTTGAAAAAACTGGAAAAAGGGCTCGATTTTGCCATGAGCACGATCATGTCCGTTGTTATGCTGGTGCTGCTGATCTTTGGCACATGGCAGATCTTCACCCGCTGGATCCTGAACGACCCTTCGACATTTACCGAAGAAATGCTGCGCTACCTGCTGATTTGGGCTGGTATGATCGGTGCAGCCTACTGCTTCTTCCACGATAAGCACGTCAAGCTGACGCTGCTCACTTCCAAGCTGCATGGTCCCGCACTGACTGCGGTGACGATTTTTGATGAGATCATCGTCGTTCTGTTCGTGCTGTACGTCTACGTCTACGGCGGCGGCCAGATGATGATGCGCACCATGGCCAGCGGTCAGCTGACGGCGGTTCTGCGTCTGCCCATGAGCCTGATTTATGGCTGCCTGCCGGTGTCCGGCGTGTTCGTCATTCTGTCCAAGATCCTCCGCTACCTGTCGCTGTATGCGGAGTCCAAAACTGTGAAAGGGGGCAAATAAGTCATGGGTGTCGTACAGGCAACATTGATGCTGTTCCTTATCTTCTTCGGTCTGATGTTCGTGGGTGTGCCGATCTCCGTCAGTATCGGCGCTGCATCCATCGCCATCCTGTTTACCGGCTTTGATCCGGATGCCCTGGCCTACATCGTGGCCCAGCGGTGTTTCTCCGGCATCGACTCGTTTGGTCTGCTTGCTCTGCCGTTCTTCATGCTGGCAGGCAGCATCATGAACAAGGGCGGCATTGCTCGCCGACTGGTCCGTCTGGCCCGCTGCTTTGTGGGTAAGATCCCCGGCTATCTGGCTGCTACCAATGTTCTGACCAATATGTTCTTCGGCGCTATTTCCGGTTCTTCTGTTGCTGCTGCTTCCGCAGTCGGCAAAATCATGGGTCCTCTGGAAAAGCAGGAAAATTATGAGGACGCTTACGCTGCGGCGATCAACATCTGCTCTGCTCCCACGGGCGTTATCATTCCCCCGTCCGGTCCGCTGATCCTGTTCTCCCTGACGGCCGGCGGTGTTTCGGTCAGCGCACTGTTTATGGCAGGCTATATCCCCGGCATCCTGCTCGGTCTGTGCGTCATGGCAGTTGCGATCATTATTGCAAAGAAAAAGGGTTACACCGGCTCTACCGTGAAAGAGACCGACTCCACCCTGAAGATCTTCCTGGATGCGATCCCCTGCATTCTGATGATGGTCATTGTTATGGGCGGCATCCTGCTGGGCTGGTTTACCGCTACCGAGGCCGGTATCGTGGCCTGCCTGTACTGCATTGCACTGGGCTTCCTGTACCGCGAACTGACCGTCAAGCAGCTGTGGAACCTGATGAGCGAGTGCATGATGGATACCGCTGTGATCCTGTTCCTGATCGCCGCATCCAATATCATGAGCTATGCAATGAGCTTTACCGGCATTCCCGCCGCACTGAGCGCAATGCTTATGAGCATTACGGACAATAAGTATATCCTGCTGCTGATCATGAACGTGTTCCTGCTGGTTCTGGGCATGTTCCTGGATCTGACCCCCGCTGTTCTGATCTTTACCCCGATCTTCCTGCCCATCGCCACCGGCTTTGGCATGAATCCGGTTCATTTCGGTGTGATGCTGATTCTGAACCTGGCGATCGGTTCGGTCACGCCGCCCGTTGGTTCGGTTCTGTTCGTTGGCTGTAATGTTGCCAATGTTACGATGGAGGAAGTTACAAAGTACATTGTGCCCACCTTCGTTGCGATGGTGTTTGCTTTGATGCTGGTCACGTACATTCCGGCACTGACCTTGTTCATCCCGCAGCTTGCAGGCCTGATCTGATCTGCATCAGAATTTTATAATTGCTTTCATGCCTCCTGAACTTCTTGAATATGGCCATGCTATATTGGGAGAACAGGGGGCTTTTTGTATCAAAATCAAAATAAGAGGAACTGAACTATGGAAATCTGCTCCCGTTTTACCGGCATGGAGCGCAAAGACGGCGCTTTCCTGCTGCATACTGATAACGCTGATATCAAGGTCTGCTTTGTGACCGATGAGATCGTCCGCGTCCGCGCAAGCTTTGACCATGAGCTGGCAGAGGAGTCCTACGTCCTGATGACCACCGCATGGGAGGATCGGATGGACGAACTGTTCAAGGGTGAGCGCACCCGTGTGGAGCCTTTCGTCGCACAGGTCACTGAGGATGACAGCACCCTCACCTTTGCCACCGGCAAGGTGACGCTGGTGGTGGACAAAGACCCCATCAACTTCAAGCTGCTGGCTGCCGATGGCTCCGAGCTGTACAGCACCCTGCCCGGCAACCCCTTCGTCAAGGATTCCAACAACCGCGTGGTGGCTTACAGCCGGATGAAGGAGGACGACTGCTTCTACGGCTTTGGCGAAAAGACCGGCCTGCTGGATAAGAACAAGACCTTCCAGCGGGAGCGCGCCACCGACGCCATGGGCTACGATGCCGAGAAGATGGATACCCTCTACAAGCACATCCCCTTCTACATCCGTCTGGATCGCGACACCCACAAGGCTGTGGGCGTGTTCTACCACAACTTCTACGAGTCCGTGTTCAACATGGGCTGCGAAAAGAGCAACTACTGGCCCCGCTACACCTATTTTCAGGCAGATGGCGGCGATCTGGACTGCTTCCTGATCGGCGGTGACACCATTGCCCGCATCGTGGACAACTACACCCTGCTGACCGGCCGTCCGGCCCTGCTGCCCAAGCGCGCACTGGGCTATCAGGGCTCCAGCATGTACTACCCCGAGCTGGAGAAGGACAGCGATGACGCTGTGCTGGGCTTTATCGACACCATCAAAGAGGAAGGCTTCCCCATCGACGGCTTCCACCTGTCCAGCGGCTACACCAGCCAGAACAACAAGCGCTGCGTCTTTACATGGAACACCGAGCGCTTCAAGGACCCCAGCGCCTACTTCCACGCCATGAACGAAAAGCACGCCCAGAACGTGCCCAACGTCAAGCCGGGTGTCCTGCTGTGCAACCCCCGCTTCGACGAGTTCAACGCAGATGACGTATTCGTGAAGGACAGCAAGAACCCCGAGACCTACGGTGTCGGCAAATGGTGGGGCGGCGACGGCGCATTCTGGGACTTCACCAAGCCCGAAGGCCGTGCAGCATGGAAAAAGTACCTCACCGAGTCCATCATTGCCGTGGGCACCGATTCCGTCTGGAATGACAACTGTGAGTACGACAGCCTGATGGACAAGGACTGCACCTGCGATTTTGACGGCAAGGGCGGCACCATCGGCCAGCTGAAGCCCCTCATGAGCACCCTGATGTGCAAGGTGGGTGCCGATGCCGTGGTGGAGCACAACGCCAAGGCACGCCCCTACATGGTCTGCCGCAGCGGCAGCGCCGGTATCCAGCGCTACGCCCAGACATGGTGCGGCGACAACTACACCAGCTGGAAGAGCCTGAAGTACAATATCCCCATCATCACCGGCATGGGTCTGTCCGGCCAGCCCAACGAGGGCGCGGACATCGGCGGCTTTGCCGGCCCCGCCCCCACCGAGGAGCTGTTCGTCCGCTGGGTGCAGAACGGCATCTTCCAGGCCCGCTTCTCCATCCATTCTGCCTCCAACGATAACACCGTCACCGAGCCGTGGATGTTCCGGGAGTCTGCGGATACCATCCGGGACGCCATCCTGCTGCGTTACCGCTTTACCCCCTATCTCTACAGCGCCGAGTACGAGGCCAGCCAGACCGGTGCGCCCATCATGCGTGCGCTGGTCTACGACTTCCAGAACGACCCCAAGGCATGGGAGGAAAGCTTCGAGTTCCTGTTCGGCCGGGATATTCTGGTGGCTAACGTTCTGGAAGAGGGTGCCAAGACCCGCACCGTCTATCTGCCCGCAGGCTGCAAGTGGTACGACTGGAACGATAAGTTCCGCTGCTACGAGGGCGGCCAGACCATCGAGGTGCCGGTCACCATGGCTACCATCCCCATGTTCGTCCGCGAGGGCGCAGTGATCGCCATGGCAGACAACCAGCTGATGACCATGGAGGGCGACCACACCACCGCCCTGCACCTCATCGTAGCACCCAAGGGCACCACCACCACGACCCTGTACGATGACGACGGCATCACCAACGATTTCAAGAGCGGCGTGTACCGCAAGACCACCATCACCACTACCGCAGGCGAGCGGGTGACCATGAACTTTGCCTCCGAGGGCAGCTACAAGGACACCGTGGAGACCATCAAGGTGGAGATGATCGCCAAGGAAAAGAGCCCCTTCTGGGTCACGCTGGATGGCCGCAAGATCGAGCACTTCCTCAACCGCCGCAAGTTCGACGCCGCTGCCGAGGGCTGGTATTACAGCCAGAGCAAAAAGGCTGTCGAGGTCAAGTATGCAAACCCCGCCAAGGATCACGAGCTGACCGTTTCGTTTGAACAGTTCGACCTGATCGGTATGTAACACTGCACGGAGGAACCTCTTATGCTGCTGCGTAGTTTTGAATCCTTTGAAAAGACCGAAAACGGCTACCTCATCCACGGCGATGCCGCCGATGTGAAGCTGATTTTCATGACAGATGATATCATCCGCATCCGGGTGCACTTTGACAAAGGCACCCCCATGGAGGAAGAGTCCTACACGCTGGTGACCACTGCGTGGGAGGACCGGATGGACACCCTGCTCAAGGACGAGCGCACCCGCATCACCGCGCTGGATGTTCCCTGCACAGAGGATGATAAGACCCTGACCTTTGAGACCGCACACGTCACCCTGAAGCTGTTCAAAAAGCCCTTCCACTTTGAACTGTTCGATAAGTCCGGCAAGCTGATCTATCAGGATCTGCGGGAGCGCGCCTTTGAGAAGGATCAGATCGGCCGTCTGAGCCATTTTTCCAAGGTGGATCGGGAATTTGACCACTTCTACGGCTTTGGCGAAAAGACCGGTCATCTGGACAAAAAGGGACGCCGCCTGCGGATGTCCCCCAAGGATGCCATCGGCCACGACCCCGAGACCGGCGACCCGATGTACAAGCACATCCCCTTCTACGTCCGTGTAAATGAGCACGACCTGCGCCCGGTGGGCCTGTTCTACCACAACTCCTACGACTGTGTGTTCGACCTTGGCGAGGAGCTGTCCGGCTACTGGGAGCGCTACTGCTACTACCAGACCGACGGCGGCGACATCGACCTGTTCCTGCTGGCTGGTGAGACCCTGCCGGAGATCCTGAACGAGTACACCCTGCTGACCGGCCGCAGCGCCCTGCCCACCAAGCAGTCTCTGGGCTACTGCGCCTCCACCATGTACTACGCCGAGCTGGAAAAGAACTGCGACGAGGAGATCTACAAGGTCATCGACAAGCACGAAAAAGAGGGCATCCTCATCGACAACTTCTGGCTGGCTTCCGGCTATTCCAGCGGCGAAAAGGACAACCTGCGCTATGTGTTCAACTGGAACCACAAGCGCTTCCCGGAGCCGGAAAAGTTCTTTGAAAACATGAACGCCCGGGGCATCAACGTCATCCCCAACCTGAAGCCCGGCATCCTGAAGCACCACCCCTACATCGACCTGTTTGAAAAGAACGATGTCTTTATCAAGACCCCGGACGGCAAGGCGCCGTACTATGGCCGCTGGTGGGGCGGCGAGGGACGCTTCTTCGACTTCACCGGCCCCAATGGCCGCAACACCTGGAAGCAGCTGCTGGAAGAGAACATCCTCAAAAAGGGCACCAAGACCGTCTGGAACGACAACTGCGAGATGGACGGCGTGGAGGACCGCGACGCCCAGTGCGACTTTGAGGGCAAAAAGGGCACCATGGCAGAGCTGAAGATCCTGCACTCCAACCTGATGGCCTACACCGCCAAGCAGGCGCTGGCAGATGTGTACCCCGGCGAGCGCCCCTACATCATCAACCGTGCAGGCTACGCCGGTATCCAGCGCTACGCACAGGTGTGGGGCGGCGATAACCTGACCGACTGGCGCACCGTCAAGTTCAACATTGCCACCATTCTGGGCATGGGCCTGTCCGGCTGCTCCAACATGGGCTGCGATATCGGCGGCTTTGCCGGCCCTGCACCCGAAGCAGAACTGCTGCTCCGCTGGCTGCAGAACGGCATCTTCCAGCCCCGCTTCTGCCTGAACTCCGCCAACAACGATAACACCGTTACCCAGCCTTGGATGTACGAGGAGAACCTGCCCTACATCCGTGCAGCCTACCAGCTGCGCTACCGTCTGCTGCCTACCCTGTACTCCCTGATGTACGAGTCTAACCAGAACGGTATGCCGGCATGGCGTCCGCTGTTCCTGGAGTTCCCGGACGACCCCAAGTGCTACACCGACAAGAACCTGACCTTTATGTTCGGCAAGAGCATTCTGGTGGCGAACGTGGTGGAAAAAGGTGCCACTACCCGCACCATCTACCTGCCTGCAGGCTGCACCTGGTACGATATGAACGATGATCTGCGCGCCTACGAGGGCGGCCAGACCATCGAGGTCCCGGTCACGCTGGCAAGCATCCCCATGTTCCTGCGCGGCTCTGCCGTTGTGGTAACCACCGAGGACGTCAAGCACATCCTCAAGGACACCATGCGCCAGATCGACCTGCTGGTCGCTGCCGAGACCGACACCAGCTTTGTGCTGTACGATGACGACGGCCACACCGAGGACTACAAAAACGGTGTTTACGCCAAGACCACCATCACCGTCAAGGCCGGCGACCGCACCGACATCCGCTTTGCCACCGAGGGCAGCTACGAATCCCCCGTGGAGCGCATGACCCTGAAGCTGGTCAGCAAGAAAAAGGGTGCGCTCTGGGCCAGCGTGGATGGGCAGCAGCTTCCCCAGTACATCGTCCGCGACGGCTGGGAGGCCGCAGAGTCCGGCTGGTACTACAACCTGCCTGACCGCACCATCTGGGTCAAGTTTGCAAAGCCTGCCAAGAAGGACTTCACGGTGACTGTCTCCACCGAAAAGTTTGACCTGATCGGTATGGCAGAGGACTAAAAAGCCATTTCCAATCTTCTATAATTCTTCTTCAGAAACACAAAGGCCCGTGGGAAGTTCCCCACGGGCCTTCGTGTTTTTTATAGGTTTCAGGCTTCGGTCTGCGTCTCCCGCCGGAGGATGCGGCAGACCATGAACAGGCAGTAGAACATCGCCAAGCCCCAAGCAAAGGGGTTGGAAAGGCAGATGCCCAGATAGCCAAGGCCGGTCTTTACCGCCAGCACGCCGCCAAGGCTGCGGCCGATGAGCTCGCCCACACCGGAAACAACCGCCAGCACGCTGTAACCAAGCCCCTGCAAGGTGTTGCGGAAGATCATCAGAAGGCCGTGGAAGCAGAACAGCATACTCATGACGCTGAGGTACTGGATGGCACCTGCCGTGACGGCGGGGTCGGCATCGCCCAGCACCAGCCCCACCGCGTAGGGCTTGATGAAAAAGATCACGCCCCACGCCACGGCGCAGTAGAGCAGCTGTACCATGCAGCCGTCCTTGATACCCTGCCGGATGCGGTCGGTGCGGCGGGCGCCGTGGTTTTGCCCCACATAGGTAGCCATAGCCATGCCCACGCTCTCCATGGGCAGGGTGAACATCTGACGGATCTTTTCGCCTGCGGTCTGGGCAGCCACAGCGGTGCTGCCCAGCAGGTTGATGGCGTCCTGCATGATGACTGCGCCGATGGCAGAGACGGAATACTCAAACCCCATGGGAAGGCCGATGTAGGCCAGCCGCTTGCAGTGCCCTGCCGAAAGCAGGGTGCGCGGCTGCCGGAAGGAAAGCCCCTCCAGCTTTGCCGTGCGGGTAAAGAACCAGTAGGCGCACAGTCCGCCGCTGAGCAGCTGGCTGAGCACGGTGGCAATGGCAGCACCGTCCACCCCCATGCCCAGCGGCACAATGAAGAGGTAGTCCAGCAGAATGTTCACCACGCTGGCAGCCAGCAGGAAATAAAACGGGTGCTGGGAATCCCCCAGTGCCCGCAGCACGCTGGAAGCGTAATTATACAGCACCGTAGCCGGGATGCCCAGAAAGATGAGCCGGATGTAGAGCACCGCATCGGCGTACAGCTCCTCCGGCGTATGGATGAGCCGGAGCAGCGGCCCTGCCATCAGGGTGGTAAGCACGGTGAACACCACGCTCAGCACCAGACAGAGCAGTGCGCCGTTCAGCAGGTATTTTTGCAAACCGTCCTTATCCTTTGCGCCAAAGGTCTCTGCCGCCGGGATGCCAAAGCCCACGCAGGCACCCTGCACAAAGCCCAGAATGAGAAAATTGAGGGAGTAGGTGGTGCCCACCGCGCCCAGCGCATCGGTGCCCAGACACCGCCCTACGATGACGGTATCCGCAAAGCTGTACAGCTGCTGGAACAAGGTGCCCAGCACCAGCGGCAAGGCGAACCGCAGGATCTGGAACAGCGGCTTGCCCACGGTAAGGTCAGTGGTGCCGGAGCGCTTTTGAGAAGTAGCTGCCATAAAGAAAACTCCTTATTGATCGTATTTCTATTATTCTATCATGGACAGCCGCTTTTCCCAAAGTGGTTTTGTGACAGGAAGTTGTCTTTTTGTGATGGAAGAGCCGAACCCCTTCCCCAATTGGGAAAAGGTTCGGCTCTTTTGGCTTCTCTGAAAAAGAGGATGTTTGATCAGACCTCCGGCGGCGGGCAGCAGCTCTCCCGCGGGATGAGCTTATGCGGCACGATGATCTTTGTTGCCAGAAGGTTCGGGTTCTCGATGTGGTTGATGGTCTGGCTGGCGGCCTCCATGCCCAGCTGGTAGGGATTCACGTCCACGGTGGTCAGCTGCGGGCTGGTGATGCGGGAGAACAAGGAGTTATTGAAGGACACGATGGACAAATCTTTCGGGACGCGCAGTCCCAGCTTGCCGCAGAACTGCTCCAGCACCACAGCAAGGATATCGTCACTGACCAGCATGGCGGTGGGGTGGTCCGGCGCGGTGAGCAGGGCTTTCAGTGCCCCCTCGTAGGCATCGTTCAGGGTGTTGACCTCCACACAGTCCTCTTCCCGGGGGGTGATGCCGTGCTTGAGCAGGGACATCTGATAGCCCCGCTTGCGCTCTGCGGAAAACAGCATGGCGTTGCTGACCCCGAAATACGCAATGCGGCGGTGTCCCATCTCGTAAAGGTAATCGGCGGCTTCCTCCCCGGCAAGGGCGTTGTCATTGTCAATGTAGATGGTCTGGTTTGCAGACTGCGCCGCCTTGCCCACAATGACATGGAGCAGTCCTTCATTGCGCAGATACGCCGCCACCGGGCAGTCCTTTTTGGAGTAGAGCAGGATAAACCCATCTGCCTGCGCGTTGGCCACCATGCTCTGGATGGCGTCCAGCACCTCGGCATCGTCCTGCCCGG
>ERZ1034713.297-NODE-297-length-31033-cov-5.339079_pt1 | contig 31033 bp, 26 predicted proteins | sample MGYA00520692_ERZ1034713 | MGnify/ENA primary metagenome ERZ1034713 (study PRJEB33766, sample SAMN09781717) | gut metagenome | biome: gut microbiome | host: Homo sapiens | place: Madagascar | study: EMG produced TPA metagenomics assembly of the PRJNA485056 data set... | reverse complement strand
CGAAATGCCCGGCGAACAGGAACATCATATTTCGTCTGTACCGTTTTTCTTTTCATAAACCTATAAAATCACGACTTGTGAGAGGACGCTTATATCTGCCCTTCACACCCTATAAAAGCACCACAGAATCTGCGACACTACGCCAGTTAAACTCCGGTAATTTTAAAATATTCAATGCTTCCGACAAGCTTATCTGCGATCTCACGAAGCTGCTCTGCACTCTTATAAACCTGCTGGAAGGTATCCACAACCATCTCTGTCTCATCGTAAGTCTCTTTTGTGCCGGAAACGTTATCCTGTGCGATAGCAGAGAGATCTTCCACTGCCTGAAGCACTTCGTTGCGCGTGCTGGCAAGATTTTCCGTACTGTCCTTGATCTGGCGGATGCTCTGCATGGAATTGCTGATCTGGGAGATGACTTCCTCCACAACTTTCTGTGTCTCTGACATACTCTCGCTCTGGCTTATGATGATCTTCTGCATCTCTTCCATGATTTCGACTGCTTTGGAAGAATCATCCTGCAGTTCCTTTGCAGTCTCTTCAATCTCTTTACTGGACTGATTTGACTGCTCTGAAAGCTTCTTGATCTGTCCTGCAACAACTGCAAAACCTTTTCCACTCTCCCCTGCCCTTGCAGCTTCTATAGAAGCATTCAGGCTGAGCAGATTTGTCTCCTCTGCAATTGAAGTGATAAATTCGGTTGCCGCCTGTATCCTTTTCACAGATTCATTTGTGCGGTTCGTCTGCTCCTGTACTTCATGTATGGTATCTTCCACCTTACTGTTAATATTCTGCAGCCTGTGTAATGTCTCGGCTGCTTTCTCACTAGACTGCTGCATGGATACCGCATTCTCATCGAGTGTTTTCACTTCTGAGGTTGTCTCTGTGATGTTTTCTCCCATGATACGCATATGTTCTGAAGTATTTCTGGAATTTTCCGCCTGCTCGGCAGAATTATCCACAACATGATTTACCGCAGTCCTTACATTTTCCATTGTGCCGCTTGTATTGTCTGCCGCTGTCTGCAATAACCGCGATGCATCCAGAAGCGTCCGCGCATTCTTATCGATCTCTTTGATCGTTTCCTGCATCGCATCCCGGAGAGTGATCGTAACCCTCGACAGATCTCCTGTCTCATCCTTCTGTTTGAGCATGCGGTCATCTACCCACACTGTGAGATCTCCGGCGGCAATCTTTCCTACCGCATTGATACTGGTACGGATGTTTTTACTGATGAAGGATGCAAATTTCATTCCGACGATCATGCAAACAATCATCACTGCAAATACTGCCGCACTCAACGACCAGATGATCTGATTTATCACCATATCTTTTTCCTGCTTATCCGTTCCCACAAAAACCATGCCAATGATCTCGTCTGTCGAGCCATTCTGATAAACCGGCATAAAATATCCATAGTTCAATGTCCCCTCAATGGACACCGCCCGGCTGAAATACTCCTCGCCGCCTTTTAACACTTTCTCTACGATTTTATCCCCGGCTTTGGAATTTAACACACGGTCACCGTTTCCATCAACTGCGGAGGTCATGATTCTTTTATCCCCGTAAAAAAAGGTGACATCCATTCCGCTGTTGCTTTTAATGCGGTCTACAAGACTTTCTGATTTAGAAATGTTATAGCTTCCTTTCCAGATATCGCCATTGCTTGTCTCCATATAGTCGCCGGTGTTCTGGTCATAAGCTGCCAGTGTAGCTGCCGCTGTACCCTTTAATGCATCCTTCACTTCGTCTAACATGGAATTTTTCACCATAGTAACGGAAAACGCCAGCGAGATGATTCCCAATACAAGTACCGGGCCAATCGAAATTGCAAGGATCTTTTTCTTAATATTCATGCTGCACCCTCCTACTCTACTACAGTGACATTCTTAAAGTACCAGTTGATGCCGCCTGTGATCGTCGCATCATCCAGTGTTTTCCCTGCTTCTCCGACGGTCTCTCCGGTGTTTGTCTCAATCACTCCGTCAAACACCCCATTTTCTCCTGCCAATATCTGCTTTTTAGCCTCCTCGACTTTTTCTTCTGTTCCATCGGCACAAAAATCAGCCAGCGCTGTAATACCAACCAGATTTTCCGTCATACCGCCATAATAATTGCTGCCATCCCATGTTCCATCGATCACACTCTGCACTGCTGCAGTATAATAGGCACTCCAGTTCCAGATCACGCTGCACAGACACGCATCCGGTGCATTTTTACTCATATCAGAATTATATCCAATACTGTAGACACCACGCTCCTGCGCAAGCGTCTGCGGATACTCCGTATCACAGTGCTGTGCGATCACATCACATCCCATGTCAAGAAGTGTCTGCGCCGCTGCCTTCTCGCCTTCCGGATCAAACCAGCTGTTTGTCACTTTTACATACACCTCTGCATCCTGGTTCACGGAATAGATTCCAAGCGCAAACGCATCAATTCCGCCTGTTACCTCCGAATTTTCTGAATCCATCGCTGCCACATAGCCGATTTTGTCCGTCTCTGTATTCATTCCTGCAACAATCCCGCTTAAATATCTCGCCTGATAAATCCTGCCAAAATAGTTGTTGAAATTCTTTCCATTACTCATATATCCGGTTCCATGGGAAAAATAGATATCCGGGTACTCCTCCGCCATCTCGGCTGTCGTCTCCATGTACCCCCAGCTTGTCGTAAAAATAATGTTACATCCCTCATCAATACATTCCTGGATTGCTGTCCTTGTTGCTGCTGCATCCGTGTCCGCTACATTAATCTTACGCACGATCTGTTCGTCTGAAAGTCCAAGATTCTGCTGCATTCCCTGAATTCCCAGATCATGTGTATAGGTATAGCCGCTTCCCTCTGCCGGATCCGACAGATGAATGACACCTACCTTGATCTCATCCTTTGGAATACCTGTGGATGTCGTATTATCCCCTGCCACGGAGCTCTCCGTTCCCTGCTCATCACTTCCATCCACACTGTTCGTTGCATAATCATCAATCTCTGTCTGCGCCCCACAGCCTGCCAGCAGGCAGCCGCACAATAACGCTGCGATCCATCCACTCCATTTTTTCTTTTTCATCTGACGCCTCATTTCTCCCTGTAAACACAATCTCTGGTATCAAAAAACAACCACTAATTCTATTTTAATTCAATTCTCTCATTTTTCAACAATTTTCTGTCATTTATCGACATATTTATTTTATATTGTTCTCCGGCGCAAAAAAAGCTATACTGTATATAAAAAATCAGCGGCAGATGCCTCTGCGGTCACTGCTGCAGGAAAAGGATGGATAAAATTATGAAATTTATTTCCTGGAATGTAAACGGACTTCGTGCCTGCATGCAAAAGGGATTTTTAGATTTTTTCAATGAAGTGGATGCAGATTTTTTCTGTGTCCAGGAAACAAAATTACAGGGAGGGCAGATTGCCCTTGATCTCCCCGGCTACCATCAGTTCTGGAATTATGCCGAAAAAAAAGGCTATTCCGGCACTGCTATTTTTACAAAACACGAACCACTCTCTGTCTCTTATGGCATCGGCATCCCGGAGCATGACCATGAGGGGCGTGTCATCACATTGGAATACGATGCTTTTTATCTGGTTACCTGTTACACTCCGAATTCCCAGAACGAACTGGCAAGACTTCCTTACCGCATGCAGTGGGAAGAAGATTTTCTTGCCTTTCTGAAAAGGCTCGACGAGGTAAAACCTGTCATTGTCTGTGGAGATCTGAATGTTGCACATGAAGAAATTGATTTGAAGAATCCAAAAACCAACCGCAAAAATGCCGGTTTTTCCGATGAAGAACGCGCAAAGATGACCACTCTGTTAAACTCCGGATTCACAGATACTTTCCGCTATTTTTATCCGGATAAAGAGGGGATCTACTCCTGGTGGTCTTACCGGTTCAAGGCACGTGAGAAGAACGCTGGATGGCGTATTGACTATTTTATCACTTCCAGATGTCTGGATGCAAAGCTGCAGTCTGCCGGAATCCATACGGAAGTGTACGGCTCTGACCATTGTCCGGTGGAACTTGTTGCAGAAGTCTGATGCAGTGATAATATGTTTTTTAACGTCGTTTCGCATAAGATAAAAAGGGCGTGTGAAAAAACTCTCGTTTTTTCACACGCCCTTTTTACCTCTTTCAGATTTTTTACATGATCCTATTTTTCATGATTACCATTCCCTTTTTTTGTATCTCTTTCCTGCTGCAAACAGAATACTGCATCCTGCACAGAGAATGAGCGTCCATACCATCCACATGGAGTTGTCTCCTGTTTTTGGCGATCTGCCTGTCAGAGTGGTATTCACATCCTCATATACCAAGGCATAGGTTGAGAAACCATCCGTTGCAAATGTAAACTGATTTGTGGCTGCATCGTAAGTTCCATCGATCAATGTTGCCACACCATCATGGATTCTGACGATCCTGTAAGTGCGTTCAATACTGCTGTCATGGTTCACAAGGTTCTGCGGAATTGTGATCGCTATATACATTGGTGCGGATAAATCCGTAATCTGGCGATCCGCTCTTCTTGATATCTTCAATGTTAAATTAAGATTTAAGTATTGTCCAATCACATTGTTTCCAAGAACACTCTGAATGAGTGCAATCTCTTCTTTTGTTGGTGTCATGCCGGATGCGCTCAAAACAAACTGCGTCTTGTTTCCGGCTTTTACTGCCTTGTTCTCGTCTTCACTTAATTTTGCAAGATTCAGAAGCTGATCTGCTGCACTTGCGATATTGATTGCAGGGACTCCCTCTCCGCTTACTGACTGTGCAGTTATCGCATTATCTGTAGATCCCGCAGCCGAAGAGGCAGTTGTGGAAGATGTATTGGAACTTTTTTCCGTTTTTGCATTACCATTATCCGCTTTCTTTGCTGTTTTCACAATAAAATAAGTTGAGAACTGATTTGTCTCAAAAGTCAGCGTACCATTTTCCGACACAGACGTTGTAAGTTTTGTGAGGTTTCCGTTATGCTCCCTTACAACCTCATATCCTGCCGCCGTGTCATAATCAGCCACTTGTAGTTTCATTTTTACAGGCTGGTCGAACTGCGTGACTGGATTCTCCCAGTTAGTTCCATCTCCCTTGCTGACAATCTGGTCTAAAGTCAGGTTTACTGCTTCTGCACTTACTGCATTTTCTACCTGTGCAAGTGCATTTGTTGTATCTGCATCCGAATCCTCCACGGTAAGACGCAGATTTCCACTTGGAGCCGCATTTGCTCCATTTTCAACAGAGGCGGAAGAAACTTTTGTTCCTGTTGTATTAATTTCATCCTGTGTCTGTGTGAAGATTCCTTTAAAATGCACGTTGGTATCCGGCATTGTGAAGGTGAAGGTGGATACCTGATTGTCTAAAGCCGCCAGATTCACTCCATTGATGGAAGCCCCTGACAACTGATAACCATAATCTGGGATTAACTCAATGGTAACAACATCATCTCTTTTTACCTCAAGATGTCCTCCCTTTTCATTCCCCGGATTATTTGCAAAATCAGAAAATGTCATTTGCGACACATCTTGACCATTGATTTTAATAATTTCCGCTGTTCCATGTTCGATCCTGCCATCTTCCCCATAGGTATCATCATACGCCCATGTAACAGTCAGGCATTTTCGATCGATCTGGATATGCTGAGTACCATTTACCGTAATAGCAGTATCTTCACTGGTTCCTGCGACCTGCGCTCCGTAAAACTGTATCACATACTCATCCGTCTTTGCCAGCTGTGCATATATGGATACAGATGTAATCGATTCATCCAATAAGCAAACCATTCCACTCTCATCAAATGTTGCCTTTTTTTGATTTAACAGATCTGTAAGCGCAACAAACCCTGTATTATCTGGATTTACATATAATTCCAGTCCTGCATATAATTTCAGGTTCTGATACGAACTCCATGCATTTCCTTCAAACTGCAAGCTTACCCCTGTTGGCTGTGGCGGATTACCACCCTGACTTCCACCACCTGCTGAAAAGTTTGTAAACTCAATATGAATACCGCCTGTAATTTTAATTGCAGCACCATCTTCCACTTCTCCACTGTTTGGAATTGTTGCCTTATAAGTACTGTCTTGTGCATAAGTAATTTTAATATATACATTCTCACCCTGAATGGTATATTTAGGCTTCCCCTGATCATCAGACGCTGTCAACTTCGATATATCATTCCATACAGCACTTTCACTGCCATCAAGATAATCTGTAGAATATTGGATTGTACCATATGTTTTTTTGTAATTTTCATCATAAGTCCCATTATCCAATGTAATCTCTACAGAATTACTGCTGCCTTGTCCTCCTTCGCCCTCTGCCGACACGTTCATCGCCGGCAGGACACCGAATATCAGTACCAATGTCAGAAGAACACTGACTGCTTTCTTCCACGCCTTTCTCATCTGCTTTTCCTCCTTTACTGCTTTTGTGCAATTTTTTTCTCCCATTTTTGGGCCTCTTCTCTACACTTTTCCGCTTCCGCCACATACCGTACATTTCTTCGCTCCATGACAGAGAATACAATCATCCGTGATCACACCCTTGCCATGACAAATAGAGCACGGCTTTCCATGCGAACCGCCACAGAGTTCGCAGACAATTTTTCCTGCTCCGCCACAATGTCTGCATGCTGAACCATCCGTTGCATCCACGCCACTTCCTTTGCACCCCGGACATGTCTGCATACCAGATGTATCACAGTTGCTGCAGGTCTCAACGAGACTGCCATGACAGCGTTTGCATGGCAGTGTCCCACCGCCGCACTCTGCACAGATTCCGGTTCCTCCACATGCACTGCATGTCTTTTTCCCTGAAGTCCCTGTTTTTTGATCTGCTTCACTCCCCGGATCTGTTTCACTCTCCGGATTTTCTTCACTCTCCGGATTTTCTTCACTCGCTGGATTTTCTCCACTCGCTGGATTTTCTCCACTCTTCACATTTTTTTCACTCTCTGAAGAATCTGAAATGGTCTGTAAGACTTTCTCCAGTTTTCCGCCGTCTGTTGCCTCCTGCACCCAGACAACATCTGTCGTAACCTCATTCTGCCCGGTCAGATATCCTTTTTCTTCTGCGGCACCCACAATTGTCTCCATCCCATCTGCAAGCTTCTGTCCTGTCAGATCATCTGTTTCAAATAAATCTGCCGCATCCTCATTCAGATACTCCACATAGACAATGCATCCTTCCGAATCTAAATATAAATTAAATTCAGGATTAATTTTTACATGGATCACAGCCGCATACACTAAATCGTCTGGTATCCCAACTGTTCCAGCTTTCTCCGTCGAAAAAGTTTCCGCCGTTTCTGTCCCCATGACTGCTTCTGCATCACGTCTTTCTTCAGAACTCTGTTCGGTCGCTGCGATCGTCTGATCACTCACTTCTTTTCCACAGGAAGTTACAGTAAACAACATCACCGCAAGACAAAAAAAGACTCCCAGATCACGCACCTTATGTCTCATTCAAGCCTCCTATCTCCATAAAAGGAATATACTTGAAAAATCTTAACATAAAATTACACGATCCGGGAGTTTACATATGTCTCAATCGTCACGATCAGCCTTTTTTTCCGGTTTCCATGTATAATAAAACTGGATCAGGCCAATCCTTGAATTTGTATCTGTTTTTTTGTTGAGTGCTGAAATATATCGATATAACATTGCCCTTGAAATATAAAGCCTATTTGCGATCCCCTGCACCTCCTCATCCGATGCCAAAAGCATTTTCAACACCTCCTGCTCCCGTTCTGTCAGCGCATAGGTATCTGCAAATGCTGAAAAATAATCCTGCTCCTCTTCCTGTTTCCGCTCCTGATCAGGCAATTCCACATCCGTCTGTCCCATCACCGTGTAAATATAAATCGCAATGCTGATCAGTACAAATAACCCGATCGATGCGATCATGATCTTCGTACTGTCGCCGGACCGGATCAGTGCTACAGAAAAGCTTCCAATGAGTATGGCGCAGAGATTGTTCACCGCTCTTCCCATGCCAGCCCAAAACTGTGGCACTCTCATGTACCCCGCCAACCGCACAAAACCGGTCGAGAAAAACACAACAAAGAAGCCTGCCGACAGATAAAATACAATCAGCCCAAGCAAAAAAGAGCCGCCGGAAACGATCACAAGTATACACACCGTGGAGAGCAGCGTCACGCAGTACATGATAAGGTTCCTATATCTGCCTTTTCCATAATCAAACAACACGCCTGACACAAGTCCGCTGACCGCCAGGATCAGTCTTGGCCACTGTCCGATATCCATACTTCCACCTGCATGCCCTAATGTCACTGCATTGTCTAATGTTGCAAAAATACAGGTCATAAGGGCGATTGTGAAAATGAGCGTAACTGCCGCTGCATACGGATGTCTGATGGGATCTGACTCATATAGGTTCCGCTCCATCAGGCTTCCCGCCACCTTCTTTTTCTCCACCAGAAAAAGAAGTACCCCAAATGCCACAGCCAAAATCACTGCTTCCAACGATGCATTATGGATCAGATTGTTTTCGAGAAACTGTAAAAAAAGTCCGATTGCATACGATACCCCCACCGTTTCCGCCAGATGTTCCTCCATACCATAGCGGCACGCTGCCCGGTAGTGTACCAGACTTCCGGCTATTCCAAGCAGCACATATAAAATCAGTCCTGCGACAAGTATGCTTCCATAACTCTGATGTACCTGGATCTCCCAAAGACATACAGCCGCGAGGACTCCGGCACCAGCACTGCCTGCCTTCTTTTCCCTTTCCCGCAGTTTACCATCCAGTATGCCAAACAGAAGAAAACCAACCGTACTGCTTCCGAGCACATAACTCTGTGCCAGCACCACTCCACCTGAATCCGTCTGAAATGCCATCATATTGTCAAATAAATATTCTGCTCCTAAAAACACATAATTAAATAATGCCAGAGCAGTCATAATCTCGATCCGCTCTCTCTTCCAGAATATATTCTTCATTTGTTAATTCTGCCTTTAATTTTTATGAAATTCCGTACCAGAGCTCAGATAATGACTCCGCCGCCGGCAATGTAATCTCCATCATAAAGTACAACTGCCTGTCCCGGTGTCACTGCGCGTACCGGTTCTTCAAACACACAATGGATCTGATCTTCTCCGGTACGTGTCACTTTACACATACTTCCACTGTGGGAGTAGCGGATTTTTGCCTTTAACTTCACTTCGCCTTCAATGTCTGGGATCGACATAAAGTTCACATGATCCGCATACAGTTCTGTCGTAAACACGTCCTCATTCGAACCCAGTACGACCTCGTTTGTCTCCGGGCGGATCTCTGTCACAAACACAGGGTAACCAAGTGCAATCCCAAGACCTTTTCTCTGTCCGACCGTGTAATGTGTGATCCCTTTATGTCTTCCGAGTATTTTTCCATCCGTAGACACAAAATTTCCGGGCGGCGGCACAAGTTTTCCACACTCTTTATCAATAAATCCCGCATAATCATCATCCGGGATAAAACAAATCTCCATGCTGTCTTTTTTGTGTGCGACCATCAGCCCGATCTCCTCTGCAATCTGGCGGATCTCGTCCTTATGATAATCTCCGACCGGCATGAGTGTTCTCGACAACTGCGCCTGCGTCAGATTGTAAAGTGCATAAGTCTGGTCTTTCTCGGCGGTGACAGAATTTTTGATCGCATAACGGCCATTTGGAAGCTGCTCAACCCTTGCATAATGTCCGGTCGCAATGTAATCTGCACCGATCGCAAGACTCCTGTCTAATAACGCCTCCCACTTCACATATCGGTTGCATGCGATACATGGATTCGGCGTCCTTCCCTTCAGATATTCTGCTGTAAAATAATCCATGACATTCTTTTTGAATTCCTGCTTAAAATTCATGACGTAATACGGAATTTCCAGACGGTCCGCCACTCTTCTGGCATCATCAACGGCGCTCAGTCCACAGCAGCCACCGTTTTTTTCCTGTGTAAATTCATCCTCATCCTGCCATATCTGCATGGTGACACCGATCACATCATATCCCTGCTTTTTTAATAAATACGCTGCAACGGAAGAATCCACGCCTCCCGACATTCCTACTACTACTTTTTTTGCCATAGTTTACCTCTTTTCCCGCCATAAAAAAATTATGAGAAACCCATTTTTATGAGCTTCTCATAACATATCATGTCTGTATTTATTTTGCAACCGTTTAGGTTGTGGTATTATAGATCTCACCTGTCGTATAATTGTATGTATACATGCCTGACTTGTTGTAAGTATTGGCTTTCTCCGCCTCACTCTTCGCATAACTCTCGATCATACCTGCCTGAACCGAGGTCTGATAACCAAATCCGCCTGTCGTATGGAACAGGGATTTTACCGTGTTCATATCGGCTTTCTTAAATGCTGTCTCATCAATGGAAAGCTTATTGTCGGTTCCGATTGTGATGCCGACAGAACTGAGCATGTTGGAATTTGCCTTTGTCAGATTGACCATAGACTTCGTGCTTCTTAAGATGCTGTTGGTATTGGAATCTCCACCCTCTTTTAACATCTTATTGTAGCTGTCCACAAAATCACTGACCGCCTTGTAAATCTTATCTGTATCATACTCATAAGAAACATTTCCATCTTTATCTGTCGTCTGTTTCTTTGTAAACAGAGATTTATCTCCATTTGTTCTCAGTGTCTCAGACGCCTTCTTTAAATCCTCTGCTGCGCTCTCGATATTTGCAAGTGTCTTGGAAGAATCTTTGGAAGTCGATGTGGCAGCAGACACAGACGAAGATGATGAATCGCCCGATGCCTCCTTTGTGTAATAAGCCTTCATCAGCTTTGTGTAACTTCCATTTTGGATTGTGGCATAGTCAGAATAACTAATACCAAGTAAATCTGATGTTCCAAACATTGCACTTGTTTTCGTACTTCCTGAATTCAAACTGGAAAACAGTACGCCGATGGAAGATGAATCATATCCTGAAATTGTTGCCATATTTCTCACTCCTTTGATCAGCAATCATCCATGTAAAACAATATCGTTGTGTAATTATGCATTCTCCCTCATAATTACCTCTCTCTTATCATTACATCGTCATTTTAGCTTCATTTTATTAGTTTTTCAAGGTCATTTCTGTAGTTTTGCACAAAAATTTTTAATTATTCAACAATTGTTCATACTTTATTCACATATTATTGTTACAATAAACTCATAAATGAAACGGAAATAAGTTTTTAATACTTGATAAATTTTTTCATAATAGCCCAGATGCCTTTGGTGTCTGGGCACTCCTCATTTCAGAGGTCTTTTCAGATGGCAGAACACCATCTGTTTTTTTATATATTCTCAATCTGCCAGTCAATCGGTTCCACACCATTCGCCTGTAAAAACTCATTTGCCCTGCTGAAATGCCTGCATCCGAAAAATCCCCGGTACGCAGACAGTGGGCTTGGATGCGGCGCTGTCAGGATCAGATGCTTTGGATTGGTCAGCATCGGTATCTTGCTCTGTGCCGGTCTTCCCCACAGCATGTATACAATCGGTCTGTCCTGTGCATTCACAGCCTGGATGATCGCATCCGTAAACTGTTCCCAGCCATGCCCCTGATGGGAGTTTGCCTGATGTGCACGCACAGTCAGTACTGTATTTAATAAAAGCACTCCCTGATCTGCCCATTTTTTCAGATATCCATTATTCGGGATATAACAGCCGAGATCATCATGCAGTTCCTTATAGATATTCTGTAAGGAAGGCGGTATTTCTTTCTGCTCCGGTAATACGGAAAAAGATAATCCGTGCGCCTGATTTACATTATGATATGGATCCTGCCCAAGCAAAAGCACTTTTACCTTGCTTAACGGCGTAAAATGCATCGCATTAAAAATATCGTCCGCCGGCGGATAAATCACCGTTTTACTGTATTCATCGCGGACAAACTGATATAACGCTTTATAATATGGCTTTTTGAATTCCCCCTGGATCTCATCCAGCCAGTCATTTGTGATCATTGACATTTTTGTTACCTTCTTAAAATTTCTCTTGCACTGCTGCATTTGTCCGGGACATCCAGTCTGCTGCCGGATATCTCAGCGCCGCACCGGAACACCGCGGTCTGCAAGATAATCTTTCAGATCAGCGATTTCCAGCTCTTTATAATGGAACAGAGAAGCTGCTAACGCTGCGTCTGCTTTTCCTTCCGTCAGTGCATCATAAAAATGCTCTTTTGTTCCGGCTCCACCGGATGCGATCACCGGAATGGATACATTCTCAGCGATCATTCTGGTGAGTTCCAGATCATAGCCTGCCTTAGTGCCATCGCAGTCCATACTGGTCAGTAAAATCTCACCCGCCCCCAGTCTGTCTGCTTTCATCGCCCATTCAACAGCATCCTTGCCGACATCGATACGGCCGCCATTTTTATAAATATTCCAACCGGAACCATCTTCTCTTCGTCTTGCATCAATGGCTACAACCACACACTGACTTCCAAATTTATCTGCGGCCTCACTGATCAGATTCGGGTTATTGATGGCAGATGAGTTGATGGAGATCTTATCTGCTCCCTCGCGGAGCAACGCCTTAAAATCATCTACCGTGCGGATTCCTCCACCCACGGTAAACGGGATAAATACCTTTTCTGCGACCTTTCGCACCATATCGACCACAGTCTCCCGCGCATCAGACGTTGCTGTGATGTCTAAAAATACTAATTCATCTGCTCCTGCCTTATCATACGCTGCCGCAATTTCTACCGGATCACCTGCATCTCTTAAGTTAACAAAATTAACACCTTTTACCACGCGTCCCTGATTTACATCGAGACATGGAATGATTCTTTTTGTAAACATTGACGTTCCTCCTACAATTTTGCAAAGTTAGAAAGTATCTGTAATCCTACTGTTCCACTTTTTTCCGGATGGAACTGACATGCAAAAATATTATCTTTTTCCACAGACGCATGAATATGTGTGCTGTACTCGATGGTTGCTTTGACAATTGACTCTTCTCTGGCTTTTAAATAATAGGAATGAACAAAATAAACAAATGGATTGCCATTCAGATTTTCAAACAGTCGTCCATTGTTCTGCAGATCCAGCGAATTCCATCCAATATTTGGAATTTTCAGTCCTTCCTGTTCTGGGATTCGAAGGATTTCTCCATCCAACAGATGTAACCCTTCCACTCCCTCAGACTCTTCACTTCCTTCAAACAAAAGCTGTAATCCCAGACAGATTCCCAAAAATGGTTTCTGTTCTGCCGCCACTTCATGAATGACCTTATCAAGTTCAAACTTCCTCAGCTGGCTCATAGCATCTCCAAAGGAACCAACACCTGGAAGAATCACTTTGTCTGCCTTTTCAATCTTATGAAAATCTCTTGTGATCACGCACTCCTGCCCCAGAAACTGTAATGCCTTTTCTACACTTTTTAAATTTCCTGCATCATAGTCAATGATCGCTATCATTCTGTCACCTCTGATAAGCCTGCCTTCTCTAATGCTTTGTAAATTTCTCTGGAATAAGTTTCTTTATCGGACAGCGCATACATAGTTCTTGCATCCTCTGCTGTCAATCCAAAATCCTGCTGTAATGCTGTCTCTGCTGCACTTTCAATCTTATCAAGCTCGCCCTTGCATCCATAAGTCTCTGCATCCTGCAGATACTTATCATATCGCTGTACAGTGCGGATCAAAGAATCCAATGCCATATCATAAACTTTTGCATCCATCATGCTCTCGTAAGCTTCATACTCTGCCGAAACCATAGCGGTAATACGATATTTCTCATAGGTATCAGCATCCTTTTCCTTGACTTTCTCCCCTGCCACAGACTGGAAAGCATCCGAATATCTTCCCTCTGCAAATGCCTGGCTGGCATCTGCGAAACTGTTTGAATATCCAAGTAAATGTGTCCCTGCCAAAACAAATACCAAAATGGATAATGCCATCACAAAAACAAGAATCACTGGCACTTTTGGCAGTGGTGGTGTGTTATCCGGTTCTGCCGGTGGCTTTGGTTTCTTCTCTTTCTTTGGTTTTACTTTTTTCTCTTTCGGCTGCTTTGGTGCTTTTTCTTTCCCGCCCTTCTTATCACCGTCCGAAGAACCTTCTAACTCTTTTAAGATGTCCATATCATCCATAGGCATCTCAGTAACTGCAGGTTCTGCCTGCATTTCGGAAATTTCTTCCTCATCTGGTTCATCATCACCGAACAGTAACTTGGACAGCTTTGCCAGAAATCCCTGTTTCTTCGGCTTCTTTTCTTCTTTTACCCCGTCATCCGGCTGCACTTCTGCTTTTGCATTGTCTGCCTCCGGTATTTCGGAATCTTCGCCTGTTCCACTCAGAATCCTCATTAATTCATCATCTTCATCCGATACCGCTTTTTCGTTTTCTGTTTCCGAATCATCTAGTCCAAAATCATCAATTCCGATATCATCGATTGCCAGATCATCAATTCCATCCTCACTGGCATCCTCATCATTTTTTACTTCAGCAGTATCCTCTTTCTGCTCTGCTGTTTTCTCCACTGCTGATGCTGCCGTCTCTGCTGTATCATTTGCGGCTTCCTGATTCACGCTCTCCATGATCTGGTCAATATCATCAAGCATCGGCTGTGCTGCTTTTGTCACACCCTGTGAACTTTCGTCCCTGTCTAATTCCTGCTCGAACTGTTTTAAAAATTCATCGGGATCATTATCTTTCCGAAGTTCCTGTTCAAACTGATCCATAAACAGATCATTGGAATCCGGAATATCAATTGTCTCTCTTGTACTCTTCTGTGGCATTTGTTCTTTACTCTCAATTTCTTCTGGATTTACAGGATCACTGTCATTTAAATCAGATCTGCCATCGACGGCATTTAATAACTGATCCAGGTAATTTTCTGATTCATTCATGGTAATATTCTCCTGCTATTGATTTCTTTGTAACTATCATATATTTATTTTTCGATTATAGTAAATCAGGGATGTGAAAAAACTCACACCCCTTTTTCTGACTTAATCTACGCTCTTATCGATCAGATTGTCAATTGCCTCTACCAGCATACCGATCTCCGGCTTTGTCAACTGGGCATCTGCTCCTAACTGTTCTCCCTTTCGGCGCATCTCCTCATTCACAAGAGATGAAAAAATAATAAGTGGTATCTTCTTGATCTCATCATCTGATTTGCAGAGTTTTGTCAATCTGTGTCCATCCATGAGAGGCATCTCAATATCTGTGATGATACAGTGTACGTCCTGACGGACTGTTCCTTTATTCTTGAACTCAGTCAGCTTATCCCACGCCTCCTGTCCGTTCATTGTCATGATCAGATTCGTGTATCCTGATTTTTTCAGACACTCTGAGATCATTTTTCCAAGCAGTGGGGAATCCTCTGCAATGAGGATTGGAGAATCGCTTCTGTCTCTGGCTGTTCTCTCCTCCACATCTGATACTTTCAGTCCGGTTTCCGGGCTGATGTCCGTAACTATCTTTTCAAAATCAAGGATCACCACTAATTTTCCTTCCAGCTTGATAACCCCTGTTGCAGCACTCTTATCTTCCGTGTTGATCGTAGAATCCGGCTTAATGATGTCCTCCCATGATACTCTGTGGATACCGATCACTTCATCTACATGGAATGCAATGTTTAATTTATTAAAGTTTGTAATAATGAATAAGCCCTTTTTCTCGGATGGTTCCATTCCCAGACACTTTTTCAGATCAATAACAGTCATCATCGTATCACGCGGCATAAAAATTCCCTCAACACAAGGATGTGCATTTGGAACTGGTGTTACCTGCTGATAGGTAAGAATCTCTCTGATCTTTGCTACGTTGATTCCATAATAATTGTCGCCTAACGTAAATTCCAAAACCTCTAACTCATTTGTACCTGACTCTAAAAGAATATTTGTATCCATTGTGTCTTCCTCCCACGTATATGTTCTCTTGTATTTTAATTCGATTGGTCTTCATTATATATGAACCTCAGTCCGCAGTGCACGCCAGAAAAATCAGAGATTTTCCTGGCTGTCGGGCATTCGCTTCGCTCGGCAGTCTTTATTATATCATAACTCTTCCTGTTTTTACAATTTTATTTCATAAGTTGTGTCATCTCTTGTCACATGGAGCACAATATCAGAAACTTCTGTCACAGAATCCGGTATCTCGAATAAAAGAACCGCTGATTTTGTTTCTCCCGCCGGGATCTCATCATCATAAGTTGAAAAATCCGTTGTCATGATCGTTGTATAAGCAGAAACCTGCGTACTCTCTGCTCCATCAGCAGAATAATCCGCTGTAAACTTTACCTTTGAAGTGAGATTATCCAGAATAATATCCTCTTCTGTAGGATTGGTCATATCGATTGCAAGCACCATAAACTGTTTTCCGTTCGAGGCTCTTACATCAAGCACATCCGACTCTGTATAGTTTCCGGCAAGGCTTACTCCTCCATAGGCAACTTCCAGTCCATCCGCTCCAAATACATCCTCCAGCGTATTTCCGGCTGGTGTCTCATCCATTATTTCTGTGCCATCCACACTCTCACTGCCTGTGACAGTCTCTTCCGGCTCTGTTTCTTCCGCGCTCTGATCCACATAGACCAGACCATCCTTCTGATATGAATTATGCTTGGAAACAACGTGTACTGCATAATTGACGATCTGACTTTCCTCTGACTCTGTGAGATCATATGCCTTGGTTCCACATCCTGTCAGCAAAAGCATGCCTGTCAGACATAAGATTCCTTCTATTTTTTTTCTTCTCATATTGTATCATCCTCCGCCTGTCCGCGATCAAGCCCCGTCTTTTCCGTGTCAAGTTCGAACCAGAATTCTACGCCATCTTCATGATTTAGCACGCCACATTCCCTGTGAAATGACTCCATGATCGCCTTTACGATAGAAAGTCCTATTCCACTTCCACCATATTCCCTCGTTCTTGCCTTGTCCACTTTATAAAACTTGATCCAGACATTATCAAGATCTTCTTCCGGAATCTGTTTTCCGGTGTTGAATACACTCACCCGGACAACACTGTCTTTTCTTGTGTACCAGATTCTGATCTTCTTATCAAATTCTGCATGGTGGATCGCATTGCTCAGATAATTTGTCACAACCTCTTCCACCTTGAATTCATCTCCCCATGCATCCATCGGTCCGCTCTCGTCAAATGCGACCGAGATACCGTTTTGCTCTAATAAAATAGAAGATGAATTAATAATTCCATTGATCAGTTCCGTCAGATTAAAGCGCTCCATAGGAACAACTTCATTTCCAAACTCTAACTGGTTTAAAGTCAGAAGTTTTTTGACCATCTGATTCATTTTATCCGCCTCGTCCATGATCACTTCACAGTAGAAATCACGGCTCTGCGCATCATCATTGATACACTCCTGCAATCCCTCTGCATATCCCTGGATCAGCGCCAGCGGTGTCTTCAGCTCATGAGATACATTGGACAGAAACTCCTTGCGCATCTCATCGATTTCTGTTTTTTTCTCAATATCCTGTTTTAATTCATTATTTGCACTCTTAAGTTCTGAGATCGTGCTTTCAAGCGCACATGACAAACGGTTAAAATGTTCACCGAGTTCATCTATCTCATTTTTTCTGTGTCCCTTGGAAACATACTTGGCATCAAAATCAAGCTCTGTCATTCTTTTTGATATGTCCGTGAGTTCTGAGATCGGGGTTGTTATCCTCTTAGACACAAACACTGTGACAATTGCACTGATTGCAATTGCCAGAACTCCCACGTAAACCAGAAACTGATTTGAAATTTTTGCACTTTCACGGATACTCTCCACTGCGGTACGCATCAGGATCAGATTTCCATTGGAAAGTGTTCCATAAAGAACCATGTACTCAGATGATAACCTTGTATCTGTCTGTTTCTGTATGACATAATTGTCTGATCTCTGCAAAATCTCGGTCTGGCTTCTGTCATCACCAAACAAAATATTCATAAATTCCATCAGAATGACCTGATTGTCATTCACCGACGACCTCACGATCGCACGGTTGGAACTGATGATCATAACTGCGATATTACCATTGGCACACAGATTGTCAAAAGTGACATCAAACTCACTGGAATTCAGTTCACCTGTCTCACTGGCACCGTCGATCACATCATATCCGTCGATCAGCGAATCCTGCTTGTTCAGCATATAGTATTTTTCCAAAAAGGAAGTATTGATAAACCAGCACAACATAATCGTCCCTGCTACAAGTCCGACTAATATCACTGCAAGTTCGCGGGTCAGTGACCCTTTTTTCTCTCTCTTCATATTATGACAACCATCCTGTAATGTCAATCCGTTTTGCAAATAATCGGCAATACCCTACTCCACGATAAACTTGTAGCCAACACCCCAGATTGTCTTGATATACTCCCCTTTTTCCCCGATTTTGGCACGGAGTTTTTTGACATGTGTGTCAATTGTCCTTGCATCTCCAAAGTAATCATAATTCCACACGTTGTTCAATATCTTTTCACGGGATAGTGCAATTCCCTGATTCTCCATAAAATAGTCCAACAGTTCAAATTCTTTAATACTTAATTCGATCGGTCTGCCATCCACGGTCACAAGATGCGCCGTCTTATCCAGTTTAATACCGCCCGCCTCAACAAATTTTTCATCATTTCCGGCAGTCAGTCCGCTTCTGCGAAGCAGTGCATTTACCCTTGCCACAAGGATTTTCGGTGAAAATGGTTTGGAAATGTATTCGTCCACTCCAAGTTCAAATCCGGTCAGTTCATCGCTCTCATCGCTTTTTGCAGTCAGCATAATGATCGGAACTTTGGATGTTTCACGCACCTCACGGCAGACATCCCAACCGTTGATCTTTGGCATCATGATGTCTAAAATGATCAGTGCGATATTTTTTTCTTTATAAAATATATCCAGTGCCTCCTCACCGTCTCCGGCTTCCAGCACCTCATAGTCTTCTCTCACCAAAAAGTCGCGGACCAGTTTACGCATCCTGCTCTCATCATCTACTACAAGAATCTTTAATCTCTCCATATCGTCCTCCGGTTACGTCTGTTCTCTGTTGACCATAGCATAATTTTATGGCGAATCTGTGAAATCTGTCTGTTCTGTGTCTACCTGAATCCCAAGTTCCCGTTCTTTTTCGCTCACTGCCTTTTCCCGCTCCGTCAGTTCCTGCTCCCAGGATGCATAGCGGTTTAAAAGTTTCGACTGATAGTTCATGATCGTCGGACTGTCGCTCGTCAGCGCCATGGCAAACATTGCAACAACGCACACCACAAGGATTATATTCACGCACAGCGAAATCTTCAATTTTCCGGAGGACTCTGTCTCCAATGCCTTCCTGTCAATTTTTGCAAGTTTTTTTTCATGCTGTCTCGCCCTGACCGCCCGCACACGTTCTTTCTGTGCGATCTCACGCTTCTGCTTTTTTAAGCTTTCCTCAAGTCTCGGATGTGTGACCGGAATCGGCAGGATATCTTCATTTTTGATAAATGGAATTGTCGTCAGGTATTCCTGCAGATCCTTTAAGTAACTGTATCCGACTGCTGTTTCAAACAGTTTCTGTCCGATCATTTTGTTATAAACCTGCAATATGACCTCCGGATCACTCATATCGGTCTTGGCCTTGATATATTTGATCCCCTCGATCTCCTTTTTTGCCTGTTCCGCTTCATCTTTATTTTCAAAAGAAAATCCACCAACGCTCACTCTCTGCGTATTTTCCGGCATTTGTTCTTCCTCCGTTCCGTTTACACTTCCTAAGCACATGTTATTTTTTATTATAAAAAATAACTTTACAGTTTGCAAGTTTTATCCGTGCAGATATAGAATACTCTCCTCCGGGATTGCGAGATACTGCGGCATTTTTTCCTGATATTCTTTCTGCCAGCTTTCTTTCGGGATTTTCCACCAGACATCATGTTCGAAAACAACCACCAGTTCAAAAGGATCGTCGAGGATCCTTCCGTTTTGGCACTCCACCAGATTTTCACGCTGTCCGTTCTCCGGCAGTCTTAAATAATGTGCGCGGATGCCGATATGTGTCGTATTTTCCGGGATCATGCCCTTCACGCAGACCGTTGTATTCCAGTTTGGCAGAACCATCGTATGGTCGTCCACTCTCTCGATTTTTTCAATATTTTTGCAGCCTGTCAGCTTTGCTGCCGCCGGTGTGCCGGGATTTTTAAAAATCTCTTTTGTGACGCCAAATCCCGCCTGTCTGCCATCCTCCACGATCAGCATATGTTCACAGAAGCGGTAGATCTCATCGCGGCTGTGCGTCACCATCAGAATGTCTTTGTCATAACCGGACAAAAGTTCCAACAGTTCCAACTGCAGTTTTTCTTTCAAAAATGCGTCCAGCGCAGAGAAAGGCTCATCCAGCATCAAAACCTCCGGGTCTGACGCAAGGATTCTCGCCAGCGCCACACGCTGCTGCTGCCCGCCGGATAATTTTCCCGGATAAGAGGATTTTAACTCTGTCACATGCAGCAGTTCCATATAATCTGCCGTCTGTTTTTTTATCTCCTCCGCAGTCATTTTCTGACCGGGACGATATTTAAAACCAGCCGCAATATTCTCCTCCACCGTCATGTTCGGAAACAGTGCATAATTCTGGAATAAATAGCCGACATGTCTGTCCTGCACGCGCAGATTGATCTTTTTGCCGGAATCAAACAATACCCTGCCATTCAAAACAATTTTCCCGCGATCCGGTGTCTCAATGCCGGCAATGCATTTTAACGTCATGCTTTTGCCACAACCGGACGCACCTAGGATTCCGGTAATCCCCTGTTTTCCTTCGGTATCAAAAGAAACAGACAGCACTTTGTCATTTAATTTTTTTTCGATCTCCACCTGTAAACTCATCTTTTTTCTCTCCACGCAGATTCATTCCTGCCACGATGAGCAGGGAAAAAGCAACAATGATCAGCACATATTTTCCTGCGGTATCCATATCCCCGGCCGCCACCTCAGAATAAATGGCAAGTGGCAGTGTCCTTGTTTTTCCTGCAATATTCCCGGCGATCATCGCAGTCGCTCCGAATTCACCGAGTCCTCTTGTGAATGCGAGCACGCCGCCGGAGAGGATTCCCGGTCTTGCCTGCGGCAGAATAATTTTCCAGAAAATGGTGCGCTCACTCATGCCAAGCGTTCTGCCCGCATAGATCAGATTTGCATCGACCTGCTCGATCGCACCTCTCGCCGAGCGGTACATCAGTGGAAACGAGATCACGACAGCCGCCAGAACGGCTGCCTGCCAGCTGAACACGATTTTATAATGAAATACTTTTTCTAAAAAGATACCGGCCGGTCTTTTTCCTCCAAACAGATAAAGCAAGAAAAATCCTGCTACGGTCGGAGGCAGTACGAGCGGCAGTGTCAGCAATCCATCCAGCCATGCTTTTGCTTTTGTGGAACGGACGGACACAACGCCCCGTGCTGCCCAAAGCCCCAGAAAAAATGTGATGATGATCGATACGACCGATGTTTTTAACGAGATCCATACCGGTGAAAGATCCATTCTTTTATGCCTCCTGAACTACTATCCTGTCTTATTGCTGTGCGTTGACAGTGAATCCTGCCGCCTTGAATACGTCAAGCGCTTCACCGGACTGTAAAAACTCCATGAATGCATCTGCTGCGTCTTTGTTCTTTGTTTCTTTTAACTCTGCCACCGGATAAATGACTTTGGAAACACTTCCCTCCGGTGCTTCTGCCACAACCGAAACCTTGTCAGTCATGGAAGCTGCGTCTGTTGCGTAAACGATCCCGGCGTCTACACTTCCCTCAGCCACCCAGTTTAATACCTCTGTCACGTTAGTTCCAAGACTTAATTTACCTTCCACACTGCTCCAGAGATCCAGCTTTTCCAATGCCTCTTTGCCGTACTGTCCTGCCGGAACACTCTCCGGATCACCGATTGCGATCATATCTGCATTCACGATATCCTCAAAAGAAGTGTAGCCGTTCTCTTTTCCTGCCGGCACGATCAGAACGATTTTATTTTCCAGAAGATCCACAGATGCATCCTCTGCGATATAGCCCTCCTCCTGCAATGCCTCCATCTGTTTTAACGCTGCGGAAAAGAAGATGTCCACATCTGCGCCAGCCTCGATCTGTGACTGTAATTTTCCGGAACTGTCATAAGTCCCTTCAATGGATACTTCCGGGTACTGTTCCTCAAACATTGGGATCAGATGCTCTGTAAAAGATTTTTCCAGACTTGCGGCTGTCGCCAGTGTGATCGTTCCCTGAATGTCTGCATTCTGTGCTGCATCAGATGCTTCTGTTGTCACAGTTTCCTCTGTGCTTTTATTCTGTGCCGGAGCATCTGTGTTTGTATCTGCTCCTTTATTGCTGCCACAGGCTGCAAGTCCTGCGGTCATAGCTGTCAGTAATAGAACTGCTGTCAACTTTTTCATCATTTTTCCACATCTTTCTTCTGATTGTTTTTATATAAAACTGCAAATTGTTTGCAAATTTATGATTCTTTTATTTTCCCGCACAATTTCCGGTATTTCCCTTTAAAATATCAATTCCATGCGTCAGTGCACCGATCGCATATTCCAGGCACTCTCTTACCGCCTTCGGGCTTCCCGGGAGGTTGACAATCAGTGCCTCTTTCCGGATTCCCGACACGCCTCTGGAGAGCATCGCCCTCGGCGTGATCTGCAGGGAATAATAGCGCATGGCTTCTGAGATTCCCGGTGTTTCGCGTTCAACTGCGCGCATGGTTGCCTCCGGCGTATTGTCTCTTTTGGAAAAACCTGTTCCGCCTGTCGTTAAAATCAGATCCGCTTTATCTTCATCCGAAAGTTCACACAACAGTGCTGTCAGCGTGTCTCCATCATCCGGGATGATTTTTTTTAAAACTACCTCATAGCCCTCTTTTCCCACAATTTCTTCGACCGCCGCTCCGCTCGCATCCTCCCGCTCTCCCTTAGAAGCGGTATCGCTTAACGTGATGACTGCCGCTCGGTACTGCACATGAAATTCATCCCCGACACTGATCTTTCCGCCGTGAAGCACTTTCGCAAACACGCCGTTGGTCGGCATGATGCACTCGCCCATCTTCTGAAAAATTTCACAGCCGTGATGACATTCTTTTCCGATCTGCGTTAATTCCAGCACCACATCTTTGCACGTAAACCTTGTCCCGATCGGGAACTTTGTAAAATCATAGCCGCTCACGACGAGATTTTCTCCGAAAGCCCCATCTGTAACCTCTGCACCACGCGCCTTAAATGCGGCGATCGTTTCCTCTGATAATAAGGAAATCTGCCTGTGCCAGTTTCCTGCATGGGCATCTCCCTCAATGCCCCAGTTCTCCACAAATACTGCGGATTCTATATTTTTCTTCTGTGTGCCGCGCTTTTCACTGATGCACACAGCCCTCACTTTTCCCATTAAAAAAACCAGCCTTTCCCACAACCTGCAAAGATTGCGTTTCTGTATAACATCTGTAAAACGAACTTCGTCTGTGTACGAAATTTTCTATATTATCCTCCAATTTCAGACATTCCTCTGTGTTCTGTCTGTTCCAGTTTATTGATTTCCCCAAAATGATGGCATTTCGGTTTTTGTGTGATAGTCATTTCAATCTGCGCTTTTAACTCTGCATCCGAAACACCGTCTCTTAACAGCGTGCGCAGATCCATTCCTGTCTCATATTGCAGACATGGTTTTAAAAAACCGTCCGCCGTCATGCGGACACGATTACATCCACTGCAGAATTTATGTGAAATTGCACTGATAAATCCAATTTTTCCTTCAAATCCATCAATTTCAATATAATGTGCCGGTCCGCTTCCAAGTTTTTCCCCGCACGGTCTGATCGTCCCATAAGTTTCACTGAGTATGTGCTTCACCTCTGCCTCTTTTAATGTATGTTTTTCTTTTCCCTGACCGATCGGCATCAGTTCGATAAAACGGACATTTACGCCGTCTTTTGCAAGTTCTGCCAATGCAAGCAGCTCCTCTCTGGTCTGGTGCATCAGCACACAATTCACTTTTACAGAGATCCCTGCCTGTTTTTGCGCCTTTCGCATTCCCCGCAGCACTGCTTCCAGATTACCGTCAGAGGGATTCCTGTCCACATGACATCCTCCTGTGAGGGAATTGTAATGTTCCGGGTTTAATGTATCCAGACTGATATTCACACCATCGAGTCCCGCTTTTACAAGACCATCCAGCTGTTGTTCCAAAAGGATTCCGTTCGTCGTCAGTGTCACTTTTCCCATGCCACATTCCTTTTTCAGCCGGAAAATAAGTTCTTCAATATGTTCCCTCACCAGAGGCTCACCCCCGGTCAGCTTCACATTTTTGATCCCGAGACTGCGGTAAATTCCCGCAAGTTTTACGATCTCGTCATAAGTCAGAAGTTCTTCCTGTCTCAGATACGTCTTACGCGTCTGCGGCATACAATAAATACAGCGCAGATTACAGCGGTCTGTGACCGAAATGCGGATATAGTCGATATTGCGGCTGTACTGATCTAACATTGTTCTCTTTCCTTACTTCGCTCAAAAAGTCCGGATTTTCCACCGTCTTTTTTCTCTAAATGAACGTCAAAAATTTCCATTGCGCGGTCCATTGCCTTGCACATGTCATAAATCGTCAGAAGTGCCACATTCACGCCCATCAGCGCCTCCATCTCCACTCCGGTCTTCCCGGAAACTTTGACCGTGCACAATGCCCTTATGATATTTTCCGCTTCGTTTACCTCAAAATCAACGGTGCATTTATTCAGGCAGAGCGGATGACACATCGGGATCAGATTGGATGTCTGTTTTGTTCCCATAATGCCTGCAACACGCGCTACGGTCAGCACGTCGCCTTTTTTTGCCGTGTGGTTGACGATTGCAGACATCACTGCGTCATTCACACGGATTTTTCCGCTCGCCACTGCAATGCGCTCTGTGATCTCTTTTTCGGAGACATCCACCATCACGGCATTGCCATTCTCATCAAAATGATTCCATTCCATACCTCTTTAAACCTTTCCAAAAGAACAGTCCGGGAATCTGCACTCTGCACATCCAAGGCATAAGCCACCATGTCCCAGCACATAAAAATCTTCCGCTTTCACCGGAATCCCGGCAGCGATCCTCGGCAGCATAATGTCAAAAATGGTGCTCTTTGCGTACATCACGCAGCCCGGCAGTCCCATGACCGGCGTGCCGTCCTCAAAATATCCGAGCAGAAACATAGCTCCCGGCAGCACCGGCGCACCGTAGGTGACGATCTGCGCTCCCGAACGCTTAATTGCTCCCGGTGTGCGGTCATCCGGATCAACGCTCATGCCTCCGGTGCATAAGATCATATCCACACCTTTTGCTTTGTACTCTGCTATTTTTTCCGTGATAAGCGCCTCGTCATCCCCCGGATAACAATGCTCTACCGTCTCAATGCCATAGGCTTTCAGCTTCTCAATGACCACATCGGAAAAGGTGTCCCGGATCAGTCCTTTTGCCACCTCACCGCCCGTCGTGATGAGCGCCGCTGTCTTTAATTTATAAGGAAGCACATTGATTAGCGGCTCTTTGCCCGCACACCGTTTTGCTGCTTCCATTTTTTCTTTCTCAATGATCAGCGGGATAATTCTGGTTGCCGCAAGCTTCGCCCCCTTTTTCACCGGGGTGTAGGAATGTCTCGTTGCGATCATCATCTCTCCAATTGAATTGACTGCCAGAAGTTTTTCCACATTGATTGTTAAAATTCCGTCAATGTCCGAGGTCAGCTCGATTTTCCCTTCTTTCGGCTGGGAGGCATGCATATGTTCTCCCTGACAGATCTCACGCAGGATCTCTGCCGCCTCATCCTCATGAAGCATGTTTTCGTTCTTCTCCCACACATAGAGATTTTCTTTTCCCATGGATAATAACACCGGGATATCCTCTTCTGTCACAATATGCCCCTTGCGGAATCTCGCATCTTTCGTGACACCCTTTATGATCTGCGTCATGTCATGACATAAAACATGACCGACCGCTTCCTCTGTTTTGATTAATTTCATTGTTTTTCCTCTTATTTTGTCTTGGCGTTCGGGTAAATGCGCGCCATCTTTGCGTCATCATAATGCTCATCCATGTACACCTGCCAACTCTGCGTCGCTTTCACCTGTCTGCCTCTCTCATCATAGCGTATTAACGCCATGCAGGACACCACAACATTGCAACACATAAATACGATCAGCATCCATGTCACTGTCTTACCGATCACAACAGGAATTTTTTCGATCAATCCTGAAATTTTCGGATACAGAATCTTAAACCACACAACAGCTGCAATTCCCCAGAAAAAGCAGTACAACAGGTTAATCCTTCCGCCGAGGTTAAACGGCATCCAGCTGTAATCCCAGAATACTTTTCCAAATACCAGCTCCGTGAACACACTGCACAGATACTCATAAGCACCGCCTAAAAAAGTGCCTGTCCAGAACAGAAATCCATCACTTCTGTCCTTATATTTATATAACATTGCCGTCACCATTGCAATCGCAAGTCCCCACACGATACTGAATGGTCCCCACACCACACTGCTGCGGCTCATCCACACCCCTGCTGTGATGCGGCAGAAAATCGTCTCCGTGATATCTCCTAAAAATGCTCCCACAAAAAATAACATCACGATTTTATAAAAATCACAGCCCTTGGCAAAAACGGTTTTATCCTTTGTGACCTTTTCCACAAAGCTTGCCTTCGGGTAGGCTTTTGTCATTCGTTTTTCAATCGAATCTGAAATCTTATTGCCAAGCCTGATGCGGAAACGATCGATTTTGTTATTTGCTTGGAGCCACTTCTCCGGGTGTCTGCTCTTTCCTGTCACAAGCAGATAGGAGGCGAGTACATCCACCACAAGCACACCGATCAGCACCAGCAGAACAATATGTACCAAAAGCTGTGGCAGTATCGCAAGCAATCGGAATACCCACCGGTTGGCATACTTCACCACAACATAACCCAATGCACCTTTTATCAGGGAAACCGGGAGACAGATGTAACCGTCTAAGTTCCATTTACTCTTACTGTAATCCCACCAGCGTTTATGATAAAACCTCTCAATTAACTTTCCAGCGACGAACTCTGTAACTGCTGCATACAGGGATGCAAATAAAAAGAGCCATAGCCCGGTCAGCTCCTGCAAGCCCACAGACATTGCAACAGCTCCCACACCGTATAGGATACACAGCGGACCATTTACCAGCCCACGGTTGGAAAATTTCCGGTGCATAAATGTTGCCGCGGCTGTCTCTATCACCCAGCCCGCAAAAGAATATATAAAAAATAGCCACAATAAATCATATCCGGTAAACTGTATCATTCGTATGTCCTCTTTCTGTTTCTGCTCTTTTGGCGGATTCTTTCGTTTTTACTCTGTTTCTTCCTGATTACGTACTGTCAATCCCACAAGCATACTCTTAGATTATATAGAAGCCGCCACTTTTCTTCAAGTAAATTTAAAAAGCCTTTGCAGAAAATTCTTTCCACAAAGGCTTTTCAATCACTTAAATTTGATAATTATCTTCTTACTCTTTTTTTCGCATAAAAGAATGCTGTAATCGCGCAGCCGGCAAATAATACCCATAATACTGCCATACTGCCGTTATCCCCTGTTTTTGGAGAAGATGTCACGGTCTCTGCTGTTGCAGAAGCTGCATTGTCCGTCTCTGTTGCCTGACTCTGTGCTGGTTCTGCTGTTGTTGTCGGATTTGTCACAGAGCTTCCCGGTGTCGTCGGATTTGCTGGCGTTGTCGGATTTGCTGGCGTTGTCGGATTTTCCGGTGTCGTGCTTGTATCGTCTGCTTCCGCAAAAATGAATGTACTAAAATGAGTTACTGTGAAAGTAATGGTACGGCTATTAAAATCATATGAATATCCATTTCCATTCGAAAAATTCTCATTGACTGTACCATCAGCATTCATATGTAAAATAACAAGTTTACTGATATCGATTCCCCTTGGAACAGGGATTGTAATTGTAACCGGAACTGCAAGTCCAGAAGCTGCTGTACTTACATTTGTCAGTGTAATTCCGAGTGGAATTGCATTTTTGTATTTGCTGTCCAATGTGGCAACATCCGCTTCTTTGGTAATCTTTAATCCGACATTTGATACCCCGTCATCTGCATTCAATGCTGCACCCAAAACTTTAATATTTGCTGTATCAATATAAGCTTTTACATCCTCAGAAACATCATTTGCAACCGTAATTCCAGACATTTTCTCAATTGCTTCTACCGTTGCACGCGTATCACTGTTTGTCTGCATTGCTGTTCTAAGAGTTGCTGTATCAGTTTCTTTCAATCCATCTCTTAATGCTTTGGCAATCTCTGCTTTTTTTGTCTCGTCTGCTTCATTATAGATTTTATTTAAAGTATCTGCATCTGCTTTCTCTACTGAATCCACGCCTGCCTGAACTAATACATCTTTTAATGTATTGTCAACCTCTTCGCTGGACGATGTAGTATCATAAATATCCGTAAATACTTCGTCACTATTTAAATAGTTATCGATATCGTCACTTTTCACAACAAGTCCAGCTTTATAATATTTATAGTCTTTTATTTCATCATTTAGATCCATGCTATAAGTATAATTTCCAATCGAAGTTATACAAGAATTATTACTTCCTGACCATTGTTCCTTATCATTACTTCTATATATTCTTGCTTCAATGCGTTTTCCCATCAATTGAGAATTTTTATCTACTCCCGGAATCGTCAAAATACCTTTTTCCCATTTCACTGTAGAAATATTTATTGGATCCAATTTTGCTGTAGGTTTTGTATAATTATATGTCACTGTATTTACTTTTGTGGTAACAACACCATTTTTAACAATGAAATACTTAACTACATGGTCTCCTGACTCTCTAATCTGATTTGATATATCAGCCTGTGCTTCTCCATTTGTAAAAGAACATTCTTCGCTTTGATGCCATCTACTAGTTCCGAAACACCCATATATATGTATTGTTCCTGATCCAGATTGATTACTTGAATCTTTTACGATAATCTTTCCATTTTTCGCTTCAGCAGATACATCATCCAATGTTCCATTTACATATTCAATATTCTCAGCATCATCCGCAAATAATCTGTCATCAAATGTCGAATAATATTCTTGACTACAAATCAAGTCACCCTCTGCACTGATTAATGCCACATATAATGTTTCAGATTCCTTTCCTGAAACTTTCACTTCTACCTGTCGATTTTTTTGCTCAGTTGTCTCCTTTGCAAGACTAAATAATTCATCCCTTGTATAATTATATTCATTCCTATTATACACATAATAAGCAATATACGCATTTTCTTCACTCGTAGTAATCTGATAGTTAAAAGCATTCTCTCCAATATCATATGATATCGGTTTGATTTCAACCTTACCACCTATCGTCTCTGCCTTTGTCAGTACCTGTGTCGGCAGCATTGTCACTATTAAAACAACTGCCATGCAGAGTGCCAACACATTCCACTTCATTCGTCTTTTCCTCATAACTTTGTATCTCCTTTATCTTTGATTGTGATACAGCAACAAAATCAAACCCCTTGTCCTATTTTCCAAAATAATGGTTATAATTTTATTAACTGCTCGGTACGTTCGTCTTATTATGTAAAAGACGAACCTTTTCCTTAAAACATATTTACACACTTAGCTTTCTGTTTTAATGTCGCATGAACATATAAATCCATGGTAATCTGTGTGGAAGAATGCCCTAAAATAGAGGAAACTGTTTTACACTCAACCCCACTCTCAAGACACGAAGACGCAAACCCATGACGCAGCGAATGAAAATTATAATCAGAAAGATTACAGTGCTTTAAAATGGTTTTAAAATGTTTCTGCACATTCCGGGGTTCCGTACAACGTGTGGTTCCTGTCAGGAAATAACAATCCTCCGGTTTTCTTTTTTCTTTCAAACAGTTTTCCAAAAAATCAGGAATCGGTATCGTTCTTATCGATGAAAACGATTTTGGAGTTCGGATATATAGCATTGTTTTTGGAAGTCCTTCCCTGTAATTATCATTTTGAATCCGCGATACAGTCCTTTTTATCTCAAATATTCCCGTGTCCAGATGAATATCTTCCCATTTCAATCCACACAATTCACCAATTCTGATACCTGTGCTTCGGCACAACAGAATCCCAAGTGCATATGTGTCATTTTTCTGTAATAAATATTCTTTGATACATGCACTTTCATCCTCAAGCAGTACTTTGGATTCCAAACGGTGAACGGTAAGATAACAGTGATGTATCATTTCCTCATAATTGTCGTTTTGCACTGCATGTTTTCTTAGAATCGTTTTCAAAACACGCAGCGCAGAATAAATGGTACTATCCGCATATTCTCTTTCCTGCAAATCCAAAACCATTTGTTCGAGATATGCCTTTTTCAATTTCATGACATCAATTTTCCCTAATTCCGGTTCGATCAGCTTTCTGATCAGATAACAGTAATTTGCATACGTACTCTTTTTAATTTTTGCTTTTTGCTGTATCAGCCAATTTTCACACATTTCTTCTGTTTTTAAATCATTGTTCATAGTTTCTCGTTTCCGCATTGTTCCTTATTTTTTTGTTGAAACACAATGCAATTGCAAATTATAAAAGATTGTTACATCTCTTGCTTTTTGAATCAAAATATGCTAGATTGGATAAGAAAAGGTTCGTCTTTTACATAAAAAGACGAACCTTTTTCATATGGAATGCTTCCTCTTTAGAGTAAGCTGTCTTATAATATTTCTCGCTGATCAGGGCATCATAGACATTCGCAAGCAAAACAAGCTACGCTGACATGGTTGCAAACTTTTCCGCAACAATTCTTGTGTATCCCTTCACACGCCAGATGTACTCACCGCTTTCTAAGTTCCGGTACTCAACAATCGTACAAGCCGATTAAAAAAATAAGGAAACCCCTGATTTTAAAGGTTTCCTTAAAAAAATAGAGCGGGTGATGGGAATCGAACCCACGTATCCAGCTTGGAAGGCTGGTGTTCTACCATTGAACTACACCCGCATATCAGTCGGGGTGACAGGATTCGAACCTGCGACCTCCTGGTCCCAAACCAGGCGCT
>ERZ1034713.294-NODE-294-length-31167-cov-26.489972_pt1 | contig 31167 bp, 30 predicted proteins | sample MGYA00520692_ERZ1034713 | MGnify/ENA primary metagenome ERZ1034713 (study PRJEB33766, sample SAMN09781717) | gut metagenome | biome: gut microbiome | host: Homo sapiens | place: Madagascar | study: EMG produced TPA metagenomics assembly of the PRJNA485056 data... | reverse complement strand
CCTGTGACCCTCTGCTTGTAAGGCAGATGCTCTCCCAGCTGAGCTAAGATCCCATGTCGTCAACCGACTTGATTATTATATACAGTCGGCACCTTATTGTCAACAACTTTTTTTATTTTATTTAAAAAAATTTTAACTATTCAGAAGTCTCTCCACAAGCTTCACGCACTCTGCTGCATCCTTTGAATATCCATCGGCTCCTATCTCGTCTGCAAAGCTTTGTGTAATGCAGGCTCCGCCGATTACAACCTTGCTATTACAGCCCTTTTCCTTGCAGATTTCCACCACATCCTTCATGCGCATCATGGTGGTGGTCATAAGAGCTGACAGTCCGATAACTGCCGCATTCGTCTCAATCGCCTTGTTTACGATATCCTCACAAGGCACATCCTTTCCCATATCAATCACGTTGTAGCCATAGTTTTTAAGCATAAGCACGACAAGGTTCTTTCCTATATCGTGAATATCGCCCTCTACCGTCGCAATGACAAGAGTCGGCATATCCTCCCCCGAGTCCTTCTTTTCAAGTAACGGCTCCAGATGCTCTATAGCAAGCTTCATAGTATTTGCACTGCCGATAAGCTGTGGCAGGAAATACTTCTTCTGGTTAAAAAGCTCTCCCACCTCATTAATAGCCGGAATCAGGCTGTTATTAATAATCTCGTCAGGCTTTGCACCATCAGAAAGCATTTTCTTTACTTCATCAATTATGCTGCCCTTGTTTCCCTTTAAGACAGCCTGAAATACTGCATCCTTACTGCCTGGAGCACTTGTTCCGTTAGAAGCTGACGCATCGCTATCCGTTTTTTTCACAACAACAGTCTCGTACTGTGCCTTTTCCTCCGCAAGCCTGCTCATGCGCTCAATGTAAGCAATATCACTGTCAGGTCTGTCAAGCAGCATATCAGATGCAAATGCCGCATTCATCAAAAGCTCCTGTGATGGATTGGCAATAGCCATGGTGAGACCCTTGCATATAGCCATAGTAAGAAACGCTGTGTTCACGTACATACGCTCAGGCAGTCCGAAGGATATATTTGAAAGTCCACATATTGTAGGAAGCTTTTTCTCATCCTTGCAGTACGCAATGGTCTCATAGCACTCGATTGCGGCCTTTGGATTTGCACCTATTGTCGCAACAAGTCCATCCACCACTATATCCTCATGTGCCATCCCAAGTGAAAGTGCCTTGTCATAAATTGTATTTATAATCTGCTTTTTCTCCTCCACATCCTTCGGCAAGCCTGCGTCCGAAAGCGGTAAAAGTATAAACATCGCTCCGTATTTTGCCGCAAGTGGCAGAAGCTTTTCCATCTTTTCTGTCTCAAGGGAAATAGAATTGATGAGAGCTCTTCCCGGATAAATCTTAAGAGCCTCCTCTATTACCTCCACAAAGCTTGAATCAATACAAAGCGGACAGTCCACGGTAGATGAAACCTCATATATAACCGATTTCATCATCTCCTTCTCATCGATACCATTCATACCCATATTGATGTCAAGTATTCTCGCACCATTTGTCTCCTGCTCCATAGCCATCTGGCGCACCAGGTCAAGCTTTCCCTCACGAAGCTGTGCCTGCAGCTTTTTCTTGCCTGTAGGGTTGATTCTCTCTCCGACTACGGTAAAGTTGCCATCCAAGTCAATCTCTACATTCTTTCGTTCGGACGCAAGCACTCTTCTATGGTGCTCAAGAGGCTTATGAACAGGCATGGTCTTTACAGCCTCGGTAAGAGCACGGATATGCTCCGGTGTGGTGCCACAGCAGCCTCCGACAATGGATGCACCGGCCTTCACAAGCCCTGTCATCGCATCCGCAAACATATCCGGAGTCATCTTGTATACCGTTTTACCATCCTCAAGCTCAGGAAGCCCTGCATTTGGCTTTGCAATAAGAGATACTGTGGAGTACTCTGCCATTTTCTCAACAAGCGCTATCATCTCAGCCGGTCCCGTCGAGCAGTTCACACCGATAGCATCCACTCCAAGTGACTGCAGCACAACAACTGCTGTCTCAGGTGGTGTACCAAAAAGAGTCCTGCCATCCTCGTTATAGGTGAGTGTCACCATAATAGGCAGGTCACTTACCTCTTTTATAGCAAGCACTGCCGCTCTGCACTCCTGAAGACTCATCATTGTCTCAACCACGAAAACATCTGCGCCCGCCGCATCAAGGATCCTCGCCTGCTCCTTGTACACCTCCAAAAGCTCCTCAAACATCAGATCCCCGAGAGGGAAAAGCTGTCTGCCTGTCATCGTCATATCCGCAGCCACAAGTGCCCTATCTCCGACAGCCTGCTTTGACAGGCCAACCAGTGTGGTATTTATCTCGTTAATTTTCTCCTGTAAACCATATTCTAAAAGCTTAATCCTGTTTCCTGTAAATGTAGGTGCATAAACAATATTCGTGCCGTTATCGACATAAGCCCTCTGCAGATCAAGAATCACCTGCGGATGCTCCATCACCCATTCCTCCGGACACACACCTACAGGCATGCCTGCTGCCATCAGGTTTGTACCGGTCGCTCCATCCAGGATAACTATGTTTTCTCTGATATATTTTCTGAATTCTTCTCTTGTCATTTCGTTTCCTTTTCTGTTTCAGCTGTTATTCACTCCACAGTGTAAAATATTTCAAAGCAAAAGCTATGTGCTCTTCATCCTTGAAATTTGTGAAAATTTATATTATCATTGTAACCGATTTTAAAACACAAAAATCAATAGTCTATTCACCATAATATACTAAAATACTATATTTTTCAAACAAAAGAAAGGATTTCTTATGAAACTTATCGCTTTAGATCTTGACGGAACACTTTTCAACAACCAAAGTCAGATATCCAAAGAAAATATAAAAGCTATAAAAGAAGCAGCTGCCGCCGGGATAAATGTGGTCATCTCCACCGGCCGTCCATTCGGAGGGCTGCCGTTTGAGGCAATTAAGGACACCGGCATCCGCTACGCTATCACTGCAAACGGAAGTGCAATCTACGAGATTGACACCAAAAAATGTCTTTACGAAAACTGCCTTTCCGATGAGACAGCGTTTTCAATAATTGATTACCTGATGACAAAGCGCGTTCATATGGATGCCTTCATAAACGGCTGTGGCTATTCTCCGTACAAGTGTCTCGAGGATGCAAAGGATCTCAAAATGCCTCCTTCTATAAAGGAATACATCATGACAACCAGAAAACGTGTGAACGATATCACTGAAATGATGCGCGAAAACAATTACCATATGCAGAAAATGACCATCAATTTTCCAAAGGATGCAGATGATAACTACTACTGCCGCGACGAAGTATTTGAGCATCTGAAAAAAATCCCTGAAATCACGCTCGTAAGCGGTGGCTACGGTAATCTGGAATTCACAAAAGCAGGCGTTGACAAAGGTGTGGCACTTCATAAGCTGGCTCAAATCCTGAATATAGCAGCTGATGAGACAATGGCTGTCGGTGACACCGAAAACGACATGGCTATCGTAAAAGCCGCACACATCGGCGTGGCCATGGGAAATGCAACCGATGAGCTTAAGGCACAGGCTGATTACGTCACCGACACAAACGAAAATGACGGCGTAGCCAAGGCTATCCGCCACTTTATGGGTTAATCTCACAAATTTAATATAACGATACCGGTCATATAATAGTATAATAGTTGTTTAGCGCAAAATAGCTGTTTAACACACAATAAATAATCACCTGTCATATATATCCCCGGAAGCACATATACTTCTAAGACAACATATGACAGGTGATTTTTTGATTGTAAAAAAATATTTATCCAATCCACTTGTGACCGGAACTATTTTCCTGACACTTGCCGGTACAACCAGTCGGTTTATGGGATTTTTCTTTCGCATATTTCTTAATAACGTCATGGGCTCAACAGGTCTAGGACTCTATCAGCTTGTGATTCCACTCATGTCCGTATGCATGTCACTCTGCTGCAACGGCTTTCAGACCGCTACATCAAAGCTTGTTGCCGAAAAGCCTCAAAACAGGCAGATTATACTCATTTGCGCAATAATTATGTCAGCCACCATTGCTCTTTTACTCACAATTATTATGTATTCCAATGCCAACTACATAAGCCTTTGTATTTTAAGTGAGCCACGCTGTACAGAGCTTGTCAAGGCACTGTCCTTTTCCATTCTGCCCGCTGCTATCCATTCCTGCATAAACGGATACTATTATGGATTGAAAAAAGCAGCCGTTCCAGCTGCCACACAATTAATTGAGCAGACCGCACGCATTGGCACCTGCTATCTGATATACGCAATACTATCTGACGGCGGCAGCTGCTTTAAGCCTGTATACTCTATATACGGCATCGTGGCAGGCGAAGCGAGCGCAACCGTCTTTTCCGTTATCACAATAAAAAAAGATTTCTCATACTTTAAAATATCCGCCAAAAGCCTGAAAACAACAGCCTGGGGCATGGTTTCACTTTTCATCCCTTTATCACTAAACTACATATTGGCAAGCTTTTCATCCTCCGTCGAAAATGTGCTTATCCCGAGAACTCTTAAGCTCTACGGACTATCACCGGCATTGGCCCTTGACATATTTGGAACCATTTCCGGTCTCACCCTTCCCGTGCTTTTATTTCCCGGTGTACTTTGCAGCTGTGCCTGCGTGATGCTTCTGCCATCTGTTTCTGAAGCGAATGCCGCCGGAAAGGATACAAAAATCACTAAAACCATAAACTCCTGTGCCTTATTCGGACTATGCTTTGGTCTTATCTTTACATGCATATTTTATCTGCTGTCGAATTTTATAGGGGATTTTCTTTTTTCATCGAAGCTTTGTGGATATTTCCTTAGAAGACTGTGTTTTCTGTGCCCACTGATGCACATAAGCGGAATGCTCAGCAGCATACTGCACGGTCTGGGTAAAGCAAAGCAGGTGCTCTTCGTCAATCTGCTCACCTGTGCGATAAGAATTCTGATGATTATGCTTCTCGTACCCCACTATGGGATAGATGCATATCTGTGGGCTATGCTTGTGTCGCATGTGTTTATGACGCTTGCTGTCGGGATTCTCACCTGCCACACAGCACACAAATAAAAAAAGCCTGCACATACTCCAGGCATACCGGAATATGTGCAGACTCATAAAACTACAGATTATACACGTGAAAGGTACTCACCTGTTCTTGTATCAATCTTGATAACATCATCTGTCTCAACAAAAAGTGGTACATATACTGTAGCACCTGTCTCAACTGTAGCAGGCTTTGTAGCACCTGTTGCTGTATCACCCTTGAAACCAGGCTCTGTCTCTGTAACAGTAAGCTCAACGAAAAGTGGTGGCTCAACTGCAAATACATTACCCTTGTGTGAGCAAACCTTACACATCTCGTTCTCTTTTACAAACTTGAGAGCATCGCCAACCTCATCCTTTGGTAAGTCAATCTGGTCATATGTCTCAACATCCATGAAATGATAGAAATCATCATCTGCATAAAGATACTGCATATCCTTACGATCAATGTGTGCTGTAGGGCATTTCTCTGTTGGACGGAATGTCTTCTCAACAACACCACCACTGATGATATTCTTTAACTTTGTACGTACAAATGCTGCACCTTTTCCTGGTTTAACATGCTGAAATTCGATAATCTGATAGATGTTTCCCTCGAACTCGATAGTAACACCGTTTCTGAAATCTCCTGCTGAAATCATTAGTTACTTCCTCCTTAAATCGTGCGAGCCTAAGCTCTCTCATTCGTCCATTCTACAATAAAAAGCAATACATTTCAAGTATTTATTTTCTATTGTATGAATTTGTATTGGTTTTATATTAGTTTCTAGCCTCGATATCCGATATCATAGCTACTCTCTTTGCATGTCTGCCGCCCTCAAACTCGGCTGTCAGATAAGCCTTTACGATATCCTTTGCAAGCTCAACACCTACAATCCTCTCACCAAAGGCTATGATATTGGCATTGTTGTGCTGTTTTACAAGGCGTGCTGTGGCTGTGTCTGAGCAAACTGCCGCACGGATTCCGTTGACCTTATTGGCTGCTATTGAGATACCCACACCGGTACCGCATATCAGTATTCCGCAATCAAACTCGCCTGATGCCACTGCATTAGCCACCTTCTCACCATACTCCGGGTAATTGCAGCTCTCACTTGAATCTGTGCCGAAGTTGGTCACCTCGTGACCCATGCTCTCAACGTACTCCATTATTGTCTTTTTAAGCTCAACTGCTGCGTGATCGTTTCCGATTGCAATCTTCATAATATATATGCCTCCAAATTTTAAATTATTAGTTAAAAATTATTTATTTACTTTCTTTAAATGCCTCTTGTAGCATGCAATTACAGGCTTTTCAATAAAGCGCTTAAGCACAATCTGTATCTCCTCATGCGGGTCAATAGGTGCTACAAGTATTGATCTGATGCCCGTAAGATTTGCTCCGATGATATCTGTAAATATCTGATCTCCCACAAAAAGAGTGTTTTTCGTATCTGTGCCAAGCCTCTCCATTGCTGTACGATAACCTGATGGCTTTGGCTTTCCTGCTTTGTAGATATACTTTATCCCAAGTTGCTTAGCAAAGCTCTTCACACGCGGCTCTTTGTTGTTTGAGAGCACAAGGCACGAAAACCCAAGCTCCTTAAGGTGCTTAAACAAAGCAATCGCCCGCTCATCAGCAGGCGAACCATGAGTCACAAGGGTGTTGTCGATATCAAAAATAATGCCCCTGTAGCCCTCCTTATATAATTTATCAAAATCTATGCTGTATGTCGAGTCAATGTACTCTCCCGGGTATAAAAAACTCATAGTATAAAATTCTCTGTCTCCCTGTTAATCTGTTCATTCAAGGCTGCCTGCTGCATAACGGTGACATCCGCACTGCCAACAAAACGCTGATACTGCTGCAATACCTTATCCTTGTCTAAATCGGATACAGCCTTTGCGACATCAAGTGTGCTGATATCACTGTCAGCACCCTTAAGCTCATAGCTCGCATTGGAATCATATGTATTTGCATAATCAAGCGAGGTAAAGCTCTGCCTTGCCCTTGCAGCCTCGTAATCAGCCGTATCATCAGCAATGGATTGCTGTGAAGCTGTGTCATCCACTGCCTGCTTCGAACTCATAATCTGGCTGTTTCTAAGCTCATTTAACCTTATGGAATTGTATGAATAAAAGCCTTCGCTCGGGCGAATACCGGAAATGTTCATACGCACCTTCCCATCCTGTTTTAAATAAATCCTGCTGCCTAAACACTATTTGGTGTCAAGCATCTTTTTAAGCTCTGTCATAAATGTATTGACATCCTTAAACTCTCGGTAAACCGATGCAAACCTCACATATGCTACCGCATCAAGGTCCTTTAATCTGTCCATAATCAGCTCTCCGATGAGTGATGTAGGGATTTCCTTTTCCTCTCTGGCAAAGATTTCTATCTCGACCTCATCTACAAGCTTTGAGATTGTATCTGCTGAAATCGGTCTCTTGTGACATGCAAGAAGCACGCCCTTTTCAATCTTGGAGCGGTCATACTGCTCTCTGTTGTTGTCCTTTTTTATAACGATGAGTGGGATTGTCTCCACCTTCTCATATGTAGTGAAACGCTTTCCGCAATCATCGCACAGCCTTCTGCGCCTGATAGAGCTGTTGTCATCAGCCGGTCTTGAGTCTATTACTCTTGTGTTGTCACTACTGCAAAATGGACACTTCATGCTGTACCCTCCGTAGATATCATATAGTATGAAGAAGCAAAATATCTTTGTTTCTCATTATAATACTTCAAATCATCATCTGTATTTAAAAAGACCTATACATATTTTAGTATATCTATACTAATTTTCGTTGTCAATATGTTTTGTACTGATTTTGACTTTTTTATAATTTTTTTGTATTTATAAAATCATAACAGCTTGCGCCGCATATCAGACTCACATATATTTACCAATATTATATCGGGTCCAATCTTCACAATCTTAACCCATGGAATACAATATTCGTAATCCCTGCAAAATATTCCCATATATTTTCCCGGTCCCGGCACAATAATCGCACAGATTTTGCCACAGACCGGGTCAAATTCAAGGTCACGCACATGACCGATGAACCTGCCCTCCTCCACGCTCACAACCTCTTTTTCGCATAAATCCAGAAAACGCATAAAACAGACCTCCCTTGATCTATCTTATGCGTTTCTTTTTGATTTTGTGCTTATAAAAGCGTTTTATTCATAAAATTATACATTAAATCTGAAAAGAATTACATCTCCGTCCTTAACAACGTACTCTTTTCCTTCCATGCCTACGATGCCTTTTTCTCTTGCGGCTGCAAGGCTTCCGTTGTCGAGAAGATCCTGATAGTTGACTACCTCCGCCTTGATGAAGCCACGCTCGAAGTCAGTATGTATCTTGCCGGCTGCCTGTGGTGCCTTTGTACCTTTCTTTATAGTCCATGCACGGCACTCATCCTCTCCTGCTGTGAGGAAGGAAATAAGTCCGAGAAGTGAATAGCTGGCTGCTACAAGCTTATCGAGACCGCTTGACTCAACACCTAAATCCTCAAGGTACTCCTTCTTTTCGTCCTCATCGAGATCTGCAAGCTCCTGCTCAATCTGTGCACAGATAACAAATACCTCTGCGCCCTCTTCCTTTGCCATTTCTCTTACCTTTGCAACATGCGGATTGCTTGCGCCGTCATCTGCGAGGTCGTCCTCTGATACGTTTGCTGCGTAGATGGTAGGCTTTGCCGTAAGGAGATTATAGCCCTTGAACCAAAGCTGTGCATCCTCATCATCAGGCACTTCAAAGGTTCTGGCCATTTTTCCGTCCTCAAGATGAGCCTTTACTGCCTCAACAAGCTCAAGCTCCTTTGCAAGTGTCTTGTCCATTCTTGCCTGCTTTGCAATCTTTGCAATTCGCCTGTCGAGAATCTCAACATCCGAGAAAATAAGCTCAAGATTGATTGTCTCGATATCTCTTGCAGGATCTACAGAGCCATCTACATGGATAATGTTTGTATCCTCAAAGCAGCGCACTACGTGTACGATTGCATCTACCTCACGGATATTTGCAAGGAACTGGTTTCCAAGTCCCTCACCTTTACTGGCTCCCTTCACAAGACCTGCGATATCAACAAATTCGATTGTTGCAGGTGTAACCTTCTTTGTGTGATAGAGCTCTCCGAGCTTTACGATTCTCTCGTCAGGCACTGAAACAATACCTACGTTTGGGTCGATTGTGGCAAAAGGATAGTTTGCTGAAAGCGCTCCTGCCTTTGTGAGTGAGTTGAATAATGTAGACTTTCCGACGTTCGGAAGTCCGACGATTCCGAGTTTCATGGTATATATATCTCCTTTAAATTGATTTCATATGTATTTTGTGTATCGGATGTTTGTTGATACAACTATGTAGTGTACCACATTGTAAGAGATTTGTATATAATCTTACGAAAAAACCTCCCCACACATAACCTGATGTGCGGGAAGGTTTTCACATTTTATTATTCACTTACCATCTCATCACACTTAATCTGCTCGATATGTATGGCAAGGTAGCCTGTCTCATTGTCCAAAAACTCATGATTTAAGTCCTTTCCAAGCTCCTTACATATCTCGCCTGCCAGTGCGAATGACTCCGGATAATTTTTCTCGATAAACTGATTGAGATCAACCTTTAATTTCTCTCCGGTCGTGGCTCTTGATACCATGTGGCGTATATGGTTCATGAGGCGGTTGTAGGCCATAGTAGTGACATCTATGTGCTTTCCAATCTTTTCCTCTATAAATGTGGCGCATTTTCGAACTGCTGCCGCCATCTCCATGGCATCCGATACCTTTGAATTGTTTAAGGATGTATGAATATGAAGAGTAATGTAGCCAATCTCATCATCAATTATATCAATTTGTTTTTTATCCTTTAGTATGCGACGTATATTCTCAGCTACCTTGTACTCCTTATAAAACATCACACGGATGTCATCGTTTAAAGGATTGCTGATCTGTTCTTTGTTTTCCATACGCTTTACAGCAAATGCTATATGATCTGCCATAGGGAACAATATGCTTCTGTCTATATGTCCAAACTCACGCTCTGCATCATCTAGCAGTGTGTTTGCAATCTCAAGATACTCCGGCTCGATGGATTTTACTATGTCCTTTGCCGGACCTCTGTCCCTTGTCTGGGTCAGCTCATACAGTGAATCCTCTTCTGTCGGCTCGACAGACTGTGTAATTTTCTTTCCAAAGCCCACACCCTTACCGACTATAAGATATTCCCTTGCGCTCTTGTCCTTTACCGCAAGCACTGTATTGTGATTTAAGACCTTTGTGATTCTGTACATATCGTTCCCCTGACATCTTATTACTTCTCGTAGGTGTCAACTGCGTAGAGAGGCTCTCCTGCCTTAATTGCTCCGTCTGTGATAAGGCGGATTTTCTGATTATCCTTTAGCTCTGTGCAGATGACAGGAGTGGTAACTGATGGTGCGTTTGCTTTTAAGTAATCCAGATCAAGCTTCATAAGCACATCGCCCTTATTAACATGCTGACCTGCCTCAACCTGTACATCAAAGCCTTTGCCCTCAAGTTTTACCGTATCAATTCCTACATGGATTATCATACCAATTCCTGAGTCAGTTGTAAATCCCAAAGCATGCTTTGTATCAAAAACGAATAGGACAGTTCCATCCTCAGGTGCTACAACCACGCCCTCCTCAGGTGTGACTACTGCTCCGTCACCCATCATTTTACTGGCAAATGCCTCATCCGGTGCTGTTGAGAGGTCTGCTGCTATTCCTGTCATAGGACTTGAGATGATGACTGTGCTTGTCGGCTCTTTTACGTCGCCGGCTTCCTTTTCTGCTTTCACATCAGATTCCTGTGCTTTATCTGAAGCTGCATTTTCATTCTTTGCTTCATCTGCGCCTGCTGTATTATTTTCTACTGCATCATCCTCGAAGTGCTCCTCTGTCACACTTGCAAGATAATCCTCCAGGTCTGATTTTATCACTGTTACTCTCGGTCCATAGATAATCTGTACGCCCTGTCCCTTGTGCACGACTCCTGATGCTCCTGTTGATTTAAGAAGCGCATCGTTTACCTTTTCTGGGTCAATTACTGTGATACGAAGCCTTGTTGCACAGCAGTCCACATCTGAGATATTGGCTTTGCCGCCGAGACCTCGTGATATAGTCTGCGAGAGCTCGTCTACAGTCGCTTTGTCGTCAGAAGCTTTTGTATCCTTAGCAGCCTTTCTTGCGTTTACATCTGCCTTGGTGTAGAGCTTTGTCTCTGTATTGTCATCCTCACGGCCCGGAGTCTTGAAGTTAAACTTCTTTATTAAGAAGCTGAAAATAAAGTAATACAGCAAGAAATATACTATTCCCACCGGAATCACGAGCATCCAGCTTGTCTTTTCATTGCCCTGTAATATACCAAACAGGAAGAAATCAAGTAATCCGCCCGAGAAAGTAAGTCCTACAGCAATGTTTAAAATATGTGCTATCATGTATGCGCTTCCTGCGAGCACTACCTGTACTGCAAAGAGAGCAGGTGCTACGAAAAGGAATGAGAACTCAAGAGGCTCTGTGATTCCTGTAAACATACATGCAAGTGTTGCAGAAAGTAAAAGACTTCCTGCCTGTTTTTTCTTTTCCGGCTTTGCACATTTATACATTGCAAGCGCTGCTCCCGGAAGACCGAAAATCATGAAAATGAACTCTCCCGAGAAATATCTTGTGGCATCGGCACTGAAATGTGCGATGTTTGCAGAGTCTGCAAGCTGTGCGAAGAAGATGTTCTGTCCTCCCTCAACCATATGTCCTGCAACCTCCATCGTTCCACCGACTGCTGTCTGCCAGAACGGCATGTAAAATACATGGTGCAGTCCGAATGGAATAAGTGCTCTCTTTATGATACCAAAGAGAAGTGTTCCGAAATATCCTGTTCCTGTCACCACTCCTCCGAGTGCATAGATTCCGTTCTGCACTGTCGGCCAGATAAAGTACATCAGGATTCCAACAAACAGATATACCACTGTTGAGATGATAGGCACAAATCTTGTTCCACCGAAAAATGACAATGCATTCGGCAGCTCAATCTTGTAGAAACGGTTGTGCAGTGCTGCCACTCCAAGTCCTACGATAATTCCGCCAAACACGCCCATCTGCAGCGACTGGATACCGCATACTGATGTGATGGTTCCATCAAGCACATCCTTAGCAATGCTTCCGTCTGCAAGGATTTTTCCGGAAATCTTGAGCATCGCATTGATTGATACATTCATAACAAAGTATGCTATGACTGCTGAAAGTGCTGATACCTCTTTTTCCTTCTTTGCCATTCCGATTGCTACTCCGACCGCAAAAATGAGCGGAAGATTATCGAATATGGCACTTCCGACCGCATTCATGATTACAAGAAGTGCATGGAGTATAGTCTTATCTCCGAGCAGCCACTGTAAACCATAGGTCTCAATTGTTGTGGTGTTGGTGAATGAGCTTCCGAGTCCTAAAAGCAAGCCTGCTACCGGAAGGATTGCGATTGGAAGCATGAAGCTTCGTCCTACTCTCTGCAGGACACCAAAAATTTTGTCTTTCATGAGCTTTTCCTCCTATAAATGCGGGTATGTATTGATTTGCACCTATCATTCTTTTTGCTCCAGTGGCAAAAAAAGAGGCACTTATCATACACTAACCCTGTTAAAAGTTATGTACGACAAATGCCTCCCTAAAAGTAACACGTCTGTTTAAGTTTATATCACAGAACATTTATCATTTCAACACAATTTCGCCTCGAATTTATTTTTTGTTAATCATGCTGTTTTTATACATGTTTTTTTGTGAATTATGTCTAATGTCTTTTTTCTCCAGACGCCTCCATGTCTCCATCACCATAAAACATTCTTCCCCAGTGATGCCCTCTGATGAATACACAGCCTTTTGTATGATGCGCATGTACTCGTCCCAGTGGATTCCGCAATAATCCGGTCCGCAGTATTTTTCCTTAAGGTTAGCCAGATAAAGCTCATCTGTCCTGTTTTTTGAAGGATGTCCCAGTCCTTTGTAGATGCGGTTGTTTATCATTATTGCTGCCCTGCTGTAACGGCCTTTTTTCACTCTTTTTGCAAGTCTTGCTTCCCACAAAATATTTTTTCGCCTTTTGATATAAACTATGATGGCTGTAAGTGCAGTCAGAAAAATCACGCAGAATGAGGTTTTTAAAATCACCGGTGGTATATGAAGTCCTGCTTTTGAGTTCTGAGCATCTGTACGCTTATCCGCACCTGACTGTGAACCATAAGCATTCTCACTGCCATCATTTTTTACATCTGTATTTTCTGCATCTTCATCTGTTGCATCTTCATCTGCATTATCTTCATTTGCCGCAGCATCATTCACATTCTCAGTATCATTAAAAGCATCACCGGTGTTCGTTTTCTTTTCGTTGACACCGATATAGTCAAACTGATTCTGACCTGTCACATACTCAAAATATCCCGGTGTCATCTCCACCGGAATCCATCCGAAATCATCCAGATATATTTCAACCCAGGCATGCGACTGCGAATCCTTCACCTCACATATATCCTCATCATTTTCACCGGATTTGAAGCTGTCCTCCTTTGCACAGTATCCGCTTACATAGCGGCATGGAACGCCCATCTGTCTGAGTATCATCGTGCCAGCCGATGCAAAATGCACACAAAAGCCCTGCCTGCTATTTGAGAGGAAATTTTCAACCACATCCTTGCCGCCTGCGGAAGGAGGATTTTTGCTGTACTTAAAAGCCTTCGATGTCAGAAACTGCTGCACCAGTTGAGCTGCCGCAATCCTGTTGGCATCATTTTCTCTTATATAGCCTGTGTACATCATATTACTTGTGAGCTGTCCTGTCCTAAGAAGCAGCTTCGCATCTTTTGCAACAATCCCGTCACCGCCCTGCTTTTCAGTATAGTTTTCCATTACATAATCATTGTATGCCGCATAGAAATCATTGTTGACCTCAAGAGGCTGCTCCGGCTCAAGGATAGACATTTCCAGACTACCATCGAAAAAACCGGGACACGCCGACACCTCGATAGTCTTTGTTCCTTTATCCTTTGTGATAAAAAAGTCTTCGTCAAAATCTATATCACCCTTGGCATCTATACTGTATGGGTCGATACAGTACGGCAAATAGGTGTATTTGGTGGAAAGCTTCTCCATCGTGATTGTATACTTTTCGGTGGCAGGATTGGTCTCATCATCATAATAACCATCAAGCAGCGTGGCTAATCCGATTGTAGTCTGCCAGGCTGTCATCCTTGAAGCATCATGATACTCTTTTTCCATCCCGGAAAAATCAGACTTTTTAATCCATCTGCCATTCTCATAGGTATCACCGTAGAAGCTTCTCAGGTAAATATTAGAAGGCGCTCCTGCCTTTGCTTCTACCGTCATCACTGTTTTTTCACTGTAGCTTGGGTAGTGATTACTAACCGTGCCATCCTGCAAATCAATTCCCACGCTGAAGAATGACTTTACGCTACCCTCCAAATCCTTTTGAAAGGCAAGCATCTGTGGCTTTTTATCGGCAAGTGTATCAGCAAGAGGTTCAAACGCAAATACACATATGAAAAGTATTGCTGACACTGCTGCCATGTATAAAAACGCCGGCACAATCCTTAAAGCCTCATTGCCCTGTGCAGCGCCATATCCATCACGCCCTGCCACTGTGCGTGCGTTGCCATCTGCGATAAGACACCAGAGTGTACACAGTGTGAGCATAACAACCTCGCTGACACTTGGGCTTTTGCCTATGCACAGCTGTACCGCAAGCATAAGCGTTGGAAATAATGTGAGTATGCGTCTTCTTTTAATTTGAACCGCCAGTGTCACCAGCAAAAGCATAACTATAAACGATACAAAGCCAACAAATGCCCCCGCAAAGGCTTTATCGCCCTTTGGACAGACAAATGAAGTGCCATAGTACACATTTATTATCTCAAGATACCTGCCCTTTACATACAAAAAGCCGTCTTTTATATGCTCTGCAGCCTGCCAGTTTGCAATAAACACTCCAAGCAGAAATACAAGCAGCAGCCCCGTATTTATCGCATGGCGCACCCATTTTCTTGTGTCAAGCGATGTAAGCCTGTTTATAAAGCCGCTTATCACCGAAAAAATAAACAGCCACACATACACATAATATGGGCATCTCACATGTGAAACGGTCGTATTCACAACAGACACTGCACACACCGTAAGAAGTACTGCTGCAGCTGCATTGGCAAGTTCAGTAAGCAGGACACCAAACACTGTAAATGCATTATTATAATCAGGCTTTATCTCATTTGTATCAGATCTCTGCCATCTGCTTTTCCTAAATGACAATCTCGTTTTTTTCATCCGCTCTGCCAACTATCTCCTCTCCCCTTTTTATCTGAAGTCTTCCGTCCACGCTAAGCAGACACACAAGCTTTTCTGCCCGGTACTTTTCCTTATACAAAAAAAGTGCATCATTCTTTGTATCCGGCTTTATTTTAAGAAGACTGTTCAAACATATGTAAAAGCCCTCCTCGTCATCCACTCTGGCTCTCACAATATCGTTTATTGAGGTATCATACCATGCCACATAATGAGAGCATTTTTGATCCATAAGTGAAAATGAAAGTGAGACAAGAAGCTTCATAAAAGCATCCGCCTGTCTGCCTTTCTTTATTCCCCTTAAATCTGCTACTATGGCCACCGCACATGCCTTTGGCAGGCTGTTCTCCTTTACCATCAGCTCATCAGTCCTTGCAGAAAGCTTCCAGTGCACACTCTGCAGCCTGTCACCGTTTTGAAACTCCCTGACATCAAACACCTCCGACGGATCATATCCCGGTCTTAAATCATCATAGATATCAGAATCCCCAAAGAAATTTCTTACTCTGTCCGTTATCCTGACAGGAATCTCATCAATCTGCGGCATCACCTCAACATTTGCATATTTTTTAACTCTTTTCGTGACATAAAAAAGCCTCGAAAAATCATATAGCTTTATCCTTACAAGCTCAAATTCATAATTGCCGCATAGGTTCACGCTGTACAAAAAATCACTGCCTCCTGACAGCCATTTTGTACTTTTTTCGCCGGATAAATTATTTTTCACCGTTACACGGTATTTTACACCATCAAAGCCTGCCTCCTTCAGCCGGCAGGAAAGACTCACCCTGATACTCTCGCCCTGTGTGGCGATAGCTATCGGAATGTTTATAGCTGCCACTGCCCGGTGCACCTTTACAAGCAATGCTATAAATGTCAGCACCATAAACACACACATAAAGCAGCCAAGCAGTGCCAGCGCAGCATTACCGTATATCATCGACATATAAAAAACTATTGCCGCAGTAATTATTCCTATCAAAAAACTAATCACGATTACCTGCCTTTTTCACATAAGTTGTCGGCTGTTTTACAGCCTTTAGTATCTCATCTATCACTGAAAGCTCTGATACGTGTGATACTCTCGCCTTGGTATTTAGCACGATTCTGTGCTTTGTCACATCCGCAAATACAGAAACCACATCAGATGGTATGACATAGCTTCGCCCACTCAGATACGCATATGCCTTTGCCATCCTAACACACGCAATCGTACCTCTCGGACTCACTCCAAGCTCAATGTACGGACTTGTCCTTGTCGCATCAACCAGATCCACAATGTACGAATAAATACTGTCATGTATAAACACCTGTTCAACCTCTCCCTGCATCTCAACAAGTCCCTGTGCATTCATAACAGGCTTTATCGTATACTCATCAGCCTTCACACTTTTGCCCTTTGCGATATCCACCTCTGCCTCATGTGAAGGATATCCCATGCTCATACATATCATAAACCTGTCAAGCTGTGACTCCGGCAACAGCTGTGTACCGGCGCTGCCCTTTGGATTTTGAGTGGCCATTACTATAAACGGCTCCGGGACCTTCCTGCTTATTCCATCCACAGTGACATTTCCTTCCTCCATAACCTCCAAGAGCGCAGACTGTGTTTTGGGACTTGTTCTGTTAATCTCATCTGCCAGAAACAGATTACACATCACGGCACCCTCGTGGTACACAAACTCTCCGGTCTGCTTCTGATACATCGAAAAGCCAAGTATATCAGCAGGCAACACATCCGGAGTAAACTGTACCCTGTGATTCACAAGCGCCATCGCCCTTGAAAAGGCCACTGCAAGTGTAGTCTTTCCTACTCCCGGCACATCCTCAAGCAGTATATGTCCACCTGCCAAAAAGGCAGCAAATGCCTTGATGATACAATCATCCTTGCCCTTTACTGCCTTTTTTACTTCGTCTATCACTAACTGTGCATTATTCATTTGTCTTATCCCCCGGTTAATCATTTTAAACTGCTGATGATCATCTTCATCATCTTATTCATAAACAGCTATATTTATTTTACATAGTTTGCATATATTTTTCAACTTTTATCCCTCTAAATTAAACAATTCTTAAACCTTATTAATCACCTCTGCCGCTACACTGTTCCGGTGATGACAAGTGTGCTCTCACCCGGTGTGACAACCCACGCTCCGGTTGTGCTATCCTGTGTGTAGGTTGCCGCCGGAACAGTGATTGCGCCTGCCGTGCTCGAAAATGTGCCAGTCGCCTCATTGTAAGTGTAATCTGTAGCTGCAGTCCAGGCTGTGCCGTTTAATGTGGCTGTAAGATTGTTCAAAACCGGAGCAAATGTGTCTGTTATAACCACGCCTGTGGTATTGGTTGCCGCAACGCTACCGTAGTTTTGAATCCTGAAGGTATAGGTCAGTGTACCGTTTTCCGTCACAGGAACAGGGCTTACTGACTTAGTAATTGCAAGATTTGGTGCAGCCTCGGCATTTACTGTCTCTGTTGCTGTGACCGGAGTGATTCCGGTGCCGCTAACTGTAGCGGTGTTTGTGACAGATACCTCTGTGCCAAGAGGCGCATACTCATTTAACGCTGCCTCATAGATGACAGTTGCATTGCCACCTGCCGGGACATTTATGCCTGTGATGCTAAGAGGCGGTCCCTGGGTTACTGCAGGCGCTGCCTGGAGTGTGCCGTTTGTATAGTATTTTACGGTGTTATTCACATAGGTTAATGGTACAAGAGTGTTGGTGTTAAAGGTATAAGCACCTAGATTGTCAGAAAGTGTCAGACCGTTTATCGCGGTATTTCCGGAGTTTACGATACTCACCACATAGGTTATTGTATCGCTTTGATTGTAGGTGTTTTTTACTGCTGTTTTCGTAGCAGAAAGCACCTCCAGTATTTCTCCGACTGCTATATTTGAATTGGCTACATTGTTGCCATAACGAAGCTGTGCCTGATTAGTAAATCGTGCCATATATTTTCCATCCTTTCATATATTCAGGTATGGTTTAATATATGACACAAATCTACAAATGCCACAGATTATTTACTGTCCTGTTTATTTTTCTCCACATCAGCTTTTTTGATAAGCTCAAGAAGTTTTTCAAGCTCCTCCTCATCCACGCCGGTGTAGCCTGAGAGCTCACTAAGGCTCGGCTCGAAACCCTTATCGGATTTTAGTTTCTCCACTGCACGGTTTACTAATGAAACCTTTCCTACCACAGTATTCTCGCTCTCATCCTCACCGGTCTGCTCCCTGATACACTCTTTCATAGACTCCTCTATGGCATCCAGAAGCTCTTTTTCCACATCTATCTCATCGTTACAGCCGCAGAGCTCAGTAAGGCACATGAAAAGTCCCATGTTTCCCTCCTGTACTACATCCTCAAAGCCCTCTGATGTAACGGCAAGCTTCTTTGCCATGGCAAGCACACTTTTGAGCCAGAAATTTGATATAGTGTGTATCACACTCTCATCACCTGCAAGCAGCTTTTTGTACATATCGTCCTGCTCGGCCTTTGTGTAATCAGGTATCTCTTCAAGCTCCTCAAGATACATCCTAAACATAGGTGAATCCGGTATGAGGCTGTCCTCGTCTATATCAGGCTCAGCTTCATTATCCTGCTTGGCCTTATTATTCTTTCCACCTGCTATGGCATCCATCGAATCGCCTTCTGAGTAAATTACATTGTTCAATGCAGCATTTTCAGACGATTCATCCCCATGTAATTCGTCCTGTGGTTCATCCTCATAATCACCTGCACTCTCATTCTCCTGCTCATGTGGTGTGATGAGAAATTCAAATACCATATCCTCCTGCGCTTTATTAAGCTCCATATCCTTAAAATAAGACATGATTTCATCTCTGCCTATCGGCTCCGCTGATGTCCTGATAATCTCAGCCACGCTCTGCACTGTCTCTATAAATGTATTCTGATCTAACATATTTTACACTCTCCTGTCTGATTTTCAAAAATACGTAACTATATCAATCCCTGTATAAAAATAAACAAAATCAAAAGCGGCAGTATAAACTGAAAATACGGCTTAAGCTTCCTTGAAATCTTAAGTCCCGCTCCTGTATTTGCCTCATCTATATACTTATCAAAGCCCCAGCCCCACTTTGTCACACAAAAAAGCAGATAAACCAGTGAGCCAATCGGGAGAAGCAGATTGCTTACCATAAAGTCCTCGCTGTCAAGCACATCCCTTCCTCCTATGAGGTGCAGATTGCTCCACACATTGTATCCAAGTACACACGGCATACTTGCAATAAGTATTATCACACCATTTATTAGCGCAGCCTTGTTTCTGGACCAGCCAAACATATCAATGGCAAATGACATGATATTCTCAAATACCGCAATAACGGTTGAAAAGCTGGCAAAGGTCATAAACAAGAAGAAAAGACAGCCCCATATGCGGCCTCCCTGCATATTTACAAATACATTTGGCAAAGTGATAAAGATAAGGCTTGGTCCTGCGTCTACCTCCACCCCATAGCTGAAGCAAGCCGGGAAAATGATAAGGCCTGACATTATAGCCACAAATGTATCAAGAGCACATATTTGGGCACCCTCACCTGCAAGAGTGCAGTCCTTTCCCATATAGCTGCCGAATATCTCCATTGCGGCCACACCCAGACTCAGCGTAAAAAACGCCTGATTCATGGCTGCTGTTATGACATTCTTTATTCCAATTTCAGAAACCGCATCCAGATTTGGAACAAGATAGAATTTCACTCCTTCCAACGCCCCTGAAAGCGTGATACTGTGCACCGCAAGGACAATGATAAGCAAGAGCAGAGCACTCATCATAAATTTACTGATTTTCTCAAGCCCATTCTGCAGACCACGGCTGCACACCAAAAAGCCAAGCACTACTGTAACTATCATCCAAAAAGCCATCTGCTTTGGATCTGCAAGGAGGCTTCCAAATGCAGCTGCCGTGTCATCAGTATTCATGCCTGATGTAAAATCTCCCTTTAGGAATTTAAAGAAATACGCAACCATCCAGCCTGAGACTGTTGTGTAATACATCATGAGCATGTAGCAGCCAAGCATGGCTATCCATCCGTGAATATGCCATTTACTGCCCTCTTTCTCAAGAGCCTTATAGCTCATCACAGCACTTTTTCTGCTGGCTCGGCCTACAGCAAGCTCCATCGTAAGCACCGGAAGTCCCATGCATACCAGAAATATAAGGTAAAACAGTACAAAAATACCGCCACCGTTTTGACCTGTCACATACGGAAAACGCCATACATTGCCTATGCCTATAGCGCATCCTGCACTTACCAGTATAAATCCCAGACGTGATTTAAATGATTCTCTTTTCATATTTATATATCTCCTATTGTTATTGCGTTACGTTATCACCCTGCTGTGAGCATTGACTATTGCTTTGTGCTTTATTACTCTCCTCAAAGACTCGCAGCTCCTTTATTGCCTGTCCACCCATCAGATAGAGAATACCTGTATTGAATATAGTCATAAGGCCGATTCCTACATCTCCGAGATCCCAGACAAATGTGTATGCCGCGATACCGCCTACAAACAGCATAACAAGAGCCAGCACCTTGTACATGGTCTGTGAAATCCAGTTATCCCCAAACAGGTACGCAACATTACTCCTTGCATAAAAAAGTATACCAAGGAAGGTGGAAAAGCTGAATAAAAACAATGTGACTGCTATAAAAATAACTCCAAAATCTCCAAGATGATACCTCATAGCTGACTGTAATAAATCCATGCCCTCTTTCCCTGCCACTATATTCTCCGGTGCAGTGAGCATGATCATTGCCGTACAGCTGCAAATCACTATCGTATCTATAAATACACCGAGCGCCTGCGTCAGTCCTGCCTTTACAGGAGTATCGCACTCTGCCGCCGCTGCAGCGCATGGAGCTGAGCCTGAGCCTGCCTCATTTGAAAAAAGACCTCTCTTTACACCGTTCATGAGCACCGCTCCAAAGCCTCCCGCAGCCACCTGCCTGATACCGAAGGCTTCCTCGAATATCCTTGAAAAAACCGATGGCATCATGCCTATATTTTTAATTATGATAAAAATGGTTATGACAAAATAGCACACCGCCATGATAGGAACAACTATGTCAAGCACCTTTACCGTAGCATTTTTCCTAAGCACTATTACAGCAGCCACTGCCACCAGGATTATTGTAGTATAAATAGGTGGTACACCAAATGCATTTTCAAAGGATGATGTGACAGAATTGCTGATCACCTGACTTATGCCACACCAGCAGATTAGGCCGGATATAGCAAACAAAACAGCTATAATAACATGTTTTTTCTTTTTGCCTGATTTATCCTCAAAGTAATGGTGTATGTAATACGCCGGACCTCCACGATAGCCTGAGTACAATGGATCCGGCTCCTTGTGAAGCTGTGCCAGTGTAGCCTCCACAAAAGCCGTGGATGAACCTATAATGGCTGTTATCCACATCCAGAAAACCGCACCTGCGCCTCCCACTGATATGGCAGCCACAACACCAACCAGATTACCCATGCCCACTCTCGTCGCCGTAGAGACAATGAGTGTCTGGAACGTGGACAGGCTGTCCTTATTTTCCTTTTTACCCGTCAGCGCCTTTATCATGTCCGGAAACATTCTGATTGGTAAAAGTCTTGTCCTTACAGTGAAATAAATTCCTGTCGGAATCAAAAGAATTATGAGCAGTGAGATTCCCACGCTCCCACCGCCGGGCAGTGGAATGTGTATCAGATCTCCCCACAAGAAAGAATAAACTTTTTCAATAAGTGCTACTATCATAGTAAATATCGTCCCCTTAGTTTTTATTGCTTCAACGCATTGAAGATGAAGCCAGTATTACTATGATACAATATGAGCAGGAAACTTTCAATATATTCTGTTTTTTTGGTCTGTTTTTCTTTCACAAACAGTAATAAATACACTATAAGTCCCTTGCATATGAGATTATAATTTCTTATAATGATATGGTTGAATATTCAAAAGATATACGCCCGGGGAGATAAATAATGATAAAACTAATAGCAACAGATATAGACGGAACACTTGTAAAGGACGGCTCACTGCTCATAGATCCTGAGTACATGTCTGTCATTGACAGGCTCATAGACAAAGGAATAATATTTGTAGTCTGTTCCGGCAGACAGTTTTCAAGCGAATTTAAGCTGTTTGCTCCGATAAAGCACAAGCTTTTGTATATAACAGACGGAGGAACAGTCGTGCGCACTCCAAAGGAAATCCTAAAAACCTATCCTATGGACGAGGATATATGGAAGGGCATGTGCCGGATGGTCCGCGATGAACTGCCTGCATGCGATTACTTTGCTGCTACTCCTGATTTCTGCTTTGCAGAGGATGGTGGCAGCCCAATCTTTCATCTGCTTCGTGATTCATACGGTTTTGAGATGCGTGAGGTTGATGACATCACAAGGCTTGACAGAAATGACATCATCAAATTCACTGTCTTTCATCCCGACAAATGCGAAGAGCTGTGTACACCGGTTTTCATTCCGGCATGGAATAAAAAAGCTCACCTGGCAGCCGCCGGAAAGGAATGGGTAGACTGCAACGCAAAGGGTGTCAGCAAATGGACTGCACTCTCATACCTAATAGACAGATTCGACCTGCTTGCGGACGAAGTATGCTGTTTCGGTGACAATCTGAATGATATTGAGATGCTTCAAAATGCCGGTATAAGCTACGCCGTGTCAAATGCCCGCCAGGAAGTTATTGCAGCCGCAAAACACACCTGTGCGCCTTACTGGGAAAACGGAGTACTCAGTGTTTTAAAGTCTTTTTTATAATTTTTTAAATTTTTTTAAAAAAGTACTTGCATTTTTGTAAAACCCTGTGTATAATATCATTTGTCCGTGTGACACAGATATTCACACAGATGTTTGCGCTTCTAGCTCATTTGGTAGAGCACCTGACTCTTAATCAGGGTGTGCAGGGTTCGAGCCCCTGGAGGCGCATTTTTTGTACCCAAATTAATTTACCAACACTTTAAAAGAAGCCGGATTTATTCCGGCTTCTTTTTTACATAGCTCTGTTTATATACATCTGTTTTTACTTTTTATCTGTTTTATTATCCAAAGCAGCTTCAATCGCATCAATCACAATCTTAAGAGCCTTGATTCTCGCATATTTCTTGTCGTTTGACTCAAGCACATGCCATGGTGCGTAAGTGGTATTGGTTTTCTTTAGCATCTCATTTACAGCAGTCTCATACAGATCCCATTTTTCTCTGTTTCTCCAGTCCTCATCGGTAATCTTCCATTGCTTTTCCGGAGTATTCTGGCGTTCCTCAAATCGAGCCAGCTGTGTATCCTTATCAATCTGCACCCAGAACTTTATGATGACAGCACCCCAGTCTGACAGCTCCTTTTCAAATTCATTGATCTCATTGTAGGCTCGCTGCCATTCATTCTCGCTGCAAAAGCCCTCTAGTCTTTCTACCATCACCCTGCCATACCATGTCCGGTCAAAAATAGCAATATGCCCGGTCTTAGGAAGACGGTTCCAAAATCTCCACAGATAGTGTCTGGCTTTCTCGTTTGGCAGCGGACTTGCAATCGGATGCACCTCAAAGCCTCTCGGATCCAGCGCCTCTGTGATTCTCTTTATATTTCCGCCCTTTCCTGCTGCATCCCAGCCCTCATATGCTATGACAACAGGAATCTTTCGCCTGTATAGCCTGTTATGCAGCTCGCTAAGCTTAGACTGCAGATTTTTGAGCTCCTTTTTGTATTCTTCCTCAGATAGTTCCTTATCAAGTGATATCTCAGAAAGCTTTGGAATCTTCTCAAGCGCAAACACATTCTGTAACAGTGGCACAGCAAGATTACTGTTTTTAAGTGCTGTCTCTATTCCACTAACCAGCGTCTCCAGCACCTGAAGCTCAGCCCATTTTCTATTCTTTGCATCAACTATATACCAAGGATCTGCAGGCGAATTTGTATCATTCAGATATCTGTCAAACACATGCATACACTTGTCATAATGCTTATTCTGCCAGTCTTCATCTCCACTGACACGCCATCTGGTATCCTTATTCTCCTTTAATACCTCAATACGCTTTTTTTGTTCCTTCCGGCTGATTTGGAAGAAAAATTTCATAACAAGATAACCATTGTCAGTCAGCTGTCGCTCGAAGCGCTTCACGCTTTCAATTTTCTTCTTGTACTCCTTCTCTCCTATCTTGTCGTGCAGTACATCCTTTACTACCTCATCCATCCAGCCCGAATCAAGAAACTCAAGCTTCCCATTTGCCGGAATCTTTACAAAATACCTATATAAAAAAGGCTTGCGTCTTTCCTCCTCTGTCGGCTCGTCCATGGTTGCGACCTTGAAAAATCGCGGATCAATATTCTTGATTACCTTACCGAGCACACTGCCCTTTCCTGCAGTACCCCAGCCCTCAAACAGCACAAGTACAGGCAGTCCATGCTCCTTAATCTGCATCTGAAGCACAAACAGCTTAGAGCGCGCTGCATGCAGGCGCTCATCCAGCTCTTCCTCCTCTGGAATTTGTGGTTTAATCCAGTTTTCTAACATGTAATTACCTCCCAAATATATAATTTCAGCCATAAAACCGCTACATCACTATATTAGTATAGCTTTTTTCAGGCTAAAATACAATCTTCACACTATATTTGTTTCAGGTATGTTTCAGTTCTCTGCTTCTCCAATATTTGTCATTTTAAAGCCCTCTCCGTGCACCTCATGAGACTCAACAACCACAATAAAAGAGTCCGGGTCTGCATCTTTTACGGATTTACGCACCTGGTACATTTCCTTACTGTTGCATGCACACATTACCACCTGAATATCGTCCTGCTTATATCCTCCCTGCGCCTTAAGAATAGTGCTTCCACGCTGACTGCATTCATCAATCACATCACATATTCTCTTTCCGTTCTTTGTGACGATAAAGGCTACTTTGCCTGAATTCATACCGTATATCATTTTATCAATGACAACCGCAGACAATATATTCACTATCATGCCGTAAATCATTCCGTCAATATCCCTAAACAAAAATCCTCCCACCAGAATAATTCCGACATCAGTAAGAAAAGAGATATTTCCCATCGACAAATGAGGCCTCAATGCCTTTACAGCCATGATGATAAAATCAGCTCCTCCTGTTGAAGAATTTCTTGTATAAATCATGGCATACCCTATTCCGCAAAAGACACCTGTGCACAATGCTGCAAGCAGTCTGTCGCCCTGATACACCGGAAATAACGGTGCAATATAGTCAACAATAAACGAAGACAAAAGCATGCAGCGGATTGAGCTTACAAAGAATTTCCTGCCCAATAATTTGCAGCATAATATCGCAACCGGAATATTAAGCAGCACCGTTGATAAGCCAATGGAAATATTAAACAGCCGGTATAAAATAATCGAAATACCTGAAAAGCCTGTCATAGGAAACTCAGCCTGCAACGCAAAGTTATATATACCTATTGCATAAAAGATGCTTCCTGCAAGCTCCCACATAATCTGTACCAATAATTCTTTTTTCTTATTCATATTGCACCTATCCTCCAAAATAAATAAGCGCCCGGAAACAAATCTTACAGTGTAAATTACTGCACCTACGATTTGCTCCCAGACGCTTTAACCACTCATCCGGTGAAGAGTGAACGTTTTCTGATGTATGCAATTATTATATTTGAGATGTTAAATTAAGTCAAGCAGGAATCATCAATCGGAACATTGTATTCCTTTTGAATTAAGACACCCTATGATAAACTAATCATCCACTTGCGCCTCTTAAAAATGACAAGTGATACCACCAGCCTGAATATTTCTTCCGTGGTAAGCAATGTATACACACCAACGATGCCCCACTTAAATACATACGCTGCAAGCAGACACAGTGGGATTCCGATGCACCATGTGCCGACAATATCAATCACCATAATGATTTTGGTATTGCCGCCGCTTCTTATAATTCCACCGCCAAGTATCATATTTTCCACCTTAACCGGTGCATACAGGGCAAACACAATAAGCAGCAGCTTTCCAAGCTCTTTTACGCTGCCATCTACACGATACAGCCCGGTATATACTCCTGCCAGAAGAATGAGCAATGTCGATACAGCTACCGCTCCGGCTAAGCCTGCATACATTATCTTCTTCGCTTCTGTGTAAGCCTCATCGTATTCTTTCCTGCCAAGCCTCTTACCGACCATCACACCTGCAGCCGCTGACAAACCGCTAAGTGCCCCTACGATAAGCCCCTGTATCGGGCATGTAAGTGTGTATGCCGCCAGGTTTGATGTGCCCAGATGACCATAGACGGCAGACTCCACATTCTGTCCGAGGCTCCACAAAAACTCACTGATTAGAATTGGCATAATCATGATAAGATAATCTTTTATAGTAATTTTACTGAAATGCAATGACCATTCCGGTTTATCTCCATCCTTCCTGATACATAAAGCAAATCCGATGACAATAACTACAAGATTAAATAACTGCGAAATAAGTGTTGCAATCGCAGCTCCCTTTATTCCCATACACGGCAATCCCAATTTTCCAAATATCAGCAGATAATTAAGACCTGTGTTTACAGCAACTGCCCCAAAGCTTGCTAAAAACGGTATCGTGGCATGCTCCTTACAGCGCAGCCATGAGGATAAAATATTGCTGACTGCCATTGGAATATAGGAAAACGCTACAATCCTGAAATATACCGCGCCGGTATTTACAATACTCACATCCTTTGTATACAGACCGAGAATCCACGACGGAAAAAAACTGCTGCAAACAGGAATAAGGCTGATATCATAATTCCACAAATGAGACTCACATCAAAGCTGCACCATGCCTCCTTTGTATCCTCCGCACCAATAAACTGCGCGATCAGTATTCCCGCAACCGTGCTCACTGCACCGATTACCACTGAAAAAATGAGAGAAAAATTTCCACATAATCCAACTGCCGATATATTAGTCTCTCCCAGCTGTCCTATCATAATCTGGTCTACAATTGAAAAGGATGCCTGCAGCATGCTTTGCAAGGTAACAGGAATTGCAATTTTACACAATGATTTCATAAACTTTGACATTATAATTTCCTCGTACTTTCTCTTTTTATTAACTCAACCGGCAACACAATTTCTGTCTCACATTCCGCGCCATCGCGCATTGCCTCAAGGCACTTGATTGCAGTTTTTGCCCTAAGAGGCGCCTCCTGATGAATCGTTGTAAGCGCAGGATTACTTTCCCTGCTTGCCAGATTGTCATCAAAACCTATTATCTGGATATCCTTTGGAATTTGTATGCCTTTTCTGTCTTTGGTATTTCCCATCTTAATGTTTCCCCCGCTCCAAAGGCTTTGCTAAAGCCCTCGATGCGCTCTTTATCCATGCAGATGAAATTATCCGCTATGCACAATGCTTTTTTATGTCCCAGCTCCTTTAAATATTTCCCCGCCTGATAACCACCATCATAATGATTGATGACCAGATTGACCACCTTGGAGCATTTTTCAAAATAACCGTCATACACCACAAACGATATCCGCATCTGGTTTCTCAGCTTCTCATAATCGGCTTCACAAAAGCCCATCAGAATCAGCCCATCCATATTCCACATGGATGCAAACACCGGAATCTCGCTGATGTCGGATGTCGTTTTTATCATCAGAAAATAGCCTTTTTCATTTACCTCATGAGAAAGAGCATTAAGCGATGACATCACAAATCCATCCTCTAAAACCCTGCCTTCATACTTTTCATTGTCATTCACCACCACACCGATGATTCTTGAATTATTTCTGGCAAGCAAAATGCCCGCCATATTTGGGATATACCCTGAGCGTTCAAGCTCCTGCTGGACACGTTTTACCGTTTCATCCGAAATTTTTTCCGTTTTGCCGTGAATCACCTTGGAAACAGTTGCCGTACTAAGACCAAGTGCATCTGCAACATCTGCAATCCGAACCCTGTTTAGTGCCATATCAATCTCCCTTTTTTCTTATCTTCTGATTATATGGTACAACAGAAATGTGGATTTTACAAAGGTTAAGCGCGTAACCCATCACAAAATCTACGTTTATTTTTTGTAACATTTGCATAACAAAAGGACCATGTATCTCTACATGATCCTTGTTTCAAAATTTATCGTATTTTGTAGAAACACCTTTCGCCTTATCTACTGGATATTTTTTCTCCGTAACATCCATTTTCTTATTAACAACATCAATAATATCGACACCCAATACCTGAGCCATCTGCAAACAATAATTTGTCACATCAGCTAACTCCTCAAGGACATCATCCATATCATAATTCACATCGTTCCATTGAAAGCACTCCAATAATTCATTAGCTTCAATCGAAATAGACTTTGCTAAATTCGATGGAGTATGAAACTGGTCCCACTCTCTATCTTCATTAAACTTCTTGATTCTTAATGATAATTCTTACAATCTTTCCATAACTAACCCTCCAACAAGCAAACAGCCTTAAAGTGTTGCTTCGTTTCTTCATCCTTAAACCAAATACCGAGCCCTTTCTTTGCTCTCGTAAGCATTACTCGATAAATGTTCAATAACAACTCCTGATTGTTTGCATTATTCTCAATTGAGTTTCTCAGCTGATAATCATATTGGGTAACCTTGTCGATGTTGAATTCCCAATGGTCTGTTCTCCATACGAGATCATCCCACCAAATAAAACCAACATAATCAAAGCCCAAGCCTTGTGCAGTATAAATACAACCAACCTTATCAATAGAATCTAAATACCACTTATACTGATCATCCCAAGGGTTCCATTGCTTTTGAAATACAGGATTAATCTTTGGTATTTTTATGTCTATTTCTGTCGGTTTGTTTCGGCTTTTCCACTCCCAACAGTATGATGCATAATATTTTGCACTCGGTGTGAAATTATGGCAATTATTCATCCATCTTTCTAAATCTTGAATATCGTCATAAACTTTTACGTCAATTCCCAAACCTACATCCTTTTGATACTCATCCCCATAAAGAAGCTTGTCTAATCTATCCACATAACTTCCCAATCCAGACCGCTTTTGATAATCTAATGGAAATTCGGTGAACTTGTATCCGTTCCTAACAGCAAAGTTTTTGAAATTATTTTTTTTACCTATTTCATTTCCTCTTACACGTTGTCTATCATCTTGAAGAACAATAACGATTTGAGCCGAACTAATTGCATTACTAAATTCCGTTATTCTATGTGCCTCATCAATTACCAATAAATCGTGTTGTCCTCTGACAGAATCCAAGAAAACAGCACGAATACCTGACTCATGCAAATACTGACACCCACTAATGCTAAGCTGACCATTAACAACATTACTATGATTACTAATTAATGCATCTGTATACTCTTTTGTCTGATTAACCGGATGTCTTGATAGATATGGATTTGTAGCATTCACCTTTATGGCTGGAAATCCATTATTGGGATAATACTCAACTCCACATCTGCTCCATTTTTTGAACTATTTCTTCACCCGATAGCCCATAAAGATTAGAAACCATTTCATTGTAAATCACCTGCTACACTCCTTCCTTTCTTACTCTGGAGAAATATCTTCATTTACTCCGCATCCTCATATTTTTCCAATATATTTATCAAAGTGTCCTTTATATGCTTTATATAAGTGTCATCGCCGTTTCTTCCAAGCACCTCAACGCACCCACTATACTGCAGAACCCAGAATGTAAAGCTATTAAGGTTTACCGTGCCTTTTCGATTATATGTATCTGTTTATAAGTCTGCTTAAATTATGCATTTCATTTTTTTGCAATTTCTCTTCCTATTACAGCCAACAGTATCCCATTCTATTCTTGCTTTAAAAGGTTATCATAAAACTGTTCAAATTCATCGATTAATTTATTTATTCTTTCACGATCATAAAATCCTTGAACTTTCCAAAACATAAGTATTTGTTTAAACTCTGCTTCACGTTCATCCACAAATCCTCTACTCAACTGTCCATTATATAATGCACTATCATCTTCAGAGCAGCCAAAACATGCTGTATCTTCAGTCAATCTAGAACAATCACCACAAGTAAGCTCCTTTTTTTCAGGAATAAAATAGCAATTGTTTTCAATGTTTATAGGAAACCATGAATTTGAGTATGAACATATTGCAGAGCCTGTTTCGCTGGTATTTGCTATGTTTTTTCTATATTTACAATTTTTACATTTCATTTTATCTAGCACCTTGAACTATTCGGAAATTCCGAATAGTTGCCGTCTCTTATAATTAACTATCTGCATAAATTTTTTTAATATGTTCATTTATTGTCGGTAAACCAACGTCATACAATGTGGCCATCATTCTCTGTGTCAGCCATATATTTTCATCCTCATCCTTTGCCACTGGAATATACACATTATATTCCCCTACAAATTCTCTGTCAATTCTCGAAAACCCTTTATAGCTTATATGATTCAAATGTCACTCTTTTATATTGTTTTCAACTCTTTACAGCACTACGATATCATCATATAAGCAATAAAACAGATCATCTACTTCCGTATCCTCGTGAAAATGCCCGAAATACCATGCTGTAAAAGCTGTATTATCAGCTACTCTCTGGAGATACTGTCTTAACTCTACTACATCACCGCATATAATAAGATAATCTTCCGATGTATATTCACCTTCATGTTCATTAAATAATTTAACAATCTTGTTAATATCAATCATCCCATGAGTATCTCCAGCTATAATAAAGCTCATAGTTTTTGTCATTCCTTTCGCTTCGCTCAAGGCACAAACAAGTTATGAAAA
>ERZ1034713.293-NODE-293-length-31247-cov-35.411772_pt1 | contig 31247 bp, 28 predicted proteins | sample MGYA00520692_ERZ1034713 | MGnify/ENA primary metagenome ERZ1034713 (study PRJEB33766, sample SAMN09781717) | gut metagenome | biome: gut microbiome | host: Homo sapiens | place: Madagascar | study: EMG produced TPA metagenomics assembly of the PRJNA485056 data... | reverse complement strand
CCGAACTGGAATTTCCCCCGGACTGATTTTTGCCGCCTGCGGGCGGCGTACATAATTCTCTTCTCTGTTAGTTCAATATGTGGTATAATCAAGTTAATTAGTTAGCAATGCTATAACAAGGAGCAATGTTATGAATACGAACGAATTAGAGAAGTGCCTAACAGAATATATAAATGCTACTAATAGCGTGCCTACTTCTTTAGGAGACTTGAAAATCACTAATCACAATCGCCTTGGACAAGGAGGCAATGGATTAGTATATTTAGCAACGGTTAATGGCAAAGAAGTTGCAATCAAATTTCTGGTCTCCGATTCAGAGAAAAAACGAACTCGCTTTAAATCAGAGTATTTCAACACAAATTATGTCAGGAATGAGTTGTGCAACATTGTTAATATGATCCAGTATGGGGAGTTCGAAATACAAGAAGGTGTTCATATTCCTTATATCATAATGTCTAGATATATTGAAAATCTAAAAAAATACAGAAATGAAAAAGAGAATATTAGTGAGGGTGATTTCACAAAACTTTGGAATTTCCTTTGCGATACATTAAATTCGATACACCAAAAAGGCATCTTGCACCGAGATATTAAGCCTGAAAATATTCTAGTAGACGAATGCGGGCAATTTGTGCTGTCTGACTTTGGAATTGCACATTATGAAAAAGATGTTTTTCCTATAGACAATAAAACAGGCAATCGTGAAAGATTAGCTAACATTGAATTTTCCGCTCCAGAACAAATAAGTAATCAGTCCAAGGTAACACAAGCCGCAGATATATATTCTATGGCTCAGATTATGTATTGGTTTGTTTTCGGAACCGTAAACCGTGGAACAGATGCGGAGTACATCTCTAATAAATACAATTGGGACGATGCCGTCATTTATGATCGAATCATTAACAAATGTCTCAGAAATCATCCAGAAGAACGTTTTCAGTCAATAGATGAAATCGTACAGTTCTTTGAACGCGAAGAACGCGAAAAATATAAATCCAAAGAAATCGATTCATTTGATGACATGTATACGTTTCATAGCGCCATTTTATCTGTCGTTCCTGAATTCTATAACCACGCTTTGTCTATTTCAGATAAAGACGTTATGTGTCAGCTATTTGAGAGTATCTTTGCACAAAAATATAATCGAGAACTAGAGTTTAATACAGGGGTAGCAAACAACTCAGTGTCTTCAATAATCAGGTTGGAAAACAATGATTTTCTAATGAACTATAGACAATTAAACATTAAGAATATTTGGGGGCTGCTTACTGACGATGTTTACGATGATATTTTATTATTAGAAGTAGACAACTCATTACCATATACTATTAATGGTACAGCACATCAGGCTGTTGCAGTAATTGAAAGCAATACATTTGTTCCAGTCGAGTCAATTTCAAGTGGCTATGTCAGATACAACGGAAAGGTCTACAAAGCATCGGATTTGAAAATCCAGGAGCGCTATGTTTTAAACGATTATAAAATTTTCGCCATAGCCCCATTTCACAACTGCACTGTTATTGATAAAAACGATGGAGTTCTATGCGAAATGCAATCGATAGACAAAGTATGCGACAAAGATATCTATGACTTAAAAAAGAAAATACACATGAATAGGGAGTATGATATTTCTATAAGGTTATAATCGTCCTTCTCTTCAACTTAGAATTTCCGTTCCTTATTCAAAAAACATCTTCCCATCTATTAAAACCCTAACACCACTACTGAACACTGAAATAAACTTACATATTGTTTATAAGCGAGTGACCTGAAAAGGCCGCTCGCTTTTTTGTTTACCATGAACTTGAAGGGAGGAACGCTGTGCCAAGTAAAACCGAAGAATACCTTGCTCTTGCCCAGCGCACGGCCAACGGCTTGACCCGGTACTGGAAAAGCTGGACGGACTACCTGACCACCGCATCCCGGCTGTACAAGTACCCCTTTGCAGACCAGCTGATGATCTACGCCCAGCGCCCGGATGCCACCGCCTGCGCCGACTTTGACATCTGGAACAACCGGATGAACCGCTATGTGCGCCGGGGTGCCAAGGGCATCGCCCTGCTGGACGAATCCAGCGGATTCCCCCGGCTGCACTACGTCTTTGACGTAAGCGACACCGGGGTGCGCCGCAATTCCCGTAACTCAGAGGTGTGGCAGTACAACGATGACCTGAAGCAGCCGGTTTCGGAAATGCCCGCCGCCACCTACGGCATCAGCGGGGAGCGTGTCAGCCAGCAGCTTGCAGATGTTGCCGGGAAACTGGTGGCGGATTACTGGGACAACAACGGCGGGGACATTCGTGCCATCGTTGACGGCTCGCTCCTGATGGATTATGATCATGCCGGGGTGGAGATGCAGTTCAAGTCTGCCGCCGCCATCAGCGTCACCTACACGCTGCTGGAACGCTGCGGCTTTGAGCCTGCCGGGTGGTTCGACAAGGACGATTTTCAGGCAATCTACAATTTTTCTACCCCGGATGCCGTTTTTGCCCTCGGCGCTGCCGTCAGCGACATGAGTCGGGAGGTGTTGCGGAACATCGAGCGTAAGATGATCGTTTTCCCGTTTTGGCTGTTTACGGCTTTCCTTGCGCTGATGCTGAAATGGACGCTGAACCTGTCGGCGTTCGTGCTGGCACTGCCCATGCTGTACATTTTCGGCTGCGGTCTTTATACGCTGTACTGCCGGGAGTGGCTGCAGTTTTTGATTTTACTGGTGGCAGAGTTTGGCTGCTTCCTGTTCATCACCGCCGGAACGGTCATCGTGGAAGCCGTGGAATGGTTCAGCGGTTGGATTGCAGAACTGTGATGAGCAAATTCCCTGCACATTGCCCGTATTCTTCCGTTGATTCTTTGAGTTTTGCGATTTATAACCGCAAAGCTTATTGATTTTGCATTGACTTTGCGGTAAACTATCCTAGACAGGAGGCGATTCCGATGATTTACCGGCCTTTATATGTAAACCAAATCATGGCATACACCGACACCCCCTTTGTAAAAATACTGACTGGTGTGCGCCGTTGCGGAAAATCCACGATCTTGAAAATGATTATGGAAAAGTTGAAAACCGAGCGAAGCATTCCCGCCGAACGCATTGTCAGCTGCCGCTATGATTCGATGGAGTATGCGGACATGACGGCGAAACAGATGTATGCACAGCTCAAAGCGCAGCTCTCCACAAATGGAAAGACCTATCTTTTTCTCGACGAAGTTCAGGAGATTAAAGGTTGGGAAAAGGTTGTCAATTCGCTGGCCTCTGACTTTGATGTTGACCTGTATGTCACTGGTTCTAACTCCCATATGATGTCCTCGGAAATTTCAACTTACCTCACAGGACGATATGTTGCTTTCCGCATCTATACGTTGTCTTTCAGCGAATACCTGACGTTCAAACAGCAATACGCTACACTCAGCGATCCGAAAGCCGAACTTGCCAACTACGTTCGTCTGGGCGGTTTTCCTGCCACACACTTGCAGGCATATGCGCCGGACGAAGTTTACACGATCGTCCGGGATATTTATAATTCCACTATTTTCTCTGATATTGTCCGTCGGAATCAGGTCAAGAAAATCGACCAGCTGGAGCGCATCGTCAAATACACGTTTCAAAATGTCGGCAACACGTTTTCTGCCAAGTCGATTGCGGATTACCTGAAATACGAGCGTCGTGCCATTGACAATGAAACCGTCTACAGCTATCTCGAAAAGCTGGAAAATGCCTATTTGCTGCACCGCTGTTCCCGCTATGACCTGCGTGGCAGAGAAATTTTAAAAACACAGGAAAAGTTTTACCTTGCAGATACCGCTTTACGATACAGTGTTCTCGGTTATAACGCCGACAGCGTTGCTGCCAGCCTTGAAAACATTGTCTATCTGGAACTTTGCCGCCGGAGATATACTGTCCAAATCGGCAAAACACCCGATGGCGAAATCGACTTTGTTGCTGTGCGCCAGAACGAAAAGCTGTATGTTCAGGTCACACAGCAGATCGATTCCATAAACACAGAAAAGCGTGAATACGAGCGTCTACTGGAAATCCACGATAATTACCCCAAATATGTTCTCACCACCGATGCTTTTGCGGGCGGCAACTATGAGGGGATCAAAACTATGCACATTGCAGATTTTCTTCTGAGTTCGGAGTATTGAACATTCACGCTTTCCATCAAAATGCCGCCACTGTGCGGCATTTTCTTTTTGCCGGGAGGTGGTCAAACTGGCTGCAACAAGATTGATTGCACTGCACAAAAACAAGGGGAAATCCGTTGCGGCCTGCCTGAAAAGCCGCACGGATTACGCCCAGAACCCGGACAAGACACAGCAGGGCGAACTGGTCAGCAGTTACGAATGCAGTCCCCTGACCGTGGATGAAGAATTTATGCTCTCCAAACGCCAGTATGAACTGATGACCGGGCGCAGGCAGAAAAGCGATGTGATCGCCTACCAGATTCGTCAATCGTTCAAGCCCGGAGAGATCACCGCCGAGGAAGCCAATAAGGTCGGTTATGAGCTTGCCATGCGGTTTACCAAGGGCAAGTATGCTTTTATTTTTGCGACCCATACCGACCGGGGACACATTCATAATCACATCTTCTACAACTCCACCGCACTGGACAGTACCCGGAAATTTCGGGATTTTTTGTTGTCCGGGCTGGCGGTGCAGCGGTTGAGCGATTTGATTTGTCTGGAACATCAGCTGTCCGTCATTGAAATCAAGCCGTATCGGGAGCGGCAAAAGCGCACCCTTTATCCACCCAAAGAAAGCAATCGTGACAAGCTGTGTTCTGTAATTGACGGCATCCTGCTCAACGAGAAGCCTGCAAATTTTGAAGCCTTTCTTCAAAAGCTGGAACAGCAGGGCTATGAAATCAAACGAGGAAAGCATACTTCGGTCAAAGGCGCACGGCAGAAACGCTTTATCCGTTTTCGGACACTGGGCGCAGGGTACAGCGAAGATGAGATCAAGGCGGTCATTGCAGGAGAAGCCGAACACCGCCCGCATCAGAAGCAGCCACCGAAAGAGCAGCCGTTCCACCTGTTGGTGGACATTCAGGCAAAGCTCTCCGAGGGCAAAGGCGAAGGCTACGCACGGTGGGCAAAACGCTATAATCTGAAAGAAATGTCCAAGACCCTGATTTTCTTACAGGAAAATAAAATCGGCAGCATCGAAGAAATGCAGGAGCGTGTGGATGCCGCTACTGCTCGCTATCATGAACTGTGCGATTCCATCAAGGCTGCAGAGCAACGTATGGCAGAGATCGCAGTCCTGCGGGCGCACATCGTCAACTACGCTAGGACACGACCTGTGTATGATGCCTATCGTAAGGCTGGGTACAGCAAGAAGTTTTTGGAAGAACACCGGGAACAAATCACGCTGCACCGGGCAGCAAAAAACGCTTTTGACGAAGCGAATTTGAAAAAGTTGCCAAAGGTAAAAGAACTGGATGCCGAATACTCCGCACTGCTTTCGCAGAAGAAAGCAGCATACCCAGCCTACCGTAAGGCACGGGATGAAATGCAGGAATTGAAAAAAGCACAGAAAAATGTGGAGCTGTTCTTCGCTGAGGAAAAAGACCCCAAGGAAAAATCGAAGACCCGCTAAACAGAAAACGCCGAGGATTCTTCCCATTTGGGGGAGAGTCCTCGGTATTCTTTTTCGTTAAAGAAGCATTTGGTACAAATGCGCAGCCTGCATCCGGCGGATGCAGTACACAAAGGGTTTGGGACTATCCTAACAAGCATTTTGCAACGCAAAAATGGCGTTTGTATATACGGACGCCCTGCTTGCGACGTAGATGTTTCCATCAACTACTGCGTCAGAAATTTTAAATCATTTCAACTTTGCGAGGATATCGTCTGCGCTCACACCACTGGCCAACAGCTTTTTCAGCACGTCCTCTGCTTCGGCTTTCTTTGCCGATTCTGCTGCTTTGGTTTCAGCTTTGATCTTTTTAGCCTCAATTCTGGCGATTTCCTTGTCGATAGATTTCAGCTCTGCCTTCTTGGTTTTCAGGTCGGCTTTCAGCGCATCGATATTCGCAGTGATGGATGCAATTTCGGCGGCAGCGGCTTCCTTTGCAGTCTGCTTTTCAGCGAGCTGTGCAGCAAAGTCAACGGTTGCTTTTACGGTCTTGGGCTTGTTCTTGCTTCCTTTGGGACGGGGCATAGGGGACACCTCCAATGTTTTTTTGATGGCTTCAGTATAACACTCGTCTTTTATGTTCGCAAGAGGTGTATTTTGTAGAATGAAAATATATCTTTATTTAAACAATAGATCGATTCAAATTGTGCAACCATTCAGGAATTGCGCTGTAATCTCTTACCCACAGAATGTTAATTCCGATGCGATAAAAATGATTTTCAATTTGAAGCCGATCTTTTGTTGTGAACTGTTTTGGCACCACAGCACCAGATGCATCGGTACTTTTGTACATCATAGGTAAAATAGCATAATGCTTCGGTGGATTATACGCTGTGATTTCCAAAAGCCTTCGGATATTGGGATCACTTAAACTGCATCCAATAAACAAACATATATTTTCTCTGAAGAAAGAAAGCTGACTTGCAATCGGCCAACTATAAGGCTGATTATAAAGCATATTATAGTCAGCTTCTGTCAGGCAGATTGATCTTATATGGAGTGTATCCAATTGACTTTTTGTTGCAACTTTTGGTAAAAATCCGTGCACATGATAGAGCCGTAAACTTTGATTTGGTTGTCCATTCACGCCATAAAAATCCGCACTCGCCTGACCATTTGAGTATCTAACCTTCGTTGTGAACATGGAACAGCACTTTACTCCACGCCACTCTAAATACTGTTCAAGGAAGTCATCGTAATTATAGGTTAAAATCCTAAAGTTTTGATCTTTTAGGCATTTTTGAGCCAGTTGCGCAATCTCCCCTAACTCGGTATTCACATCCAGTTCCCGCGCCTTATCATATAAACTTTTATGGATTTGCCAAGCAAAGGTTTTCTCATCTGCCCAGACGTCTTTGCATAACTGAGCTGTTGTAAGACTTGTCCCTCCAACTTCCTGAAAAACCGCCTCGGAATCATCCAAAAGATGTTGCCTTTCAATTTCCGTCTGAAACTCTCTCAGCAATTCATCCCAAGTTTTTGCTCCCTGTTCCTTCGAAACACCCGCACCCAGCACAATTGCAACGCCCTTTTTCTCTTCGATGTAGGTACGTATTGCATTTGTATAAATGTCGTTGTTTTTTTGATATAAATCATCTCTGTACAGATTTTCGGAAATTTGAAACTTTTCTTTGTCTTGTGTAGTTCTTTTACGGTCAATATTCCATGAACACACATGACCATACTCAGCTGGATACTCTTTAATCCATTTGTTTATCTCATTGATATCCCATACTGTAAGGTCTAATTCTTCAGCAGATGTTCTGGCGTTTACAATGAAGATAGTTTCCGCCTCATAATTTTTTCTATAATCATCCGCGATTGTTTGGATTCGTTTTTCCAGCTGTGTAGTACCAGCCTAGAAAACGACCAACCTTGTAGGCGTGGTCGGCGGTCAGAGTGATTCCGGCTTCGCCACGGAAGCCATCCGTTCCAAAATACTTTCCCATTATAATTCTTCCTATTTCCCAAAAGTAAACTTTTAGCTTTATATGCTTTAGCCGGAAAATCCGTTGCCTGCTGCTCACCACGGAGAGGTCGCATACTTGAGTAGCACAGCCATGCTGATGCATGGCCGATAGTTTTTAGCTCCGTTTTATCAATGGTTGTTCAATCAACCGATTTCGTATCATATCAATTATCGTGCAAACGAAATAAATTATCATCACTGAAACAATGGCATGAATTATAATGTTGCCTTCTGGGTATGCACCAACATTATTGCAAACATCCACCCATAACCAGCGCCGCATCGTATCACTGTTCGCATGGATCAACAAAACTCCAAACGTAGAAGCGGCAATTGTGTTGATTGCCTTACTATACCCTATCTTCAGGTTCTTAAAGAAAAGGAACGCGCTAACACCAGTTATCAATGCTAGTACTTTATTGGAATCCGCCACAAAGTAGTAGCAGATTCCAATCTCTTTTCCGATGAAGCGACTGACTATTGCCAACACAATGACACTCATCCAAGAAAGCAACAGAGACGCGCCTGCCAGAAATCCGGTAATTTTTGTGCTGCTGAACCAATCTTTGGGATACAGTCGAATATACGATGCTATCACATAGAGAATGCTGAACCATGTAACATAATTGAACACAACATTCGCTTTTGCAAAGGAAGGCAGGAATACATAAATGCCTATGCACCATGCCATCAGCATAAAGTGCTCTTTTTCTGTCAGTGCATGAATCAACTTGTTTAGGAACGGAATCAACAGATAGAATAACAAAAAGCAACTTGTAAAATTATCCGCTACTGTAAAAAATGGAAATATCATTTTCAGGAATTCCTTGACAGAAAATGCTTCATAGCCAGTGAAAAAGAAAAGACACCAGATTGCCACCGCATAAAAGTACCTTTCTCCCAACAGCTTAAGGAATTTATTCTTTGTAATTTCCGAGGTACACATAAAGTACCCCGTTATCAGTACAAAGCAATTAATACCTGTCTTGCCGCCCCAGCCAAATAACAGTAAGAAATAATCTTGAAAACGCAACGTACTTTGCGCATCAATACAGTTCATCAAACCCGAATTGACAACATAGTGATGCGCCACAATCATCAGCATCGAGAGTATTCTGAAAAGTTCAATGTTAGAACTTCTTTTTTCCCCCCCCCCGAATTTATTTGTCTTTACCGTAACTGCATCCATCTCTAATCCTCACAAAAAAATTTCCTTGATTATCCCAAAATCACATCACAGATACGATCCACATCTTCAAGTGCTAGGTCTGCGTACAATGGCAGAGTCAGCACACGCAATGCCAAGTGCTGTGCAACAGGCGTTTTTTCAGTGCCGGCTGTCGGATAGTTCCGATAGCATTCAAAGCTGTTGGTCAACGGATAGAAGTATTTCCTTGCCGTGATGCCCTGCTCAGACAGCATCTCAAAAATCTCGTTCCGGGTGTACTTGTAGCCATCAAACACGACCGGGAAGTAGGCGTAGTTGCTCTCTACATTTTCCTGAATCGCACTAAGTTTGATACCTTCCACACCGGAAAGGCGCTCACGGTAATGTTCCACGACCTTCTTGCGTTTGGCGATTTCCTCGTCCAGATGCCGCAGGTTGCAGATGCCCATCGCTGCCTGAAATTCATTCATCTTGGCATTGCCACCTACGAAGCAAACCGATTCAGGACCATGGATACCAAAATTCTTCTGGTCGTTCAGCAGCTGCACCCAACTATCATCTTTAAAGCAGACTGCACCGCCCTCAATAGTGTTGAACACCTTAGTTGCATGGAAGCTGAACATAGAAGCATCGCCAAAGCAAGCGGTAGATACGCCCTTGTACTTCACAGCAAAGGCATGAGCTGCATCGTAGATCACCTTCAAGCCATATTTCTTTGCAATTCGATCAATTTCCTCAACATCGCAAATGTTGCCATACACATGTACCGGAACGATGGCTACCGTGCGGTCGGTGATAAGACTTTCAATCTTCGTCACATCCATGGTATAGTCTTTATCGTTCACATCGCAGAACACCGGCACAAGTCCGTTACGAACGATAGCATGGGTGGTAGAAGCAAAGGTAAAGGGCGTAGTAATCACCTCACCACCCTCCGGCAGGTTCAGGGCAGCAATGGCATTTTCCAGAGCCAGGTGACCGTTCGTATAAAGTGCCACATGAGGCACGCCCAAACAGCCCTCCAGTTCTGCCTGCAACTGCTTATGCTTTGCGCCCATATTAGTCAGCCAGTGGCTTTCCCAAATAGGACGGAGTTCTTCTACGTATTCATCTAAACTCGGCATAGACGACCGAGTGACTAAAATTTTATTACCCATATTTCCTCCCCTATAATCAGATGCAATCTAGTAACGCATCTGTAACATCTGTTTTCTGAATATTCCAGTCTTTTCCTAGATTATTATTTAAAACTTTTTTATAGAAACTGTATGCAACACTGACGTCAACAAAAGAAAGTCCAATGGAATTGAAATAGCAAATTTCATCATCACTTTCTCGACCAGGCTTTGTTCCATCTATAATGTCAGCGATATTGGCATATATATCACTGTCTTTAAGTAATCCCTCTTTATACATCCGAGCAATAGTTGGTGAGCCTCGATGTTTCAAAGAATGCCAGTTATCGCAAACAATCTTTGTTGCTTTTTGTGGAACAGCGTATTCATCTTCCCATCCACCTACATGACAATAATAAGCTCCCTTTCTTACAGCACCTGCTTTTAGAAGAGGTTCCTGGCAACTTACCGCTGTAACAATTATATCTGCGTTCTGAGCAGCCTTGTTATAATCCGAATTACACGAAACGAAATCAACATCGGGATACTTCTTTTTCATTGCATCAATAAATTGAATTTCTCCGTGTTCACTTCTGGACGCCACATAACAAGTATCTATTTGCGGGAACATTTGCTTAATTGCAATAAAGTGAGCTTTCGCCTGTTCTCCAGAGCCAATCGTTCCATATGTACGACTGTCTTTACGAGCCAGATATTTTGCACCAATAGCGCCCATACAAGCCGTGCGTAACGCTGTAATCAGCGTACCGTCCATCACTGCAATCGGAAATCCCTGCTCTAATTCTGATAAAATAATTACACCAGAAACATTTTGGGATGAAAACTTACATGGGTTTTCTGGAAAAACGGATACCCATTTAACTCCGCAAACTCCATCGTTCATCAATGTTGACGGCATGCAGTTAATTCTATCCTGCGTTTTTTGATTAAAAATCTGCGAGATTTTGTCCGGAAGCAGAACACCACCGTTTTTATAATCGACGAGAACATCTTCAATCACACGAATAACCTTCTGAATATCACAACATCCTGCCGCAATAATATCTTCCATGGATATTAATTTTACTGTCAAATCGTTTTTCAAGAATGCCCTTCCTCCATTATATAATCCTATCTACTGAAAACTTTTCAAATTGCATATTATTGCCTAGCGTATCGATTACAAATATGCTATTCTGCAACATTGAAATTTCTCTTTTGAGATTTTCAGTTGTATCACAAAGAATGTCTACCTCAGCCATTCTTTGATTTACATCATAGCTCCAAGCAATCTCACTTCCGACCTCACATCTTGGAATCAGTGAAACCACGCTACAATCACCGGTTCTGTCAAATCCCCGCATTTCTGCAACCTTACCTGCTTTTAACGTAGGGAACAAAACCGCTGCGCGTTTTCCATTCAGGTTAACGCCATCAGCTAAAGGCTTCATATTACCGCAATTACCTTCTAGTGCGTAATGAACCATTGCCTCCATCAAATCTATTCCAAACTCTTTTGTGTACACTCGTTCGTAATCAACGCCCGGAAATCTTAATCCAGGGTCGAAGAATCTGAACTTTCCATTATCTTCAAATCCCTGCATAAAAATAGGGCCATTCTTATAACCCATTGCTTTAAACATCTGCACAACATTTTGATGTGCAGATGTTAAATATTCGTGCGTAAACCTTGACGGAGAAACAGCACAGGCCACAACTTTTTCGAGATGGTTTTCTTCGGAACCACAGTAGCTGTCTACCGTTCTGATTAAATACGCTTCGCCATCCACAAAGAAATATGTGACCTGGAACTCATGAGCCCCCTTCATATACTTTTCGATAAGGATATCCCCATTTGAAGATTCACTCTTTGCAAAACTAATTGCATCTTCAAGCTGTTCTACCGTGTAGCACACGGACTGTCCACGCGATCCTCTGCTATCAACTGGCTTAACAAACAATGGAAATTCTGCTCGTCCTGACAAAGCTTCTTCTTCCGTGTATTCGGGGATGACATCAACACCGTTCTCCATGCACATTTTTTTGAATGCATGCTTATCAGTCATACAGAAAAATTGATTTTTTGTTCCGTAGCATGGTAAATCAAGTGCATCGCAAATCTGTTGATATGGTCTTTGGCATGGGTCAATATACCCGCAAATGACACCATTTACTTGCTCTTGCCTACACCGCTCCACAATTTGATCTACATCCTTGATATTAAGCATCCATGCTTCATCTGCGACTTTCTTTGCAGGAGAATCCATGAGATAATCTGTAACAATTGTGTACACGCCCATCTTTTTAGCTGCTTCAACCAGCTTTATCTGTTGGGCGGTTCCACCAAGAATCAATATTTTTTTCATTATCTCCATCACCTTTACTTTCTTGCAATTTTTTTCAAGACAGGGCGAATCATGCCCATCAAATAGTCATAGGATTCCAAATGTATTGCAGCCGATGCTCCAATGTAAATTGCCGCCCCCATCGGGATTTGAATCAGTAGAGTCACGGTATTTGACAGGTGAAGCAGGTCAACAAGATTCACGCAGCATCCCATAAAGATTGCTAAAGCAATGCCCGGCAGGATATCCTTCAACTGATCCCAATATCGATAATTCAAAAGCTTACGATTGGGCCATGAATTGATAATTTGGCTTGTTACACTGCTGATCAGTAAGCTATAAGCCATTGCCATAACGCCAAACCACATGGTAGAAAGCAGCAGCGTCATACCAACAATCTTCTTCGCAATTTCGAGCTTCAAAAACAAATCGCTGCGCCCCATTGCTTTGATTGCATTCAGGTTTGCTGTGTGAATCGGATAGAACATATAAGTAATGCAGAAAATGCGTAAAAACGGGACGCATGGTAGCCATTTATCCGTCAAGGCCAACCGAACAATCGGCTCTGCACAGAATGCTAATCCCATCATCAGCGGAGCCATAATATAGGTGCTGGTTTTTATAGCCCGGCGGGTCATGGACTTTACTCGACTAGCGTCATCTTGCACGCCTGCCATCGTTGGCAGAAGAACGCTGTCAATGGACGTGTTGATATTGTTTGCAATCACACTTGGGAACTTATCGCCTTGGTTGTAGTACGCCAAATCTGCAGAAGAATACATTTTACCGATGATCAGGCTGCGAATATTACCATAAAGCGTATCCAAAAGTGCTGACGCTAACATTTTCCATCCGAATGAAAGCAGTCCTTTTAGTCTTTCCCAAGAGAACATCTTCTTCGGCCGCCATTTAACCGTCAGCCACAATATCAAGGTATCAATGGCTGTATTGGACAGCTGCTGCGCCACAACAGCCCACACACCAAAACCCGCATACGCCAATCCAATACCCAGGAACGCCGAGAAAACAGTTCCGCCCAATGTCGCATAGAAGAAACGCTTAAAAAGCATATTCCGTGACACATAGGATTGCTGAATGCCCTTCACACCAGAAATCACAATGGTCAAGCTGATAACACGGATAATCGGAGTCAGAGAGAAATCATTGTAGAAGTTGGCAATCGCCGGTGCCACTATAAACATGATGGTGTATAGGACCAGACAAACCACAAAATTGAAATAGAACACTGACGAAAAATCCAGATCATCAGCATCTTTTTTTTGAATCAGCGCCGTGCCCAAACCGCTGTCCACAAACACCTGCATAATGGTGGTAAAGACAGTAATCAGCGCAATCTGACCGTAATCTTCTGGCGCAAGGATACGGGCGAGGACGATAGATACGATAAAGGCTACAAGTTGAGCACCGCAACGTTCAGCAAAGCGCCAGAAAAAATTTTTAAGGATGCTATTATTTTTACTTTTTTCCATTTTTTCTAGTATCCTTTTTTTTGATTTACCTTAAGGAGTTTTTCTTTATACAGTTTCTGGCCTGCTTGCGGAAAGAATGCCGAAACCAATAGTACAATTCGGTGCCTTAACGGAAACGCTTTAAGCAGCTCTTTGGATTTTGGCTCAAACAATTCCTTTGTTCTGCCTTCAAGCAACCAGATTGTCTTCATATAATACGCATATCTCTTGCAGCAAATGTCATGGAATCTGTGCTTTGTAAATTCATCATACAGCAGAATCGTTTTTGCCATTTGTTTGTTAAACTTTATTTTCTTTTCGACAACATTTCCACAATTTTGCATTTTAGACCAGCTAGATGGAACACCCCGTCGATAGCAAGACATTTTATCTTGGATATAATAAACTGGTCCGAGTTGAGCGAAATAAAGCATATATGTTTCATCGCCTACGGGACATACCGTTTTAAATTCAGGTGGATTCTCTTGATATTCCACCCAGTGTTTTTTTTCAAACAAATAAGAACTAGTATGGAAGGAGTAGTTTCTTGTCATTTTTAAAAATTCTTGCGGCAAAATAACTCCTGTTGCCATATTTTTCGGAGGAAATAACACTCCTGTTTTTTCTTCATTTTCCATCACTTCTTCTACTCGATGCACACAAAAGAAGCATTCCTTGTGCTTTTCCAAAGCATCAACCTGTTTTTGCAATTTTTCCGAATCTGTCCAGTAATCATCTCCCTCGCATATCGCAACATACTTGCCCGTTATTTTGGGAAGTATGAATTCCTTTATTATATTTTTTCCTTGAGAGTGCTGATTTTCTTGCTGATAGATTGCATGAATAACATCAGGGTACTGAGCTTCATAATTTTTTATAATTTCTGCTGTTCTATCCGTAGATGCATCATCATGAACAATAACTTGGTACCTAAAGTCAGTCTTCTGGTTAATAAATCCATTCAACGTCTTTTCAATATATTTTTCATGATTATATGCTGTACAATAGATTGACACTACAATGTCATTGGTCATTGCATTATTCCTTTCTTCCTATTTATTGTTTAAATATGTACAACTAAAAATCAGAGTATACATTGCAGTCATCCCTGCATTGTATCCAAATGCAGTTCCTTTTATATTAAAGAAAAAATATGAAAACATCAGGAACATTCCAATAAAACTATATAATTGATTTTTATTTCTTATCAAAACACTACATTGCTTAATAATGGTTCCGTAAAACACAACACATCCGATAATGCCCCATATCCAAATCTCATTAATATATCCCACGTCCGAGTGATTATATCCTTCTGCCAAATACAACGAATGTCCTGTGCCAATTAACACTCTTGGAAAGGAGGGCAATTTCCAAAAATCATCATTAAACAGTGCGCTCATTGCGTCATTGCTATTGTCATAACTTTTATTTCCGGCAAGAAAGTTACTAACACTATTTATTCCCGACTGAAACCATCCTGCTGTATACTCATTTGTTGACATTATTTTTATAATTTCCATTCCGCTTAATATCAAAACAGAAATTGCAATCACCATTGTGAGTATTTTTTTAAAATCCCCCTTTTTTAATACGAAAATCATTGATAGCACAATTGCCATTGCGTAAACAATCAATCCCGTTCTTGAATTCAGCAGTGTCGCAATTGCAATTATTATCGATTTGATTATATATATTTTTTTCTTGACAACTCCATAAAAAAAACATATACCCGCAATTATTCCTATACCAAATCCAAAAACATCCACCAACGTAGAGGCAAACCCATAAGATCGTACCGTAATATACCATGTGTTTGAGTATAAATAGGATTCCGAGAACTGTTTCATAAAAAAAATAAAAAAACTCTTTACTGCTGGAAACAGAAAAGCCAATGCTGCACAAACACCTTCTATCAATCCCGCATTGATTAAGCTTTCTATCAAGAATTCGTATCCATATCCATCTCTGTCAGTTTTACATAGTAAATAAGTTACACATACCGAAACCGCAACAATTAGAACACCGTATTTATTTATAATAGATATATAATGCGATGTATTAACAATGTCACCGCAAAACATACTTACTGGCAAAGGCACGCAAACTGTGTACATTGCAAGTAAGGCCATTACTAAAACCCACTTATAAATTCCACTTCTTTTCAAAACAGTCCAGACTGTTCTTTTGTGTGTAGTTGCCAATATTAAAAAAGAAAAAACAGTTAAAAAGAGGTGAGGATATGGAATCAATGGTGGTGCAAAAATTAGAATAAACAAATATAGACTGCACAAAATTTTATCAATTTTTTCTTTTGTGAGCAGGATCTTTTTTTTTAGTAAAATAGTCATACGTTTTTCTCTCCATCACGGAAGTATGCATTCAAAAACCAAAATTGCCTTTCGACTTATCGGCATCTTCCATTTCATTAACTCCCAAAATGCTCCTCTTATATCTCTCTTTAGTTTTCTCTTCGTTTCAGCCATGAAAGGATCATGATGATCATACCCATTTAAACTCATTTGTGTCAGAAGGGTAAACCTTGCACGTTTGCAGTTCATCTCACAAGCATAACTATATTCCGGCGTAAACTGTTCTACCTGCTTTTGAACAATATCCCAAATATCCAATAAATCCAGTTTCTTTTTACTAAACCCGCTGTTTGTTACGCCCTCAATATTTTTGAAATAATTATAGAGCGGTGCATCTGTATAGACGGCTGCTTCGCATTTTCTCGCCAGATAGTAGCATGTCTCTACATCTTCGTTCATCCTACCCTCGACAAAGGAATAATCAACCAAAATATCACGCCGGATAATCGCTCCCCACACACTATGGGTATCAGGTTCTCCATTTAGTCGGAAGAAGCGGCTCATTAAATCCGCATTGGATAGCATCTTAGCATTCTGTTTCATCACGATCGATGCATCCGTGTATTTCTGAACTACTTGCATTCCTCCAATTGCCATCGGAACATTATATTGATTTGCCAAATCATACAGTGTTTTCAGCGCGGTTTTATCCAGCCAATCGTCACTGTCTGCAAAAGCAATCCAGTTTCCTTTTGCAATTTTCAGTCCTGCATTTCTAGCAGAACTTGCGCCGCCGTTTTCTTTGTGGATTACATGGATGCGATTATCATTTTTAGCCCATTCGTCACAAAGGCTCGGGCTGTTATCAGGAGAGCCATCGTCCACTAATATTAATTCAAAATTCTGATATGTCTGTTCTAAGATAGATTTCACACATCGATCCAAATATTGTTCTGCTTTGTAAACCGGAACAATCACACTAATTTCAGGCATAACATTCCTTTCCTTGCGTCCTCTTCATTTACTCGAAAACAAACCGTTGCAACCCATTTCGTGCCATTAGCGATTCACTATGAGTTACTTAACAATTTATGCTCTGTCTGCGTAAGGCTATTTTGTTTGCATTTTCTACTCATGTCAAAAAGTAAATCTCACACGAAAATTGATAAACTGATGCCCATAATCAGTGTCGTTTCTTGGCACACAATATAACAAAACTTCAACATAGACCTTTCCTCTTTTCATTTTCCAGATTGCGTGTTCTCATTTTACGAATGCAATACCTGATAAATCATTTTGCGCAACGTATTCGGCATTACGCAAATCAGTGCATGCGGCACTGCGCCCGTACAGAAATCCACTAAGTTTGTCCATCCGCTCTTATGTATCCACCAATGGAACCGTAGCATCACTTTTGCATATGCAGTTCCACCACGGCGGAGATACATATCGGTCGGTGTCCGCATATAAAGCAGCACATCCGGCAGATTTTGCGCCTTACAACCGTTTTGCAACATCCGAATCCATAAATAGTAATCTTCAAACAGGTGGTATTTTTCCTGATAACCACCTGCGCTCTCAACTGCGCTTTTTTTAAACATCACACATGGATGATTGAAGGGACATCTTTTCCGAGAATAACGTATAATTTCATCATTGTCACATGGGATTGTACGTCCACCTGTTATTTGGGCTGGACTGGTTACAAATTCCAAAAGCACCCCGCTTGTTATATCCAGTTCTGGATTTTTCTCGAATAGCTTGACCTGCTTCTCGCAACGATCTGCCACACTGATGTCATCACTATCCATCCGGGCAACCAACTCATTTTTACAATGCTTAATGCCCACGTTAAGAGCGTTTCCAAGGCCTCCATTTTTTGCCAATCGAATAACATTTAGGACGCTTCCCATTTCTTGCTGCTTGACTGCAATCACAGCATCCAGTTCCGGGGTCAATGTACCATCACACACCAGCACAAAATCATTCGTTGGAATAGTTTGCTTTTGAATGCTTTCTATTGATTGCCTGAGGTATTCCGCTCGCTCTTTGTAATAGACCGACATCAATACGGAATATTTATATTTCACTCTATTTTCCTCACACTTTCTTGATAACATAAACAGCCACGATTCTTGTACCTTTCTTGTTCAGGGCAAGCACAGCCATCTCTGCATCAATTGGATCTCTTCCAAGGTCGATTGCAGGTTGCGTTATATTCTCGCTACGCCTTGGATTATAGCAATGGACTGGAACATATTCTTCAACATTTGCAATATACCGAATTGCTCGCATATTCCCGGAATTTTCGCCTGCATTGTCCGGCTCAAACAGCAAACTTCCCTCAGAGTACGACAATTTACCGTTTAGATAAATGCCGTCCTGTGCGCTCATTCCTGCTACTTGATTTTCAAAAATGACATTTTGGGCTTTTTTCTCCAACGGTTTGCCCTGTTTTTTCACCGGATCCGCAATTGTATAAATTCCCTCATGGTATTCTGCTCCATCGCAGACTTCCCACTCTTTGCGGATGCCATTTTCAAATGCACTGTAATAATACACACCATCCTCGTGACGAAATTGCTCGGTTACAACAATGTAATGATTCATTGTCGGTTTTATACTCCACGAATTGCCTTCACTACTCACTTTTGCCTTTGCATTTTTAATAATGGAGTTGATGTCCAGCGGGTTTTCTCCGGTTTTCTCCCGTACATTTGAATTGTTATCTGTGCTTTCCGGCTGATTGCCCAAATCAACAACACCGAATACGAAGCCAGCCAAATCCAAAAAAAACGCAAGCATCAACGCAAACAGTGCCAGCCCCTTATAGGGACTCGTCAAATAAATCGTGCCCTGCTCCAGAGCATTGTGGGTATTGATGTATCTGCGCGTCACATTGTCCAGTGCATTGCAGGTAGTATCACGGTCAAACTCGGTCAGCTTTGCTTGCTGCGTCGCAGTCAGCTCGCTCACATCCGCAGACGAGCCAACAAACGATGGCAGTACGCTGATTTGCGCTTTCAACACCTCGATTCGTGTGAGCCACGTCTTTTTCCACGCAGTATCGATTTCCTGCGTATCTTTCTGATTATCCTGCTGACTTTCTGCCCCTGAGGCTGCGGATACCGTAGACGAAGCCGTTGCATTGTCCTCCGGCTGTGCAACCGCATTGCCATTTTCTGTGTTGGGTTCAACCGTGTTGTTTCCATCCGAGCCTGTTGCTGCGGTTGCTTCTCCATTGTTTTCATGATCTACTGCATCAGCGGGCTGATTCGTTCTCTCCGTGCCCGCATTTTCTGCTCCGGACAAAGAAGTTGAAGAAGAACTCGTTGATGCGCTGCTGGAAGATGAAGAATCAGATGCGCTAGACGCACTCGAAGTGTCTGTGCGCATGCTGCCAATCGACACGTCTGAACCTCCACGTAGTTCTGTCATCAGGACATTCAGATTTTTCTCAACGCTTTTCACATTCGAGTAATCGTTCAGATTCAGAACCAGTGCATTCATCTGCGTCAGAAGCGTGCTATAAGAAAGGCTGCCATCTCCATTGGCATCCGTCTCGGTCATAGCTTCTGAACTTCGAAGATTCTTAAATGTATCTGTTGCCAGTTCCTTTAGCTTTTGGTCATCTGGATCATTACTAAAAAGCTCTGTCTGCAACTCAATCAGATTGCTTTTGATAGAAATGCTGCTGGTCGAATTTGATAGACCAAGATTTACAGCATAAACACCAAGTCTTTCCTCTGCCCTCTGAAGAGCGGAAATCTCATTCTGAATTTCCTGCTGCCGTTCTGTCAAGGAATTTTGCCGTTCATAGTTACTGTTCAGCGAATTATACAGCAGTGTTGTATCTGTGTTTGCCCCTGCATTTCTGATCTGCCGTTCTAAATTTTGGATTCTTGATGCAACAGTTGTTAGCTCATCATTCAAATTGTTAATTCGCTGCTGATTTCGTTGCATCTGTTGTTCAACATTTCCTTGCGCTTGTTCAACTGCCTGCGCCGCAAGATTCCGGTTTTCTTGCGAAGGCGACGTAACAAACGCATTTTCCATCTGGTCGATAACCGTAGACATCAAGCTGTTTGCCATCGTATTGTCGCTTGCATAGTTCTGCCGCTCTGCATTCCAGTCCATATTAAAATCAGATGCCTGCGTCGGGAGCTCGTTAGCCAGAGTCTGAAGGTTCAGGATTTTCTGCCCAAGCTCCGTTTCCAAATAGGCGCGGTAAGCCTTTGCATAATCGTTTGCGCTGTATAGTTCACTCCGGTATGTCTGCTGTACCAAAAGCCTGCTGTCCGTGTTCCACGAACCTTTGTGCACTGTTTCTGCAATATAGACATAGCTGAACCACGAAGAACAGAACAGCGACACCGCCGTTAAGAGCAGCAGAACGACTTCAATGAGCAGCTTTCCTACAATTTTCAAAAGGTTATTATTTTCTCCCCAGATTCGTTTCATGAATTTGGGGAGGTTCATGCTCAATGCCAGCAGAATACCCTGAATCGCACCAGAGGTCACATAGGCGATCGTTGAATTATCAAAAATATACTGGTGCATACCCTGCGCCGTCGTAAAAAAGGAGGCAATTGCAAGGCAGACAACTGCAAATTGGAGAAGCTGTGTTTTGCCGACAGCTTTGCTATTCGTCACTTGCTTTACGCTATCCGATTCGATTGGTTCTGTGATCTTCGCTGGCTTCTTCGCACTCGATAGATTCTCCATACGTTTTCCTCACTTTCTTGTGATTTTGCGTTCAAACACCTTAAACGATGTTTTTTTCGAAAGAGGCATTCTGTTTCTCAACTGAACTACTTTTTCCTCTACAACTTCGCACATACCATCAATGATGCTATGATAGATTTCTTTTACCTTGTCTGTTTCCGTTTGGTCTATAGCCAGTGCGCTGCTTATTGCAGAATATAACGAATAAAGCACCTGTGCGATCAATGTTGCTCCCAAAAGTATCAAATAGACAAAAATAAATCCGGCTTCTTCTCGAATCAGCGTTCCTTTCATATCGATCAGCAAACGCACAATTTCAAGGACCACAATGATCACTGCAACAATCAAAACCGTTCCTACAAGAGACAAAACAACATTTTGTGCCATTTGTGCCATTTTTGAGAGACCGTGCTCGTCTTTTCCAAAGTAGACAGAACATAAAACCGCCAGACTAACCGCCAGAACGCCAATCGAACTGGAGTACTCATGCAAAAAGCCAGCTCTTCCATTTCCGGAAATCGTATCCTCAAGGATGGTGTAAACGATATTTGCTGCGCAAAATAAAATGCCTAGCACGATAATGTAAATGATCAGATATAGTACAACTGCTGTTGTAAATGGCAATCCACCGCCTGAAGCCAGAATACCTCCGATTCTTTTTACACCATCGTGCCAGCATTTAAGGGCACCTTCATGTATATTCCCGAAGAAGAGTGGTATTGCCACAAAGACGGCAAGAACCCCAATCGTCAGAAGACTGACGATTTCCGGTGATTTTGCGATTTCTATCAACAGGTGAGCTTTATTTTCCTTTTGGGTCAGGTTAACACTTTGCTTTTCACTGCCATCATTTCTAACAAGCGCATAGTAAATTTTTTGAGCGGCCACAAAGACAGTGCCCGAAAAGAAGGCTGCAACAACAAGAATCAACATCAGTGCGCCTGAGAACATCATCAACTTTATGATGACCTTCAAACTATTCACGAAAGCCGGAGTAACTAAGCGATTTGCCTGTACTAGTTGCGGCTCATTCCGCAAGACAAACCAACTACCGGCAGCGCCGACCAATATTATAATTGAGAAAACACCTAGAATATTATGCCGGTGCTCTCTCCATGTTTTCTTTACGCCATTCCCCGGATTCAGCCATTGCAAGGTCGTCTTGACCGCGATAAGCACAAGCAGAACTACCGCCAGAACAGCCAGATATTCTCCAACGTACTGCGCCATTTACAATTCCCCCTGTTATGGAAAAAACTTCTCTAGAACTTCCATTCCTGTTTTCAAAAAATCCAGAAGTTTTGTTAAATCCTCAATTTTAATGGTCCCACTTTCTTGGGATATGCCCACCGCAATAAAGATCCATCCTGTTAGACAAACGCACCGAATAAAAAAAGCCAAATCCTCCGGTGCAATTCCGCTGTTTTCCCAAAAGCGATGAAATTTTCCGTTCTGGAAGATTTTTTTCAACTGTTGCGTAAAAAATACCACTATGATAAGAAGCAACAATATTATCTTGACCGAACTTTGCTGAATCGAAAGGGACCAAAATGCAAGTGTGCCCAATCCAATCAGTATCAGGCCTTCGCCAATGATTGAAAAGCTGCTCCGTATAGAGATTTCCCTGACCTCCGCTAAAAGTTTTTTACGTATACAAACGAACAACCGAATAATCGTCCAAGCGATTATCCAAAGCGTTCCAAAAACGATTGCCCATAAAATCGTCTGCTCCGGCTTTTGGTTCAGCCCTGAATAGCTGATAAACAACCAATCTGCAAGTACTCCGCCGATTGTCTCAAAGAGGAGGGCTTTATCACATTGCTGAATGGTCTGTTCAAGCCACCGTACGGCCCCTCTCAGATTTTCAGCTAGGTGAAATATTGCTTGGATCACGTTCCGAACTATTATTCCCAATAGCCCTGATATTCCCAAAAGTTCAAGACTTCCACCAATAACCCACGTTAGGTTCCATCCATCGGTGTACAAGTCTGACCAGCGGTTTACCCGATTTGAAAATATATCAACGTTGACCACATAGGCCTCACATACCAACAAGGTAATCTGCAAAAGTTCTGCTTTACGTTGTTCAGTCCGCCCATTCCATGTGAGAACGCTCATAAAGCTCGCGATGAGCAGTGAAATATTGGAAATCTGTTGTGTCTTATCCCCATATGGCATAGTTCCCTTAACCATTTGGTTCTCCAGCCAGAAAACTAAAGCAGCGCCGCATAGTGCCGCCCAATATTTTTTATGAATCGAAGCAAACCCATCTCCATCACACCTTTATGCTTACATTCACATTACTCTACAGTTCCTCCACATAGATTCTCGCTTTTCTCAACGACCTTACTCTCTCTCAATAAAACAATGCTCTCTCGCCGGAATTCTGGGTCGATTTTTCCATCCACCACACCATGATGTCCCAGAACAACCGCTACGCTTTTAAAAATCACCTTTAAATCAAACAGCAAGCTGACATTCTGGACATACTCGCGGTCATAGTAGACCTTATCGTATACCTCCACCGTGTCACGGCCGTTGATCTGTGCCCAGCCAGTAATGCCCGGTGTTACCTGATACACCCCGTACCAGCGGCGCAGAAAACGAATCTCACGTTCTGTATACACCAGCGGACGAGGGCCAATCAGACTCATTTCGCCACGAACTACATTTGCCAGCTGCGGCAGCTCATCAATGCTGGTATCCCGCAGAAAACGCCCTAGCCGGGAAATGTACATTTCCGGACTTTCCAAATCACCAGTTGCCACATTCTTCGGAGCCGAACTCTTCATCGTCCTAAACTTGATAATATTGAAGCAATGAGCTCCCTTACCCACGCGCTTCTGTAAAAAGAAAATCGGTTCGTCCGGTGCACTGATTTTTTGGGCAATGCTCACCACCAAAAACAAAGGGGAAAGTAAAACCAGCGCCAGCGCTGCCAAAACACGATCGATCACAGACCTTACCGCAAGGTATCGTTTCTGCTTCTTGGTTAAATGGACATAGAACGGTCCAAAATCAACGTGGTAATTCAATTCTTCCATATTTTCCTCACACTATCATCCTGCTTTTGCAGGTTCTACCTTTTCTTTTAATTTGAGACATGATTTTTGAGATTTCGGATTGCTTTTCTCCCACCGCATCCCGATTTCATCCAGCTTTGCAATCCGTTCCTCCGTCAGCACCGCACCGCTTTTTTCGGGATTCAGCCGTGCGTACCGCTGCCGCTTGATCCATTTTCCGAGGGCATATCCGCCCGGTGAAACATAATTGATTGGAACATTCAAATCTCCATAGACTTCAAAATAGCGCTTTGCCTCCTGATAGCCTTCGTTCCACTGGCGGTCATTGCGGTTGCCCCAGTACATCCCGATCCGGTTGAGCCGCTCAACCTGTTCGTCCGTCAGCTTTCCTTTCGGGAATGCCCATTGCTGACTTGCAACCCACTGCCCCAGTCGTTCACCAGTTGCTGTCACATAGGAACGCGGGATATTCAGGTTGCCGTTTTCCTCATAATAGGCCGCAGCCAGCGCATAAGCCTTTTCCCACTTGGCATCAAAAACGCTCCACACCATGCCGATCTCATCAAGCTGCGCAATGCGTTCTTCCTTTAAACGTCCGTTCAGCTTTTGCTGCCGGGTCTTGATGATCCACTGTCCCAGTGGGTAGCCGTCCGGGTCTACATATTTTCCGGGCACCATCAGGTTCCCGTAGGTGTCGTGGTATTTCTTGGCGACCTCAAATCCATGCTGCCACGCAATTTCCTTCCGGTTTCCCCAGACCATCCCGATGCTGTCCAGCCGCGCGATCTGCTGCTCGGTCAGATTGCCTTGGATCTGTCCCTCGCGCACACGGCGCTGGGTCACCAGCCACACACCAAGGCTCAGACCACCGGGCGTCGTATACAGTTTCGGGACGTTCAAATTGCCGTGCTCCGCATAGTAGATACTTGCCTCAGAGAAATAGTGCTCCCAACCGGAAGAGAGACTTGCCTGTAGCTGCTCGAACAGCACCCGGCAATCGTGCACCTGCTCGATGACCTCAAAACGCTCGGTGACGATTTTATCGCCCACACCGTTGGCATATAGACGATGGACTGCCTCCTGCATCTCGCTTTGCAGGCCGGAAATACTGGTCAGACTCTCGAAATTGTTGACCACATCCAAGATCAGCGGGGCTGCGGTGTCCCCGGCGGTCAGGGCACGTCCGATCTGCTGCTTGTAGATGATGGGTGAAATCGTAGGTCGGAACAGAATCACACCAGAAATGCCTTCTACATGGACGCCCTCGTTGAGCATATCGATGCAGAACAGCAGCTTCAGCCGGTTGCTTGTGTCCGTTTTGAAATCTGCAAAAGCCTTGTCCGTATTCGGGTCATCCGAGTAGGCCTGATACACCACCACGTCCGGGTTGACCCCGGCGAACCACTCCGGCACATGGGACACCATCTCGTCCATGTGCTCCTTGTTTGCGCAGAATACGATGTATTTTCCACTTGTCTGCGTGATATGATGTTGAAAGACAAGATCAAGTCCGTCTGCCTGTTCCAGTGCCCGGCGCAGCGCTTCCAGATATTTCTGATTCACATCCTGAATGCCCGGTGCCCGCAGGTTGTCCACTCGTGCCTGATACTTTGCAAGTGCTTTCTGGTACTGGTAAACCGTGGTCACATATTTCGGGGCAGGCAAAATACCCCTGACGACTGCTTCGCCAAGGGTCATGTCGCTCGCAACACGGCTATCGAAAAGTTCTTCGGCCATATCGCGGTTATTATCCAGATATCGGATGTTTGTTGCCGTCAGCCCCAGAAGCTTTGCATCCGGGCATAACTTTAATAAAGCCACCGTGCTTTCGCCCCAGCATTCCGCACCGGCACGGTGGAATTCATCGAGTATAAGATAGGCAGGCTTCTGCGCCGCAATTTCCTCCAGCTGTGCCTGCGTACAACACATCAGTTTGGCGTAGGTATAAAAGTGAACGTTTACCAACGGAAAATCCGGGTCGTTCTTTTTCAGGCTCTCCAACTGGGTCTTAAAGATGTATTCACTGGGAGAAAGCCAGATCACGACCTTCTCCGGGTTGTCCTCGATCAGCTTGAACGCAATGTAGCTCTTTCCGGTGCCGGTGGGATGAACAATGGCGGCCTTGCCATACTGCTCCATCATCCGGACTGCCGCATGATATGCTTTCTCGTTGTGCTCAAACAGACATAATGCCACCTTGTTCACCCCTTCCCGCATAAAGGGGTATCTCTCATTTAGTTAATGGAAGAAGATGTTCTATAAATTGCGATTTATCGAAAGCTTTATGGACGTTCGACCACGAATTGCCCCTTAAAAGTTTTCGAACACACGATTTATTTCTCGTCGTTTGCGTGTCATATCAGAGTGAACATATTTTTTTAACGTGACTGCAGCATCTGCATGACCCAATAGTTCGCTCAAGGTTTTAATATCGCAATGTGCCTGCAAGCAGGTCGTTGCAAAGGTGTGACGAAGCGCATGAGGATGCGCCTGATGGACACTGGCTTTTTTCAGATAGCCGTAAATGCTCTTACGGTAGCATCGAGGTTCGACTGGCTTTTCCTCATTGCCAGAAAGAAACCAAGTTCCGCTGCTGAAATCTTTCGACAGCTTCTTCAGAACACGAAGCAGCGATTTTGGAAGTGGAATCTCACGATGGGAATTTTGGGTCTTGGGAGATTGAACGACGACTTTTGTGTGGCCATTTCCACAAGAAATCCGAGTCACTGTTCGTTGGATCGTCACAGTTCCTGCCGATAAATCAAAATCTCCCCATTTCAGTCCGCAGATTTCGCCGATACGCAGCCCTAACTGAAAACCAAGCAGTAGACCAGTTTTCCGGGGCGTAGGTGCATCCATTACGAACGACTGTAATTTCTTTTGTTCTTCTGTGGTAAACGGCAACAGTACTTTTGGAGTTTTTTGCGGCAGCTTTACCGTGATCTCTAAAGGACGAATGAGATGAAAATGCGCTGCATACTTGCAGATGCGCCGCAGCATCGACAAGCACTCCTGTGCCATGGTTGCCCCTAAAGGTTTTTGCTTTCCGTTGGCTGGTGTTATCACTGCCAAAAGTCCCTGCTCCAGAATTTTTTCGCTTAAAGCACTCACTTTGAAATCCCCGAAAACAGGTTGGAGATAATGTCGCAAAGTATACTGATAGTGTGAAAAAGTCGATTCTTTTACACCCTGCCGGACAGAGTACAACCATTGCTCTGAAATTTCCGAAAAAGTAATATCGGTGCTGTTCAGGTTATAAATGCCGTACTCTGCTTTCTTGCGGGCAGAGATTTCCCTTACTTCGGTATAAGTTGACCCATATACATAGCCCCAGCAGGGCTTTCCGTCCGCAGAACGGCCTTTGATATATCGACCCTCCCACCGTCCATCGCTTCGCTTTCGGATGTTTTCACCTCGTCTTGCCATATAAAGCCTCCTGCTGACACCTTATTGACCACTAATGATTTGAAAATTGAAGTTGTGGCTGATTATCTGAACAAATTGGACAAAAAATCACAAAAAGATTGACTATATCGCTGAAAATTCTCCGGGGGGGGGGGTACAAAATGATGCTGAACCCTCTTTACTCAATGGTAATTCAATGGTAAAATAGAATGGTTAAAATAACAAGATTTGTCAAACACATGGTATCTTCCATTAACTAAATGGAGGATACCTTTTCTTGTCTTTCTGTTGGTTGATTTTCGTGGCAAAATTTCGGGAACATCATTCTTGAATATACGGCGCGCCGTACACAAAAACAACCTATTTCCGCTAATATCCACAAAAGAGGAGAACAAACATATGATATTGGCGACCGATGAAGATACAAAAGTAAAAGATGCCGTTGCATTACGTTTCAAAGAGCTTTACGAGGAACGCAACATAAGTCCCAATGCCCTCGCTGTCCGTTCCGGTGTCACTCCATCCACCGTTTACAGTATGCTTGATTCCTCCCAGCAGAGAGCGCTACCTGACGCAGGAAGAACTGGCCGTCCGCTTGAATGTCAGCGACCGCCACCTCCGCAGTCTTGAGAGTGGGGAGTATATTCCTTCTATCGACCTTTTCATCGAGATCGCTGCATTTTTTGATGTGACACTGGATCATTTGATTATGGGAAAGTCGTTATCTGACCAAGAAGAAAGCTTACGAAACAAGTTGCAGCAAAAGCGGTTGACAAATCAAAAGCTCCGTTTGAAATTGCAGCGTATTATGCAAAAACTGTCTGCAATCGCTGAAGAGCTTTAACTCTATATAAAATTACGCCCCCTCCGGGCAGGCAGCATTGTGCTGCTTGTACAGAGGGGCGTTTTTTGTTTTTGTACTCAAAAAACTTTTTTGAAAAATTTCAATTTTATCGTATTTTTTGCAAAAGTGAAATATCGGTTCAACGTTGTTTTTATGTCAAAACCGGAAGCATTACTTCCGGTTTTTCAAGCCAAAAACCGGAGGTACGACCTCCTAAAAAAGCATTCAGTTTTCAGGTACACTATGGTCACAGAAAAGGCAACACCCCAGACGGGGAGAAGCCCGAAACTGGTAGACGTACCTTGAAAACTGAATATCATTCCCTCGGACAAAACAATGAAACTTCCGTAATTCGCGGCCCGGTCATAAAGAAGGCGGGGTGGCTGAAAAGCCAATGAGAGGAAGGGTGCAATCCCCCTCACCGAGGTGTATTCCAACCCCCACCGGGCGTCGAGGACAAATAGGGTGGGACACTTAAAACAAAAACTTCAAAGCCCACCACCGGGATTCTTCTGAATCAAGGCAGTGGGCTTTTTCCATATCGAATATTCATTCTGATGACACGGAGGTAATGACTATGAGCCGTACTTTTACCCACAAGACCGACGAATCGACCCTGACCACCCTCTGCCCCCGCTGCCTGAATGCCTTTCGGAACACCCGTGGCATCCGTGTCCGCCGTGCAGACCCCTATCAGCTCACCAAGGAGCCTTGCACCTACTGCCAGACCAACTTCGGCTACGACTACTACATCCAGCCCACCAGCCCGAAATCCACCTACTTTAAGAAGGGACGGTTTGATGATGAATCTGAATGCGCTTAAGATCGACCCGGAGTTTCAGGGCAAGATCCCGCCGCTCACCTTTGAGGAGCTGAACCAGCTCGAAGCCAACATCCTGCGAGATGGTCGTATCATCAACCCGATCATCGTATGGCAGGGCTTGATTGTGGATGGGCACAATCGCTACACCATCGCCAAGAAGCACCCGGAGATTCCTTTCACTGTTCACGAGAAAGAGTTTGCCAGCCGCTATGAAGCAATCATCTGGATTTGCAAAAACCAACTGGGGCGGCGCAACCTCACACCGGAACAGAAGAAGTACCTTATTGGCAAACAGTATGACGCTGAAAAATGTTCCAACGGTGGTGATCGAAAAAGTGCTGTTGCAAAATCAGGTTGCCAAATTGGCAACCTGATTCCCGCTTCAAAAACCTGTCAAAAAGTCGCCAAAGAGAACGGTGTGGGCATGAGAACAGTTTTTCGTGCAGAAGAATTTGCCAAAGGCGTAGATGCTGCCGAAGAAGCAGTTCCCGGTACACGGCAGAAAGTGCTTTCCGGCGAGGTCAAGCCGACCGCCGCCGAAATCGCGTCCGTTGCCCGTGCCCCTCCCGAAGAACGCCCAGCACTGGTAGCTGAGATTTGTAAACCGAAAAAGCCAAAGCCACAAAAGCCGACCGCACCAAAACAGGAAAATCCCCCAGCCGTAGCTGCACCGCTGCCCGATACCAGTACATCCGATGAAGAATCCCCTGACGAAGAATCAACGTCTGCTCCTGCTCTATCTGAGCCGACTTTTCAACAAAAGGAGAATGAACCGTTGAAAATTGACCGTCAGCAGATTCTTGAAATCGCAAACAATCGCTACCATGCCAAGCGGCTTGCCGATGGAGCCGCGATGCTTTGCGAAGTGTCGGGTGCTGTCAACGCTATGATATGCCGCTGGGAAAGTGTATTCCGGGATTATCCCGACATTCTGACCAACACAGAAAACCGTAATGCCGTCAAACGGAACATTCAAAAGATCAAAGACTATCTGCAAAAATTGGAGGATACGCTATGAACAATATGAACCGTACCAGCACCATGCCTGAGATCTCCCCCGAAATCACCGATGAGTCCATCATCCAGGCCCTCTTTGCCCAGCGGCCTTACGTAGAAAAGGTCATCAACAGTGCCTTCCTCGAAATCCCTGCCGACTACCAGCGGGGTCTGAGCATCCCGAATGTTGAGAAGATGTCGGCTGAGTTCACCGAACTGATCGCCAACCCGCCCAAGGTCAGCTATCGGGACGGGCATTACTTCGTGTTCGATGGTCAGCACACCATTGTGACCCGAAAGACTATGAACGGCGGCAACGACCTTCCCATCATTTGCAAGGTGTACACCGGGTTGACGAAAGAGGAAGAAGCCATCCTCTTTTCCAAACAGACCGGCGTTTCCCGGTCTCTGACTGCTGGCGCAGAACTTCGCGCTGCACTGGTCGGCAAGGATACACAATCCATCGCATTCCTGAATGCCACCGAAAGCACCGGATTGCAGCTTGGTCTGGATGCCTATCGCGCGCCGTGGAAGATCATCTGCATCCGCACCGCCTTTAAGGAATACAAGACCTACGGCGCAGACCTCTACAAAGAAGCCCTGACCATGCTGGCGCGTGGCTGGGAAGGCGACCCGGATTCGCTCCGCTCCGGCATCCTGCGGGGCATGGTTCGCTTTGTGGCACTCTATCAGGGCGAGTATGACCCGGAGCGTCTGGTGAAGCGTCTGCAAACCATCCACCCCATGACACTGGTGCGTGACGAAAAGGCCATGAGCGGCACCGTCAGCTACAAGTATATGATGCTGATCCTTCGCACCTACAACGGCTCCAGCCGCTCCAGGAGCCTTCCTATCAAGCAGTGATGTCTCTTCATGGCAGAAGTCCTTTCAAGCCGCAGAAGCCGTCCGTTGGGCGGCTTTTGCCTACATAAGGAAGAGGGGGATGATTGCTACCGTTTATGTAACAAAGAATTTCGGATTTCGCCGGGGCGAGATCTACTTTGCAGACCTTGACCCGCACTATGGCTCTGAGCAGGGCGGTAAACGCCCTGTTATTGTGATTCAAAATAATACAGGTAATAAATTTGCACCGACTGTGATCGTGGCTGCTGTAACCTCAAAAGTCTCCAAAAAGCCAAACTAGCCCACCCATGTTCTCATTGAGCAGAACCCTGCGTTCAGCCGTCCGTCTGTGGTGCTGCTGGAACAGATTTTCACCATTGATAAAGAGCGCATCAAAAGCTTTATGGGAATGACCAGTGAGTGGGAGATGGCGCAAATTGAAAAAGCCCTAAAATGCAGTCTGGCATTGGATCGGGAAAATCTGAATCCAGAAAGGGGGAATCTGTTTGGGTGAGGAAAATCTGAATCCCCGTGATGCGTACCGTGTGATGCTCCGGGATTACCCGGACGTGC
>ERZ1034713.271-NODE-271-length-32357-cov-34.263482_pt1 | contig 32357 bp, 27 predicted proteins | sample MGYA00520692_ERZ1034713 | MGnify/ENA primary metagenome ERZ1034713 (study PRJEB33766, sample SAMN09781717) | gut metagenome | biome: gut microbiome | host: Homo sapiens | place: Madagascar | study: EMG produced TPA metagenomics assembly of the PRJNA485056 data... | reverse complement strand
TGCCGCCAAAAGCGGCAAGGCGCCTTTACCCTACCCTACGACCTTCTTTCTTCGCGTGAGGTCGAGAATATTTTTGAAAATTCAGACATGATCATCATGCTGAATCAGGCGGCGGGAGACCGGCAAATTCTCGCAAAGCAGCTCAACATCTCGCCCCACCAGCTTTCCTATGTGACCCACTCCGGCGAGGGTGAGGGGTTGCTTTTTTTCGGCAATGTCATTCTGCCATTCGTTGACCGATTCCCCACCGATCTGGAACTCTATCGGATCATGACCACCAAGTTGGGTGAAGTTTCGGAGGGTGCACAGAAATGAGCGAACCGAAGCTGAACATCAAAGAGGAAGCGTCTGCCAAAAAGACCCGTTCTCCCCCGAAAAAAGCCAAGGTGGAGCAGTCGGTGCCCAAAAAGAAAAAGCTGAAAACCGATGCAGAAAAGACTGCCGAAAAAGCCCAGCACTTGAGATTCGGCAAGGCGGAACTGACCCCGGACGAGTTGAGCCGATTGAGCAAAGCGCAGAAACGGGAGATGTACGCCGCCCATGCCGCCCGGTCTGCGGTGCACCGGGAAGTTGACCAGTACGAGGATGAAAACGTCGGCGTGCAAGCGTTGAGCGAGGGCGAAAAGGTGGCAGGAAATGTCCGGGACGTTTCCAAGAGCCGCTATGCCCGGAAGCTGAAAAAGAAAGCCAAGATGCAGGGCAAGAAAGGCACCAAATCCGCAAAATCTACTGCACAGGAGCCGACTGCGGCACAAGATGCAGGCGCATTTGGCACCGGCGAGGGTGGTTCCAACTGGCTTTCCCGGTGGCGGCAGAAACAGGACATCCGGCAGAGTTACTATGCCGCCGCCCGTTCAGGTACAACGGCACAGGCCGCAGGCGGTAAAGCGGCATCCAACGCTGCATCTGCCGCACGGTCCGGCGTGGAACAAGCGGTGGAGAAAGGCAAAACTGCCGTCAGCACCGCCGTACAAGGGCTGATGAATGCCGCCAAAGGCAACGCACACGTTCTGGTGATCGTGGGCGTTTTTCTTTTGCTCATCCTGATGGTAATGTCTGGCTTTTCCTCCTGCGGCATTCTTTTTTCGGGCGGCACACAGGTGTCCGGGCAGACCATGTACTCTGCCGAGGACCGGGACATCCGAGGTGCAGAACAGGACTATAAAAAGCTGGAAAAGGAACTGGATAAAAAGATCAAGCGCACCCCTACCGACCACCCCGGCTACAATGAGTATCAGTATCACCTTGACCCCATCGAACACGACCCGTGGCAGCTCACCTCGTTCCTGACCACCTTGTATGACGATTACACTCGGTCGGAGGTGCAGGGCAAGTTGAAGGAGACCTTCAAAAAGCAGTACCAGCTGACCACATGGGTGGAGGTGCAGATACGGTATAAGACCGTCTGGGTCATCAGCCCGGCAGGAATCCCAGTCCCCACGCAGGTGCCCTACGAGTACCGCATCTTCCACACCAAGCTGGTGAACCGTGGCTTGGAAGTGGTCATTCGGGAAGAACTGAACAACGACCAATGGAAACGTTACGAGATTTTCCAAGATACCTTGGGCGGTCGGCCATATCTTTTTAATGGTGGTTTGCCGCCCGGTGGCTCGGATGGCTCCGGCGCACCCGGCATCGTCTACACGGTTCCTGCGGAAGCTCTAACTGACACGGAGTTTGCCGCTATCTATGAGGAAGCCAAAAAATATGTTGGCACATCCTACGTCTGGGGTGGCTCTACCCCGGAAACAGGCTTTGACTGCTCCGGCTATGTCTGCTGGGTTTATAACCAAAACGGTTATGATATTGGGCGCACCACCGCCAACGGATTATGGCAAAAAAGTCAGCATATTTCCGAAGCCGAAGCAAAACCCGGTGATTTGGTTTTCTTCAAAGGAACGTATGATACGCCGGGGATGAGCCACGTTGGAATATATCTCGGCAACGGAAAAATGGTCAGTGCTGGTGACCCCATCAAATATGCTGACATTCACTCGTCCTACTGGCAGCAGTATCTCGCTGGATTTGGACGGCTTTCAAAATGAAATGGAGGGTTTTACTATGAGTGAAAAACTGGATAAGCTGCGCGCTTCTTTGGAAAAGGAAAAGGAGCGGCGCATTAAGATCAACAACCGCATCGAAAGCCTTGAGCGGCGGATTCAGGAAGCAGAAGCCGCCAAGGTGAATGAAATGGTGCGCACCGCCAAAGTCACCCCGGAACAGCTTGCTGCTCTGCTTCGGCAGTCGGCTAATACCACTCCAAATCCGGCTGCACTGGCTGCTGTAGGCGCAACTTTCGACAAGGAGGATGATTCGGATGAAGTTTAAGAGATTTGGCGCACTGTTGCTGTCGGCGGTGCTGTGCATCGGCATAGCCGCTCCTGCTTTTGCCTATGAGGGCGATACTACCCCGGTGGAGCAGCCCGTTCTGCCGGAAGTCGTGGAGGAAGATACCGTCACTATCACGGATGAGGAATCCGGCGCACTGACCCCGGAGGGCAATCTGACACTGGTGGACGATTATCACACCAACTACTCCGATGGCAGCGGCCAGCAGTTCATTACGATGGTGAGCAAGTCGGGTGCGACATTTTACTTGGTCATTGACCGCAATGCCAAAGGTCAGCAGACTGTCCACTTTATGAACCTTGTGGATGAAGCAGACTTGCTGGCTTTGATGGAGGAAGAAGATGCAGAAGCCTACAATGCTGAAAAAGAAGCGGCGAAGCAGGCTGAACTGGACAAGCTGAAAGCCGAGGAAGAAGCAAAGAAAGCCGCAGAAGAAGCTGCTGCATCCGATGCAGAACAACCGAAAGAAAATAAAGTCACAAAGTATGCTGCGGCGTTTCTCGGCGTCGTTGCCCTGATTGCGCTGGCGGCTGGCGGCGGTTTCTACTTCTTCATCCAGCAGAAGAACAAGAAACAGGCAGAAAAAGAAGCCATTGACCCGGACGCGGATTATACCGAGGACAAGGGCGATTTTGAGATTCCCCCGGAAGATGATTCCGAAGTGGACGATGCCTCGGACGAGGAAGATACCGAACCTATCTAAGAGAACGGCGGTGTTATGCCGCCTACATATTATAAATAAGAACAGATTGGAGGGAATCTTTATCGCAATTTTGATCGTGACCGAAAAGCCGTCCGTTGCCATGTCTTACGCCAAGGTTTTGGGGGTGCAGGGGCGGCAGGATGGCTACCTTGAGGGCAGCGGCTATATCGTGAGTTGGTGTATCGGCCATCTGGTAGAACTGGCTCCGCCCAGCACCTACGATGAAAAGTACGTCAAATGGAATGTAGCCGATCTGCCTATCCTGCCGCAAAGGTGGCAGTACCTTGTGTCTGCCAGCACAAAAAAGCAGTTCGGAATCCTGAAAAAGCTCATGCACCGCGCCGATGTGGAGAGCATTATCTGCGCAACGGACGCAGGGCGTGAAGGCGAACTGATTTTCCGGCTGGTCTATGAGCAAGCCGGGTGCAAAAAGCCCTTCTCCCGTCTGTGGCTGTCCAGTATGGAGGAAAACGCCATCCGGGAGGGCTTTGCCCATCTCAAACCGTCAACAGAATATGATGCACTGTATCAGGCTGCACTCTGCCGGGAACGTGCCGATTGGATGGTCGGCATCAACTGTTCCCGGCTCTTTTCATGCCTGTATGGTCGGTCTTTGGCGGTTGGGCGTGTTATGACCCCTACACTGGCGATGGCCGTGCAGCGAGAAGCAGCTATTGCTGCATTCACCCCGGAGAAGTTTTACACGGTTTCGCTGGCATTTGAGGGCGACAGCACAGCATCCAGCAAGCGATTCTCGCAGAAAGAGGATGCGGAAACTCTGCTTGCCAACTGCCGAAAGGAGGTCAGCACGGTGGTGCAAAAAGTAGAACGCAAAGAAAAAAACGAAAAGCCGCCGCAGCTCTATGATCTGACGACGCTCCAGCGGGATGCCAACCGCTTGCTGGGGTTTACTGCACAGCAGACCTTGAACTATGCGCAGAGCCTTTACGAAAAGAAACTCATCACTTATCCCCGAACAGACAGCCGCTTTCTGACGGAAGACATGGCAGCATCCCTGCCGGGGCTGGTGTCGGCTGTTGCGGGAGCCTTTTCTGTGGGGGAAGCTGTACCCGTCCATGCAGAACAGGTAATCAACAACAGCAAGGTCAGCGACCACCATGCGCTGCTGCCTACTGCAAGCATGGTACAGGCCGACTTTTCAGCTTTGCCCGCCGGGGAACTGAGCGTCCTGCGGCTGATTGCGGCACGTCTGCTCTGCGCCATGGGAGAACCTCACCGCTGTGCAGAAACCGTCCTGACCACCATCTGCGCCGGGGAAGAATTTACCGCAAAAGGCAAGGTGGTTTTGGACGAGGGCTGGAAAGGCATTGAGCGCAAAATGCTGGACGATCTGCTGGACAAAAAGAAAGAGCCTGCTGCTCTGCCGGATGTGCAGGAGCAAAGCGAGTGTGGCATTTCTGGTGCTGAACTGAAAGAGGGACAGACATCCCCTCCGAAACACTTCACCGAGGATACTCTGCTGCACTCTATGGAAACAGCTAGCGCGGACAGTATGCCAGAGGATGCAGAGCGTCAGGGCATCGGCACTCCAGCTACTCGTGCTGCTACCATCGAAAAACTGGTACAGAAAGGCTTTCTGGAGCGCAAGGGCGACAAGAAAACCAAGGTGCTGCTGCCCACCGACAAAGGTAAAGCCCTTATCACCGTAATGCCCGAAGAAATCCAGTCCGCCGACATGACTGCTGACTGGGAAACAAAACTGCTGCGCGTGGAGCGTGGCGAGATGGAGCCAGAAACATTTATGACTGAAATCAACGATATGATCTCCTCGCTGGTAAACACCACCGAGGCCGTGAAAGGAGCGAGTGCGCTTATGAAAAACAAAGTGATTGGTGTCTGCCCGAACTGTGGCAATTCCGTTGTGGAGCGTGAAAAGGGCTGGTTTTGTGAATCCAATCCTTGCCGCTTTGTTCTGTGGAAAGACAACGCCTTCTTCAAGCGTCTGGGCAAGCGGATGGACGCTCATGTGGCCGACAAGCTGCTGCGAGATGGCCGCATCCGGCTGAAGGACTGCAAGAGTACCAAGGGCAAGGTGTACAACGCCACCGTCCTGCTGTCCACCGAAGCCGATGGCCGCAGCAAGTTCTCTCTGGAATTTGAGGATGGTCGCTGATGGAACAGAAGAAAGAAGCAGTATATCTTATCAACGATGAACGCTATCTGCACCTCCGGGAAAATGGCGCGGGCGTCGGCTTTGCCACTTATAATAAGGTAACAGGCGAACAGCTGGAAAGCGGGCAGATCTCCGAAAAGAATCTACCGCCGGATGGCAAAAACGCCATTGCTGCTGCCCGGAACTGGTATCTGTTTGAACTTTCGGATGATGAGCGCAAGGTCATCCAGCTCGAAAGCGTAAAAATCCTCGAAAGTGTTCCCGCATCCGGCATCCACAAACGGCGTATCTGGGAAGATCCGTCCATTCCTATGAATGATGTGCGGCTCATCGACAGCAACTACAAGGACTTATACCGTGTTCCCAATGGCAGTGTGATTCAGGTGGACTACCCGGATGGCCGAAGTTTCACAACACGGCTGGAACATTGGGACGAGTATCATTTTGATGTTGGTGGACTGGGCGATATGTTCCACATCTGCCAGTTTGCCGAGGTCATGGAGCGCAATGGAGCCAGCTATTACCCGGAAATCCAGACACAGGATGAAACAGGTGCATGGGAACTGGGCGGAAAAGGCTATATTGCCATCCAGTCCTGTGACGATGGCTGGGATTACACCCTCTATCACAGCGATTACTCTGTGATGGACAGCGGCCAGATCGACGCGCCGGAGCTGACGATTCAGGAAGTCCGGGAAGAAATTCTGGAAGCACATCACATGGAAAAGGGGCGGCGGCTGTTGCAGGATTACGATGCAGTCATGGAAAAGGCCGCAGAAGCCGAAGAACTTGGTGCAAACCACCGCCCTTCCACGCTGGAAAAGCTGGCTTCACTGGCTGGCGCAAAAGAAAAATGCGATGTCCCGGAGTGCAGCCCCGTTGGATGCCGGAAAGTGAGAGATGCTCATGAACTTTAATGGCGAAGAATTGACGCTGATGATACTCTACAATTCCGGCTCCCGGCTGGGCTTGATGCAGGAGCTGCGGTTGATGCAGTGCTATCTTCTGCCGGACGAAACCGCTCTGCGAGAACTGTCGGAACAGGTCATTGAAAAGTTGAAACTTATGACCGATGCCGAGTTTACCGAGCTGGAATTTCCGCTCAACTGATTTTTACCGCCTATGGGCGGTATTACATACTATTTCTCGTCATTACCTTGTCAACATAAAGAAGAATCGGTATAATTAAAACAAAAGTAATAGTTTCCACTCAACCAAGGAGGAATAAATGAGTGTAACATCAAAAACTGGGCCTTGTCCCATATGTCAAACCTCAGTAGAAGTTATAGAAGATTTGACAGAGTACAGACGAGTATTTAGTTGTCCCATCTGTGGACGATTAGAATTCTATCCTGCTGTTTCTACCTTTAAGGATTTTAATTGGAATCACTTATCTGTTTATTTGGCATACAATGGTTACCCGCAAAATGATCTGCGCTATTTTTCAACACGTTCAAAAGAATACTGCGCCGAAAAAAAGCACGAGTTTGAAATGAACAAATCCAACTTTGGCTATCCTGTTCATTTGACTCCTCTTGATGTTGAAAATTGGTATCCTAAACGTTTTTCTGAAAAAGTCGATTTCATTTTGCAATGGATAGAGTCTCATACACCTTATTGGGGGAGTCCCGTTCTCTTGGAAAATGACAGAGTTTATGCAAATTTCTTTGTCGAACAATTTGAGTACATTGATGATAGGTGGATGCCACGTCCTACAGAATTGCGTAATGAGCAGCTAAAGTACATCGTTAACTGCCTTGTCAAACAAGAGTATATTGAAAGTCCTACATCGTATACGGGAAGAAAGCGTCCCATAACATTAACCCCAAAAGGATATTCAAGACTTGATGACATTAGAATTGAACTAAATTCTCAAAAAGATGTGCTTGTTGCAATGAAATTCGGCGACGACACTCTCAAGTTGCGTAATTCTATTAGAAAAGGCATCCAAACTGCTGGCTATCATCCGATTTTTATTGATGAAGTAGAGCACAACGACTTCATAACCCCCGAATTGTTGAAATATATAAAAAACAGTAAGTTTATTGTTGTCGATTTAACTCACCAAAATAATGGTGCATATTTTGAAGAAGGGTATGCAATGGGACTTGGTAAACCTGTAATTCAGCTCTGTAAAAAAGACGTGAAACTTCATTTTGATATTGCCCAAAAGAACACAATATTCTGGACGACTGAGGATGAGATCACAGACAGGCTTCCCAAAAGGATTTTAGCTACAATCGAATGATTTTTGTTTTTGAGTGGGCAGTGGCTGGAGCTGCCCGCTCTTTTTATACCCTGAAGCTGAAAGGAGGAACGCAATGCCAAACAAAACGCAAGAATACCTGAACCTTGCCCAGCAAACGGCAAAAGAATTGACCCGGTATTGGGAAAACTGGACGGACTACCTGACCACTGCATCCCGGCTGTACAAGTACAACTATGCAGACCAGCTCATGATTTACGCCCAGCGTCCTGATGCCACTGCCTGCGCCAGCTTCGACCTCTGGAATGATCGCATGAATCGCTATGTCCGGCGCGGCTCCAAAGGCATCGCCTTGTTAGACCAGTCCAGCAGTGTGCCGCGTCTGCACTACGTTTTCGATGTGAGCGATACCGGGGTGCGCCGCAATTCTCGTGACCCGGAGGTGTGGCAGCTCGGCCCCGATCTGGTTCAGCCTGTGTCAGAAATGCTTGCCAGAGAATACGGTGTCCGGCGTGAACGAATCACCCAGCAGATCGCGGATATTTGCGGCAAGCTGGTGGATTCCTACTGGGATAACAACAGCGGTGACATTCTCGACATCGTTGACGGCTCGTTCCTGATGGATTATGATGAAGCCGGACAGGAGTTCCAGTTCAAAAGTGCCGCCGCAATCAGTATCACCTACACTGTTCTCGAACGCTGCGGCTTTGAGCCAGCGGGATATTTTGACCGGGACGATTTTCAGGCCATCTTCTCCTTTTCAACTCCTGCCGCCGTGTATGCGCTGGGCACCGCAGTCAGCGAATGTAGCCGGGACGTGCTACGCAACATTGAAAGAACCGTAAAGACGACAATCCGCCGCCGCAATGTAGAAAGGAGCCAGTATGAATATGAACAGCCGGAACGTGACCTACTCGACCATCGGGGACTACCAGCTCCCGAACCTGACCCTGCCCCAGCAGGAGAAAGCACTGGGCAAGTACGGACGACTGCGCCGGACTTACCTGATGAAGCATCGCCCGGTGCTGTACAACTCGATGCTCCTGTCGGGGACTCTGCATCCGCACCTGCTGGAAGTGGAGCAGACCGCAGAGAGCCGGATACAGCAGACCATGCAGAAGCTGCTGGAGCAGAATCCGGCTCCGAACAAAGAGCAGCATCAGATGGAGTGGGTGCAGCACATGAACAGCCTGAACGCACAGGCCGAGGAACTGGTGATGAACGAGCTGATTTACAGCTAAGTTTCTTCGATACCCACATTCCTACCGAAGCGAAACAAATTGAATCCATCGACCAAGCGGAGAGCGAAAAATCGCCCTCCGCTTTCTCTTTGTCACAGGCCGACATTGAAAATGCTCTGCGGAGAGGCTCCAACTTTGAAAACAGCAAACTTCGGATATGGAAAATTTATCAGTTGCAGCCTGACCGAAACCTCCGGGCAAAAGCTCTTGCCAAAGAATATGCTCCAAACGGACCCGGTGGCTCCTCGCACACCTATCTGGATGGAAGTCGCGGCTGGCTTGACCATGACAGCAAGGGCTTGACGTTTGAACACTATCCAGACCACCAGAAAATTCTTCTTCGCTGGAATCAGGTCGAAAAGTATATCGACCTGATGATTCAGTCTGACCGCTATCTGTCCGACAAAGAAAAAAGAATCATCGACTTTCCCCTTGAACTGAACGACACCAGTGCTGCCGAATACACTGCATTAACAGAGCAGTACCCGGACACTCTCATTGGTTTTGAAGCTGGCGGCAATTTTATGTTCTATGGCGAAGATGCCGCCAAGGTCGCAAAAATCATCAACAGTGCTTTGTTCATGAGAAACACTGCACTGGGCGAAGTTCAGGTCACAGGCTTTCCACCGAACTTATGGGCAAGAAAGTCAAAAGAGTTGTGGTCTGCGGGCAATGACGTTTACCTTGCCGGGTTAAACGAAGATGGCACTCACCATCAGACCAAACACCTGCGCAAAGAGGATTATCTGCCCATCGGCTCCATTATCAATATGGATGGCCGGGAATTTCGGGTCGATAGCGTGGATTTTGACAAGGGCAAAGTTTCCTTGCAGGATATGGCACTGGCCGATGCGCGGATGCCGATTTTCCGGGAAGAACCTTTGTCTGTCGTCCGAGAACTGTATGAACAGCAGGATGAAGCCCTTGATGCTGCTCCCGAAAAGGCAGTTGATTACAAGGTTGGCGATTCCGTTGTTGTAGACCTCCCCACCAAAACCATCGAAGGCATAATCGGCTATGTTGGCGAAACCGATGTGCGCATCGACACCAGTGCGCAGGGCTATTCGTGGAGCAATGAGGTGCTGAACAAGCAGCAGTTCGAGGACGGTCTGCGGCAGGATGAGCCGGAACTGTCCGATGAAGAACTGGACAAGCTGCCTATCTCTGTGGAAATCAACGGCGAGTGGCAGACTTTCCCGGACGCAGCCGCCGCAGACGAAGCCCTGAATGCTGAGCCTGTGCCGGAAGTTGCTGGGAACTTCCACATCACGGACGAGCATCTCGGCGAGGGCGGTGCAAAGCAGAAATACGCCCGGAACATTGAAGCCATCCGCACCCTGTTTCAGTTGGAGCAGGAACGCCGTGGAGCCACCGCCGAGGAGCAGAAAATGCTTTCGCAGTATGTTGGATGGGGTGGTCTGCCGGATGCCTTTGACCCTGACAAGGGCAACTGGGCAAAAGAGTACACGGAGCTGAAAGGACTGCTCTCCGAAGATGAATATGCTGCTGCCCGTAGTTCTGTTCTGAATGCCCACTACACCAGCCCAACCGTTATCCGCGCCATCTATGATGCAGTCGAAAAAATGGGCTTCTGCAGCGGCAACATTCTGGAGCCGAGCATGGGCATCGGCAACTTTTTTGGTATGCTGCCGGACACCATGCAGGACAGCCGCCTATACGGTGTGGAGTTGGACAGTGTCACAGGCCGTATCGCCCAAAAGCTCTACCCGGATGCCAACATTAAAGTTGCCGGATTTGAAACCACTGACCGCCGCGACTTCTATGACCTTGCAGTGGGCAATGTTCCTTTTGGCCAGTACCGGGTAAACGACAAGGCGTACAACAAATTAGGTTTCAGCATCCACAACTATTTCTTCGCCAAGGCCATCGACCAAGTGCGTCCGGGCGGCATCGTGGCATTCGTCACCAGTCGCTACACGCTGGACAGCAAAGATTCTTCTGCCCGCAAGCACATTGCCGAACGTGCTGATCTGCTGGGTGCTATCCGTCTGCCGAACACTGCGTTCAAAGCAAACGCAGGAACAGAAGTCGTCAGCGACATTATTTTCCTCCAAAAACGTGACCGCCCTATCGACCATGAGCCGGACTGGGTGCAGCTTGGCAAAACGGAAGATGGCTTTGCCATCAACAGCTATTTTGTAGACCATCCAGAGATGGTGCTGGGTGAACTGACTTCCGAAAGCACCCAGTATGGCCGGGAGGAATGCACTGTGCGTCCCATCAAGGGCGCAGTGCTGGTGGACCAGCTTGCAGAAGCCATCCAGCATATTGAGGGGCAGTTCACGGAAGTCGAGGTCGAAACACCAGATATTGCGGATGCTGAAAATGAGCGGCACATTCTCCCGGCTGACCCAGATGTGAAGAATTTCTCTTACACGGTGGTTGATGGTGAGGTGTATTATCGGGAAAATTCCGTCATGACACAGGTGGAGCTGTCCGACACCGCCAAAGGCCGTGTGACCGGGATGGTGGAGCTGCGGCAAATCGTCAATGAGTTGATTGACCAGCAGCTAAACGACTACCCGGATGCCGACATTCAGGCTACGCAGGAAAAGCTGAATGCCGCCTACGATGCCTTTTCTGCAAAATACGGCTTGCTGAATGACCGCAAAAACGGTAGATTATTTGAGCAGGATTCTTCTTACTATCTGCTGTGTTCTCTGGAAAATCTGGACGATCAGGGACAGCTCAAAAGCAAGGCAGCGATGTTCACCAAGCGTACCATCCGCCCGGAACGCACCGTCACCAGTGTGGACACTCCCACGGAAGCACTTGCGGTTTCCATCGGAGAGCGTGGCCGAGTGGACTTGCCCTATATGGCAGAGTTGCTCGGTACTCCCAGCGAGTATGAGCGCATCACCAGCGAACTGTCCGGCGTGATTTTCAAAGACCCCGGCACAGACCCCACCGACCCGGAAGCGGGCTGGCAAATGGCAGACGAATATCTGTCCGGCAATGTCCGGGCAAAGCTGCGCATGGCACAGCTTGCCGCCGAAACCAACCCGGAGTTTGCAGTCAACGTCACTGCGCTGGAAAAGGCACAGCCGAAAGACCTTGAAGCATCTGAAATTGATGTACGGCTGGGTGCAACATGGCTTGCGCCGGAGATCATCCAAAAGTTTATGGCAGAAACATTCCAGATTCCCTACTATCTGCGTCATGCAGTCAAAGTGAGATATTCTCCCTATACCGCAGAATGGCGCATTGAGGGCAAGTCGGCCATGGGCAGAGGCGACATTATTTCCTCCGAAACCTACGGCACCTCCCGCGCCAATGCCTACAAGATTCTGGAAGACACGCTCAATCTGAAAGATGTGCGCATCTATGACACCATCGAAGATGAAGAAGGCAGACCGAAGCGTGTCTTGAACAAAACGGACACCATGCTGGCACAGCAGAAACAGCAGGTCATCAAGGATGCGTTTGCCAATTGGATCTGGAAAGACCCCCAGCGGCGCATTGCGTTGGTGAAGCAGTACAACGAACTGTTCAACAGCAGCAGGCCGCGAGAATACGATGGTTCGCACATCCATTTTGTCGGTATGAATCCGGAAATTTCGCTCCGGGAGCATCAGCGCAACGCCATTGCTCATGTGCTTTATGGCGGTAATACGCTGCTTGCACACGAAGTTGGTGCCGGAAAGACTTTTGAAATGGCGGCATCCGCAATGGAAGCAAAACGTCTTGGCTTGTGTCAGAAAAGCCTATTTGTCGTGCCAAATCATTTGACGGAGCAGTGGGCTTCGGAGTTCCTGCATCTCTACCCCAATGCAAAGTTACTGGTGGCTCGGAAAAAGGATTTTGAAACTGCCAACCGCAAAAAATTCTGCGCCCGGATTGCAACTGGGGACTATGACGCAGTTATCATCGGACACTCGCAGTTCGAGCGTATTCCACTGTCTTATGAACGGCAGGAACGCATTATTCAGGAGCAGATTGATGAAACGCTTGCCGCCATCGAAGAACTGAAAGCCAACGCTGGCGAAAATTTCAGCATCAAGCAGATGGAAAAGACCCGCAAAACGCTGGAAACAAAACTTGAAAAGCTGCGCTCCGATGAGCGAAAGGATGATGTTATCACCTTTGAGCAGTTGGGCGTTGACCGCCTTTTTGTGGACGAGAGCCATTTCTACAAAAATTTGTTCCTCACGACAAAAATGCGCAATGTCGCTGGTTTGTCAACATCGGAAGCGCAAAAATCGAGCGATATGTTCGGCAAGTGCCGCTATCTGGACGAGATCACAGGTGGGCGCGGAGTGGTGTTCGCAACGGGAACCCCGGTCAGCAATTCCATGAGCGAGCTGTACACCGTTATGCGGTATCTGCAATACGGCACACTCCAGCAGAAAGGGCTGACGCATTTCGATTGCTGGGCATCCACCTTTGGCGAAACCACCACAGCCATCGAACTGGCCCCAGAGGGTACGGGTTATCGGGCGAGGACGAGATTTGCAAAGTTCTTCAATCTCCCTGAGCTGATGTCAATGTTCAAAGAGGTGGCCGACATCAAAACCAGCGACCAGCTCCATCTGCCCGTGCCAGACGCAAAGTTTGAAACCGTGGTGGCGAAACCGTCCGAGATTCAAAAAGAAATGGTGCAGGAGTTGAGCAAGCGCGCCGCAAGAATCCATTCAGGCGCAGTGGATGCGTCCGAGGACAATATGCTCTGCGTCACCAACGATGGACGCAAAATCGGTCTGGATGTTCGTCTGATGAACCCCATGCTGCCCGATGACCCCAACAGCAAGCTGAACACCTGTGTTCGGAACGTGCTGCAAATCTGGGAGGATGGCAAGGAGCAAAAGTTGACGCAACTTTTGTTCTGCGACCTTTCGACACCGAAGAATGATGGCAACTTCAATGTCTACGATGATATTCGGAAGAAATTGGTCACCGCTGGAGTGCCGGAAAGCGAAGTTGAGTTTATCCACAATGCCGACACCGAAGCAAAAAAGGCCGCGCTGTTCTCCAAAGTGCGCTCCGGCGATGTTCGGATTCTGCTCGGAAGTACAGCAAAAATGGGAGCCGGAACGAACGTCCAGCAGCGGCTTGTGGCCGTGCATCACTTGGATGTTGGCTGGAAGCCCAGCGACATGACCCAGCGCAACGGCAGAATTATCCGGCAGGGCAACATGAACAAGGAAGTTAAGGTGTTTAATTATGTGACCGAGGGGACTTTTGACAGCTACTTGTTCCAAACTTTGGAGAACAAACAGCGATTTATCTCGCAGATAATGACCAGTAAATCCCCGGTGCGCTCCTGTGATGATGTGGATGAACAGGCTTTGTCTTATGCGGAGATCAAGGCATTGTGTGCTGGAAATCCGCTCATCAAGGAGAAGATGGACTTGGATGTTCAGGTCGCAAAACTCAAGGTGCTGAAAGCCGACCACCAAAGTAAGAAGTTCCGGCTGGAAGATAAGCTGCTCACAAAGTTTCCGGCTGACATTCAGGAAACCTCTGCCTATATTGCTGGAGTGAAATCGGATGCGGAACTTGCCGCTGCGCATCCACAGGCGCAAGAGGGATTTTGCGGCATAACCATCAAGGGTGTGACCTACGATGAGAAAAAGACTGCTGGTGAGCGGCTTCTCCTTGCTTGCGCCGAACTGCCCAACAGTGAGGAAAAAGTGATCGGCAGTTATCGCGGCTTTGAACTTTCCCTGCGCTTCGACACCTACCACAGCGAATATCAGGCTCTTTTGAAAGGCCAGCGGAAATACCCGGTAACACTGGGCAAAGACCCTCTGGGCTGCATCATCCGTCTGGATCATTCTCTGAACGATTTCCCGGAGCGCATCACTTCTGCTGAATATGAACTGAACACACTGAAACAGCAGCAGGCGGCGGCACAAATCGAAGTAGAAAAGCCGTTCCCGCAGGAGGAAGAACTGGCTGAAAAGTCGGCTCGTCTTGCCGAACTGAATGCCCAGTTGGATATGGATGAAAAAAGCCACGAGCCGGAGCAGGACGAGGAAGAAAAGGCGGATGAACCTCGCCGCCCCTCGGTGCTGGCGGCACTGGAAGAAAAAGCAGATAAGGTAGAACCCATCAAGCCGTTCAAAAGCTATCTGGACAAGGATGGTGATGCTCGATGAATGGCCTCCGCGACCAGCAGTTGCATTTCCGTGTCAGCAAGCAGGAACTGGAACGGATCTGGAGCAAGATGGAATCCAGCGGTATTTTGAGCATTGGCTCTTATCTGCGAAAAATGGCTCTGGACGGTTACTGCCTGCGTTTGGATTTGCCAGAGCTGCGGCGCATGGCCTATCTCCTGCAAATGTGCAGCAACAATCTCAACCAGTATACCAAAGCTGCCAACGAAAACGGTCAGGTCTATGCCGCCGATCTGGAGGACTTGCGCACCCGGCTGGATGAGCTGATTGTTATTGGCAGAGAGATTCTTTCCCGGCTGGCTGACCTCTGATTTTCACCCCACGGCTTTAGCTGTGGGGCTACATATTATATAAGGATAAAACTGTGGGAGGTGGTGGACATGGCCGCAACACGTTTGATTGCGCTGCACAAAAACAAGGGGAAAACCGTTGCGGCCTGCTTGAAAAGCCGCACGGACTATGCACAGAATCCTGATAAGACCGAACAAGGCGAATTGGTTAGCAGCTACGAGTGCAGTCCTCTGACGGTGGACGAAGAATTTATGCTGTCCAAACGGCAGTATGAACTTGCCACCGGGCGTAGGCAGAAAAGTGATGTGATCGCCTACCAGATTCGGCAGTCTTTCAAGCCCGGTGAAATCACCGCCGAGGAAGCCAACAAGGTGGGCTACGAACTTGCGATGCGTTTCACCAAAGGCAAATATGCTTTTATTGTTGCCACCCACACAGACCGGGAGCATATTCACAACCACATCATTTATAATTCTACCGCGCTGGACAGCACCCGGAAATTCCGGGATTTTTTATTGTCCGGGCTGGCTGTGCGGCGGTTGAGCGACCTGATCTGCTTGGAGCATCAGCTTTCGGTCATTGAAATAAAGCCCTATCGGGAGAGGCAGAAGCGGACACTCTACCCGCCCAAAGAAAGCAATCGTGACCGCCTATGCAGCGTGATCGACACCATTCTAGTCGAAACGCCAAAAGACTACGAAGATTTTCTGCAAAAGCTGGAGCAGCAGGGCTATGAAGTCAAGCGCGGAAAATATACTTCTATCAAGGGAAAGCGGCAGAAACGCTTCATCCGCTTCAAAACGCTGGGTGCAGGATACAGCGAGGATGAACTGAAAGCTGTGATTGCCGGAGAAGCTGAACATCGTCCGCGTCAGAAGCAGCCGCCGAAAGAAAAGCCGTTCAATCTTCTGGTGGATGTGCAGGCAAAGCTGGCTGAAGGCAAGAGCGGCGGCTATACACGATGGGCAAAAAAGTACAATCTGAAAGAAATGTCCAAGACGCTGATTTTCTTACAGGAGAAAAAAATCAGTAGCATTGAGGAAATGCAGGAGCGCGTAGACGCTGCCACCGCCCGGTATCACAAGCTGGGCGATTCCATCAAGGCGGCAGAAACACGCATGGCAGAAATTGCGGTGCTGAAAGCGCACATTGTCAACTATGCCAAGACCCGGCCTGTTTATGATGCCTACCGCAAGGCCGGATACAGCAAGCGGTTTCTGGAAAGCCATCGTGCGGAGATCACACTGCACAAGGCCGCAAAAGCGGCTTTCAATGAGGCCGACCTGAAAAAGCTCCCCAAGGTGAAAGAACTGGACGCAGAATACTCCAAGCTGCTGACGGATAAGAAAGCAGCCTACCCAGACTACCGCAAAGCGAAAGACGCGATGCAGGAACTTCTTCGTGCGCAGCGCAACGTAGAACTGTTCTTTGCAGAAGATAAGAACACCATCGAGAAAACGCAGTCCCGATAAATGATGACAGCCTAGGATTCTTCCTTGTGGGAGAGTCCTAGGCTGTCTTTTTTGTTATCGAAGTGTTTGGAACAAACGCGCGGCCTGCATCGGTACGATGCAGATCGAAAGGGGTTTGGGCACAGCCCAACAAGCATTTTGAATTTGGATTTGAAAAATCTGATTCAAAAATTGCAAGTTGGTACCAATTTGCCCTGCTTGCCGTGTTACTTTCGCTGTGCGGTTTTTCTATACTCTAATGGCAACAAATCCCGTGCTTTTACGGAATAATTCTGCAAATCGGCTTGAAGTGGAATACCCCACTGTTTGGGCAACTTGTCCGACTGTCAGCTCTGTGTATGCCAGCAGATACTCTGCTTGGCTCATGCGCCGCTGCTGAATATACTCTGTGATGGTGCAGTCGTAGTATTTCTTAAAACAGCTTTTCAGTTTCGTTGTCCCCATGCAGGCAATCTGCGTCAGCCTTTCAAGAGGAATATCAAAAGCACAATGGTCACTAAGATATGAGGCGACCGTCTGGACACTTTCTATATCCTGCTGCGAGAGCTTATGAACTGGTTTATCAGGATCCACACCTGTTAGAGATTGACCGGACAGCGCAGGAGCGCATGGACACCATGTTGCCTCACATGATGGAGACTGCGGGTGTCACGGAAGAACTGAAAGCCTGTGATCCTATGCGCTGGGTGGGGCTGATGAACACGCTGAAAGCGCAGGCGGAGGAAGTTATTTTTCAAGAATTGATTTATACATAGTTTTGAACACAGGCAGGAGCCGAGACATTATCTCGAAAGAGATTTCTCGGCTCCTACCTAAATATTTTTTAATTTTTTTGAGCGCCGATATTCCAGCGGGTTCATCTGAAATTGTTGACGGAATACCTCGGCAAACTTACCCTGTTTTGTATATCCAATTTGTGCAGCGATTTCAGATATGGATAGCGTGGTTTCGGTCAATAACTTTTCTGCTATGCCCATACGCAAATCGCGCAGATAATCAGAAACATTTTTCCCATACACTCCACGGAAATAGTTTTTCAGGCTTGTTTCACTAACGCCGAATTGCTGTGCAATCTGCTTCATGGGAATATGCTGTTTCAAATCAGCAGTTAATATCTGTTCTGCCTTTTTTGCAATTTCTACTTGTATGCTGGTATAGAAGGTGAGAGTTTTTTCCTGGACAACATTTCTTGCATCTAATAGCAGATGTAGCAACTCTAAGACACAAAGTTTCATGTGGAAAGGAGATGGTATTTCATAGAGCTGCCATAACCGCTCAAGAATTTTACCCATTTCGCTGCTGACTTCTGCGATGTATGTATCCTTCTTTTCAAAATAGATTTCTGACAGTTGCGATAAGTTCAAATTGAAAAGATTATCCATATTGGAGTTGGCTTCTGTGAAAAAATCAGGGTCAAAATACATGGTGATACCGTGATAATACTTCGTAGGGAAATAAGATTCGCTTTGCGAGGTCTGCCTGCTGATGCAAAAATCTTTTTCTTTGAGATAAATATAAGAATTATCATCCAAAAGCATCTCAATCCGGCCACCTACACAATAATTAAATTGCATTGGGTGATACACAGCATTTTCTGCGATTTCTCCCGGCAAAGACCGAGCGTGAATATCAAAGAAAATCAGGTGCATGTATGGCAGAATATTAAAAAGGGTTGTTTTACTGATGCCCTCTGCCGAATTGATTGTAAATGACAAGCTATCTGACCCTTTTTGCAACTGCACATTCGATGAAACCAAATAGTTTTCAAGCATTTGATTTAATACTTCACCCATTACACCGCCCCTTTTCTTCTAAAGTATTCTTGCAGTATGAAATCGTCACAATTATTATCGTCTTGTTTTGATTGCTTGTCAAGTTGAAAACTCGTTGCTATATGGGGCTAAAATGCTGATATAGGGATAGAAGTACAGAAAGCAGGTATGTTATACTTCTTTGTGGTTGGCGAAGTCTAACCACAATAAAAGGTTAGGAGGACATTCTCATGAATGAAAAGAAACTAAAGGCAAGAGATTTCATCACCATTGGTATCTTTATTGCGATCCTGTGGGTTGTGCAGATGGTTATCATGTATCTCGGATTTCTGTCCCCGTTTATCGTCGCCGGCTATGCGGTTCTCATCCCGATTGTCACTGGTATTCCGATGATGCTCTACTATGCGCGGATTGAGAAGTTTGGGATGCTTACAATAACATCGGTTATTGTTGCAATCCTGTTGTTTATCTTTGGTATGGGCTTTCTTGGCGCACCTATTTGTATTGCAGCAGGAGTGATTGCAGATTTGATTGCCAAGTCCGGGGAATATAAAAGCTGGAAAAAAACCGTTATCAGCTGCGGCGTATTTAATCTTTGGGTTAGCGCAAGTTATCTCCCCCTCGTCCTCACGGCAGACTCTTATAAGCAAAGTCTGATTGAAGGCGGATTTGATGCTTCTTTTGCCGATACCCTGTTTACGCTCGTAACTCCCGCTACATATCCAGTCATTATTCTGCTCTGCTTTGTGTGCGGAGTAATCGGTGCGTTTATTGGTAAGGCCGTTGTACGGAAGAACTTTGAAAAGGCGGGAATTGTATAAATGGAAAATGGATATAGAAAAAACCTCAATATCCGCTTCCATCTTGATCCGAGAACAAAACTGCTTTTGCTGATTTTGTTTTCCGTTGTTGTAATGATTGATGTAACGGATGGCCCGGCTTATATTGTCCGGGCCATCATGACCTACATTCCTGTGGTTCTGGTCTGCCTGGAAGGGAAACCCCATGTAGGCGCAAGATTTACTGTTCTTTTCATTTTGGCTACATGGCTTATGGAGATTACACAGGAAAACATCGGGGGCATAGCGGGCATGTTGATACTGTTTCTATGCTACATGATTACGCAGTTTGCACCAACGATGATTATGGTCTGGTACTGCATTTCAACAACAAAAATCAGTGAATTTATGGCTGCTATGAACCGTATGCGCCTGCCACAAGGACTTGCAATTTCTATTGCCGTAATGATGCGCTTTTTTCCTACATTGTCAGAGGAATACCGGTCAATCCGTGATGCTATGCGTATGAGAAGAATTACTTTTGGCGGCGGCAAGATAACGAAAATGATTGAATATCGCTTAGTTCCTCTGCTGTTTTCCTGTATCAGTATCGGGGACGAGTTATCAGCGGCGGCAGTCACCAGAGGCCTTGGAGCCCCGGTAAAAAGGACGAATGTTTGTGAGATTGGGTTCCATAGCAAAGATTATGTGATAATTGCAGTAACTTTAGTGTTGTCAATTTTATATATTTACCTTTCGGTGTGAGTGGAAGTGGGATGATATGATTGAGATAAAAAATGTAACCTTTTATTATTCAGGATTAGACCAAGCGGGGCTTTGTGATTTTAATCTGTCTGTTACAGACGGAGAATGTATTCTTTTGTGCGGTGCATCAGGCTGTGGTAAAACAACTGTGACGAGGCTTATCAATGGTCTTATCCCCCATTTTTTCAAGGGCGAGCTTACCGGGGATGTTTATGTGAATGGATTAGACATCAAGCAGCAGGAACTTTATAATCTGGCCGGAATTGTCGGGTCTGTTTTCCAAAATCCCCGCAGCCAATTCTTTTCCGTAGACACAGACGGCGAAGTGGTCTTTGGGCCTGAAAATATCGGCTTGCCAAAGCCGGAAATTTTAACCAGGAAAAAGCAGGTAGTCCAGGAGTTAAATCTAAATGATCTTTTGGGACGCAGTCTTTTCGACTTATCTGGCGGTGAAAAACAAAAGATTGCCTGTGCATCGGTGGCGGCTCTCTTACCGGACATCATCATTTTGGATGAGCCATCCTCAAACTTGGATTGGGCGGCAATCCGCGATCTGCGTGATGCTATGCAGCTTTGGAAATCTCAAGGCAAGACGATCATCATTTCAGAACACCGCCTATGGTATCTGAAAGATATTATTGACCGGGCCGTTTATATGGAAAAAGGCCGTATCGTCAACGAATGGACAAGGCAGGAATTTTCTCAGCTTACAGAAAAGGAATTGAAATCCTATGAACTTCGGCCTGTTACATTGGAGGAACGCTATATCCGGCAATTCTCTAATGTTTCAAAGTCAGGCGATGAAAATCCCGCAGATCAGAGAAATCTGGAAACAGGCATTGACGGAGATGAACTGTTGTGCCTTACGGATTTCTATTTCACTTACACACCGCGAAAATATCTTTTTGTAAAGAAAAAGCTGACACCAGAAGATGAAGAAATTTGCGATTTACGGATACCACATCTTCAAATTGAAAAAGGGAAAATCGTCGGAGTGATTGGGGATAACGGCTCTGGAAAATCAACCTTTCTTCGCTGCTTATGCGGGTTAGAAAAGACCTGTATAGGGACTGTTGAAGTCTCAGGCAGAACATATCATGGGCGGCAGTTGACAAAGATTTGCTATATGGTTATGCAGGATGTAAACCATCAGCTATTTACAAACAGTGTTCTCTCCGAAGTGCTTCTGTCAATGGAACACCCTGATGAGAAGGCAGCCGAAAAAATTTTAGAAAGCCTTGATCTGGATGAATACAAGGAAAAACATCCAATGGCTTTGTCAGGAGGACAAAAGCAACGGGTAGCGATTGCGTCTGCGATTGCAGCACAGGCGCAGATTTTACTTTTCGATGAGCCTACATCTGGACTGGATTACCGCCACATGCGTGAGGTAGCGGAACTTTTGAAAAGACTGGCGGCCGAAGGAAAGACTATATTTGTATCGACCCATGACCCGGAACTGATTGCTTTATGCTGTGATAAGATTATCCGAATCACTGAGGGGCGGGCGCAGGAAGTCGGCTAATATTTCAGAAGGAGGTTGATAAGTTGTGAAAGAACAGAAAAAGGGTTCTCCCCTCGGCACTCTTTGGAGCTGGGGGAAGGTTCATCACGGCAAATTTGTTTTCAGTATTATCCTGGCAATTCTCGGTGTGGCCTGCCAGATGATACCGTATTTTTGTGTTGTTAATGTCATTTCTAAAATGTTCGCAGGAGAGACTGCCTTCTCTGCATATCTGCCTGTATGTCTTGTGGCTTTGACCGGATATTGCGGGAAGGTGCTTTTTTCAAACCTGTCAACAGTAATTTCCCATAATGCGGCGTATAGTACGCTGCGGGATCTGCGGGAGCGTGTTGTGGAAAAACTCGCAAAGGTTCCAATGGGAACGATTTTGGACACCCCATCCGGCCACTATAAAAGCATTATTGTTGACCGGATAGAAGGTATGGAAGTGCCGTTTGCCCATCTCCTGCCGGAAATGACCTCAAATATGTTGGTACCGCTGTTTATCATTGTGTACCTGTTCGTTTTGGATTGGCGGATGGCGCTCCTTTCCCTGGCAACCCTGTTTATCGGGTTGGTCATTATGTCAATCGGTATGCGGAACTATGCCACAGAAGGCGCAGGTGCAATGGCCGCCAGCAAGAAAATGGCAGACGCTGTTGTAGAGTATATCGGCGGTATTGAGGTAGTCAAAGCATTCAGCCAGTCGGCAGGTTCCTATGAGAAATATGCGGATGCTGTCCGGGGCAATGCAGATTACTACATAAAATGGATGGCTAACAGCCAGAAAACCATGTGTTCTTATAATGCAGTGATCCCATCCGTACTTTTAAGCGTTCTTCCAGGCGGTATGGCTCTTTGGCTTTCCGGCAGTTTGGAAACCGTGACCTTTATGGCGGCGGTTATCTTTTCCCTTGGACTTGTGGGGCCAATCATGGAGGCTTTTTCTTTCACCGGCTCTTTGGCTATGCTGGGAAAAAATACAGAGGAAATCGACAGTATCTTAAAGGCCGAAGAACTTCACCATGCCAATAAGCCTGTTGCGTTTGGTGATTTAGAAATTGAACTCAAGAATGTATCTTTTTCTTATGATAAACAGCAGGAAGTTTTGCATGGCATAAATCTTTCCATCCGCCCCGGAACGATGACCGCCTTTGTGGGGCCTTCCGGTTCCGGCAAGTCTACGATTGCAAAACTAATTGCCGGGTATTGGGATGTTACCAGCGGCAGCATTACTTTGGGTGGTCATGAGCTGACAGAGGTTCCGTTGTCACAGCTTTCGGAACAAATTTCCTATGTATCCCAGGACAACTACCTGTTTAACCGCAGTATCCGTGAAAATATCCGTATGGGAAAACCAGGCGCATCTGATAAAGAAGTTGAAAAAGCAGCAATCCGAAGCGGCTGTGACAGCTTTATTCGTGGACTGGATAAAGGTTATGAAACGATTGTCGGCAGCAGCGGCTCCCAGCTTTCCGGCGGCGAGCGCCAGCGAATTGCCATTGCCCGCGCTATGCTGAAAGACGCTCCCATTGTGATTTTAGACGAGGCAACAGCTTTCATTGATCCAGAGAATGAAGCAATCGTCCAGAAAGCAATTTCTGCATTAACTGCCGGAAAGACACTGATTGTAATTGCCCATCGGCTTTCTACAATCACAGGCGCAGATAACATTGTGATAGTCAATGCAGGAAATATTGAAGCACAAGGCACCCATGAACAATTACTGGCTCATTGTCCGCTTTACAAGGATATGTGGCAGGCGCACATTGGTGCAAGAGATGAAGCGTAAGGAGGTGGTTTCATGCTTGGCACATTAAAGAAAATATTTGCATTTGCAGGCAATCGGAAAGGGCTTTTGAAAAAATCATTGTTCTTTTCCTTTCTTAACGGTATTTTTGCGTCATTTCAGTTTGGCGCACTCTACTTCATTGTAGACGCTTTGGCTTCGGATAACCACAGTCTTACTTCTGTATGGCTGGCGCTGGGTATGATGATGCTTTCCATCGCCGGACGGATTTTCTCATCCTTCTTTTCCATGAATGAGCAGACGGTAGTAGGATATGGCATGGTAGCTGATAAGCGTATTTCGATTGGTGATCGCCTCCGCTATATTCCGATGGGCTACTTCAACAAGAATAATATCGGTACGATAACCGGCATTGTAACCACGACATTAGGGGATGTAGAAAGTTCAGCACCCGTGGCATTAGTCAATATGATTGGAGGCTTCTTCAATTCTGTTGTTCTTATTCTGTTCCTGCTTCTTTTTAATTGGCAGCTTGGACTTGTCGCTCTGGTTGGTGTTGTCTGCTACCTGCTGGTGACAGAAGCAGCTACTCGAAAATCGACTTCCACAGCAGAAAAAAGGCAGAGCGCACAGAGGGGATTAGTAGAAGCTGTTTTGGAATACATCCAAGGCATGGGTGTGGTAAAATCCTTTGGTTTTGAAAAGGATAGTTCCCAATCTATTGCTGCTGCTATTCGGGATAGCAACAAAGGCAATTTGAAGCTGGTTTATGCAGTAGCTCCTTACATTGCGCTGCAACAGCTTATAGTGCGGATTTTTAGCACGATTTTACTGATACTGTCCATTTATCTTTATACTATCAACGCATTTTCTTTTGTGTATGGCATCCTTTTTGTTGTTCTGTCCTTCACTGTGTTCAACAATCTTGAAAGCGCTGGTAGTCAGATTACGATGTTGCAGATGCTGGCATCTTCGATTGATACCGCAAATTCTGTGGATAATACGCCAGTCATGGACGAAAAGGGTACAGATATTACGCCGCAGGACACAAATATTGTCTTTGATAATGTGGATTTTTCCTATTCAACTCGAAAGATTTTAGACCATGTTAGTTTTTCTATCCCTGAAAAAACGACTACAGCCATTGTAGGCCCTTCTGGGGCAGGTAAGACAACGATGTGCAACCTGATTGCCCGTTTTTGGGATGTGAATGCCGGGAAGATTACCATAGGCGGTACGGATGTACGGGATTTTAAGCTGGACAGCCTGATGAAGAATATCTCGATGGTGTTCCAGAGCGTATACCTCTTTGCAGATACGATTGAGAACAATATCAAGTTTGGCTGCCCGGATGCTACCCATGAACAAGTGGTTGAAGCGGCGAAAAAGGCTTGCTGCCATAACTTTATTTCTGCCCTGCCGGATGGCTATGACACCGTGATTGGCGAGGGAGGCGGTACTTTGTCCGGCGGCGAGAAACAGCGGATTTCCATCGCCCGCGCCATGCTGAAGGACGCACCTATCATCATTTTGGACGAGGCAACAAGCAGCGTTGACCCGGAGAATGAGGATGAATTGCAGCGGGCTATCGAGGCATTGACCCATGACAAGACCATCATCATGATTGCCCACCGTCTGAAAACCGTCCGCAACGCTGATCAGATCCTTGTACTGGACAACGCTCATATCGTCCAGCGCGGCACTCATGCGGAGCTAATACAGCAAAAGGGCCTGTATGCCGATTTTGTATCGGCCAGACAGGAGGCCATCGGCTGGAAGCTGGCTCAGTAAAGGTGGTTCAGATGAAACTTCATTAAATATCTGTGGGAAGCTGTTCGCCGAAGATTCTATAGAAGAAATCTATGCAAAAAATTGAAGTTATTGTTCGTATCACGAAGGACCACTGCCCTCCCCAAGAGCAGACGATTTTTGAGTGGATTGAAACTAACCGTGCTGCGCCAGACACTTTGAATTATCCCGGTTTGGAAATAAACTTGGAACACCGTCGTGTTTTCAAAAACGGACAGGAAGTGTACATGAGCCGTTACGAATATGGCGTTTTAAGTTTAATGGCACGGCATCCGGGGCAATTGTTTACAAAAGAGCAGATCTTTGAAGCAGTCTGGCATAAGGACAGCGAAAGCTATTTGAGAGCCGTCACCAGCACGATCGGTCGAATCCGCCAGAAAATAGAGGATGACAAAGATCACCCCCGTTATATTAAAACGGTTTCCAACATTGGATATCAATTTGTCCCATCATCGGAATCGGTGCGATTGAATCGCAATCTGTAATAAAAGCCATACCGTGAGATCCTAGTAGGATTCTTCGGTATGGCTTTTATCGTTTTCTGTGCTGTACAAAATCGGCATCCTTGCATAGATGACCAAGAATATTCTAAAATAGAGATAACTTAATTCAGGAGGTCAAACCATGCAAACATTTGAAGAAGTATTGACCCACTTCCATAGCTTTTTAGAGTCTGCGACCTATTTGGATGTTGTTCCATGCCGCTGGGGGTATGTAAGGCTTTTCAATGAGGGCGACCCTATCAATTTCAATGCAATTCTTTGCCGCACACCACAAGAACTATATACGGCATTGGCAAATGATTTGGAAACAGAGATTCAGATCAGCTTGGGAATCGACTGAATTGGTATGAAATTGGTTTGTTTTTGGGTTCGTTTTGGTATAGTGACTTTGAAAAATGTGCTATACTGTACCACAAGCAAACCATTTTCAGGGATTTTCAATCTTACTGTAAAACTCTGTCAGATGCTTTGCCAGTGTGCGGGTCGAGTCCATTAAGGTTTCTCGCACCGCTTCTGGACAGGAAAGATAGATTCGATTGAACTCTTTTAACTCTATTTCCGTTTTACCCATCCCCGGAGTAATCAGCGCATCAAGCGAAACCGGCAAAACACGAGCAATCGCCAAAAGAATTTCGTAAGATGGATTCATGCTGCCTTTTTCAATGTTGGCGATATGCTTCGTTGAAACATGGCAGCGTTCAGCAAGTTGTTCTTGTGTTAAACCTGCCAGCTTGCGCTCCTTGCGAACCTTTTCTCCAAGTACTTTCAAGTCAGAATTCGGCATCATCGTTCACCTCAATAGTATTGTATCGTTCTGGTGAATGACGCGGTATAACCTTGTATTTCCTGTGAGTAGGAAGTATTGTGCCGATTTTTGCGTTTCCCGGTCGAGTTATAAAAAAACGGTAACTCGTCCGGGCGATTTCACGCGCCATTCGATCACAGTTGCCGTTTGTGGAGGTAACTGTGATTTTTTATTGGGGTAACGCATCAAAAAAAGCCTGTCTGCTGCCGTAGACCATACTGCAAACAAACCAGCACAATCGTTCTGTTTCACCACCCATAATCATGCCGATGTGCAATATTGCGCCAGCTTCCCTCAATGGGAGGCTGGCGTTTTTGCGCTTTTAAGGGCAAGGTGTCGTGCGCCACCACGATCCTTTTTGTCCGGATGCTCACATTCCGTAAAATAACTGGAGGATTATTGAAAATGAAATCGACCTATTTGCTTCCGTGGTTCAAGATGACCACATGGTACTTCCGACTGTCTCGATTGCTAGAAGTTTCCAACATCAAAAAGCGCACCAAAAATCATGGTGCAGATGCCGACCGTATTTTCATGTTGGTGAAAAATCATGTACTGGCCGTATCCGGCATGGGAGATGAAGCTCCGCCCACTCCCGGCGGAAGAAACGGAGGGAGTGATGTATTATGATCCTGCTGCAACGGGTGAACGAATCCAGAACCTCCGAAAAGACCGTGAAGTGACACAGGAGCAGCTCGCCGTCGACCTGAACATCAGTGACCGCTACATGAGAAATCTGGAGAAGGGCGAGAAAGTTCCGTCTGTTGACCTCTTTGTGGAACTGCGGGAGCGGTTCGGTTCCTCGCTGGACTATATCGTTTTGGGCGTGTCTGCATCACAGCGGGAGCAAGAGCTGCAAGATCAGCTGCAAATGCTCCGCAAAGAACTGAAAGAAATGCAGCGGCGGATTCTTGTCATGCTGGAAATGCTGGGCGAATCTGCTTGATCGAGCACTTTATTGTCGTGAACCGGAACGATTGGTTCCGGTGAAAATGGCAAAACCGGAACTACTGGTTCCTAACGAGAACTTCAGTTTTCAAGTACACTATGGTCACAGCAAAGGCAGCCCCCCTCACAGGGGGGCGACAAGTCCGAAACTGTACCGTGTACCTTGAAAATTGAAGAAGCAGCTTTTCGGTACTTCCAGACAATGATACTTCCGTAATTCGCGGCCCGGTCAGAAAGCAGACGGGGTGGCTGAGATGCCAATGGAGCGGTGCAAATCCGCCGCCGAAAAGTTCCCACCTCCGGGGTGTCGAGGACAAATAGGAGAAAAACAGTATTTTTCAAACCACCAGTTGAGGATTTCTCGACTGGTGGTTTTACATTTCCCACTAAATTATGATATGGAGGAAATCTATATGAGTCGATTTCATAACAAAAGCGTAGATGAAGCCAATCTGACCACCCTCTGCCCGATTTGTCTGGATTCCTTTCAGGGGGCAAAGGGCGTTCGCGTCCGGCGCGCAGACCCTAAGCAGAAGATCAAGGATGTCTGCACCTACTGCCAGATTCGCTACGGTTTCGATTATTATGTGCAGCCCGATAAGAACGCTGGGCAGTATGTGAAGCGAGGCCATTTCGATGATGAATCTGAATGCGCTTAAAATCGACCCGGAGTTTCAGGGCAAAATTCCACCCCTGAATTTTGAAGAAGAACAACAGCTTGAACAGAACATTCTCCACGAAGGACGGCTGCTGAATCCCATTATTATCTGGAACGGCTTTATTTTGGATGGACACACTCGCTATCGCATCCTGCGGAAGCACCCGTTCATCTCCTTCCAGATACAAGAGATCGAGCTGGACAACCGTTATGCAGCTCTCTCGTGGATCTGCCAGAATCAGCTCGGACGCAGAAACCTTGACCCGGAACGGAAGAAGTTCCTGATGGGCAAGCTGTATGAATCCGAAAAGCTGGCACGGGGCGGCTCCAAAGAGCGGGCGCACGATGAGAACGGACGGTTCACCTCAATGGTTCAAAATGATCCATTGAGGGCAAAGCCACTCTCCACCTGTGAGCGCATTGCTGCACAGAACGGTGTGGGGCTAGCCACCGTAAAACGAGCAGAGAAATATGCCAAAGGCGTAGACGCTGCGGAAGATGCAGTTCCCGGTGCAAGGGAAGAAATCCTGACCGGGCGCATCAAGGCAACGGACGCAGAGATCACCGCCTTAGCAAAGAAGCCAAAGTCAGAAATTCCTGCGGCTCTCGCAGAATTGCGGAAGCCAAAGCAGGAGCGTCAGCCCCGAAAAGCGAAAACATCTTCTTCAAAACAGGCATCCTCTGAAATCAGAAAAAGCATCCAAGGGCATCAACGCCAGCTTACAGCCGAAGAAAGAACTTCTCTGAAAGCATCCATTGACAATCGTTATCAGGAACGAGCCGTTGCAAACGGTTCCCTGATGATGTGCGAGGTGCAGGGTGCCAAAGAGGACTTCATTCGCCGCTGGAATACGATTTTCAAAGAATACCCGGATGTTTTTGAAGATTCGGACTGCCGCAAGATCATTCACGACTTGACCGAAGATGCTGTGCAGTATCTTCTGAAAATAAAGGAGAAAACGCTATGATGCTTTCCAACCTGAATCTTTCCAGCCTGCCGGAGTGCAGCTTTGAGGTGCGGTACGTTGACAGTGTTCTGCTGAATCCCTGCGCCGAATACCAGCGGCTGCTCCGCATGGGCAAGGTCGCGCAAATCGCAGCCAACTTTTCGGAGTACATCGCCAATGAACCGAAAGTCAGCTACCGTGATGGCCGCTATTTCGTCTTTGACGGACAGAACACCATCGAGGCACGGAAAACATGCAACGGTGGGCGTGATCTTCCGATTCGCTGCAAGGTCTTTTATGGCCTTTCCAAAGAGCATGAAGCTCTGCTGTTTGCCGTGCAGACAGGCATTTCCAGCGAACTGACCGCTGGTGAACGACTCCGCGCCAAACTGGTAGCCCACGAAGAAAACGCCTGTGACTTCGTTTCGGTAACGGAGGACACAGGCGTTCGGTTTGCACTAGATGGGATTCGCGCTCCATGGAAAATCTACTGCATCCGCTCAGCCTACTACATCTACAAGAGCTACGGCACAGCCCTTTACCGGGAAATGTTGAGCGTCCTTGTAGATACGTGGGGCGGCGATTCGGATTCCTTCCTGTCGGGCATCCTGCACGGCATGGCTCGTTTTATGGCTCTGTATCAGGGCGAATACAGCCGGGAACGGCTGGTTCTCCGGCTGCGCACGGTGCACCCCAAAACCATCACCCGGCTGGCGCAGAACGACACTGGCAACGTGGCAGACCGCCACATGAAGCAGATCCTGTCCATTTACAACGGTGCTGGTCGCACCCACAACTTGCCCTGTAAGCGGTGATGAGCATGATTCCAGTCAACCGAAAGTTTCTGCGCGGTGATATTTACTACGCCAATCTGGAGCCGCACCTCGGCTCTGAACAAGGTGGCATCCGCCCGGTAGTCGTAGTGCAGAACAACACCGCAAACTGCTATTCGCCCAACCTCATTGTTGCGCCTGTCACATCCAATATCGGAAAGAAGCCCGATCACCAATCCCACGTTCTTGTGGACGGTAATCGGGCTTTTGTGCAGCCCTCCATGATTTTGGGGGAATCAATCCAGACTATCAGCAAGGGACGGCTGATCCGCCCAATGGGGCGGCTGAGCATCCCGGAACTCATTCGGCTCAATTATGCGCTGCTCTATCAGCTCGATCTAAACGAATGGGTATGGAGAAAGGAGGCCTATGAACGTTATCTGCGATACCACCGCTAAATCGGAAACTCTTTCTGTCAAAGGCTGCAAGGTCAAAATCACTTATGCGCCTGCGGATACGGACTGTCTGGATACCATCCAGAAACTGTTGCAGACTACCATCCTGCGCACCGCAGGACACACCGCTGCCTGACATCCTTGTGTTTCTTGAATGCGTGAGATAAGATAAAATCGAACTGAACCTTGAAAACCAAATATGGACGAAACACGTTTGATTTTTCCTTTCTCACCCAAAGAAAGTGAGAAAGACATGAAAAAACGTGTTTATACCTTATACCGTGTTTCGACAAAGGGACAGGTCGAGAAAGACGACATCCCCATGCAGAAAGAATCCTGCCGCGACTTTGCAGAAAGTCAGGGCTGGGAGATCGTCAAGGAATTTTCCGAGAAAGGCGTTTCCGGCTTCAAGAAGTCCGCTAAAGAGCGTGACGAACTCCAGAAAATCCAACAGGCTGCGATGGAGGGCAAGTTTGACATCCTGCTGGTGTTCATGTTTGACCGCCTAGGCCGCCGTGACGATGAAACGCCCTTTATCGTGGAATGGTTCACGAAACAGGGCATCGAAGTCTGGAGCGTGAACGAAGGACAGCAGCGGTTCGACACCCATGTGGACAAGCTGATGAACTACATCCGCTACTGGCAGGCATCCGGCGAAAGCCTGAAAACCTCCGTCCGTACCCGGACAAGGCTGGAACAGCTCACTGGGGAGGGCCACTACACAGGCGGTACTGTACCTTACGGCTACAAGCGTGTCCGGCTTGGCCGGGTGAACAAGAGAAATCAAGAGGTCTGCGACCTTGTAATCGACGAAGCGGAAGCTGAAATCGTCCGGCTGATTTTCCACAAGTACGTTTATGAGGGATACGGCGCACAGAAGTTGAGCCACTACCTCTATGAACAGGGTGTCGTAGGCCGGAACAGCAAGAACATCCCCAACACCAGCATCGTTCGGATGATAAAGAACAAGTGCTACACGGGCTACCTCATCAACGGTGCGGTGGAAGCCGAATGCCCACAGCTCCGCATCATCGAGCCAGAGCTGTTCGAGCAGGCACAGGAATTACGGCAGGCGCGTACCTGTGAGCGTGGCAGCACACCGCTTGGCACCAGCTCTAAAGCCTTGCTGACCGGGCTGGTTTACTGCGGTCACTGCGGCAACCGCCTGAGCCTGACCAGCAGCGGACGGACACACACCTACGCCGATGGGCATACGGTGAAAGAAGTTCGGCCCCGGTATAGCTGCTTCTACAAGATTCGGCATCCGGGTGACTGCGATGGGCAGTCCGGCTACGGCGTTTCCAAGCTGGATTCCATCGTAGAAGAAGTTGTCCGGCAGATCTTCGCACAATTCCGCGAGGTTTCCCGGAAAAAGCTGCTGGAATCGGTCAAGACCAACGATGCCGCCCGCATCCAGAAGAAGGTCAAGAAAATCCAGAAAGACTTGGAAAGCAAGCAGAAAGAACTGGACGACCTGAAAGCCGAAACGATTCTGGTTATCCGGGGCGTGAGTGCCTTAGACAAAGAACTGCTGGGTACACTGGTAGCCGAGGCAAGAGAGGCTTTGGAAACTCTGGAAAAGCAGCTCGTGCAGGCACAGGATGAATACGAAGAAGCCACCAAAACAGCAAAGTGCAGCAATTACATCTGCAACGAGCTGTTTACATGGGCGGATGTTTACGACACCGCCAATCATGATGAACGCCGTGCCATCTTGCAGCAGTTCATCAAGGAGATTCGCGTCCGAAAAGACTATGAAATCTCGATCACCCTGAACGCCAGCTTCAACCAAGTGGAGCAGCTCAGGGCTGTATCAACCTACGATGGTGCGGAAATTTTTGAAGAAATTTCCGAAAAGGGGGCATAAAACCGATGCTCTTGCCCGCAGCACCATGCAAAATCCAAAGAAAGAAGCGTGAAAACGATGGATTTTCAAAAAGTACATTGATGACCCCGCCCGGTTCGCATCCGACTTCAGGGTTCGGAGCCCGGCACGGTTTGCCAAAGTTCTTGGATATAAAAAACGCCGCATCGTATAAAACGATGCGGCAAATTGGTGGACCTAGAGGGATTCGAACCCTTGACCTCTCGGATGCGAACCGAACGCTCTCCCAGCTGAGCTATAGGCCCATATTTAGGGGCGTGACTCGGTTGGGCGACCAACCGACATACTCCCCATTCTAAAGCCCACAACTCTGTGGGGCACAAAAGCGATACGCTTGCACTCCCAGCTGAGCTATAGGCCCATATTTAGGGGCGTGACTCGGTTGGGCGACCAACCGACATACTCCCCATTCTAAAGCCCACAACTCTGTGGGGCACAAAAGCGATACGCTTGCACTCCCAGCTGAGCTAT
>ERZ1034713.269-NODE-269-length-32520-cov-6.259695_pt1 | contig 32520 bp, 24 predicted proteins | sample MGYA00520692_ERZ1034713 | MGnify/ENA primary metagenome ERZ1034713 (study PRJEB33766, sample SAMN09781717) | gut metagenome | biome: gut microbiome | host: Homo sapiens | place: Madagascar | study: EMG produced TPA metagenomics assembly of the PRJNA485056 data set... | reverse complement strand
TTCTCGTATGGAATAAACCATCAATTGAATATCATTATCAGAACTCGGCTTTCCACTGAAATCAGCAAAGCTGTTACAAATACAAAGTCCTAATTTACCGAATATCTCCGTGATTTCATCCAAACTATATAACCTTATAGGATTTCCTTCTTTCATTTCAGGCTTATAAAGTGCTTCTCCATACATATAGTCTACCTGCCCATATATCAGCGTTTTTCTATCCTTCTCCCATTCAAAAGCAGATAATGTAAGTCCCTTTTCTCCTGCATCCCATAACTTGCAAGGGAAATGTGTTTGGGCATAGCTTCCATTCATGATATCCATAAAGTGCTTCTATTCGCTTTCCTGCATACCCTCATCGGCTTGTGAAATCATCTGTCTGTACTGTTCCTTCACACTTTCCGGTGCAAGTATCTGTACCTTGCCCCTAAAGCCAAACACCCAACCGAAAAAGGTAGGACTGGCTGATACTTCGGTCTGTACTCTGAAGGAAGTCATATCATACGCAAGGGTTGTCACATCTTCTCCGAAACGGTCAACCATTGTTTTCATCAGACTATTATCACATCTTAAATCCACAAGAACTTTCTCGCCTGAGAACATAAAGAATACTTCCTTTGTGTAATTCTCAATATCAAAATCATCAGGCATAGAAATAATATCTTTATCCAATATCTCCGGCTTGGAAGCAATACGGTCTACCCTGAAATTGATAACCTTACTTTTCTTCTCAGAATATCCGAGAACATAATAATAGTCCCCACACCAGAGAAGTTTATACGGACTGAGCTTATATACTTCGCCCTTATTCTTCAGAACCTTCTTCTTTAATCCGGTATAATCGTAATACTGGAAAGAAATCTGTTTACCTGCATTGATGGCGTCATTTATAGCGTCGATGATGTAATATATCTGTTCATTATCCGGCTTAATTCGATTGACCACATAGTTATTACGCTTCAGCTTTGCCACCTGCCCTGCACTTGTTATTGTATGTATCTTCTCAATCAGTGCATCGCTTTTCTTCTTTGTAATGAACTTTGATGACTCTACTGCATCTATCAGCAATTTCAGTTCCGTCAATTCAAACTTACGACTGGCTACAAAATATTTGCTCTGAGTAGAATGAATAGTAACAATATCCATTCCAAACTCCTGAAGTGCAGCAATGTCTTTTGTAACCGTTGTTCTATGTGCAGATATTCCGTATTCATCATTCAATATATTGATTAACTGTGTTGTGGAAAGAGGATTCTCTTCATCTGTTCTTTCCAGCAAAATTTTTTGTAAGTATAAAATCCTTGGCTTTGTTTCCATAGCCTTCCTTTCCTAATTGTGCAGACCGTCTGCACAATTTAAAATCTATCATTGCATTATCTTTTTATTCAACACCCAATGTCTTATATACTGCACCTTCCGTACTGGAATAGAAAATCAGATTAAAGCAGCCGATTAAATTTGATGAGACTTCCCATCTTTTCATAAGGCGATACCCCTTTTTCAGATATTATGTGAAAAAGCCAAAATCATCGGCAAATGCAATATCCATAATAATCTCGTGACGAAGAACTTCTATATCATTCTTATCGTCATAAGCAACCAAGTAGTATTTCTGTGATTTATCGTATTTCTTGTTCTTAAAGTTAAAGCGGAGTCTGAACATACGCTTCGTCGTATCTTTATCTTTCTTATCAGCAATAACAATATTCTCATTAGAAATCTTCTCATTACTATCAGAAATGAAATATACTCGGTAGCTTGTTTCTTTCACAATATCACTTACCGGCTCTGTCTGAACAAAATCCAGTGTCGTGATAAGATTTGTAATCTTTGAAGTCAGGCTTACAAGAGCAATCTCTGCAAGGCTTGTTTCCTTTTTACCCTTATCTACTTTCACATCAATCATTGGTACAAGCATTTCCTGCGGAGAGCAGCCACCATGGACATAGTTCTGTCCTGCTCCTGCCACCTTGAAAATATCTGAAGCAAGCGGGAACGATACAATACGCTCATCGGCACTACCAAGTACCTTACCAACCGTTGTATGGCAAACTCCGTCTGCCTTGATTTCTTCGGCAGATATGGAATAACGCTGTCCAACGCTGTTTGATTTTGAAGCAGCTCCGGCAATCTTATCTGTTGCCTGAATTTTATCTCTCTTATAAATAAATCCGTGGTCTGCCGTCACAATAAAATGATAAGTATTTGCCTGCGATGCAATTCTCTTTATCAAAGTATAAATCTCTTCAATTGCTTCTTCGCAAGCAGTAAAGACTTCATTTTCAGAAGCCGCTTTATCTCCACGGGCATCTATCTGATTATGATAAATATACACAACGTCCTGTCCGGTAAAGATAGAACGAAGGTCTGCCTGTTTCATTGTTTTCATTGAATCAAACTGAACGCACTTACTGTTTATTTTATACTCTTTAAGAATAGCTTCCCTCTGCTCCGTGGAACTGCACGCTTTTCCGTCAACCAGTACATCATAAGACGTGCTGTACTCAATCGTCTTATGCGGAAGTAATGAAGCCATACCTAAAGGTGTATAAGATGGAAGAACGCCTTGCATTGCTCCGATAGAAGCATTACACTTCTCATCTGCCTGCATTTTTTCAAACAGCGTATGTGCAACCTCATAACGGAGTGCATCGGATATAATAACTACTACTCTATCCTTTGAGTAATTGATGTGTCTTGCAAAGAAATCTCTCTGCAACGTAAGTCCTGTTTCTCCGTCTGTGTCTGCAAATTCATTGTTCCAGTTCACTGTAATCCGGTTCAGATACTCGTTTGTATAGATATTCTCAACTAGCTCCCTGATTTTTTCAAACTGCGTGGTATCTTCCAATTTATCAAAGTAAAAATAGAAGTATCTATAATAACGGTCAATCTTATAGGTTGTCTCCGTATATTCCTTAACCAAGTTTTTGATACCACTGACTGGCTGATACTTACCTTCAGCAATCATATCAAAGGCATTTTGAAGAATGAAATACTCGCTGCGGAAGTTCTTTCCAAAATGTTGCTTCCTGCGTTCTACACAAAGCTCCGGAATCGTCTTTCCATTCAGCTTTGCTCCTATATCCTCATTCTCAAGTCTGCCGATAATCCAACTAATCAGAAGCTCATCAACACCTGCAAAGATATTGCAATCTACAAGTGTTTCGACTTCCATCTTCTCAAGATAATTTTTACCGTTGATTGCATTATAGATAATCTCTGAAATCTCATCAAAACGTGTACCATACAGATAACTGTTCATCAGATTATCCATAAACGCAATGACATTGCCGAATTTATAAGAAATAAATGGTTTCCAAGCCTGCGGCATATCCGTATGAATACTCTTAGCCGCATAAGTAACAAACATCGTGATAACGAGTTTCTCAAGTGTTGGCTTCGGGTCATTATATCCAAATGCCACATCTGCCTGCTGCCAGAATGCAGAAAGCAAATCATACTTCTCAAACTCTGCCAGATATTTGTTATCCTGCAATCCATCGTCTGTCAAAATTGAACGCAATACTTCCTCAAAAGAAGCGGTCTTATCCTTGCAAAGCACGCTCATCAAGGCAACTTCAATCGTACTTCTGTTGAAATTTTCTATTTCCAAATCATAGAATTTCTGCGTTCTGTCTTTATTCGCAAAGAATTTAATATAATGCTGAATAACAGGTTTGTACCGTTCATCAATTCCTAAATCAAGCGTAAGCAGGGAAGCACGGTCAGCAAAAAATTCTTTGGAATATCGAATTGTATCTGCAAGATGATTATCCCTTATGCTCGGTTTCGCAAACGGAGCGTATACAAGGTAATTGGTTGTTGTATCCTCTCGTTCCAAGAAGTATTTGATGTAGAACTGGTTGTCCGGCTCAAGATGCAGAACCTTTGCATTTTCCAGTTCTATACTGTCAATATCCTCTTGAAACTCCGCATTGGCATCATACCAAAATACAAGTTTACGGACATCACTTGCAAACTCACTATTTAATTTGTCTGTAATCTGTTTTAAGTTTAATTCTGCCATAACCTGCTACTCCTTAGTATTGTTGGTAAGCAAATTTAATATTTCATCTTTTTTAGAAGCAGTCAGTTTTGCAAATTCTTCAAATATTTCTAACACATCTTTGACCTTCGTATATTGCCCAACTCCAACTGACATTACCGTTGCATGCTTTACTGTCTTGTAGACTACCTTTCCAGTCTTTATAGATTCTTCACTATCAATTATCTTTGCTTCTGTATCTTTCTTATATGTATTTTGATTAGATATTTCACTCGGTGCTATACCATGAACAAATTGTGTTCTATACTCATTGGCTTTTGTGTATATCGGATTATCTTTTAGTCCATCGAACACGATAAAAATATCGTTTTTATTTTTCTTTAACCACTTTAAAACTTCACTTCTTTGTCTTAAATCTGGTTTTGCATTTATATCATAAAAAATATTTAACATTTCAATAATGCTATCCCAAACACCAAACGCCGTCACATATAAATTTGCAGCAAAATGATTAAACCAAAATAATCTCATATGATGCTCCGGATTAAAATTAGGCATATATTGTACAGATTTTTTCCCGTCTAATGATGGAGAAACATACCACGGTTCGTCTGGTATTCCCAAATCATAGTAATGTCTACACATAACATATGTGATACATAGCGAACCTATTTTATTATTAAATCCGAAAATACATTCCTGAAGTCTTGGATACAATAAAATGTTATCTTTATATTTTTGAAATATATCATCCGCAATTCTTATATTATTTATAACCTCATTACCAAGGTACTCCCAATCCTTATCTGTTGGAAGTTCAAATGATTTCTCAACACTAATGGTTTCTGCCATAATTCTACCTCAATTCTCAATAAATCCAAATTAGCTATACTTTCATAATATTGCTTTTAAATGCTATAGGAATAAATTTATTTTCGGCAATGTATTATAAGCACTACCACTTTTATCTCTATTTGCATTCTTTAATGCGAAACCAAGACACATCTCCATTCTTTTGGCATCAGGTCCATTTAAATTCGCATAATATGTGTATGCACCTTGTATATCGTCCGTCCAAGACTTCCATAAATCAGGACTTAACACCATATTTTCCGAAAACAATGGTAACATCATATTCAGATAAAATTTCAATTTCTGTACTGTTGCTTCCTGCATTTGTTTAAAGAATTTCTCGTAAATCTTTTTTTCGCCTTCCAGACAACTCATCAACAGCCACGATTTTCCTTGCTCTGGAAAAATAGTAAGTGCAATTCGATGCATTACTCCCTTTTTTGTATGTCTTATTCGATGCCCATTCATATCATATGAGGGTGCAATAAACGCATAATCAGCAAATTTAATCTGTTCAGGTATCTTCACAACACAAGTAAAAATACCATTATGTGTGCCTGCAAGAATTTCTGAATCAAAATGTTTTTTTATTGGCTCAAACTCTTTTTCTTTTAATTGTAGCATTCTATATATTGCAACACTTTCTTTTGATTGAAATGCTTTTGGATTTGCTTTGAAGCATTGACGAAATATTTTCATACCCATTGTTTGCTTATAATATTCAAAAATAAATGCTTTGTAAGCATATACGAATTTCATTTCTTCACTGTCATCAAAATCAGGTGCGCCTTTTTCAATTGCTGCAAAAGCAATATTATCATGTAAATCGCAAAAACAAGTTTCGGTTGTCGCATCGTTTGCACTGGTTCGACTAACTTCTACTATAGGTATCACTTCTCCGTTTTCAAGTGGGACAAGAATTGGCTTTTTTTTTGCATTTAACATATAAACATGATGTTCACTTCCTGCCAATAATGAAATAATTTTATTGTTCTGTAATGCATGTGCTTCTTTAATTTTTCCTTTACAGCTTGTTTGGTCAGGATATAAACAGCATTTTTCCATAGATGCACGCATTTTCTCCATAACCTGAACTTCAGGAGGTTTTTTTGAAGCATTAGGAGCTGCCTCAGTTGTATTTTTACAACATTTTTTATATGCTTTATTACTTCCACAAGGACACGGTTCTGTATCTTTAATTTTCCAACCTAACAACTCCAACCACCCCTCTCGTTTGTTAAATCTTCGCTAAAATCTGCATTTTCTTTTCATCGGCAGTCTGAACTTTTTCGTAGTTGACTTTTACGCCATCATCAAGGTCGATGTCGATACGTGAAAGAGCTAAATGAGCGATTTTAGCATCATAGTCTTTGGTTTCCTTAATCTGTTTCTGAAGCTTTTCTTTACGCTTTGTAGCATTAGAAATTTCCTTGTTGTCGTGGCTATTGTCGATGATTTCCTGCATACGGGTAATCTCTTTTTCATACACACGCTGAATACGATGCAGGTACTCAACTCGAACATTACCAATGGTGTCTGCGTTCCAACGGTGCATATAAACAAGAGCCTTAAATCCATTCTGCTTACCACTATCAAAAAGCCAATAAATCGGGCGTTTCTGATAAGTCTTAATATGGTCTTTGATAAAATCTGTCAGGAAATAATTTCTGATTACTTCACGGCTTGTCTTTCCTTTATTACCAAGGGCATTCGCAATAAAATCAAGGTTTTCTTCAAGCGTATCTTCTCCGTAAACCTTTTTCAGCCAAGCACAAAACAGACCGACAATATCATCTTCAAAATATTCCTCGTCCGTAATCGGAATACAGTTATCCTCATCCGGAATAAACGTATCATATTTGCCGTTATTCCATTCTCCACCTGCATAAGCAAGTCCATCTTCGTCAAGAGAATAACGCCCAAACATACAACCAACCGCATAAGATAATAAGGATTTAATATCACGAGAAATTTCTGCTTTTCTAACAGACACATATACGTCATCTACTTGATAATCTATCTCCTCTTGCATTTGGTAAAGGTCAATAAAAAACTTATCAATATACTCTTCGTTCTGTTTCATTTCTTTGAATGCAATATTTGTTTCTGAAGTCCAAAAATCATATGCTTCAGACAGCTTGTCCGTATTATATTTAGTCAAAGGGTGTTTCTTGAAATCCCAGCTAGTTTCGAAACTGTCCCAATCATTTTTTCCTAAAGAAATACATTTTTTAGCAGCATTCACAATATCCTCATTATATGCACTCGTATTAAAAGGAATTCGCTTCAAATCGCCTACCTGTGTGGTTATAGTTGGATTTAAAACCTTTATATACATCATTGCAATTTTTGAATTTAGTAAAGCAATCAATGGATAATATGTTTTGTCATCCGGAAATGCACATGAACCCTTAACATCAAAAAAGAAACCTTCCTCGCATGCTCTAGCTGAAAAAATAGCGGATGTAATATCCGACCACGTGATACATCGTTTCAAATATAAATATGTCATTGTAGTTTTTGCACGATTAAATTCATGAGATTTGCTCCAATTCACAACATAATCATTGTTTCCATACCAACGCCTAAAAGCTCCACCCTTGTTATATGGAAACCAATATGTTTTTGTCAAATCAACGTCATCCAAACTTTTTTTATTAAATGCGATTGTCTGTATAGATACCTCTTTCCAATCTCTCATGTATTTATCATTATTTCCCGTTGTCATTCCGGAAACAATTTCTGCATAATCGCCTAGCTGTTTGTATTTCACAAATGACTCTGCAACAATTTGATTTATCCAATACGCAATAGGTTTGGCAGGTATTCCAGAAAACATCTCTGTTCTTGTTTCATAAAAATATTTGCAGTATGGCGAATTTAATGCCTCTAATACTTTCTGTTTCTGTATATTCATTCCGCCTTTGAAATCAGACAGTCTAATATATAAACCTTTACTTGTTTCACTGCCATTTTTTAACACAAATGAGCAAATCGGTACCGTTGCTTCTTCATAAGCAGAATATTCCATTTGAACTAGTGTCGCTATTGATTTATATTCAATAATGTACTCTCGCAATGCAGCATAAGTTTTAATAAACATCCAAACAAATGGCGTCATAAAAGCAGAATAGCCATCAGTTTTGCAGTATCCAAAATTGCGATACATAAATACACTGAACAAGTCACCAGAATATGCCTTATAATTATCAACAACAAATTTCTTTAACTGTCCTTCCAGCTTATTCATATATGGTGGATTGGTACAAACAACTGCATACTTATTACTCATAATTTCAGCCTGTTTTGCAAGCTGTACCATCTGAGGAAGTGTATCATTCAGCCAAGCCGTTGAAAAAAGGTCTATCTGTCCTGCACTACTCTCGACATTGTTTAAATATTCTACAAATTCCTTGTAATCTTTCTTTTCAATCGTCTGTAATGTACCGATTTCCTGTGCGTCCCTATACGCTTCAACTAAGTATTCGCCAATTTTATTCTGTTCACTATCCGTTGTTAAACCATTACAAGTAAATTTATCAATAGAATTACTTTCCTCAACAACTGCAAGGTTATTGGATATACCTTTTGTCAATGCACGTCGATTATAACTGCGTGCTTTCATCATTACTGCAAAATATGCCAACTGATATGCACGCTTATCAATATCCATACCGAAAAGGTTATTTTCCACAATACTTAATGCTGCATCTCTGTCGGAATATCCCACTTCACGGTAGATTTCCATAAGCACATCAAACGCATATACAAGAATATGCCCACTCCCCATACAAGGGTCGAAAAAGGTTAAATCAGTCGGACTGATTTTTTCATCGACATACTGGATTTTCCCATTTTTAGGTGTGACGAAAAATTCCAGTTTTTCAGCCAAATTACTCTGTGGATTTCTTTTAATCCAATATCTTCCCAATGAGTTGTCCACCATATAACGAACAACCCAATCTGTTGTAAACAACTGTGTTGCTGCCGGAATATCCGCTTTCTTTACTGTTCCTTTATAGATATTTACAATCTCGTCGTGTTTTTTTGAAATATAATACTGATACAGCCAACCAATGATTTCAACCTGACCATCAGCCTTTATTTTTCCGTCATCAGTATACATTTCATCGTTAATACGGAAATCGACATCTTCAATATCATTGATAAGATGATGAATAATCCCCTCTGGGTCTGTAAACGAAATTGTAAGAAGTAATTCCGAATAATCATTTGTCTTTTCAAACAGCTCTGGTAAAATATCGTGAAGCTTATTGCACTGCTTAATAAAAAGCATACGGAACAATTCGTCCAGTTTATTATCATCTTTTAACTGGATAATTCTGTCCTGCTCATAAGATGTAAATTTCAAATCGGTATCAAACGGTGTCGTTACTAAATCAGGCTCTTTCTTCGCCTTATTCTCAGAGGACAGCACACGAACACCAGAAGGCAAATAATCATTGACTTCCATAAAGCGAATCGCAATCAAACGGTTGAACCAAGTATATGCTACTTCTTCAATCACATTTTCAAACGCTTCCTGATAACTTTTATAGCTGCGTTCTTTTGTCCGAATTGCTTTTACAAGAGCATCTCTCTGCTTAATTTCAACACCGGAGATTTTCGTATACTCCTTTGTACCAACATCATAGAAATACGTGTCACTTGTTGACTGCGGTAATCTCTCTGCAATTCCATTCTCTGTAATGCCAACTGTTCCGGCTTTGTATTTAATATCTTCGATGAGCTTTTCTCTTGCCCACTCTGCAAACTTTCTTATTGCTGTTTTGTTCATCTTGCTCCTCCCAAAATACTCTTTATACCTTCTCTACTTCGTAAATTCGCACTATTTTATCAATTCTCTCTTTTAGTTCTTCAATAATAGCTTGACTGGTATAAATGATTTCTTCTCGCAATTCATATTTTTGTTTGATTTTTTCATTATCATTGTATTTCTTGAAAAAATTATAATAATAGGCTATATATTCTTCAGGAAGCATCTGCATTTCGATTACTGGAGTTCGATTTTTATATCTTTCTCCATCTATAATCACATTTAATGCAGAAGCATATATACATTTCAATTGACTATAAATTGGTTCAAACAACCCATTCTCATAATCAATACATACTTCATCAGAATACATTCCTTCATTATTTAATAAGCTTTTAATAATTTTTTCATCAGCCATTTTTTCAATTATTTTTACAGGCTCTACAATTTCTTCTTCCTCCCATTCATTTCCATCTCTATCGCTGTGATAGCTTATTCCATCAACAATACTGCCATATATCGTTTTATAACCATCTTTAAATATATCCACGATTATATTGCAAGCAATTCGTACTGGATTTATATTATTATAATCTTCTATCGATCGATATAAATCATTGCACTTTTTCTGCAATTCATTGGGCAATCCAAATTTGTAAGCATCATTTGAAATTTCTTTTAAAAGCTCAGCCTTTATTATTTCTTGAATATCCCAATCAAATTGAGAATATTTCTTTAATTCATTTATCAATGGTTGATATATCTCATTTTTTCTCTCAATTGCAGTTGAAGATTCTTTTTTCCCTTTAATTACTCCTGCAAACCAGCCACCTATACCACCTATAGCAAGCAATATAGTTCCAGAAATAACATCGCTCCATATTGTATTCCAATCCATATTATTACCTCTTAGAACTCAATATTAATAATCGTATCTTCTTCCAAAGTATTCATCAGTTTCTTCTCAAGTTCTGCAATATACTTCTTAACATCTGCTTCATTCTCAAGCTGCCATGTAGCCGCATTGTTGATAGATTTAATGCTGACTGTTTTCTTTCTCTTTACCTTTGGAGCAGGTACAGCCGGAGCAATCGTTTCTCCACCATAATTTCCGGTTTCTGCTACGTGAGCAGGCTGTTCTGCTGCAATGATTTTTGCTTCTTCTTTTTCAATCTCATTCAGGCAGCGAACTTTGAGCACGTCTGCTTCCACTTTGATATTTTGCAGTGTAGCCACATTGTTACAGCTCATTGCTTTATCACTGATTTCTCTGAACAGATTTACATACTTATCTGCCAATTTATCGTGGCATTTCTTATCTTGCAATTCTTCAAAAACACGCTGTCTTGCTTCCTGAATAGCAGTATCTAACGGTTTCTGCATTTCGTTAAGAAGTCCGCTATAAAGATTGATAAACTTGTCCAGTAAATCAGGCAATTTGAAGATTTCTGAATAAGGAACAGATTTCTTCAAAATGGACTTAATGTCTGCTACAACGGATTCTATTTCACTGTTTACAATGAATGTCTTACTGTCATCGTAAATCTTCATCAGCTTCAGAGCCTTATCAAATATGCCCTTCTGCTCTCCTGCAAAGAACTTTTTAACAGGCTCATAATCCTCAGCAAAATCGAGGAAATCATCTTTCTTACGGTCGATACCTGCAAAGAACTCATTGGAATATTTCATTTGCAGAACATCAGCCATCAGTTTTTTACCGGAAGCAATCAACTGTTTGCCCGGATATGCAGTCTGTGTCGCATAATGAATATCTAATTTTTCAAGGTCATTTTTCAGATTTGATGCGTAACCAAGAAAGCTTCTCATAATTGCATCGTCATCATCACTTGCCGAAGTAACATTAAACAATTCTTTCATTACTGTACGGACAGATTTCTTCTGTTTTTCATTCGCTTTTACACGCTTTTCAGTCATCAGTTTTTCATTAAACTCTTTGCGTGTCAGATAACGGATAATTTCTTCCGAAGTCTTTGAAAGCAATGTAACTGCATCGTTATTGACAAACATTGCAATTTCGCCATCTTTGAACAACTTAGCAACAAGCCACTGCACATCGGCTTCTACAAATCCATACGGTGCTTTTAAGAAGCGTTCCAGAATGGACTTCATAGATGTTTTCATGTGACGCTGTGTGTTCAAAGCAATATAATCATTGACATCATATAAAGCCAATTCATTCTTTGTTATATTTGTACCTACAAGAGTAAGCTGCTGTCCATTATTCTTGAACAGTGTGTGAATGTCCGACTCACTCATTGCCGTATCAATATAAGACAACTTATGATAAACTGTGGAAACCAACTTACCGAGTGCTTCATTTATCTTAGAAGCAATTTCCTTTGCTCCGCTCTGAATTTTATCGCCATTCACATAGATTTCTGCATTCTTCAGACTTTCTGAAAGGAATAGCTTTGCAGCACCATTTCTCTCACGCATTTCCACTTTCTTAGCTTCCTTAATGCTTTCAAACTGTGTCACTGTATTTGTAGCATCAAAGCGGATAAATTTTTCAATCTGCAAAGCAGAACGGATTTCATCAAGAAATGTTCTGTCGTCAGGCAATACTACAAGTACGCAGCTTGACTGACCGGACAGAATTCGCATTGTTGTTTCATCTGCTCGCTCATCACTGTTCGGAGTAAGAATTTTCAATGTAATGTCATTATTCTGATTTGCCTTATACGGTTTATCATCAACAACCTGATTGAAAGCAAACGCATACCTTCCGTTAAATGCCGGATAGCGATACTTCTTTTCATCATAAAGACCGTCAAAAATCATCTCGGATACCTTTGCAATGACTTCTCCGGAATCTACATTCTGTGATTCAATCGCTCTGTTGATTTCCTGCTCCTCATCTGTCAGGAATACATATATATCTCCGTTCTTCTGAACTAAAGTCTGACGAACAAGACGTTTCAATGTGTCCTCTACCTGCTGTGCAAGAGCCATACGGTCATCATTCACATTGGATACCATAAGACTTGTGATATTCTCAATATTTGCTTTGATTTCCTTAACATACTTAATCATAAAGAGTGTTTTCAGTACATTGACATCAAAGCATTCTTTTTCGTGGTTCGGATTCAGATAGTCATTATCTAAGGCACGGGAAATAACACCCTTGTGAGAATGGTCAAGGAATTGCTCAAGGGCATCATAGAACATATTAAATGGCACAATCGTTCCCGGTTCATCGTTCATAACCTTTACGGCAGATTCTTTGAACAACGCAAGCATAGAACGCTCGCCTTCTGCCAGATGCTTACCGGATGCACCGTGAGTACGAATGGAAGTCAGTACACTTCCAAGTAAATTAAACTGATATGGAATAAACGGATAGATATCCGCAAAATTTTCTCTGTCGGAATATAATTTCTTTTCAACACCATCATTGAACAAAATCAGGTTCTTAATGACTGTCGCCTTATCATCATAAAGCAGTGTAAGTATCTGTTTTCCTGCTTCGTTCTTTTCAAGGATTCTCTTTTTGATAACCTCATCTACATTGGCAGATGAAAGAGAAAGTCTGGTATCAAAACGTCCCTGAATTTTCGAGAAGTCATTTCCCTTTGTTTTTGTAATTGAATCAATATCCTGCTGACTTGTCACGATAATCCAAGCCTTACCGCCGCAGGCAGTACCCAAATCTTCTGTTACAGTCTGAAGATTCAGCATAAGTTTGGAATCATCGCCTATGTACTGTCCAATCTCATCAATCAGGAATACGATATGATGATTGCTCTCTTTTTTGTCAAGATATTTCTTGACAAGTCGGGCAAAATCCTCAACCTTATATGCATATTCTCCGGTAGCTTTCTCACACCAGTTTCTGCCTGCTTCAACGCTCATAAAACCAATCTCATCAAGGACTTCTACCACATCGTCCTGAATGAAATCAAAGTCGCTGCGTGATTCTTCCCAAGTAGAACCGAAGCTATCTTCAAATTTTTCTTTGAATAAATCGTACTTTCCTTCTTCGGTCAATTTGCGTTCCAAATCTGCAAGAAACGGATTAGAACCACTAAATCCCTGCATTTCATTAAACACATTTTGTAACACGGAAACAATGGCAACTTTAGACTGCTTACCATTCACTTCACTTTTAGAGTCAATATTAAAAAGGACAACATCAGTCGGAATCGTACCTGCCAGTTTCATATCTGCAAGTACCATCTGATCAGAAATCTTATTATCATCTACAAAATAGTCAACCGCTTTCTTACCGCCAACTTCTTTATTTTCAAGGAGATAGGATAAAATCTTCAGGAAGTGAGATTTACCACTTCCAAAGAAGCCGGAAATCCACACGCCCATCTTGTCCGTATTTCCGGTAATTCCTCTTTTGTAGCTTGCAAAGAAATCAGAAAAATGTTTCTGAAGTTCTCTTGTCACAACATATTCTTCAAGTTCTTGCTTGATATTTGCATCATCATCTTGTCCAACTTTGATTACGCCTTTAATATCTCTGTCGATAGGCTTTGAAAACATATTCTTGATAATCATATTCCCTCTCCTCTTAATCTACGAGCTTGAATGCTCTGTAATAGTTATCGTCCTTTATCTCTCCAAACAGCACCAGTTCCTGACCGTCATAATTACCCGGATAAAACAGCACTACCGGAACATTATCTATGACCTGATGTAAATTATTCAGTACCGTATGTGAACGCAATATCGGATAGCACTTTCCAATACCAGTAATAAACACAACCGCTTTCTCCGGCGTATTATCCCTGATATGATTTACTATCAGACTGTCTGATGATGTTATCCTCAACATATTGCTGATGGATTTTGATACTCTCTCAAAGCCTTTTGTCTTTTCAAACTGATAACACTTTTCTAAATATCCTTTTTTGATAAGAATATCAATCATAATATCATACAAGTCAAACACTACAACCTTGAAATCATCATCTGAGTTTTCACTTTTTTTCTTGATGTATTCTATCCTCTCTCGGATATACAATTCTTTTTCAGCCGGATAATCAAAGATATAGTATCCGACTTCATTACCTAACCCTTTGTTCTCTCTAAACGAGGGCTTTTGTATCATTTCTTCTGCTTTATCTAATCGTTCGTCAAGCGACATCATTTAGTCCACCCCCGTAATTGCTTTTATCATTGCACTATCTCCACACACTTCAAGATAATGCTCTAAAGCAATATCAAGAATTGGTGGCGTTATTGTTTTCTTCTTCTCAACAGCCGTTAAAAGGTTTGCATCGGTCAAATAGTTAAAATATATTGAGCGAAGCCTGCGTTTTGTACCATCTGTCCAAGCTGCAATATCTTCACTTTGAATTTCTTTATTCTTGAAAAAAATATTTATATCTGCGTCTTCGATTACCGGAATACCAAGTATATTTTTTTCACGATACACTTCAAACATAAATTCAAAGAACAATCGGTCTGACCTGAGAATAGCAATCAAATTGATTACCTTTTGAGTTGCCAAATCAGAAGTACAGAACAAGTCAATCAGTGTCTTATCCAATCTTTTTGCTCTATTCCAAATGTATCCATATATCCTTTTGGCTCGATACTCTTTTGCCGCACCAAAAAGATTTTCGTCTATACACATTTTTTTAATTTCTTCTTCGGACTTTCCCTCGTCAATCAGCTTGATGACCTTCTTCATTTCAACAAACCAGAATGATTGGGAAATCAATCCCGCACTATATGTTTCTTCTACCATCTAATTCACCCTTTTTGGTGGACATTAAGCCTTTTAATATCCAATTTTATTTTTGACCGGAAGCTATGTTCCTTCTATTCGTCTAATATAACTTCACATATATCTCCGATGTCACAATGAAACACCTGACATATTTTCATCAATACTTCAAGAGATACTATTTCGTTCTTATTCAACTTCGTCGCAACAGATGATGAAATCTCCGCTGCACGCATTAAATCCTGTCTTTTCATCTGATTATCAATCATAAGTTTTTGAAGTTTATTATAGCTTATTCTCATCTGTAACTCTCCTTTGTATTCTCCGTTTCTTCTGGTTACAGTTACTCAATTAACATCATACCATAAATAATCTATTTTTTCAAGATATGGACGTTCATTCGCAACTCGTCATTGATTAGGTGTCACTTTTTACAAACATCTAATAACAATCCAAAAGTAAAAAAAGAAAGTCCGTCGCTTATGACGAACTTCCGTGTTTTATGAAAGCATTTGCTTTACACGTGTAAGTACAGCTTCATGCCTTCCATACTTTCCACTATCTGTTTTTTATTTTTCTCATGCAGATACACCGGATTCAACTTGCTTTTCTGATATTTGAAAGGTGTGCCTTCCGTCTTCTGAACCAGCAATCTTGTAAAGTATCTTTCCCAGCTAAAGAATTCTCTGCTGTCAATATAGTCTTCCGGACTCTCCAGAATTTTAGAAATCTCTTTTTCTGTAATGATTCCTGATCTCAGGATAATCCATTCAAATGATTCCGGCAGATATAACTTTATGTTTTCATATTGCTGTGACAGTTTATAAAGTTTCTCCATTTCTGCCCCGATTGCAGCACCATCCGCTACGACACAGATTTCTTCATCCATATTTGATTTCTTAAGCACACTGTATAATTTTGTTTTTCCGCCTGCACTTCTGCAGCTTATCTTTTGTTCTTCTGCTATAGATTTGAAAAACTCATATCCTGAATTTGAATCCTCAACAACGATAGTTTGTGGTTCTACAGGAATCTGTGCTGTATCTGTATATATTCGGTACATCTGCTGGTAAATCTGTTTTGTGTTCTGATATTTTCCAGAAGAATGTAAACCATAAATCTCTTCCACACTATATGGAAGATTGTACAGATTTTCTCTTGTAATGATTACAAAATAATTATCCGATTCTTTGATTTCGGATGCAAATTCTTCGGAACGGATAAAGGTATTTTCTTCATCTATAAATAAAATATTTCCCGAAATGTTTCTAAGAATAATCTTCCAGTCAGCACCTTCCAATGTCCTGCATGGGACATCACACATGAGATCTACTCCACTTGAATTTCCGAGATTGGCAAACTGCCGAATCATGTTAATCAGAGTAGTCTTTCCCGTAGCACTGTCCCCTTTTATGATCGTGATATTTCTTTTTATCTCAAATTCATAATGTAGTCTTTTATTTTTTACGACTACCCTGTATTTTCCACGCATATTTCTTCACCTTACACATACTCTCCGGCAATCTCCACAAATTCTTTCATGGTATGAACCATCTGTCCTGTATTTAAAATTTGAGCCTCAAACTCTTCTTTGCCAAAATCCATAATGTGCCTTAGATTGATTGTCAGATCTTTTTCTTTTCCAAGTTTCAAAATCCATTTTGAACAATTATCTCCACAGACTGAAGCATTGAACACTCTGTCATTTTCATCGTAAGCCATAAGCATCAGTGTCTTCACTCCACCGGACAATTCTTTCGGCGAGATTGGTCCAAGGACAGGGCTTTCTATCAGATGGGGACCTATCACCTCTGATTTATCCACATCTTTTATCATTTTTACAGATAATGGATCCGTAATCCACTCATCCTCATACATGTTATCAAAATATGTCGGAGGATGATAAATCGCTTCCTTCATCTCCCCCAGATAAATGTTAAGCATATCTTTTCCTCCCGGCTGTAATCCCGAAATGGTCTCGGAATTACCATTTCTCTGTCATCATTGACGTTTGTTGTGCGATTTGCAAAAAAGAGCCACCGCATAAATGCTATGACTCTTTTCTATCATTTAAATTATTTTATCTTTTAGTACAGTTTCGCACCTGCCGGGATATGATTATCAACCATCAGAAGATGAAGTTCTTCTTCCTCGGAATCTTTCAGGTTGCTTACTGCTGAAAGCAGCATTCCGCAGGATTCGATGCCCATCATTTTTCTTGGCGGCAGGTTTGTGATTGCGATCAGTGTCTTGCCGACCAGTTCTTCTGGCTCATAGTAAGCATGGATTCCTGAGAGGATGGTACGGTCTGTGCCTGTTCCGTCATCCAGTGTAAACTGAAGCAGTTTTTTGGATTTTTTTACAGCTTCGCAGGCTTTTACTTTTACGGCACGGAAATCGGATTTGCTGAATGTATCGAAATCTACTTCTTCTTCAAACAGCGGCTCGATCGCTACTTTTGAGAAATCGATCTGGTCGTTTGGTGTGAAGAATCCGTTGTTGTCGTTTGCCGGCACTTCTTCTGCGTCCTGTGCGGAAGCAGTGAAGATAGCTGTAGACTGTGCTTCGTTGTTTGCTGCATTTTTAGCAGCTCCCTGAGATTTCATTGTCGGGAACAGCAGAACGTCACGGATTGCAGCTGAATCGGTCAGCAGCATACACATACGGTCGATACCGAATCCGATACCTCCTGTAGGCGGCATACCGATCTCCAGTGCATTCAGGAAATCTTCGTCGGTATGGTTTGCTTCTTCATCGCCCTGTGCGAACAGTTCTTCCTGAGCTGCGAAACGTGCTCTCTGGTCGATCGGGTCGTTCAGCTCGGAGTAAGCATTTGCCATTTCCCAGCCGTTCATGAAGAATTCAAAACGTTCTACATATTCCGGATTTTCCGGTTTTTTCTTGGTCAGCGGTGAAATCTCAACCGGATGATCCATAACGAACGTCGGCTGAATCAGATGTTCTTCTACAAATTCTTCAAAGAACAGGTTCAGGATATCGCCTTTTTTGTGACGTTCTTCATATTCGATGTGATGTTCTCTTGCGGCTGCACGGGCAGCTTCAAGGTCTTTGATTTCGTTCCAGTCTACACCGGAATATTTCTTAACAGCATCTACCATTGTGATACGTTCAAACGGTTTGCCCAGATCCATCTCGATACCGTTGTAGGAAATGGTGGTTGTGCCAAGAACAGTCTGTGCAACATAGCGATACATATTCTCAGTCAGATCCATCATGCCGTGGTAATCGGTGTATGCCTGATAAAGCTCCATCAGTGTAAACTCTGGATTATGACGTGTATCCAGTCCCTCGTTACGGAATACACGGCCGATCTCGTAAACACGCTCCATGCCTCCGACGATCAGTCTCTTCAGATACAGTTCCAGGGAAATACGCAGCTTCAGGTCTTCGTTCAGTGCATTGAAATGTGTTTCGAACGGTCTTGCTGCTGCACCGCCGGCATTGGATACCAGCATCGGTGTTTCAACTTCCAGGAATCCCTGTCCGTTCAGATACTGACGTACTGCACTGATGATCCTGGAACGTTTGATAAAGGTGTCTTTTACGTCTGCGTTCATGATCAGATCGACATAACGCTGACGATAACGGATGTCGGTATTGGTCAGACCATGAAATTTTTCCGGAAGAATCTGAAGACTCTTGGAAAGCAGAGTTACCTTGGATGCATGAATGGAAATTTCGCCGGTCTTTGTTTTAAATACTTCACCTTCCAGACCTACGATATCTCCGATGTCCATTTTTTTGAAAGCTTTGTATTCTTCCTCACCGATGCTGTCTCTTGCCACATAAGACTGGATATTGCCCTGCAGATCCTGGATATTGCAGAAAGATGCTTTTCCCATTACTCGCTTGGACATCATACGTCCTGCGAGCACTACACTCTTTCCTTCCAGATTCTCAAACTGATCTTTGACTTCCTGGCTGTGATGTGTCACATCAAATTTTGTGATCTGAAACGGGTCTTTTCCGTCTGCCTGCAGTTCTGCAAGCTTATCGCGGCGGATTTTCAGCAGCTGATTTACGTCCTGTGTCTTTTGATTCTTCTGTTCTCCCACTGTTGTCACTCCTTAATTAGATCTGTGGATGCTCAGTACTTTATAATGGATTTCTCCTGCCTGAGTCTCTACAGTTACTTCATCGCCTACTTTATGTCCCAGCAGTGCATGACCTACCGGTGATTCATTTGAAATCTTTCCTTTCAGGCTGTTTGCCTCGGAAGATCCTACAATTTTGTATTCCATTTCTTCTTCATATTCTTCATCGTAAATCTTGACGCTGCATCCAACGCTGATCTTGTCCAGATCTACTTCATCTTCTACAACTACTTCCGCATTTTTTAGAATTTTTTCGATTTCTTCGATACGTGCTTCGATATCTCTCTGCTCATCTTTTGCTGCATCGTATTCTGCATTCTCTGAAAGGTCGCCCTGTTCTCTTGCTTCTTTGATCTTACCGGCAACTTCTTTACGTCTGTTTACCTTCAGATCGTGCAGCTCATCTTCAAGAGCTTTTAAACCTGCATAAGTCAGTAAGTTCTTCTTTTCTTCCATCTTTACCTCCTGATGCCGCTCTTAGCAGCATAACTTTAAGTGCAGCGAAAGATTTTCCTGCACTTTTTAACAAATAATTTTGGGAATTCTATGATGCCAGGGTCAAAAGGTCAAAATGTCGTTCTTGCTTGCAAGATAAGACATTTGAACTTGGGACCCGCTAAACATGAGGAAGTAGCTATTTACGCAGTAAATATGCGGATTCCGAATGTTTATAGAATTGCGAGAGTTACTTTGTAACGGAGCAATTCGCAGGCATCTTGTTGGGGGCAAAAGACCTTTTGACCCCAATATCATAATATACATTCGTGAAACAAGATAGCCACTTTTTGCAGCTATCTTGTAATCAAAAATTATACCTTGCGTTTTGTGCCTTGTCAAGCAATCTGCCCTTGTTTTCTGCGTTTTTTACAACAGTTCAGCCTTACGAAAAATATTGTCGTCCGTTTAAGCTTCCGGGTTGAACTGTTTTCAAGACGAACTGCAAAGCGTTTATCTCACTCCCAGCTTTGCAGAAGTTCTTCCAGGGCTTCCATGGATTCGACTTCATTCACTCTTTTCCTCAGTTTTGCCGAATGCGGAAATCCTGCGGTGTACCATGCAACATGTTTTCGCATCTCACGGATTCCGGTATATTCTCCACGGTACTGCAGCTGCAGTTTTGCATGACGCAGCATCATTTTTTTGACTTCTGCGATCGTCGGCGGCTCAATGATCTTTCCGTTTTCCAGATATTCGCTCACCTGACGGAAAATCCATGGATTTCCGCGGGAGGCTCTTCCGATCATCACGCCATCACATCCGGTCTGTTCGATCATGTTCGCAGCATCTTTTGCACAGGTGATATCCCCGTTTCCGATCACCGGAATGGAAACGGCCTCTTTGACCTGGCGGATGATGTTCCAGTCTGCTTCTCCGGAATAATACTGTTCTCTCGTTCTTCCATGTACGGCAATCGCTGCTGCCCCGGATGCCTCAAGAATCTTTGCCATCTCTACGGCATTGACACTGGACTCCTGAAATCCTTTGCGGATCTTTACCGTCACCGGCTTTTTTACTGCCCTGGAAACCCTCTCCACGATCTCTCCCGCCAGTTTTGGATTCTTCATCAGTGCGGAACCTTCGCCGTTATTGACTACTTTCGGCACCGGACAGCCCATATTGATATCGAGAATATCAAACGGCCGCTCTTCAATCTCGGCGGCGGACTGTGCCATGATCTCCGGATCGGAACCGAAGATCTGCAGAGCGATCGGATTTTCTCCCTCTGCGATCTGCATCAAATCCAGCGTATTTTTATTATGAAAGGAAATCGCTTTCGCACTGACCATTTCCATACTCAGAAGCCCGACTCCCTGTTCTTTGCACAGCAGCCGGAACGGCAGGTCCGTAACGCCCGCCATCGGTGCCAGCACACACGGATTTGCAATCTCCACATTTCCTATCTTAAGCTTCATCGTAATCGAATTCCTCACCCAAAAATACTACGCGATAAAACATTTCCAGTGCTTCCATCAGTTCTCGTTTCTCATTCTGAAGTTTTTTGATCTCCAGTACGCTTCCAATCTCGTCATAGAAGAAGTCGTTTTCTTTCGCTTCGGTCTTAAATTCCAGATGACCTTCCGGCGTAAATTCCAGCATCAGGATTCCGCCTACTTTCTGTGTATACAGTACACACATGATCTGCAGTTCCTGACGGATGTGCTCCGGCAGTTTGGAGAACTGCGGATTCAGATAATATTTTTCTTCGTAGGCACTCGCTCCGCACAGAACGACTGTCTCGTTTGCTTTTTTCATGACGTTGTTCCTTTCTTCTTTCTGTTTCATGCGATGTTTAAGAATGCCTCTGGCATTCTTACTGTTGATACCAACAAATTGCCCGCTGCAAAGTAATTCACACGTATCCATACACACCACGTACGGACACTTCTCCGGCGTAGACATTTTCTGTCGTTCCATCTTCTTTTTCCACCAACAGTTCTCCGGCATCGTTAATGCCAAGTGCTCTTCCGCGGTATTCGCCGCACGGGTCAAGCACGCAGACTTCACTTCCTCTGTTCACCAGCATCTGATTATATTCTTCCATCAGTCCGGACATATTGCTCGTCTCTTCAAATTTTTGATAATATTTTTCCAGCCATTCCAGAGACCGCTGTATGATCTGTGCACGATCCACTTCAGCCCCGGTGATCATTCGCAGGGAAATGGCCTTTTCTTTCAGTTCTTCCGGGAACTCTGTCATATTTGCGTTGATACCGCATCCGATAACCAGGTAATGGATCGCATTCATTTCAGCACTCATTTCTACCAGAATACCGCAGATTTTTTTTCCTTCCCAGACCACATCATTTGGCCACTTGATCTGGCAGTTCAGACTGTAAAGTTCGTTAACTGCCCTTGTTACTGCCATACCCATCACCAAAGTCAGCATACTTGCTTTTTCCGGTCGGAGATTCGGACGCATCAGAAGTGTCATGGCGATTGCTGTGCCTTTCGGCGTCTCCCAGGCTCTTCCGCATCTTCCGCGTCCGGCGGTCTGTTTATCCGCGATCACTAGCGTTCCGTTCGGTGCTCCTTCTTCTGCCATTCTTTTGGCACAGATATTGGTGGAATCAAGTGTATCAAAATATCTCACTTCACAGCCCGCCCAGTCCGTGTGAAGTCTGCTTTTTACTTCTTCCGCAGAAATAATATCCGGACATCCTAAAAGGCGATACCCCTTATTGTGTACCGCCTCGATCTCATAGCCTTCTTCTTTAAGCTGATTGATTGCTTTCCATACTGCCGTTCTGGATACGCCGAACTCTTCACAGAGCTGCTGTCCGGAAACAAATTCTTCTGCACCACGCAGACGATTCAGTATTTTACTTTTCATGTTCTTTTACCTCTGTTTAAAACTGCTTTGTATTTCCACAGTTACACTGAAATGCCATACGAATTGTTCCGTACTTCGTACTCTCACAATTCTTTCTACGATCCGCTTCGGTCAGTGTTAAACATGTGCCACTGGCACATAACACTCCACTATTCGCATATCGTGAAGCTTACGCTCCACTTTTATGTCTACCCTGGCATTTTTACATAGCCATGATCTGCATAATAAAAGTTGCTATGAGAAGCAGTGCAAAAATCATAAAAATAATGCTCGGTATGGTCTTCTTTTTATAATAACAAAGTACCATAAGTACCACATTGACTATGCTTCCGCATCCGACAGCCAGTGCCATCAGCTGCATGGCAATACGATCCAGCAAAAAGGTCCCGACTGCGGATACGATCACGATCGCAGCGGCGGAGGCTCCTAAGATCTCCAGCCGTTTGATCCATTTTTCTTCTTTTCTTGACATAAAATTTTATGCTCCAAGTGTTGCCGCCATAACTGCTTTTATGGTGTGCATTCTGTTTTCCGCCTCGTCAAATACAACGGACTGTTCAGACTCAAATACTTCATCGGTAACTTCCATTTCTTTGAGGTTGAAACGTTCGCCCATTTCTTTTCCGATCTTTGTCTCCCAGTCATGAAATGCCGGCAGGCAATGCAGGAAAATAGCTTTCTCTCCTGCGTTTTCCATCACTTCTTTTGTTACTTTATATGGAGTTAATTCGCGGATACGCTCTTCCCAGACTTCATCCGGCTCACCCATGGAAACCCATACATCGGTGTAGATAACGTCTGCATCTTTGGTTCCGGCCTTGACATCTTCGGTCAGTGTGATGCTTCCGCCGCTCTCTTTTGCATAGTCCTGGCATTCCTCAACCAGTGCTGCGTTCGGAAAATATTTTTCCGGTGCACATGCTACGAAATGCATACCGAGTTTTGCACATGCGATCATCAGAGAATTACCCATGTTGTAACGTGCATCGCCCATGTATACCAGTTTCACGCCTTTCAGATGTCCGAGGTGTTCACGGATCGTCAGCATATCAGCAAGCATCTGTGTCGGGTGGTATTCGTTCGTCAGGCCGTTCCATACCGGAACCCCTGCATATTTTGCCAGTTCTTCCACAATTTCCTGTCCAAATCCACGATACTCGATACCTTCAAACATTCTGCCCAGTACGCGTGCGGTGTCGCGGATGCTCTCTTTTTTGCCGATCTGAGAACCTGAAGGATCCAGATAAGTCGTTCCCATGCCAAGGTCATGTGCTGCCACTTCAAATGCACAGCGTGTTCTCGTGCTGGTCTTTTCGAAGATCAGAGCCACATTTTTTCCTCTTAAGGTGTCAACTGGGATTCCTTTTTTCTTTTTTTCTTTCAGTTCTGCTGCCAGATCAACCAGATAAATGATTTCCTCTGCCGTGAAATCTTTTAAAGTCAGAAAATTGCGTCCTTTTAAATCCATTTTTTTATCCTCCATATTCGTTTTCAAACCATTTCATTTTTTATAAATTCAAAAATGGCCTATACTTTCTTTTAAACCGGATCTGCTGTTTCTTTTTTCTCGGTTTTTACAGTCTCTGCAAGTGCTGTCAATGTGCCGGCAACATTCTGCAGTTCCGATGGTATGATGATCTTGGTTGGTTTGCCGTCTGCCACTTTTGTCAGTGCTTCAAAGCTCTTCAGTGCCAGAACGGTTTCATCTGCTCCTGCATCTTTTAAGAAACGAAGACCGTCCGCATTTGCTTTCTGAACCTTCAGGATCGCTTCTGCCTGACCTTCGGCTTCGCGGATCATCTTTTCCTTCTGTGCTTCTGCTCGCAGGATTGCTGCGGTTTTTTCTGCCTCTGCATCCAGGATTGCAGATTCCTTTTTGCCTTCTGCCACAAGCACGGTAGATTTTTTCTCACCTTCTGCACGCAGGATCGCTTCTCTTCGCTCACGCTCTGCTTTCATCTGCTTCTCCATCGCATCCTGGATTGCAGCCGGCGGAATGATGTTTTTCAGCTCCACACGGTTGACTTTAATGCCCCATGGATCCGTGGCAATATCAAGCGACGCACGCATTTTCGTGTTGATCGTCTCTCTGGATGTCAGGGTCTGATCCAGCTCCAGATCACCGATGATATTTCGCAGTGTCGTTGCAGTCAGATTTTCGATTGCCATGATCGGATTCTCCACGCCGTATGCAAACAGCTTCGGATCTGTGATCTGGAAAAATACAACCGTATCGATCCGCATTGTTACGTTATCCTTTGTGATAACCGGCTGTGGTGCAAAATCTACCACCTGCTCTTTTAAAATGACTTTCTTTGCAACACGGTCAATAAACGGTGCTTTCACATGAAGTCCGACCGACCAGGTCGCACGATATCCGCCAAGACGTTCCACAACCATTGCGGTTGCCTGCGGCACAATCTTCACGCAGGAAAGCAAAAGTATCAGCACGATCAAAAGAAGTACGATCAATATCAACCATCCCATGTTTTCTTCCTCCTTTATTTTCCATTTTTTATTTGATGCCTGCTGATTGCTCTGTTTCAAGGCACTCCCGGCATCCTTTTCACTTTTTACAGTTTTGCCGTTTTTGGTATTTTTATCTACTCATCTTCCGAAATTTCCACGATGTTCGGCATCTCCTGGAAATTGCCCTGTGGTGCAGAATCTGTCAGCACAACGGCATCTTCTAATTTTGCAAAGCTGATCGGGCTGACTTTGTAAAATTTCGTGTGATCACAGAGAACGAAGCATCGGTGGATGCGTTCAATTGCTCTTTTTTTGACCATCGCTTCGTCCTGATCCGGTGTCGAAAATCCGGAGCGTTCGGAAACGCCGTTGCTGCCCAGGAAACCAAGACTGAAATTAAATTTCTCGATCTGTCTGCATGCCTCTTCTCCAACCACTGCTTCCGTGGACTGTTTGAGTCTGCCGCCGATCAGAATGACTTCCATGCCTTTGCGTGCCAGTTTCTGTGCATGTGACGGTGCATTCGTCACAAAAACGGCCGTTGTCGTATCGGAAATATAATCGAGCATACATCCGGTTGTCGTTCCGGCATCAAGATATACAAAATCATCATCCTGTATCAGTGATGCCGCATAACGTGCAATCAGTCTTTTTTCTTCTAAATTCTTTTCTTCTCTTCGTGACACCTGCTCATCGCGTATGCTCATGTTGTCAGCCGCAACTGCCCCACCGAAAACCTTGACCAGCTTCCCCTGTGCATCCAACGTATTCAGATCTCGACGGATCGTAGATTCTGAAGTATTTAAATGATCTTTTAACTCCTGAAGTGTCACGCTGCCTCTGTTTTCCAGAAGTTTCAAGATCTCTTTCTGTCGTGTTTTAGTAAGCATATTATCCCACCCCTTTTCATGCTGCAAAAAAATCATATAATTACATCCCTTGACGCCTTTTATTATAGCTCATAGCAGATAAGAAAGTAAAGCAAAACCGCAGTGCTTTACAACTTTAAAGTCACTGCGGTTTTTCTGAGGAAAAGTTTTATGATGAAGTTTTGGTTTACTCGGCTATTTTTTTCTTAAGCACACCGAGCATCAGTGCTCCGACTACGGTTCCGACTGCCAGTGCAACCAGGTACATCAGCGGATTGCCGACTACAGGGAACACGAAGATTCCACCGTGCGGTGCCATCAGCGTACAGTTGAATGCCATGGAAAGTGCTCCTGCAAGTCCGGAACCGATCACGCATGCTGGGATGACATGCAGCGGATCGGATGCTGCAAACGGAATCGCACCTTCTGTGATAAATGCAAGTCCCATGATAAAGTTTGTCGGAGCGGATTCTCTTTCTGTTTTTGTAAATTTATCTTTAAACAGAAGAGATGCCAGAGCAATCGCACACGGAGGAACCATACCGCCGATCATAACTGCTGCCATGATTCCGTAATTTCCTGCTGCAATGGATGCCGTTCCAAATACATAGGCCGCTTTGTTGAACGGGCCACCCATGTCAACTGCCATCATACCTGCTACGATGATGCCAAGAAGAACCTTACTGGAACCACTCATGTTTGTAAGAGCTGTGTTCAGTGCCGTGTTCAATGCTCCGATTGGAGGCTCTACGACAAACGTCATAACAAGTCCCACGATCAGAAGGCCGAATACCGGATAGAGAAGGACTGGAGCAATTTTTTCCAGTGCTTCCGGAAGTTTTCCGAACAATTTTTTTAAGAGAAGGATAAGATAGCCTGCCAGAAAACCTGCTACTAATGCACCGAGGAAACCAGACTTGCCGTTTGCTGCAATTGCACCACCCACAAATCCGACTGCCAGACCAGGTCTGTCTGCAATGCTCATAGCAATAAATCCTGCCAGAAGCGGAAGCATAAATCCAAATGCAAGATCTCCTATGGATTTCAGTGTTGCCGCCACCGGTGTGATCGAACCAAAACTCTGTCGTGCTTCTGCTGTCAATGATGTCATATCTACACAAAGTCCATCGATCAGGAATGCAAGAGCGATCAAAATACCGCCGCCTACGACGAATGGCAGCATGTGTGAAACACCATTCATCAACTGCATATAAATCTGATGGCCTTTGGAGCCTCCTGCTTTTTTCTCGGAAACTTCTGCATTTTCCGATGCAGTATAAACCGGTACATTTCCGGACATTGCCTGCTCTACCAGTTTATCCGCTTTGCTGATACCGTCAGAAACCTGAACTTCGATCAGCTTTTTACCATTGAATCGATCCATCGGAACTTTTGTGTCTGCTGCCACGATGATGCAGTCTGCATTTTTGATCTCTTCCGCAGTCAGCACGTTTTTCGCTCCGCCGGAACCTCTTGTCTCTACTTTAATGAAACATCCCTTTGCTTTTGCAGCTTTTTCCAGTCCTTCTGCTGCCATGTAAGTATGTGCGATACCGGTCGGGCATGCTGTGACAGCCAGAATACGGAACTGATCTTCCGAGGTCGCTTCGTCTGCTTTCAGTTTTTCATCCAGATCCGGTGCTTCCTGATCTGCTTCATCGACGATCTTCATAAATTCTTCCGGGCTTTTTGCATTCTGCAGTGCTCTGGAAAAATCCTCATCCATCAGAAGTACGGAAAGTTTGCTCAGTACGTCCAGATGTACGTTGTCTTTGGTATTCGGTGCTGCAATCAGAAAGATCAGATGTACCGGCTCTCCATCAAGAGAATCGTAATCTACACCGTCCTTTCCAACCATCGCTGCCAGTCCCGGCTTATCTACAAATGCACCTTTTCCGTGAGGGATCGCAATCCCCTCTCCGACACCTGTCGTTCCTTCCTCTTCACGGCGGTATACTTCCTGGCGATAAGCTTCCAGGTCATTGATTTTTCCGCTCTTTGCCATCAGTTCGACCATCTGGTCGAGAGCTTCGTTCTTGGATTTTGGAGCACCGTCGATCCTGATGCTTCGCTTATCCAGCAGTTCTGTGATCCTCATAAGTTCTCCTTTCTTACATTTCTTTTTTGTGATAGATTTTCTACAAGAAGCTAATTCAAAAATGCCATACGAATTGTTCCTCACTTCGACATCGTAGTTTCAGGCTTTTGACCCTGGCATCTTTACAATGTTTTATAAATCGCTTCTACTTCTTCTTTTGTGGCAAAATTCTCAGAAAATGCACTGGCACTTCCGGTGGAAACGCCCATTTTGAATGCATGTTCATAGCTGCCTTTCTGCATATAACCTGCAGTAAAACCAGCCACCATGGAATCTCCGGCTCCAACCGCATTGATCAGTTTACCTTTCGGTGCCGGGCTTTCATATACGCTGCCATCCTCAGCAAGAAGCACTGCACCTTTGCCTGCCATGGAAACCAGAACATTTCTTGCTCCCATCTCCTGTAACTTCTTCGCATATGGTGCTACCTGGTCACGCTCTCTGATCTCCACTCCAAAGATATCGCCCAGTTCATGATTGTTTGGTTTGATGAGGAACGGATGGTATTTCAGTACATTGACCAGAAGGTCTTTTGTCGCATCCACCACGATCATGACCTCTTTTTCTTCCAGACGTTCCATAATATCACTGTAAATAGAATCCGGAAGACTTGCCGGGATGCTGCCTGCAAGAATCAGCACATCTCCCTTTTTCAGTGTATCCAGTTTCTTAAGCAATCTTTCAAGTTCTTCATTTCCGATCGAAGGTCCTGTGCCGTTGATCTCCGTTCCATCGATGGATTTGAGTTTGATGTTGATCCGGGAAAATCCATTCTCAAGCTGGATAAATTCGGATGTAATGCCCATCTTCTCGACTTTTCTGCGGATCTCCTCTCCGGTGAAACCGGCGATAAATCCAAGTGCCGTACTCTCAATGCCGAGATTTTTCAGAACGATAGAGACGTTGATCCCCTTTCCACCGGCAAACATCTGCTCTGAACAGGTGCGGTTTGTCATTCCCAGTTGAAAATCTTCCACACCTACGATATAATCCAGACAAGGATTAAATGTTACCGTATAAATCATATGCCTTACCTCTTTCTTTTGCACTTTTGTGTGCCTCTCTGTTTCATGATTGTATTATACAATCATATTCGTTCAATTTCAATCATACTAATTCACAAATTTCCCTTTCTTTTTTTGTATAGTTTTCACAAACGTTCATTTTCATTCATATTCGTTCAATTTGCATTCAAAATTTGCCATGATGTCAGGGTCAAATTTGTTGCTCGCCATTTATAGAAGTGGGAGTCTTCTCCGACTGAGTTCAAGTCGAACGCACGTGAGACTTGGCACGCGATTCTGGTCAGCTTTGCTGACATTTACCCAACAGAATCGCTGTGCATTCTACACTTCGTTCCGGTCGGCACAAAGCCATTGTCCACTGGACAATGTGTGCCCTCGCGGAGCGTTTATCTTAGTCGGAGATTGCACTCCCACTAAGACAAATTTGTTGCTCGCCATTTATAGAAGTGGGAGTCTTCTCCGACTGAGATAAAAAAAACCACGCACCACCGACCGATTCAGTCAGCAAGTGCTGTGGTTTCTTTTCTTTGCATTTTCAGATCAGTCCTCGTTTGCCCGCTTCCATCACGGCTCCTGCCTTATTGGAAACACCGAGTCTTTTGTAGATCTGCTGTGTATGATATTTTACATTAGCGGTTGTCATATTCAGCTCTGCCGCAATTTTTTCTTTTGACATTCCATCTGCCTGCAGTTTCAGGATTCGAAGCATTGTATCACTCAATGTGACTTCTTCCACACCTACTTTTAAATACGCCGGATAGAATCGTGTCATTTTTTCTGTCTCGTCCTGAACCTTTGCCCAGAATTGTTTATTTTTCCTTGTCTGTGCCGGATTTTTCTCCACTTCCGACGGCTTCCAGGAGGTCGCCAGAAGCAGAGGTCGGATAGCCGCACCTTCTCTTGTGATGATCCGTATAAAATGATATTCTTCTGCTTTTGTCAGTGCCTCGCCAAGTGTTTCATCCCATTTTTTCTCACCCATGCGGTACTGCGTGATCGCAAGAAGCAGTTTCACTTCTATATCAATGTAGGTACGCTGCATCACTTTTGCATAATAGGCACATTTCAAAAGCAGATGATAAGCCTGCTCGTTTCTGCCATTCTGCAGATACACACGCACTTTCGTAATATAATGAAAACGATCATAAATAGAGAATATCAGTTCTTCATCCGGTGCCTGGGCAAGCCATTTTGCAATCGCTGCTTTGTCCGCATCATATAGTGCACAGCGAACGAGAAAGGTATCGATATTCGGCAGAATTCTTTCTGCACTTTCCTGCTGTGCTTTACCCTTGAATCTGGTCAGAAGCTCCTCCGCTTCTTTTACTTTTCCGGTAATAATATGAAGCCAGGCAAGCATGCCGTCTCCGACAAAACACTGCTCGATCTTGCCTCCTGCCTCCGCCTGCATTCTTCCCTTATTTGCAAGCATCGCAACTTCATAATTATCTCCGCCCTTTTCAAAAAAGCTTTCTGCAAGTGCCAGATTTACAAGCCCCTTACCATATTTTCCAAGTACAAATTCCGCAATCTTGCCAATGCTTCCTGCAAGCTCGCGATCCCGTTTGCTCCATTCGCAAAAATCTTTGCCGCCGTTCATCTGAGATGCCTGGTTGCTGGTAACGGAAAACTCTTGTATTTTTACTTCTTTATCCAAAAGAAGCAAATATGCATTTTTCAGGATCTCCACCATATGATCACTGCCACGGTGCGGAAGTCCGATATCCAGATACAGGATCTTTCCTTTCGCTGAACGCCGTTCACTTCCGGTATGTTCTTTTGCATATTTTTGAAGCTCCCGGTACCAGCGTTCGCTCTCTTCGGTATTTAAAAGCAGCGACTGCAGCATACTCATGCCACACATCAGTTCCGGGCTTTTGCATATTTTTTCTTCCGGCAGTTTAAGATAATACGGTTTCAGTTCATAATAATAAGCATTGTTTGGTGCTATCCGAACATTATCGATCAGCACCGAGGCGATTCTTTCCGTGTCATTCACCTGTTGATACATGGAAAGAGCCTTTAACGGCTGCTTACTGATCTGGTAATAAAGTCCTGCATTTTCGTAAAGCTTACGGATCTGCTCTTTTGTGTATTTTCGCCTCAGCCTCCGGATCATGCTGATCCGCATTTGATTTCTGAGTTTGTAGACCGTTTCACTTCCGTTTCGGACAATATCCATGAAATTACCGATCCACTGAATCCTTCCAAGAAGCGATTCTACATCATTGCGTCCGGTGATCATCTCCGCCATATATACGGTAAAATCTTCCACAATTGCAACTTCCATCAGAAATTCCTGTATTGATATTTCCCAGCGGTCATAGACATGATATTCCAGATAATCCCACATCTGGCTCAGTGCCTCTCCCACCATCGTCCGGTATTCTTCATCTGAAAACGGTTTCGTGACATCCTTTTCATCCTGCCCCATACGCATCTGCCAATAGACACTATTTGTGATGCTCCAGCCGATCGGCATACCAACGCAGTATGCTTTTTCTTTTGCCAGCTGTTCTTCACTGAAGATCATCCCGGTCATGGCAATATACTGATCTGCCTGATCTTCATCAAACAGCAGCTCCTGCTCACCGATCACATAGAAAACTTCACGATACCGCACAGCAGTCAGCCACGGCGGTACCGCACAGCGTCCGCTCAAAATCAGCCACACATCCTCACGCTCCACAAGTTCGATGATCGCTTCCCGGATCTCCTCAGTATCATTCTGCATCGCCATATCGTGCAGACTGTTGATCACCACGGTTTTCCGCTGCTTGGAAACCTTGATCTCACGCAGTTCCTCCACTGTTACCAAACCAGCGTTAAACAGCGTATATTTCCGGTTCTTCAGATATCGCATGACCAGTTCCGTTTTGCCGCAACCGCTGACCCCATAAATATACGCTGTTATATTCTCTTCATCTGCCGCTTTCAGCCGCCTGATTGCACGGCGGGGTTTTACATAGCAGATTTTCTCCCCTTGCATCATCTCTTCCCACATGCTGTTTTCTGCCAATGCAACACCCCGCTTTCTCTGCTGTTTTACTACGTTTTATGTTTATAAGTTCCTCTTCCCAAGAAAAAGTATAGCAATTTTTCCGTGTTTTGTACACTATCCAAACGGCTAGTTTTTTTCTGAAAAGCAAGGAAAATTTGCAGGATTGTGAGAGTTACCTTGTAACGGAGCAATTTTCAGGCATACATTGAAGTCAAAAGTTTTTTATCTCAGTCGAGAAGACTCCCACTTCTGCAAGTGGTGAGTAATAACAAG